>OCTW013425197.1_pt1 | contig 118572 bp, 84 predicted proteins | sample 1539671 | NCBI WGS metagenome assembly OCTW01 (sample SAMN02144230, study PRJEB22623) | gut metagenome | biome: sheep rumen | host: Ovis aries | place: New Zealand | reverse complement strand
AATAGAGCTTCGAGTGCAGTTAATGTTACAGACGGCTCGCTTACTGTTCTCGGTGGTAACATTATATCACGCGCATCGGCATCGGCATTGTATGTTGGTTCATCATCCCCGACAGTGTTGCTCAAGGGCGGCAAGTACATGTCGAACGATACATACGGCTACAGAGTTTATGCCTATGGCAAGTCATTGCTTGCCCCAGGATATTCATACTATAACCTGCGCACTGACGAGGAAATGACTGATATCACCAACGGTAGCCTCGCAATGAGCAATATTGCAGATACTTTAGTGGTAAAACTTGGCTCCGACAAGATGGCGTTGACTAAGGGTGATAATATTACAATCTACAAAGACATCAATGCAGCCTTTGCGGCAGCGCAGCAGTGCACTGCAAGCGACTATGCGGTGCTGAAACTACTGAAGAACGTCACGTTGCCAACAGGAAACGGATACATAACATTGACCGATGGCGCATTCACCCTCGACCTCAACGGCGACACGCTGGGAATCAAGGGCGATTGGGTGCTGAAGCTGAACGGTACGGACCTTACAGTGACCGACAGCAGCGAGGACAAGAAGGGCGCACTCGTCAACACCGCGTCAATTGTGGTATATGCCGTAAGTGGTTCGCTGACCATGCAGAGCGGCAACCTGAAGGGTAAAGGCGACTATTCTATCTACAACAATGAAGCAGGAATGGATATTACACTCCTGAGCGGAAGCTATAGTGGTGGCATGCAATATCATGCCAACAGCACGCTCAACCTGCCAAATGTTGCAATGTTTGATACCGAAGGCAACGAAATAGCACTTAAATATACGGAGTATGTAGATTTCAACTGTTACAGAACCGAAGAGCCGTTCACCGTCAATCCTTACTACACAGTAGGAGATGTGAAAGGTAAACTGACAAAGGTGGACAACAAGTACTTCGCCGACAAGCTGACACTCGTTGACGGTATGCCATTCAGCTCTGAATATGACTTCACTGCTGCCGAGGCGGAATACAGCCGCACCATGACTACCAAGTGGGGAACCATCTGTCTGCCGTTTGACGTGACGGTAAGCAGCGTGACCGACAAGACGGAAGAGAGCTACCAGCCATTCGACTTCTACTATGTGGATGACATCAACGATGATGTGATGACACTCAACAAGGAGACTCAGAAGGTCAGTGCCGGAACAGGTATGATACTGCGCCATGACGGTACCGGCGGCGAGGTAAGCATCAAGGAGACCAACGTTGAGGTTTCAAGCAACGCTGCCTGTGCATCAAATGCTACCGACCTCTGGGGCACCTTTACCGGTAAGACCATCAACAGTGGTTACTACATTGCCAACGACAAGTTCTGGAATGCAGCCAACCTTGACGAGGGTGCAGTAGTACCTCCTTACCGTGCTTACGTTGAAGGTTCAAGATGGGCAGCAGCCAAGGGTATTTCAATCTTCGACCCTGAAGAGGAGACTACCGGTGTGACTACTGTCACTGCCGACAAGGCAGATGCTGACGCATGGTACACCCTCGATGGCGTGAAACTGGGTGCAAAGCCTAATAAGGCCGGCATATACATCCACGGAGGCAAGAAGGTTGCAGTAAAATAATAAAAGGAATATAACAATGAGACATACTTATATAAAACCTGAAATAGAGACATTACTGCTCCCTATCTCTGAGATGATATGCGGCAGCGGAGAAGCGCAGGAAACCATCCCCGGAGGTAATTCCGATGATGAGCAGCAGCCGGGAGTGGCTGACGCGAAAGGTGTATGGAACTTTGATTACGAGGAGTAATACAACTCTATTGTAATCATCACACCACCTTCATCCATGCGGAAGGAGGCGGACAACAATAATGAAGACGGGAACCATCATCAGTATGGTTCCCGTCTTCGTTTTTTCCTCTGTCTTGCGAAACTTACTGAAACATTCTTTATTATAAAAAAAAAGTAGTAACTTTGCACTCGTAATGGCAGAGAAAAACGAATACGTCCGCCAGGTGGCGGAACAGAAGTATGAATATGGTTTCACTACCGATGTTCATACTGAGGTCATTCCCGTGGGACTGACCGAGGATGTTGTGCGACTCATTTCTGAGAAGAAAGGTGAGCCGGATTGGATGCTTGAATTCCGCCTGAAGGCGTTCCGCCACTGGCAGACCATGAAGCAGCCGACGTGGGGGCATGTTACCATTCCGCCGATAGACTATCAGGCTATATCATACTATGCCGACCCTATGGCGAAGAAGAAGAACCCCAACCTTACGGAGGACGGGCAGATAGACCCTGAACTGGAAAAGACCTTCGACAAACTCGGCATTCCGCTTGAGGAACGACTGGCTCTGAGCGGTGTGGCAGTGGATGCCATCATGGACTCGGTATCGGTGAAGACTACATACAAGGATAAACTGAAGGAACTCGGCATCATCTTCATGTCGATAGGCGAGGCTATAAAGGAGCACCCAGCCCTGATTAAGGAGTATCTGGGTTCGGTGGTGCCTTACCGCGACAATTTCTTTGCCGCACTCAACTCGGCGGTGTTCTCTGACGGCTCATTCGTTTATATACCGAAGGGAGTGCGCTGTCCTATGGAACTATCGTCATATTTCCGCATTAACGCCGCTGGAACCGGACAATTTGAGCGTACGCTGATAATTGCCGACGACGATTCATACGTCTCATACCTCGAGGGCTGCACAGCCCCTATGCGCGACGAGAACCAACTGCATGCTGCCATCGTTGAAATCGTGGTAAAAGACCGTGCCGAGGTGAAATACTCTACCGTACAGAACTGGTATCCGGGCGATGAAAACGGCAAGGGCGGTGTGCTTAACCTCGTGACAAAGCGCGGTGACCTGCGCGGCGAGAACTCCAAGCTTTCATGGACTCAGGTGGAGACCGGCTCTGCCATAACGTGGAAATACCCATCATGCGTGTTGCGTGGCGACGGTTCGCAGGCTGAGTTCTACTCCGTGGCTGTTACCAACAACTACCAGGAGGCTGACACCGGCACGAAGATGATACACATGGGCAGGAATACGAAATCCACGATTATATCGAAGGGTATATCTGCCGGACACTCGCAGAACTCATATCGCGGACTGGTGCGTGCCACCTCAAAGGCCGACGGTGCACGTAACTATTCCTCTTGTGACTCCCTGCTGCTGGGCAGCAACTGCGGTGCGCATACCTTCCCATATATGGACATACGCAACAACACCGCCGTGGTGGAGCATGAGGCTACGACATCCAAGATAAGTGAGGCGCAGCTGCTATACTGCAACCAGCGCGGCATATCTACTGAGGATGCCGTAGGACTCATCGTCAACGGCTATGCCAAGGAGGTATTGCAGAAACTCCCTATGGAGTTTGCCGTGGAGGCACAGAAACTCCTCAGCGTAAGCCTGGAGGGAAGTGTGGGGTAACCACAACCCCTCCCCTTAATCCCCTCCCGAGGGAGGGGAGGATATATGGATTTGCTTATCACTTGCATCTCATTATTTATAATTTGCAACTCATTATCTATAACTTATAACTCACACATAACAAAATGAAGAAACTACTAACCTTTATGCTGTTGATACTGGCTGCATGTTTTGCTACGCATGTCAGCGCAAAGAAGAATGACAAGGCGAACACCGTATGGAACAATGTAGCGTTTGGCGGTCTGCTGAATATGTTTAATGACCATATAAAGGTGACAAAGGTCGAGCTGGGGAGTGAAGGTACCCAGGTGACGATGTACGTTAGTGAACCCAGAAAAGGTGAGTGGATAAGGATATCCCCGAAGACTGTGTTAAAGACTGGTGACAAAGAATATGCACTGAAAAGCTCAACCGTGCTGACAATAGGCGAAAAATACATTATGCCTGAGGACACAGTGAGTTTTACACTTACCTTTGAACCTCTGCCGCAAGACACCAAAGCGTTTGACCTAATAGAGCCCAAGGGATGGGTATTAACCAATATACACAACAGGCTATCTGAGTATATAGCCGACACATACTGGCGCAACAAAGTCACGGGCGACTGGTACATTGGGTTCACAAAAGACTATGTCATACATGACTGCAAGGTAAAGAAGATTGTCAATCAGACAGAGAAGAAAGGAGCATACGCCATCACCACAGATGACGGCACCACCATCAACGTAGGTAAGATGAAGAATGGCATACGTTCCATAAAGGTCGGCAACGGCTCCCCTGTGCAATGCGACATCATAACAAGCAGCACACTGCCTGACTATCCAGTGAAAGACCTGCGCAAGGGCTTCAAGGACAACGGCTACAGCCTGACAGACAGCGTCACCATCTGTGGATGGATAAGGGACATACCTAAAGAATTGAAGAAGAAATATCCAGACTTCAACGTAATAACCAATAATGTTATTTCTACAAATGAAGAGGAGTACAAAACCAAATTCGACTCGCTCGGCATGTTCCGTATTACCATACCGTTAATGAATACCTCTGGGGCATGGTTGTGGCATGTTGTATATACAGTCCTTGAGCCCGGCGAAACATACTTTTTATTGTATGACTTCACCAATGGCACCAAGCTCTTTATGGGCAATGACGTAAGATTACAGAACGAGTTGCTGACTCATAAATTTTCAAAGGCGAGCGTAAGATTCGACTACGGAGAGGAAAATATCGATGCCATGAAATTCTGGCAACAGGCTGACAGCGTGCGGAGTGTGCAGAAGGCTCACTTGCAAAACACTCTGGCAGAACATCCTAACCTGTCACAGAGATATGCAGACTATACCGATGGATATTACCTGGTCAATCAGGGAGAGTGCATGATGCAGGCTCGGTTCAATGTGCCGGAAAGGAAACTGCCACAGAAGTACACAGACTATGCAGGCAACGAGATATGGCAAAAGATGCCGAAGCCATACACCCTGTACACAAGTTTCGGAACATTTTCGCGTGACTACATCGACCATCTCAGGGAGTTCAATGCAAAGCGTATCAAGATTGGTGACAGAATCGCGATACAAGAGAACAGTGATGAAATAATTATAGACTCCGTTTGCCAAGACCGCGACCTGCACGACATAGTACTGGCACAACGACTCTACTATGAGTTAGACTGGAAACGCAAGTCTCTGCCATCAGATATGCAGGAGATAGCAGAGAAAGACATCGCCCTGCCTGCAATGAGAGACTATGTCCTGAACCTTAACAGCAAGTATGCCGAGTTGGAAAAGCTCGACATATCATCATCTCCATGTCTTAAATCGGCTGACGCAATAGAGGGTATGACCGACGGAGAGGAGATATTCCGCAAACTGACAGAGCCTTACAAGGGCAGGGTGATACTGATAGACGTATGGGGTACGTGGTGCTCGCCATGCAAGAAAGCATTGGAACACAGTCAGGAAGAATATGAAAGACTGAAACCGTACGACGTAGTGTATATGTATTTTGCCATGAGTTCTGAGGACACATCATGGAAGAACGTGATAAAGCAATACAATGTGCTTGGCAACAATGTGGTGCATTATAACCTACCCCGTGAGCAGGAGATGGCTCTTGAGAAATACATCAAGGTGCACGGCTACCCCACATACAAGCTGGTTGACAAGCAAGGCAACCTGCTTGAAGACAGGGTTGATGCCCGCAATCTCGATGCCCTAGAGAAGTTGCTGAAAAAATTATAGTGACCCCACGTACACATTACAAGTACAGATACAACAAAAGATATCAACAACCGTTGACTCACCGGTTGTTGATATCTTTTGTTTTAATACTTCTACGAAATTATTTTTTTTTAATAATTATTTTTGCATAATCAACGTAATGTTTGTATCTTTGCATCGTGTAACATAGAAAATGCTTAGTGTATGAGCAAGAAAATCAATCCGTTTGTTGTTTACGGACACATACCAGCAGAATATTTCTGTGACAGGCGCGAAGAGTCGAAGAAACTGCGTAAATTCCTGCAGAACCAACAAAATGTGGTATTGTCTGCCGCACGACGTATGGGTAAGACGAAACTGGTGGATTATGTATTTGACTTACCAGAGATAAAGGATAACTACATCACCGTGTCTATAGATATTCTCGACACTGGCAACTTGAGCGAATTTGTATTTGCGCTTGGCAATGCCGTTTTTAGGAAGATAGCACGACGAAGCGACCGTTTGATGAAACTCTTTCCCATGGTGATGAAATCCTTGCAGGCATCTTTTGGGTACGACCCCATACAAGGCACACCAACTTTTGATGTGAAATTGGGAGATCTGATACGTCCTGAATATACTCTGAAAGAAATATTCGATTATATAGACCAGGCAGACCAAAGATGCCTCATTGTAATAGATGAGTTTCAGCAAATAACCAATTATCCTGAGAAAAACGTGGAGGCTACACTGCGTACGTATATGCAACATACGAGCAATGCCAACTTCGTGTTTGCAGGCAGTCAGCGCCGTATAATGAGCGAGATGTTCGGCTCAGAAAAAAGACCCTTCTACAATAGTGCAAGAGAGATAAACCTTGAACCAATAGCTTTGGATATATATACCGAGTTTGTGCAGAAACACTTTCACGCGGCTGGCAAGACTATAGATGCGGAAGCAATAGGCTTTGTGTATGAGAAATTTGACGGGGTGACACTTTACAACCAGCAAATAATGAATGATGCTTATGACATGGTGGATGAAGGCGGACACTGCAACTTAGATATGGTGTCAGCCATTGTAAGTGAATATGTAGAAGAGAATGATAAGAGATTGCGTGAACTCATGCAGTTTGTCACCGAGCAGCAGAAAGCAGTATTGTATGCAATAAAAGAAGACGAGCCGGTTAAGGCCATAACCTCTGGCATGTTCACCAAGAAACACAGACTGAAATCTCCCAGCGCTACGCAGTCGGCAGTTAAGGCACTGCTGCGTTCTGACATAGTTACGCGAAAAGACGGACTATATAGTGTTTCCGACCCTTTACTTGATCTTTGGCTGGATAGGCAGATAAAAAAGTAGATTAACGAGAATTAGGCTATAAAAAAGATTTGGGCTTGTTTTATTGAGAAAGAATGAGTAACTTTGCACTCACAATGCATAACTCACAACGCATAACTTAGAATTACTATGCTTGAAATAAAAAACTTACATGCCAAGGCTGGCGACAAGGAGATACTGAAGGGTGTGAACCTCACCATCAACGACGGCGAGATACATGCCTTGATGGGCACTAATGGTGCCGGTAAGTCAACACTGTCTAACGTGATAGTGGGTAACCCCGCTTACGAGGTGACAGAGGGCGAGATACTGTTTAACGGACAGGATCTGCTCTCTATGAGCGCCGACGAGCGCGCCAACGCCGGCATATTCATGTCATTCCAGATGCCGGTGGAGATACCGGGAGTATCAATGACCAACTTCATGAAGGCTGCCGTAAACGCCCGTCGCAAGGCACAGGGACTGGAGCCTATGAAGGCCACTGACTTCATCAAGCTGATGAAGGAGAAGCGCCAGCTGGTGGAGATAGACCAGAAGCTGATGTCACGCTCTGTAAACGAGGGTTTCTCGGGCGGCGAGAAGAAGCGCAACGAGATTTTCCAGATGGCTATGCTGGAGCCTACCTTCTGCATACTCGACGAGACAGACTCAGGTCTTGACGTTGACGCCCTGCGCATCGTAGCCACAGGCTTCAACAAACTGCGCACTGAGAATACATCAGCTATCGTCATAACCCACTATCAGCGTCTGCTTGACTACATCAAGCCCGACATAGTACATGTGCTCATTGACGGCCGAATAGTAAAGACCGGCGGTCCTGACCTTGCGCAGAAGATCGAGGACGAGGGTTTCGACTGGATTAAGGAGAGTTTGTAACCCCTCCACGACCCCTCCCCTTAATCCCCTCCCGAGGGAGGGGAAGGGATTACGCTTGTGGGCTTAATAGAACTCCAGTACTTGCAAATGACAAAGGAAGAATACAAAGACCTACTTAACTCTGATTACTGGAAGGGATATTCTTATTCATTAATAAAAGAAAGAAACTTCACCTGTAAAGATTGTGGAAGAACCTTTTACAATGAAAGAAACAAACTTCAAGTACATCACTTACTGTACCGCGATGTAAATCCATGGTCATATAAACCTGAAGAACTCGTGGTATTGTGTGAGGAGTGTCATAAAAAGCGTCACGGCATAGAAGATGATACTATCAAAGAAACTGACGCGAATGAATCCTCTAAATATCAATCTGACAGTGAAAACACCAGGTCACAAGAAGAGGATTATACGGATAAAAAGAAAAATTACTATTATCCCAATAGAAACAAATACTCCTATAGAACAAGTAGCAAGAACCGTTCTTTCAGTTATTCCTATCGCAAAAGAAACCAAAACAAAATAATACGCTATCTGATTGGCGCAATAGTGGTATCTGTCTTGATTTTAGGCATACTGCAGCACACCAACAAACAGAATACCGTAGAAGAGGACAAACAAGAAAATACAATAAAAAACGAGTCTAAGAATAAAAAGGCACGTAAAAAAAGAGGACATAAAAAGAAAGAAAAAAATACAGAGGATAAGAGTGAAGTTGCAAACATCGAGAATGATGATTTCGTAGAGATAGAACAAGCGGAAACGGATGAGAAACCGAAAGATATCAACACACAAGAAACCATAATAGAAGAAAAAGAAACTGACAAATCTGAATAAAAGTTGTTATTTGCAATTTTCACTTCGTGCTTTAATTCACTATGAACCAATATATAGAATTATACAACGAGATAAAGCCGGTGCTTGACAAACAGGCGAGCCCTGTGCTTAACGCTGAGCGCGAGAAGGCCATCAACGCTTTCACGCGACTGGGACTGCCTACAAGGCAGACGGAGCGCTACCGCTATACCGACGTGGAGACGGCTTTCGCACCAGACTACGGTGTTTCACTGGCACCGCTGCAGCTGGAGGGCACACCTTACGTTACCAGCATAAAGGATGCTGACGAGAAGGCAACGAGGTATTACAACACGGTGGCGGACAGCGCAGTGAACGCCGACGGTGAGCCCGTAGCCATAGACACGCTGAAGGGCGAGCATGAGGATGATGCACTGACGGCGCTGAACACCGCGCTCGTAAACGATGCCATCGTGATACACCTGCCAAAGGGTACGAAGGCCAAGACTCCGATAAGGATAGAGAACATACTGTCAGGACAACAGGACACCATGGCCATAAGGCGCGTGCTGATAGTGATGGAGGAGCAGAGTGAGGCAACCATCTTCCTTGTGGACCACGTGAAGGGCGAGGAAGAGCAGAAGAAGAAACCTGCATACCTCACGTTGCAGGTGGTGGAGGTGGTATGTAAGGACGGCGCACACCTCGATATGTACCAGCTGGAGGAGACCAACGAGCAGTGCCGCCTGTTCTGCAACCTGTATGTAAAGGCAGGACGCGACGCGTCGGTGCGCCATAACAACATAACGATTTCCAACGGCATAACGCGTAACGGCATTGACGTGTATCTGCAGGGCAAGGGTGCGGAGGTAAAGCTTAACGGCGCAGTGATAGCCGACCGTCAGCAGCATGTGGACAACAACACGTTGATAGACCACCAGGTGCCACAGTGCCAGTCGGACGAGCTGTATAAATACGTTCTCGACGACGAGGCTGTATGCGCCTTCGCCGGTAAGATAATGGTGCGCGAGGGTGCGCAGCAGACCTCTTCGCAGGAGACAAACAACAACATGGTGGCAAACAACGACGCACGTATGTACACCCAGCCTATGCTCGAGATATACGCCGACGACGTGAAGTGCGCACACGGTTCCACCGTAGGCGTGATGGACGATGCGGCAGTCTTCTATATGCAGCAGAGGGGCATACCCGTAGAGGTGGCTCGCACACTGCTCAAGAATGCGTTTATCTCCCAGGTGATAGACGAGATGAAGTGGACCGCCTTCCGCGACCGCCTGCACATACTCGTGGACAAGCGCCTCAGCAAAGAGGAGCGTTGCGGCACCTGCAGGATTTGCAAGTGACACTGACAGAAATTGCACACTGGGGTTTTAACCCCGTTTCCTTGCGATATTACTCAGCAAACTCCGGTTTGGCTCCAAATACGCCAAAAATCGGAGTTTGTTGCGTTTCATAGCAACATCCTGTCAGTCAGCATATTGCTAAAAAGTTCCATAAAAGCACAAGGAAAAACATACAAGGATATACGAAGAAAAGACTCAAAAAGAGCCTTTTTTTGATGTCAAAGCATAGCTTTCTGGATGTAAAACGATAGCTTTCACACCGTGAAAGCTATGCTTTTGTTATATAGAAGCTATCACTTCACTGGTGGTAGCGGACAAAACGATGCTGAAAACCCGCTGTTTTAACATCTGTTCACATCTCTTTCGCATATTGCACACCACCCTGTTTTTTGAAAAAAAATAACGTTTTTGCGGTGTTTTTTCCGATATATGAGTTTTCTTTTGTAACTTTGCAGTGGCTAAGCACTACAACGCCGCCGAAAAGAAAATAACGATATACATATAGTTGACAAATTAAACCTGTGGGAATTTACAGAACCCACCTGAAGACAATGGACACAACACGCATACGCAAAGATTTCCCCATCCTGTCAAGGAAGATATATGACAAATACCCGCTGGTGTATCTTGACAACGGCGCCACCACGCAGAAACCTCTCTGTGTGCTCGACGCCATGCGCGAGGAATACCTCAACGTGAACGCCAACGTACACCGTGGCGTACACTATCTGTCGCAGCAGGCCACCGACCTGCACGAGGCGGCGCGCGAGCGTGTACGCTCGTTTATCAATGCCGCAAGCACAAGGGAGATAGTGTTCACACGCGGCACCACGGAGTCTATGAACCTCGTGGCATCAAGCTTCACTGAGGCTTACATGAAGGAGGGCGACGAGGTCATCATCTCAACCATGGAGCACCACTCCAACATAGTGCCGTGGCAGCTGCAGGCGCAGCGCAAGGGCATAGTGGTGAAGGTGATACCTATGAGCGATGACGGCATACTCGACCTTGAGGCATACGAGAAGCTCTTCACTGACCGCACACGACTGGTGAGCGTGGCACACGTGAGCAACGTGCTGGGCACCGTAAACCCCGTAAAACAGATAATAGAGACAGCCCACAGCCACGGAGTGCCGTGCCTGGTGGACGGAGCACAGAGCACACCACACATGAGGATAGACGTACAGGAGCTGGACTGCGACTTCTTCGCCTTCTCAGGCCACAAGATGTATGGTCCTACGGGTATCGGCGTGCTCTACGGCAAGGAGAAGTTTCTTGAGGAGATGCCACCATATCAGGGCGGCGGCGAGATGATAGGCACTGTGACGTTTGAACACACCACATGGGCAGACCTGCCGTTTAAGTTTGAGGCAGGCACGCCTGACTATGTGGCAACCCACGGACTGGCGCGCGCCATAGACTACATGGAGGCCATAGGCATGGACAACATAGAGGCTCATGAGCGCGAGCTGACACGCTATGCGCTGGAGCAGATGCAGACCATACCGGGTATGCGCATATTCGGACCTCTTGACCCTTCAAGACGCGACGCGGTAATATCTTTCCTCGTAGGCGACATACACCACCTGGACCTCGGCACACTGCTTGACCGCCTCGGCATAGCAGTGCGCACTGGTCACCACTGCGCCGAACCGCTGATGCACCGCCTGGGCATACAGGGCACCGTGAGGGCATCGCTCGCACTATATAACACCAAGGAGGAGATAGACCAGCTCGTAAGCGGCATACGCCGCGTGAGCCAGATGTTCTGATAAGGAGTAACTACGCTGATGACTCTTCACACCACATACTTCGGACCAGTGGAGTGGTATGCCGACCTGCTGCACCACGCTGACGACATAACGATAGACGGTGGGGAGCGATATGTAAAACAGACCACACGCAACCACTGCCTCATAGCCACCGCATCGGGTACGCAGAAGCTGACCGTGCCGGTGACTGCTGCCAACGGTATGCTGACGAAAGACGTGCGCATAAGCGACCACGGCAACTGGCGACATCTGCACTGGCAGGCTCTGTGCTCAGCCTACGGGCAGTCGCCGTTCTTTGACTATTACGCTGATGACATACGTCTGTTCTATGAGAGGCAATGGGATTTCCTCATTGACTATAACCAGGCCATCACCTGTAAGATGAAAGAGCTGACAGGAATAGACGATTATAATAACTATAGTGACTATAAAAACAATAGTGACTATAATAACTATAGTCACTATGACCGACAACAATACTATCAGACCTTCCAGAGACGCAACGGATTTATACCGGGCCTCTCTGTTCTTGACCTCTTATTTAATATGGGTCCCGAGAGTATCCTTTATCTCATTAAGTATAAGCACTAACTCTTTTGCCGTGTCGGCGCGCAGCATACGTATGCGCGTAGGCCTGAAGTCGGGTATTCCCTTGAATATGGGAGTGGCCGCCAGGTGTCTTCTTGTGTGAAGTATGGCCTTGCGCTCATCGCCTATGAGGTCGATGTTTATGTTGAGCAACTCTATGAGTATGTCTATCTTCTCAGCAGGGGTAAGGCTCTGTGTTGCCTCGCGCGAGAATATCCACGGCTGACCAAAGGTGGCGCGGCCTATCATCACCGCGTCAACGCCGTATTGCTGAAACGCCTCGTCGGCCTCCTCTATGCTCTTTATGTCGCCATTACCTATTATGGGGATGGTTACGCGCGGATTGCGCTTTACACCGCCTATCAGTGTCCAGTCGGCGTCGCCGGTGTACATCTGTGAGCGAGTGCGCCCGTGTATGGTCAATGCCTGAGCGCCACACTCCTGCAGGCGCTCTGCAAGGTCGCGTCCCTGCCATCCACCTACGGGTGTGTACTCCTCTGACAGCGTGTCGCCAAACACAAAGTTGCCGGCATCCCATCCCAGACGTGTCTTCACCGTCACGGGAGTGGCAACGGCCTTCGCCACTGCCTCGGTCATCTCAAGCATCAGCGGTATGTTACGCAGCATACCGGCACCGGCGCCCTTGCCTGCCACTTTCTTCACCGGGCAGCCGAAGTTAAGGTCTATAACGTCGGGCGATGCCTCTGCCTCAACGATGCGCGCTGCCTCAACAACGGCATCCACCGTGCGGCCGTATATCTGTATTCCCACAGGACGCTCGTCATCACTGATGGTGAGCTTGCGTACCGTGTCTTTCACATTTCTTACCAATGCCTCGGCAGCCACAAACTCGCTGTAAACCATGGCTGCGCCAAACCGTTTGCACAGCCGGCGGAAACCTATGTCGGTGACATCCTCCATGGGAGCCAGGAATAATGGTCTGTCTGTCTTTATGATATTCATATATTGTTTCTTTGGGATTTGAGAAGGGCAGAAGGATTACACCATACCGTTGTCAGCCTGCAGGCGCACCTTGATAAACTGACGCGCACGGTGTATGCTTACCTTCACCTGTTCCTCGCTGAGTCCTGTTATGTCGGCTATCTCACGGTAGGTGTGGCCGTCAAAGTCACGCAGGTGCATACATGTACGCTGCTTCTCCGGCAACCGCTGCATCAGTTGTCTCACGATGTCGATGCGCTCGTCGGCCTCCAGTTCGTCATGCGCATTGACGGCAGGCGGAGTGATGTCCTCCAGTGACTCCGTCTGGTTTACCCTCATGCGACTGCGGTCCAGCGCCAGGTTACGCGTCATACGCAGGGCATACGCCTCTATATTGTCTATGCCGTCAAGGCGCTCACGCATCTGCCACAGCCTTATCACCACATCTTGCACTACGTCCTCTGCCTCCTGACTGTTGAGCGTTATCCTCAGCGCCAGGCGGTACATCTCATTCTTGAGTGGTAATATGGTGTGGACGATGTCCAATTAGTTATGAGTTAGAGACCCACCCCACCCCTCCCTGTGAGGGAGGGAGCATAAGATATGGGGAGAGGGGTTTAATTATTAATTATTTATTCAACTTTCGCAAGTAGAAATGAGAACCACAGATGACACAGATGACACGGATTTTTATACGATAACCAAAGCTGCAAACAACTGATTACACAGATGGCTCTGCATGGTTATAATCAGTGAAATAAAAAAACATATCAGTGAAATAGTTTTCTTAGGAAGTGGCAAAATCTTTGTAATCCTTAAATCTGTGGTCGTTTATCAACATCAGAAACCTGAATTATGAATTATGAATTATGCATTATGAATTAACGATGGCTGTCCCGTGCTCGCCGTCTATCTGCGTGGCGAGGGTTATCACCACCTTGCTCACGCCCTTGTCCACGGCCTGCAGTGCATTCTCTATCTTTGGCATCATGCCTCCTGATATCACACCGTCGTTTACATACTGCTCATAGCTCTGCCTGTTGATGACAGGTATCACGCTGTCGTCATCGTCAGGGTTCATCAGCACCCCCTTCTTCTCAAAAGAATATATGAGCGTCACGTCATAGAGCGATGCCAGTGCCACAGCCACTGTTGATGCCATGGTGTCAGCGTTGGTATTGAGTATGTTGCCCTCGCCGTCGTGTGTCAGCGGTGCTATGACAGGTATCACGCCTGCCTCTATCAGGTGACTCAGAGCGGCACCATCAGCCTTCACGGGGTCACCCACGAAACCGAAGTCCACCTCCTGCTCCGTACCGTCGTCCATGCGCACCTTCTTGGGTGCCCTGCGCTTAGAGCGTATCACGTTCATATCGGCACCGGTGAGGCCCATGGCATTCTGTCCGGCAGCCTGCAACTGTGCCACGATGTTCTTGTTTACCAGTCCGCCATACACCATCGTAACGACAGAGAGCATATCAGCGTCGGTGATACGGCGGCCGCCCACCATCTTTGTCTCTATGCCCAGAGCGGCGGCTACCTTCGTGGCGCGACGGCCACCACCGTGCACCAGCAGTTTTGCGCCTTCTATGGCAGAGAAATTCTCAATCAATGCGGAGAGCTGCGCTGTGTCTTCCACAACGGCGCCGCCCACTTTTACTATAGTCAGTTTCTTCATAATCATTACACCTTATTCATTCAAAGTTACGCTTATTTCTTGACATACGCAAGAAAAGCCCAATTTTTTAAGTATTATTGCACAACAGGAGCATACCTGATGGGGAATTTTGTGTAATATTGTCGTAATTCCTAATCATTCGTTTGGTCGTATCTTATTTTTTTAGTAACTTTGGCTGCGCCAAAGGTGTTGGCGTTTACGTAAAAAATATAACTATAAATCAATCTATATGAAACAAAAAGAAATCCTAATGTCATGTCTTCTCGCTGCCTGTGCCATGCAGGTCGGCGCACAGAAGATTGACTTTAACCTGAACGGCAAACAGAACAAAAGCCTTGCCGACGGTTACGTGAACTGGTCGCCGGGTCGTGTGAAGACTGCCTCACAATCCTTCAAGACCGCTATCGACTCTACCATTACTGTGGCCATCAGCGCAGCAGATGGAGTATGGAGCAACGGCGTGCGCGACAACTGGAACAGCAACCTCGTAACCCAGAAAGATAAGCTGATATACGACGGTATATACTCCTGCTACATTGACGCAAACAACGATTGGACCACAAGCACTACACAGGCACAGGGCATCAAAATTACTATCAGTGGTTTGGAGGAAGGCAGCCATACTCTGTGTGCATACCACAACAACAGCGACAACATAGAAATGCCACCGCTCAAGATACTTGTGAACGACAAAGTAGTGCTTGAGAACGTGGCACAGACTGCGCAGGCTGCATCACAGGCTGAGTGCGGCATGTCATACATAACATTCAATGCCACGAAGGGACAGGACGTGGTGGTGGAGTATATCTCCGTGCCAGCCACTGGCGCGACATACCAGACTACACAGGTGGGCATCAATGCCCTCATCTTCGACCGTCCTAACCCGAAGACTACGGCGTCAGACCCTTCGCCAGCCAGCACGTCAATGCACGTTGACTGCGACGAGACCGGCACTGCCGTCCTTTCATGGACTCCTGCATCCCTCGCTGTGAAGCACCGCGTGTATATCGGTACATCAGAGAGTGACATGCAGCTGGCCGGCGAGGTGACTTCTCCTACGTTCACCACAGGCAAGCTCTCCACCCACGAGACCTACTACTGGCGCGTTGACGAGGTGGATGCCAACAACAACGTCTATATAGGCGACACATGGAGCTTCCGTCCTCGCCGACTGGCTTTCCCTGGGGCAGAAGGCTACGGACGCTTCGCACAGGGCGGTCGCGACGGTGTGGTATATCACGTTACCAACCTCAGGAACGACCATACCCCCGGCTCACTGATTTATGGTCTTGCAGACATGGAAGGTCCACGTACCATAGTATTCGATGTCAGCGGACTTATCGTCATGGACTTTGAGGCAGAGTTTGCAAAGCCTTATGTCACCATCGCTGCACAGACAGCACCGGGCAAGGGCATCTGCCTGAAGCATTCAAACCTCAACATCGGCTCAGAGAGCGTCGTTCAGTTCCTCAGGGCTAAGCGAGGCTACGGCGATACAGGCAACGCCATGGGTGCTGCCGGTGCCGACAACACCATCATCGACCACACAACAATGGCATGGGGAACAGACGAGACATTCTCTTCACGCGGTGCGAAGAACCTTACCTTCCAATACTCTATGATTGCCGAGGCACTGGGCATTGCAGACCATAAGAACTACCCTGCCGGCACCAACCACGGCTATGCTGCCACCATTGACGGCAACGTGGGCACATACAGCCATAACCTACTCGTGAACTGTGAGGGCCGTAACTGGTCTATGGGTGGCGGCATGGACGGCAACAACATGCCTATAGGTCAGATGGATATCTTCAACAACGTATGTTACAACTGGTACAAGCGTACCACCGACGGCGGCTGCCATGCAGTGAACTTCGTGAACAACTACTATAAGATGGGCGCTGACACCCAGCTGAAGTTTCTCTTCTCTCAGGACTATGAGCTGCCTAACCACAATGGCGTATGGCAGGCATACATCTCAGGCAATATCCGCGAGAACAAGGACCACACTCTCACTACCGATGCTCTGAACGAAACATACCGCTATACACTGAAGAACTCAGAGGTAATAGACCCTAACACCCGCACTGACGGACTGGGCTACAAGACCTTCGTTGATAAGCCTTTCTTCCCTTCATACGCTACGATACACTCTGCCAAGGAGGCGTTTAAGATTGTAACATCTACGGCAGGTGCCATACGTCCTATGCGCGACGACCAGCACGTACGCGTGGTTCGCGAGACCGTTGACGGAACATACACCTACGTGGGCAGCCGCTCTGGCATCAAGGGTGAGATAGACCATGAGGACGATATTACGACAAGTGAATACACCGGCTTTGAGATATGGCCGGAGGAAAGCCGCGCTGCCGACTTCGACACTGACCAGGACGGTATGCCAAACTGGTATGAGGAACTGACAGGCTCAAACCCTGACAATGCAGACAACAACGAGGTGATGAGCGACGACTACACACGTCTGGAGCACTACCTTGACTTCATGGCTCATCCATACGTTATGTTAGCTCCCGGCGCATCAGTGACATTCAACACCGCACCTGAGTTCCGCGGTTTCACCAAGAACCCTGCATACAGCATCAGCTCAAAGAGCGGCAACTTCTCTGCTGAGATAACAGACAGCATCATAACCATCACCGCTGGTAGCGATGCAGAGCTTGGCTCTATAGAGATGACAGTGACCGACGCCGACCACCACACCTTCACACAGACTCTCGGCGTAGCTGTCACAGACAAGGCCGACGCCATAAAGTGCATACGTCCGGTGAACGAGGAGGCAGACATACTGAAGCGTGAGTTCTTCACCCTTGACGGCAAGCAGGTAACCACACTCAAGACCTCTGAGATATATGTGATGAAAGATACACTGACCAACGGTCAGAAGCAGACAGCAAAGATTATGGCTCAATAGACCTCTGTCTTTGACAGATAAAGAAATGCCCCTTGTAATGAACGCTCATTACAAGGGGCATAATTAATATAGGGGGTATTATTAACTAAACAATGTTTCTTAGAACTTTATATCTACGCCGATGGCACCCACACGGTTTGAGCGTGTAAATGAGTTCTGCACGCCGTTTGCGTCAACCGCAGTGGTATAGTCATCATAGCATGTCTTGAAGTAAGCCGCGTTGATGGCTATCTTGTCTGTCACCTTATACTTCACACCGAGGCCGTAGCTCCATGAGTCAACCACGAACGATATATCGTTGATGTACTCATCTGTATTGCCGTAACGTGTAATCTGGAAGCCTGCACTGGCGGTGAGCTTCTTGGTGATGTCCCACTCCGCGCCGCCGAGATACTCGTTGGTACCGTTGGCAAGCATGTCATTCTTATTATCATAGCGTGTAGATACGCCTACCTCATTCATCTTGTAATAGGTCTTCTTCGCAGCCTTGTCATAGAAATGATGGTAGCCTGCATTTATACGCACACACTCCACAGGAGTATATTGCACACCGAAAGCAAGCAATGATGGCTGGTCCTCGCGGATAGACGTACCGTCACGGAACACATTTACGGCATCAATGGCATGAGCCTCCTTCACCGTTGACTTGTTCTCCATGTTCATCTTTGTGCGGAACTCATACTTAACGGCAAAGTTAAACTTGTCAAGTTTCAGATCGGCACCAAGTATAGGAGCAAAACCTACGCCACTCTGGTCAGACTGAAGGTTTACACCCTCACGATAAGACTCAACTGCCTGAAGCTTTCTTGCAGCGGGGGAAACCTGTGCAGCAGCATCGATATAAGGCTTAAGCTGGTCATAGTATTGTCCGAAGTCCATTCCTTCTGGAGTAGCAGCGGTGATAACCTTAATATTGTCAATCTTTGCCTTATATGTGGCAGAACCATAGAGTACGCGGATACCGCCATATACAGAGAGGTTGTCTGTAACCTTATAAGCCGCACCCATGGTGAAGCCAAAGTAATACTGCTTACCCTGCATGTAACTGTTACAGTCGTAACCCCTTGTCAGCATAGCGTCAGGGAACGGATAACCTTGTCTCTGTAATCCAACACCAAACTGATTCAGTCCTGCAGCTATCTGTCCCACAGCGCCCTCGAAAGAGCCCAGTCCGTTGCTGAACTCACACTTGCCGCCGCCTCCGGTTACAGAGAAGTTAAACTGCAGTGACCACTTACCCTTGTTGTATGCAGCCTGTACTGAAGGGATGAACGGTGCAGAGGCCTTGCCCTCATAGTGCTGTGGCTGGCCGTTGAAGTCCTTGTTGCCCAAATAACCCTTGTACCCTTTGTCGTTGTCATCTGGTATCGGACCGAACACCGGGTTCCATGTGTCGATGCTTCTCGTCTGCCATGCAGCCTGCCAGTTGATAGAGAGATGAGTGCCCTCATCCATGAAAGCCACACCTGCAGGGTTACTGTATGTTCCATCGATACCTATGGCACCGTCACGCGCTGGGTTACGCAGAAAAGCCACGTTCTGATTGGTATTTGTCAAGATACCACCTGCCAAAGCCGTACCAGATACTGCGCTCAGAAGCGCAACACAAAATAATAGTTTCTTAGTCATCCTTTTGTCTTTTTATCTTTTCCTTTTCTTTGCACATTTTTTGTTTCGGTGTGCAAAGTTAGTATAATTCATTAAATAGTAATGCTCATTTTACTATTTTTCCCATCGTGTTTAATTTTTATTAACAATAAACACAATAAAAACAGGCAACGATATACTCGTTGCCTGTCTTTATAATGTCAGTTATAGTCTTTTGTGGTCTATCTGTATTCCTCCGGTAACTGCGTCTTCCAGTTCGGATAAGGGTCTGTCAGCAGTCCCTTGTTATAGAAATGGCGGTTGCCTGTCACCTCCGGTCCGAGCCAGTCTGGCTTTTCAAACTCCTCGTCCTCGCTGCCCAGCTCTACCTCGCAGAACAGCAGTCCGTCATTAGCACCGTGAAACTCATCCACCTCATACGTATGGTTGCCCACCGGCACCAGGTGCCTGGTCTTCTCCACCAATCCGCCCCGGCACAGCTTCAGCATCTCGCGGGCATCATCCAATGGTATCTCGCGCTCAAACTCATAACGTGAGATACCGTTGGCAGACGGTCCCTTGATGGTGAGGTATGCCTTGTCGTCCCTCAGCCTGATGCGCACCGTTGCACCCTTGACATCCATATAGCCCTGAGCTATGTGTGATGACGAGGTAACAGACTTGCGAAACGCGTCGTCACGCCTCACAAGGAATTTACGTTCTATCTCCATATTCTAAACTCCTGCCACCACTTATATAAGTGGCAGTGAATGTAACATTGTCATTCCCTTGCCACTTACTGTACGGCAATGGTGTATATAGCATAGAGAGCTCCCAGTGCCACGAGTATGCCGAATATCCAGTTGATAACCTTACGTCCCTCCTGCTCTTTCTTCTCTGCATAAGCCTTACGCTTAGCGTTGTTCTTGTTCTTTGACATAATCTCTGTTATTTAGTTTCTCTGATTTTCTATATTGTTTAGCCTTGGCGGTACTCTTCCTTTCCGTCCACACGCAAAATTACACAAATTAAACTGTTTTTGCAAGTTATTGGCATTATTTTTTCATGTTCACTCCTTTCTGCAAGCAAAAACAGGGAGACACACCGCTTTCCCTTGGGCATGTCTCCCTGCTGTCGTTATATGCCATCTACTCAGAACCTGTAGCGCGCGCCTGCGAGTATTATGCCCTGCTCGCCCACACCTGCCTCAAAGAATCCGCGGATGTGCGTAGAGCCGCCCTCCAGTCCTACGAGAGATGCCTGGAACATGAAGTTGAAACGGCTCTCCTTATCGGTCGTTCCCTTCCTGATGTTGTCTGATTTCGCATACGCATACATAAAGCCTGCGGCGGCCTTGCTGTAGAAGCCAAAGTGCTTCTTGTTCACCCAGTAATATTTCATTGCCGGCATGACAGACATATAATTACGCGTGCGCTCTCCCTCTTTCTCTCCCTCATATATCACGTCCTCGCCCATACGAGCATAGGTGACTACACCACCCACCGCCAGCCTCGGGTTGTTAAGGTGACAGAAATACTCCACAGCCACCGTGCCCAGCTCTCTGGAGTTTTCCCACTTACGACCGTTCATGGCATCAAAGATGCCATCTGTCAGGCCATTGCCTATTCCGTCACCTATCAGTGATATTCCGGCTCCGTAACTCACTCCTATCTCATGTCTCGGCTGCTCGTCCTGAGCACGGACGCTTGTCACTGTCATTATGACCGCTGCTACTATTGCTATAAACTTTCTCATTATCTTATCTGTTTTTTTATCCTTGTTTGTGTATGCAAAATTAAGAATAAAATTCTGAACTACGAGCATCCTCACCCCATTTTATGCGAAAAAAGATGCGACAAACACATGAAATTGCGACAAAACGGACAAGCATGACGTTATTTTGTCAGGTTTCACGCTTTTCTCCCCGTTTTTTTATAAATTTGCATGAGGAATATATTTTATGCGAAGCATGAGAGACTATCCCAACACCATGTCGCCCGCCGAGGCGCGGCAGTTCCGCCAGTCGGTGCTCAGCATCGTGGCCCAGATACCGCACGGTTGCGTCAACCCACTTGTCGCCATATCTCTCCTTGGCATACTTCTCCAGATCGGCGGCCTTCATCACCTGAGCCTGAACGCCTGTCACTGTAGCGAACATAAAAGCAATGACATTTATAAAAACTAATCTGTTTCATATCTTTACCCTACTTATTTGTTTTCCAAATGCTAAGTTATGACTTTTTTCACACTTACAATCATTTTTCGTCACTACTTCTTTCATAACATTGCGACATATATAAAATCCGGACAAACACGAGGAACAGGTCTGATATTTGTCCGAATTATACACAAGATATCACACGAAACCTACTTTTCCGCTGACGCGCCGGTTCCACTTGAAGTGCGATATATCCTGAAGCGTAACCATCTGCTCCCCACCTGTCGTAGCCAATCTGAGCTGGGTGATATGCGCAATGGTCTGGGTTAAATGGAATATGGTTCGTGCATTTACAGGAGAGTTTCTTGTCTCACTGCCCTTAACGTTCTTTATGTAATCCCCTATCATGTCCTTTGCCTCAGGCATTATGTCCAGCTGATACTCGTTCTTAAGCAACTGCGATAGTATCTCTGACAATTCCACAATGGTAAAATCATTGAATACTATTGAAGAGCCGTAGGCGGCGATGCCGTTGGTAGCAAGGTTTTGGGCTATCATGTCTTCTGAGGCTTGCACCTGCGCAAAGACCAGTGCCGTAGTTTGGTTCAACTCTTGCAGTTTATTGAATATCCACATTTTAAGGTGACTGATGTTCATGTCAACATTTCCCGGCGCATCCATATCAAGGAAGAGCAAACCGTCTTTTGCCTTCTTTATGACACGCTCCAGCACCTTGTAACTGTCTCCACCTATCAGTTCGTCGGCGTTGACGCTGACGGTCTGTCCTCTTTTCAGTATGCCTATTCCCTGCATAATCTTTCCGAGTATCTTTGCTACGGTGCTCTTGCCAGTACCTGTCTTTCCTATGAAATCCCAGCACAGGCTCCTCGCTGTGACTTTCAGTATTCCCTGCCTGTGGCGTAATCTTGACACTGCGACATAGTCGTGGAGTGCCTGCTTGGCATTGTGTAGCCCGACCAGATGGTCAAGTTTTTCAAGAGACTCCGTAAGTATCGCCTCATCCCAATCCTTTGGCTGACACGTATGCATGGTAACGTCAGGTATGTCACACGCCTCTATGGTTACCATCTCCTCTGCCGTTATCTCATCGGGGGCTTTCTCCAGCAGCCTTCTGCCCAATGCCGGTATTATGTTTGTAGTAATCAGGCGGGTGATGAAACGGCCATTGCCGAAATGCTCGTCCTTGCGGTCATACTCATGTATCACATATTTGGCAAGTTTGCGCTCAGCCTCCGCCGTAATGCTGTATTGCTCCCTTTCAAGCACTGTCCTGCCTATCTGCATCAGTTGCTCCGGAGTATAGTCCTCGAAGTTGTAGGTGTAAGGGAAGCGGCTCTTCATACCTGGGTTCACATCGAGCATTCTTTTCATCTCGTTTGTATATCCCGCCAGTATTACTATCAAGTCTGAGTCATCAGTGCCCAGATAGGTGAGGAGCGTCTCTATGACCCTCATGCCAAAGTCGTTGCTGTTTGCTGATTCTGTAAACAAGTTGTAGGCCTCATCTATAAAGAGTACTCCGCCGTTGGCACTGTTAATGGCATCCAATGTGTTCTTCTCCGTCACGCCGATATATTCTCCCACGAGTTTTGAGCGGCTGGTCTCCACCACGTGTCCTGACGACAGAACCCCTATGCTGTGATATATCTCGCCTAACAGTTTGGCAATAGTGGTCTTACCTGTTCCCGGATTACCAGTAAACACCATGTGCATAGGCGGCATTCTGTTGAAGAGTCCCTTGCTGGCCCTCAAGGTATTGAGCCTTACCAACGCCGTATGGTCCAGAATCTGTTTCTTCACATCATCAAGTCCTACCAGCGACTTGAGTTTGCATATTGCCTCCTCCGTGCTGGCATAACGTGGCTCTGGGATATCCTCTGGCAGTATGCGGCACAGGTCCTTGTTCTCTATAGGCGCTTCATCGCGTATGACACGCTCTGTCATGCGAGGAATTATCTCATTGTTAAAAAAATCCTGAAGATAATAGGCGTTTCTGAAGTTTGAGCCACGCAATTTATATACCAGATTCATACGCTCACGCAGGATTTCCTCCGTACGCATATCCAGCATATAATCCTTGGAGTTGGCGAGATCCAGTATGTATTCCATCATCATGTCCGGCGTCAGGTCATCAAACTGGAATATATATGAGAAAAGGCTACGGGCACGCTCGTTGCCTTTCACCAATTCCAGCAACTTGTTCTTGCGCCCCGCGAGCACCACTATGCTGTTTTTCATCTGCGGTATCCTGTCACAGAGTTCCTCTATGCCCGTCTTGGGATTGACGTTGCACTTCATAACCAGATGCTCCGCATTCTTTATATATAGCAGAATGTGATCATTGCAAGCCGAAGACATGGAATCCTCAAACCCATTGGTTGAGTCAAACATTACGCTTGCGTCATGCACCGCGAGTTCCGTAAGTTCAAGCACTTCCTTCATTCGACGGTAAAGTTCCTTCACTGCGTCAATCTTGCCCACTCCCTCATTACCCGTTATGACGTAATGCTGGCTGGTGTTGTTGACTCCCAAGGCATAATGCCGCCTTGCCTTGTTAAACTCCACCATGTCGTCAATAACCTTCAGGTGCTCTTGAAACTCCTTTGGTGCAAAAGATATCATATTCATAATACTATATTTTAATGTTCTTCATGACCTTTATTGCCTACAAAGATAATATATTTTTCTGAAATCATGCGTTTCTTTCCTGAAAATTGATTATTTTTGTACCATGAACAGAAAAGAGACATACGACAACGCCCGAAGAGCAGTGAGAGATTCTGAAGCCCCCGAGGCATTCCTGCATCTCGGTATGCTTTACACCAAGGGGATAGGCACAAAGGCAAACAATACCCTTGCGAACTATTACTATGGAAAAGCACTGGCCTTGGGAGCCCAGGTGGCAGAGGAGTTTTTTATACGTGAGTATGCGGACGGGAGCAAAGACTTTCTGCACGACATATCAAATTTCCTGAAGAACCCACATTCCGTACCCCACATGACACTCAACAGGTTCAGGACACTGCTGGAGTGGGAAAGACACAAGAAGTATTACGGCCTTCTTTCTCAGGCACGGGAACATTTTTATATGTTCTATCCTGAGTACAATATCAGAAAGGCCATGGATGACATCCTCAATGACCGTAATACGGTAGATGCAGACCTGCTTTTCGCAACATCTACCGAGGACAACAAATACGAATACAACATCAGCCAACTGGACAGTTTCTTGCAACAGCTGCTGGCGCCACATATCAACATAGCGAAGGCTTCGCAGTTGGAGGATTGTCATGACTTATGGAATGAGGACGAGCGCGATTTAGTTAATTCCATCGAGGACCTTGTCAACTCATATAACAACGTATGCAAGAAGAATAACATAGAACCTCTTAATATAATTTCCATTAAGACTCTGCAACGGCAGCCACACATAGATGTGTCCACGATGGCAACAATACGCAGGCAGGCATTCAGATGTCTCCTGTCTATCAAGGATATAGATCCACTGATTAGCAATGAGTTTATGAGTCAACTGGAACACGATGAGGAACTGATGAATATAATAGAAAAACTCTCTGACACAGACCTTCTGACGTTTCTCTTCTCATTTGTGGAGCAGAATATTTACATTCTGGCTCTGGAGAAGAATTATCAGGAATTATTATCTTCATACAGACGTGGAGATCTGGAAGACGTAGCAGCATACGTCAACGAGAAAACCCATAGACTCAACGAGGCATCATTGAAACACGAAATACCCACATACACTACCGACAACCTGCCACAGATTGATTTAGACACAGAACAGTAAATATCATGAGAAAAACATTAATCGACGCACATACACATACCATAGCATCAGGACACGGCTACAGTACCATACAGGAGATGGCACAGGCGGCAGCCGACAAAGGACTGGAGTATCTGGGCATTACCGAGCACGGACCAAGCGTACCGGGAACATGTCCTCTGTTGTATTTCAGAAATATGTTCGTGGTTCCACGACAGATGTACGGCATCAGACTTCTGTTGGGCTGTGAAATCAACATTCTCGACACCAAAGGAAGCCTCGACCTTGAAGACGATTACATCGACCGCCTTGATTTAGTCATTGCGGGTATCCACGGGGCATGGTATCATGGAGGAACGAAGGAAGAGAACACCCAAGGGATGATTAACGTCATAAGACATCCGAAGATGCACATCATCAGCCATCCCGGTGACGGTTCCGCAGAACTCGATTTTGAGCAACTGGTACTTGCTGCCAAGGAAGCGCACACCTTGTTGGAGATAAACAACCACTCTCTTGCGCCCCAACGTCATAAGACCATAGCCCGTGAGAACAACCTGGAGTTATTGCGTCTCTGCAAGAAGCACGATGTGCCGACAATCCTCGGAAGCGATGCCCACGTTTCCTTTCAAATCGCCGACTATGAGCATCTATACCCGCTATTGGAAGAAACGAACTTTCCCGACGAACTCATTATGAATTACTGGCCAGCCCAGTTCTTCGACTATCTGGGCATAGACCTACACTAACACCAAGAAGAAACAATATACAGCCCTGTGAGCACGGTTCCTAACCGCACTCACAGGGCTTCGTTATCTTAAATCCCAGTTTCAATATCAGTTTCAGAGTCTCCACAGAGGTATTTCTGTCATAGACCTTTTCTTCTTCAGGGAGGTCTTCGTACGCCACGAGACATGGGTGATGCTTTTGGGCATCATCACGTTTCTCACCGTAAGTCCATCCCTGACTGACGCGCTCCTGCGCCCAAATCTCATGAACATTCTTCGCCATTGCCTCAAGCAGCGGCGTCAGTTCCTTTGGCAGCCTGATGTCCGATGTGTCAACAGGCTGCGGTGTGTACTGTTTCTTTGCATTCATAGTTTATTTAATTGTCGTTATTTTCTGTCATCTCAATAATCCATGGAATATATCGGGAGAACTCATAGTCTAACTCCTTTACATTATCCAATTGGTCAAAAGGACGTATATCATGATGGATATAGAGTTTTTTGTTCTTCTCAATAAGTTTCTTATCATCTCTGCTTTCTGCCTTATATTTATCCTCATTCCAATGAGGCTTCCTATATCCCATAAGAAGTTTCTCTACATTCCAGCGGTTATGCTCTACTTCGGCTAACATATCCGTTTGCTCTGGAGTCAGCGCAGCAGTGTCCATGCTCTTATCTTCAAGCGAAAGCCCACGCACTGCCTGAAGTGTAGCCTGCTTTATCCTGATGGTATAAGAATTATATAGATTAGACCATTTAAGTGACACATCGAGTCCTTTCCGTTTTGTTTCATCAGTGTTATCATAATCCCCATTCCACAGTTTGTCCGCCTCTTCAAAAATCATTTCTTTTGGCATAGCATTCAAAGCCATAATACTTTGGAATGTGTTTTTTGAATAGTCAGCAGTACTATACAAATAATTTATTAGTTTAGCTCGTTTCAGAGATTTGTCATCAGCACTATATGCTGCAGCCTTCATTCCAAAAGGATATATGTTGGCATAACGCAGACAGCGATTATCCGGCTCGGACACCTTTCCATCCTTTATGGTATAATATGGCAGATTCTTGTTGTCTGCATTCCGCAGGTTGGTAACAAAGTTATCTGAGCGATCCTGACGAATGAAAACTGGAATATTATTATCATATACTTCATCAGGCATATTCATACCCATTACAAAATTATTGCGCTGATTTGCCATCGCCAAGAAAATTGACAGATATCGCCCTTTCATATCCTTTGCCCATTCTTTTATTTTTTGTTGTACCTGACGAGAGAATATATCACCTTTAATAAATTCAAACTCTATGTCAAGGAAGTCATAATCTTCACCCTTTACATATCCTTCTTCTATTGAAAAAGAAGCCTTAGTATCTACCGTTTTTCTCTTCGGCTCATCAGACAAGTCCCTGTATCGGTATGACTGAACCTCAAAGAAATGTCTGTTACGAGTAATAAACTCATCCTTTTCCTTATCAGCATTCAAATCTATAAAAGTTATTCGTGTTTTCAGGTTCTTATTCTTAATGAAATTCGGAAAATGGAGAATGTGAGCAGCCTCCATTGCAAAGGCAACGGCAAAGTTAGTAGTTCCCACAAACACCAGATGAACAAACCTTGGATCATCAGGAGTTATTCCATTACCGAATACCGCAGGATACTTTATTTCACGCTTATCCCTTGAATCATATGACAGTTTATGACTACGTTTTACGAATACCTGCTTAGCCCAGTTCGTATAGAAATTATATGGTACGAATTCTATTCCTAATTCGTTTACCTTGCCAAAGATTTCTGTTGTCCTAAATGCAGAATAAGTGTCAATGTCGCGGAACACACAGGTGATACGTGACGGCTTTAGTTTGAAATCTTGAGAACACAGATATTTGCTTATGCTGTCAACACATTCCACATTGATAGCATCGTGCGCATCTTGCAGATGATAACCTACAACAAAAATTTCTTCCGCACCTTCCAAACGTATGTCTTTATAGGACTCAGAGTTCGTTCTATGGCCATAGTTTACGATGACCCGCTCCAACTTTTTCTTACTAAAAGTCTTACTCAGTTTTTCTTTTACTTTCTCAGCGTCCACAGATGTAAGAATGAGTACATAAGCCTCGGCATCTTTTCCGAATATATACGAAACGAACGATGGAACAAGGTCATCAAATCCCATGATGACATAATGCCCTGATTGCAGATAGTGGATAAGGCCATCCCTATGATTTTCCACTCTTCGTCCAATCATGTTAGTCATTACAGAGATTAACATCCCTGTAAACAGAATGACACCAGCAATGTATATCAAGCAGGCGATAAACACAGTTGTTCTGCTGACGTCAGGATAAGTACAGAAATCATGAAAAGCATTACCATCAATCAGCAGATAAAGTGGGAACACCCATTTGCTAATGTTTTTTTCTTTGCAAAATTCTCCCCAGTCGTTACCTGCAACTGACAGCAATGCAAATGAAATAACAAATACTACTGCCAGTATGGCAATAAGTATTAAAGACTGCCTGAGAACGTCCTGTGATAGGATGCGGTCAAAGCGTAAAAGAAGAGATTTATGCCTTTTCCTCATTTTGATTTTGTGGATTAATTAACGAATTAAGTTCTTGTATATATTTGTCGCTATTGGCTTGATTTATTTTATCTGCATTTTCCTTCTTTGTCATCGCTTCAAGATGATTCAGAAGTCTGCTCTGCAAATCAGCTTGTTGTTTAAAACTTCGTACTATGTTTTCTTGCTCATACTTATTATGTGTTATTTCCTTTTCCGCATTAATCTCCATACAATGCCATATGGAAAAAGTAATGGCAAGCATAATCGCTAATATGAGAACTGTTGCGCAAATAATTAGTGTCATTCCCACACTTGGGGATAATGTTTCAAAAAATCTTTCCATAGTTATTCCAATTTAAAGTTAGTATTCAATATCTGTTTTCACTACCTTAGCAGGATTTCCTGCTACCATTGCATAATCAGGAACATCCTCGAGCACAACTGCTCCAGCAGCTACCATTGCGAACTTACCTATTGTTAATTCTTTCTTATTTGTACCACACATAATTACAGCACCTGCACCAATAGATGCACCATAGCAAACGTGAGTTTTTCCCATCTCCCAGTCATCAGGACCAACCTGCTTGCCATCTCTAAGTATAGCTCTGGGATAGCGGTCATTTATGAAACTTACGTTTGTTCCGACAAACACACCATCTTCCAAAGTCACTCCTTCGTAGATGCTATTATTGTTCTGAATCTTTACGTTATTACCTATCTTCACGTTCTTGCCAATATATACATTGCGGTGGATACGGCAGTTGTCACCAATCTCAGCACCGTCATCAATGAAACTGCCATCTTCGAGTAGCAAGTTGTCACCACGCTTTACGTCCTTTCCGACGTTATCCACCAATCTGTTTTGCATTCTTGTATAGATAGCATACGACTCAGGGGTCAGCAAATGGCCTATCAGCTCTTTTCTGTTGCGTAACGAGAAGAACTGTACCTTAGCTATTTCCAGATAGCCGTCATTTGCACTGTCGTGCATCTCCTTGATTTGCTCCTGTGGCGAAGGATTCTCCTGCAAATGCAATACTGCTTGGGAGATTAATTCAATCTCTAAGCGTTCACTCTTAATGATGCCAACCTCAAACAATCCATGATTATATTTTTCAACCCTTGCTTGTGTGATACCAACTTCCTCTTTTAATGCACGAAACAGAATGTTCCTAATGTCAATAGAAACGCTATTGTCTTTGTTCACGATAAGGTGTTTATCATTGTCTTTCGTTCCATCGAGTAGCAGGCTGACAGTTTCATCATACGAGAAATGCCATATGTCGCCAGAAGATATATTGCCAGAACGCTTTGTCCACATCAGTGAGGGTTTGCCCTTGATATATGCTGCCACAAATCCACCTAAGCCGAGGGAACAAAGGAAAGGGGCCAAAGGTCTAACATCTTGCGTCGTATTCAGGACAAAAGGCTTGTCGCTGATAGAACACAAGATGTGGTACATTTCTGTCATGCACTTAAAAGTGAAATAGTCGGAGTAGTATAACTGCATGTCAACACAATGCTCCTCTGAGTTCGTAGTACGATTGTCAACAATGTTGTAAACGCCCAGTTCCGCTCCGTTAAACATCGTTTTGCCACTCTTTAAGTCGGCAATGAACGTGCAAGCAACCATCTCTGAGACAATCTTAATGAATTCTGTGATGTCGAATTTCTCAACTGTAGGCAAGATGATTGATTCATACTTATCCACCTGCAGATAGTCTGTCAGCCTTTCGTGGATGACTGGCATGCCATAGAGGTATTGGTGCATAACGAGAAACTGTCGGAACTCTTGCAGCAGTTCTTCCTCTTCAGGTTTTATGTGTTTAAGATGGTTCTCAACTTCCTCTAATTTGTCTTTCCTAAAGAAATTTAATTCCTCAAGTTGTTGCTTATAATCATCAGGTACATTAATGAAGAGGGCTTTGTTGATGACTGAAATTTTGAAATTATCATGGTCAAAGAATTCGTTCATTCCTGTTCCACACAGCTTCTTATAGTTACCAAAGACAGTTATCTTGCCCAACAGCCTTTGCAATGCGATACGTATCAAGAACAGGCTTTGGTCTTCAAAGACAGACTTGCCATGCTTTTCGTTGATAAGAGCGGACAAAGCTGCCAGCCGTTTTTCGTCAACTATAGATTCCTGCGTGTCTTGTTGGTGAACGGCAGTTGCCTCTGTATCCAACCATTGAATCTTGCCTACGAAATCCTTCAGTTGCGACTTGTTGATGTCGATATAATCCTTCGGATAGAATAATATCGTCTTTTTCTTTTTCACAGCATGCCCCAGTTCCTCCTTGATAATGAATTCAGAATCTTCTACCTCTTTGGTATATATAAGAAGGAAGAACTCCGAGTTGTCTATTCCCTTGTGAATTCGTTCTGTATATTCTTTACCAACATCTTGATGGAGTTCATTCAGGTCAAACCATGCGCTGATGGAGTTATCTTCTAGTTCTTGAAACAGTCTGGCTACATACTCTGCATTTTCTCTTTTGTAGCTGATAAATACATCCTTCTTGCCTTCAATGATTGGCAGTTCTACGCACTCATTTCCAAAATTGAATTCCTGTGTCAGTTTTTTTTCAGTTTTATTTTCCATAATCGTTGTTTTTTATTATTTCTAATTTATTCATCGTAATTTGATAAGCACTTCAGATATGGGAAATGAATGCCCCAAATCTTTCTTCTATTTCATTTCCTTTCATATAGTAGAGCTATTAATCAAGATAATATTTCTTTCGTTCTTCAGGAGTCAATTGCCGATTTTTAAAATGTTTGCGAGTTTGATCGATTAGTTTTTGAAGAGAGGGGAACTCCCAAAGATTAACAGAATTATCGGAAAAGTTTGAGATGATTTTGTTACCGTCTGTTGTGAAAGAAGAACCTGATATATACTCGTTATCTATTACGAATAGGCAACGACCAGTTGAAACATCCCATACTCTTATAGTGTTATCAGGTGATGTAGATACGACGTGTTTGCTGTCGGGACTAAATGATACATCCATAACTACAGTTGTATGCCCTTTCAAAATATGTATGCATTTGAGAGTGTTTGCATCCCATATTCTTATCGTTTTATCTATTGATGCGGATGCTATATATTGGTCGTCAGGGCTATAGACCACACATATAACGTCGTCTGTATGTCCATCACCCTTTCGTAAAATTGTTCCTGATTTTTTCTCTCTTACACAGATTGTGCAATACTCAACTACCTCTGTACTTAATGTCTCATCGCTATTTATGGAAGAATCTAGATAACAAGAAATATTCTTTTTTGAAACAGTTTTTGGTTCATCATTAAAAAGTTCCCATATCCGAATTGTCGCATCATCTGATGACGAGACGACAAAGTGGGTTCCTTGATGGAACAATACTGCGTTAACACGGTCTGTATGACCTTTTAAAATCATTCCGCATTGTCCTTTTTCCAAATCCCAGATACGTATGGTGTTATCTAATGAACCAGAAACAAGTAATAAATTTTCAGAACTAAATGCCGTAGACAATACAACCCCTTTGTGTTCCTTAAGACATCTTAAACATTTCCAAGTAGTTGTATCCCAAATGCGAATAGTATAATCTTCTGACGCTGAGGCTAACATGCTACCATCTTCGCTGAATGTGACATGAGTGACAACATCGGAATGACCTTCCAGTATATGAATCAACTTCCAGCTCTCAGTGCTCCATATACGTACAAACTTATCGGAAGACGCTACCACGATGAGGCTGTCGTCTGGGCTAAACACCGCAGAAAGCGTAATTATGTCACAATCACGTAAAATATTAACGCATTTTTCCTTGGAGATGTCCCATACTCGGATTGTTCCATCATTAGAGGTGGAAACTAAATAATGTCCATCGTGACTAAACGATATTGACCTAACAATGCTTTGATGTCCTTTCAATACACACTGATAACAATTATTGTTTAAATTCCAAATATAGATTGAACAATCCTCATCGACTGCATAAGCATGTGCAATGTACTGTCCATTTGGAGAAAAAGAGACTGCGAGTAATGGCAACTTTTTTGTTGGCAGTTCTATCATGGTTTGTCCTATTCCAATATCCCATAGTCGTATAGTACCATCAAAAGAAGCAGAAGCGATGACACTTTCATCTGGACTTAGTGATATGGAAGTCACCTTATCTGTATGTCCCTTAAATATGGAGGTATTACTCTGTGATGCTCTCCTTAAAGCGATTTCTGCATCTATTTCGTAGGGTCTATCTGGATTATTTAAATCCTTTGGTAAAGCCTCCAATGCTAACAGCCTTGCCGTATATGAGTCACCTTCTTCTACAAGAGCGTTTGCCTTCTCTGCCAAGAAACGACTTTGTGCAATTAGAAGTTTATCTCGTTGCTCTCTTTGCTTTCTTTCCTCCTCTGCTTTAAATACGGCATATCTATCCCATAAATCTGCGAAACGAATGTCTTTTTCCTTAAGTGTTCCTGCCAGTATTTTTACAAATGCATGATCTCTTCCCGATGCCTTGACATCCCCTGCAATTAATTCTATCGGTTCCGTCTTGTCATTGCTTAATTTGAGTAAGACTTTTGGGAAACACTCGTCCTTTTCATTCTTTTGATCTTGATGAGGCTTCCCATCTACTATGAATGGGAAAATTCTTTTTTTGTTCTCTGAGGAAAGAGAAATAAATTCATTAATTTCACTATCTACATAGCTTGATTGTGCAGAATTAGGGGAACAAACCACTATAAGATATTCGGAATCTGCGAGAGCTTCACTAATCTGTGGTTTTAGATCTCCGCCTGCGAGTTCGTCTTCATCTCTAAAAATAGGCCTGAAAGATTCTGGAAGGTCTTCTTTACACAAATCTTTACGTACCTCAAATAGTGTAGATGGCAGCTCATAATATTCAAATTCATGCTGCAACCATTTAGCCATTTCAGAATCTTTATGACTATAACTGATAAATGCAAAGTATTTTCTTTTCTGTTCCATCTGATATGCTTTTTAGTTTACCTAACCATTCTATTCCTTATTCCCATGCACTTATCCATGCGCTTGCCGTTGACGGCGTAGAGATAGACGCTGTGGTCGGCGAGGGCGGAGAGAGAGGCTGAGAAATCACGGAGGGTGGTGAGTGTCTGGTCTATCACCTTCAGGGGAGGAGTGGAAGTGCCGCTCAGGCTGCTGTCGGTGAAGAGGCTCATGGGGATGAGGGTCTGACGCGCCGTGCCTCGGTCGCGATTAAAGGCGGCGAGTTTGTGGGCGGCCTCTACGAAGTAGTAGTTGGAGATGATGAGGCGGTTGTGCAGACGGTTGTAGATGGAGCAGTCAGGGGTGATGCCCAGCACCTCCATCATGATGGGATAGTCACGACGCAGTTGGGATTTCAGTTTGTTTATTTGCGTGGCTATGTCATTGAAAGTATAGGAGGTGTGCTTGCTCTGGTTGTCAAAGATTATGGTGACATGATACTCGCCTCCCGTGAACTGCTTGGGCAGGAGTTGCTGGAGGATGTCGTAGATATTGGCTATGCCGTCGCCAGCGTTGGGATGACGGAAGGCGAAGAGGTAACGGTCTGTAAGCAGCAGGGCGTTGGAGGGTAATGTCTCCACGCTGTTGAGCACTGAATCCCACCCACTGCCCAGTTTCTCACGCTCACCGGAGATAAAGATGTCGTTGATGTCTATGAGGGATGATATATTGGCATCGTCACCACTCAGACACATTACTCCGTAGGTTTTCTGTATGCCTGATGCCTCTGACGGCGAGATGTTGAGGATGAAGAGAGAGGAGGGATGCCGGAGTACCGTCTCCGGGTGCGAGGGAATACCGTTAACGTAGTCGCTCTTGCTGGTATCTGGATTTATGCCGTGACGGCTGACAAGAGGCTCCACGCCTGATGACTCTGCGGAGTCAACCCCTACATACACTTTTCTTGCCGCCCTCAGCATCTTGAACAGTTGCGAGCGGGCGGCCTCGGACTTCGCTCCCTCTGAGGCTATTATTCTGTTTAGTATTGTTTGGGTTGTGAAGATATTAAACATATATGTTCAGGTATTTATCAAGGTTAATGGTACGGGGGTGGATATTGCCGATAGAAAAGCGTTACGGCATTATGGGAGGCAGGTTGCTGGAAACAAACTCCGGCAGATGGTGGGAATGGTTGAAAGGTTCTTCTCTTGTTATCATGCCTAGGTCATATAAAAAGGTTAACGGTACAAAAATAATCATTTTATCCGAATAATAATAATTTTATGACAAAAAATATTATAACAAGGAAAAAAATATGTTTCATAATACCTTTGACAGGAATTTGTCTCTATCTACAATGAATCTCATGTGCGTACCCTCACCAAGAAGAGTGTCACCAGAATAGGCTGCCACCTTGAACACTATCTTCTTACCATCCACCTTAGTCACCTCTGCCTCTGCTCTGACAACATCCCCGACCTTGGACGGCTTCAGGTGAGAAGACTCAATGTGACCGCCAACAGTGGTGCAAGCCTTCCGGGAGCGCATCCCTGACAGCCAGCATGGCTGCATTTTCCATCAAGGCCATCATCATAGGGGTTGCGAGAACTGGCATATCACCAGAACCTACCTTGACAGCGGTTACTGCATCTGTAACAGTCAACTCACTTATATGTTTTAGTCCGATTTCAATCATTATTCTGTCATTGTAGATAAACTATTCGACATAAAGGGTGTTCTAATTTCACTCGTCACGCGTGAGCATCAGGCGATACTCCACCGGTGTCATGCCTATGGCATCCTGTATGCGGCGTTGCAGCGTGCGCACATTGGCGAAGCCTGCCTCCTCCGCCACCACGGCTATGGTGTAGTTTGAGTGTTCACGCAGGAGCTTGAGTGCATAGAGTGTGCGTAGGTTGTCTATGTATGCATCTGGCGTGCGGTGTATGGTTTGGTGACGGAAGAGCTTTATCAGTCTTTCATGACTCACTCCCAGCAACTCTGCCAGGGCTTTAGCATTAAACTGCGGGTCTTTATATGGGAGGTCACTCTCCACCTTCAACTCCATGAGTGCCATCAGCTGCGGGTCGTCTTGCAGGTCGGCGTTACGCTGACGTGTGATATTACCGTCAAGCAGTTCCTTTGCCACCTCTGTGCGGCGGCGCAGTTCCACATCTTCCTCCAGGCGCTCCGTAAGGTCGAGGTTACGCCCTACTAGGCGTATCAGTTCGTCCTTCAGTCGTTCTATCTCCTGTCGCAGAGCGGCGTTCTCTTCCTGCAATTGTTCTTTGGTTAGCTCTTTTGTCATTTTCTTTTACCTTTTCTCTATGGTTTTTTCTTTATTCAGTCTAAGGATTAAAGGGATTCAGGGATTTCCATTTTATCTCCTTTTTATCCTGTAATCCTTAGACTAACCTGTTCCTCCTCAGGCCACAAGTCACTTGATGTTAAAAAGGCGGGTGAAGCCAATCTCATCAAACACTTGGCGCAAGTCATCAGACAGACCTGTAATGGTAATGTTGCTGTCCTTGACCTTGGCAACCTTGGCAAGGCCGAGGAACAAGCGCAGTCCGCTTGATGATATATACTCCAGCAGGGAACAGTCAAGAGTGATGTCCTTGCCGTCACAGTCATGAAGAACCTTCATATCCTTCTCCGTCTGTGCAGATGCTGCAGTATCAAGCCTGCCCTCAAAAGCCATGATGAGGTTGTTTGCCTCATTAGTGAATGTTGTTTTCATAATATTTTCCTTTATTTCAGTCTTTTTCTTAATGTTAGTATGTTCTGTCCATTAACCCTCTCATAGTTCATGCTGTCCATATAGCGGCGTATAAGATGTATGCCCAGTCCGCCGATGTTACGTTCCTCCGCACTCAGCGTGGTGTCCACCTCCTTGTATATGGTAGGGTCAAACGGTGCTCCGCTGTCAGTTATGATAAACTTCAGGCGTTGGTCATTAGCCTCAGCCACTATGTCGATGTTCCCCTGGTGTCCGTCAGGATAGGCATAGTTCATCACATTGACCACAGCCTCCTCCATAGCGAGATTCACCAGCATAACCGCAGAAGGGTCAAGGTTTGCCATTTCACAGGCTTTCTCTACAAACTCCGCCAGCAACGGCACTTCCTTCACATCATTACGCAGCGTTATGCTCTCGTTCAGCAATGCGTCAGAGTGACGGTGTGTGAACTTTATAGCCAGCATGGTGAGGTCATCGCTCTGCTCTGTCTCACCCACGAAACGGCGTACGGCTGCATCCATCCTGCCTATAAATGCCTCGGAGGTTACTTCACCATCCTTTGCCATGTCACATATCAGCTTCTGCATCCTCTCCCTGCCAAACTGCTCATGACTTGCCTTCTCTGCCTCTGTCAGTCCGTCGGTGTATAGGAATATGGTTGTGTCAGGCTCTATCACTGTCTCCTGCAACACATAGTCCCATCCGCCCATAGTTCCTACCGGCAGGTTTGAGTCACATGGCAGCATACTGTTTTCCATTGACTGCGCATTATGCACCAATACGGGAGCCTTGTGTCCGGCGTTGCAGTATCTCAGTCTGCCGGTAGGCAGGTCAAGCACTCCAACGAAGAATGTGATAAAGATATTATATTCATTGTCGCGCGCCATGGTCTCGTTCATCTGCATCACTATCCTCTCAGGTGAAGACTCGCGCGCCACCAACATACGGAACACCGACTGCGCCATGGCCATAACCAGTGCTGCAGGTACTCCCTTACCCGACACATCGCCTATACAGAAGAACAGTTTCTCATCGCGCAGGAAATAGTCGTAGAAGTCGCCTCCCACCTCACGTGCTGCGCTTAGCAAGGCAAATATGTCAAGGTCATTTCTCTCCGGATAAGGAGGGAAGGTCTTAGGCAGCATAGCCTTCTGTATGCGCTGTGCCACGCCGAGCTCACTTGCTATGCGTTCCTTCTCGTTCTCTACGGCACTAAGCCGGCGCTGACTGCGCACGGTACGGAAAAGTATGTACGTGAGCAGAGCCATGCCGGCTATCATCAGCAGCATGAGGTTGAAGCCCACCTGACGCAGGCCGCGGTATATCTCCCTGTCGCTGCACACCACCGCCATGGACCAGCCCAGCTGCTCCCCCTTTGACACTGTGGTGTCGCGGTCTATCGGAGCGAAGAACACATAGTTCTTCTCTCCTTTCTCATTATAGATGGTGGCCTCTCCGCTGGTGCCGTCAAGCATCTGGCGGTTTACACTCCTTACCGTGGTATCCTTTAAGCGCGATGTCACCTCCTGCAGACTGCGTTTCATCACGAGGCTCTCCACCGGGCATGCCATGAGGTTGCCTCGTCTTGACACCATTATGTTATATGACGATGGATAGATATGGTTGGCATTTATCACGCTGCTCAGCCAGTCAAGGTCCACATCCACGCCAAACACAGCAACAATCTCGCCCTTGGAGTTACGCACCGGTTGCGCATAAGTCACCATCAGCGTCTTGCCGCCAGCCTCATCAAAGTAAGGTTCGGTCCAGTAGCCCTTGCCTGTCTCAACAGGGTAGCTGTACCACTCCATCTGTGTGTAGTCATGGTCCTTTCCGCCTATCTGCAGTGTCTCCAGACTGCCGTCAGCGAGACGGTTGACATAAGGCTCATACCAATATCCCTTTGAAGCGAAATGGTTAGGCTTGAAACCTACGCTGCATCCTTTAAGTAACTTACTACTGTTCAGTGCGCCTCGCAGCAGCACCTCCAGTTCTGCGGGATTGTCAATGTTTCTCTCAATCATCCACAGGGTGGAGTGTGACACTGCCTCAACGGCTGCCGTCACCTTCTCTATCTCGAGGTTCTTGGCCTTCAGCTCACTCTCAGCACGGTGCTGCACCTCCTCGCGTATGCCTTCACCGGCATACCAGTACTGCACAGCCGATATCACCTCTACCAGCACTGCGGCAGTGATGATGATGGCAAGTGTTGACTTGGTGTGCCGCGACTTGCGCCAGAGTCTTATCTTTTCAGCCAATGTCATGTTTTTAGTAGTAAAAGGGAGTAGGAAGGAGATAGAAGGAGATAGAAGACATTTCCTCACTCCTTATTGTTCAGTTCCATCAGGTAAGCCTTGATGAATCCGTCAAGCTTACCGTCCATCACTGCGTCAACGTCAGACGTCTGATAGTTTGTGCGGTGGTCCTTCACGCGGCGGTCGTCAAACACGTATGAGCGTATCTGCGAACCCCACTCTATCTTCATCTTGCCAGCCTCGATGGCAGCCTGTGCCTCCATGCGCTTCTTCATGGCGCGGTCATAGAGCTGTGACTTCAGCAGTCGCATGGCGTTCTCACGGTTCTGCTGCTGCTTGCGGCTCTCGGTGTTGGCAATGAGTATCTCCTCCTCCTCGCCAGTGTCGGGGTCCTGATACATATAGCGCAGGCGCACACCGGTCTCCACCTTGTTCACGTTCTGACCACCGGCACCGCTTGAGCGGAAGGTGTCCCATGATATGCGTGAAGGGTCAACATACACCTCTATAGTGTCATCAACGAGTGGTGTCACGAATACTGAGGCAAAGCTCGTCATTCGCTTACCCTGCGCATTGTACGGACTCACGCGCACCAGACGGTGCACGCCGCTCTCCGACTTCAGGTAGCCGTAGGCATAGTCGGCACTGCCGGTGTTCTCTATCTGCATAGTCACCGACTTGATGCCGGCATCGTCAGCCTCCAGCAGGTCAACGATGGTGCACTTGTAGCCGCCCTTCTCAGCCCAGCGCATATACATACGCATGAGCATCTGCGCCCAGTCCTGTGCCTCGGTGCCGCCGGCACCAGAGTTAATCTTCAGCACTGCGTCCATAGGGTCTTCCTCCTGGCGCAGCATATTCTTCAGTTCGAGGTCCTCGATGGCCTTCAGTGCGCAGGCGTATGCGTTGTCCACATCCTCCTCCGTAGCCATATCCTCCTTGTAGAAGTCCATTGACAGCTGCACCTCCTCAGCGGCGGCGCTCACCTCCTTGTATCCGTCAATCCATTTCTTCAGTTCGCCCACTACCTTCATCTGAGCGCGAGCCCTCTCGGGGTCGTCCCAGAAGTCGGGAGCCTGCGTGCGCAGGTCTTCCTCTTCGTATTCAATCTTTTTACGGTCGATGTCAAGGTAGCGCGCCAAAGCGTCTGCACGCTCCTGAATGTCTTTTAATTGTTCTTGCGTTATCATTTATTAACTAATTCTATGATAGTCTGCGTTGTCCTATGTTTTTATATTATCATTGTATTTTGTCCCAAGCGGTTCACTTGCAAGCCATGCAAGACGTTCTTCCACGTTCAACTGTTGGTAGTCGATAGTCATATATCTATGTCTATGTGGATTTCTTAAATATCTGTTAATTGACTCACCAACATATTTCGCAAGATTCACAGGAACAGCATTGCCTATCATCTGTTCCATATCGGTCTTGCTTCCAATAAATTTGAATGACTCTGGAAAAGTCTGCACCATACTGCGTTCCTTTGTTGTCAACGGACGAATGCCATCCTTTGATTTCACAGGGTCATTTGTGTGAGGTTGATAACCATTTGGCATAGGTCTGTTGACCCCCCTTATGGTTGGACTAGGCTCATCCATGCTGAATATTCCACGCCTTACGTAACTTCGTGGATGTCTATAATAATAATCTATCCCAAGAGAATCACCAAAATAGTCGCGCATGGTCATAGACTTTTTTGACAACGCGCTGTTCATGAAAGGTATCATGAAACCATCGGTCTCCCGGAGTTTGCCTATCATGAAAAAACGTTTGCGTTTCTGGGGCACACCACATAGACTGGCATCAAGCACCTGATGCGACAACCCATATCCTGCATCCTTGAAAATCTGTTTGGCCTCCTGGAGCTTCTGCGTTTTTTCTATCCGCGCAACATTCTCCATTACAAACCATTTGGGACGTACATTTCTTATAATATTGGCGAAACTGACCGTTAGGTCTCCTCTTCCGCCGTCCTCATTGCGTTTGCCCGCAGATGAGAAATCCTGACATGGAGGTCCACCTATAATCATATCGGGCTGCATCAATCCTATCTTCTCCGAACACAGCTCCACATTACTTAAATCCATTGTTTCTGCTGTATGAGAGAAATTCTTTCTGTACACATCAAGTGCAGCCTCCCATTTGTCATAGGCAGCAACAATGTCAAAGCCTGCTTCTTGAAAACCAAGGCTCATACCTCCGCATCCACAAAATAAATCAACTACTCTCATCATTCCTTAATTAAATATGTCTGGACTATTTACCAACACCGCATCAAATCTTCTTTCAGGACTTAGTAAATCTTGACCACCTCCAAGTATTATATTTTTAATCTCATGCTTTGAAATGCGTGGTTTAATTATAACATCCTGTTGTAAAAATGTGCGTGCCTTGCTTCCTGGCAGTGCGAACGCCTTATCATTTGCCAGATTGTATGATTGCAAGCGTATTATGCGCTTATAGTCAAATGTATCATATGTTACATAATCAAGAAGCATCTTGTAAAGCCATATTATGGTGCGATGAAATCGATTTAAACGACTTATATTGTTGGTTTCTTCTGTGCAGCACATCTGTATCACGGAAAGGTTTGACCATACAAAAACATCAAGACATTCTTCCTTCAGACGCATTTTGTTTCCCTCTGTTTTCCATATAGGCTGTATTATAAGCGGTTTTTGAGACTTTGTCATATCAGATGAGACCTCAAGTATGGCTGCGAGTATCGCATGATAATTAGATATCACCTCTCCCATTTCCTCCCAATGATTTATTTGCGGTACATTACGCAGCATTTTACGTAACCGTTCCTTACTTTTGGTCGTCTCATAGTTTGCACATATACTGCAAGCCAGAAAGCATATTGTTGGTGGGCGCATTACAATTTCTGTTCCCCAATCTGCTTCGGGCAACTTCTTTGTCGTGTTGTCTGGCAGTGCCGTCAACTTCACTTCTAAACCCGACAGTAATTTATCTGTCTGTCTGTCAAGCATCACAAGGTCTATCTTCTCACGATCGCCTTGATAGAATTTCTCATAAGGAGCAAAGCCAGCCTCGTAATTGTAATAAGCAGCATCACTCAGGGGATCAATGCCAAACAGTTCTTCTGCTCCTATCGTTGTATGAATAATCTTATTGCTCTTGTCTGTTTTTATATAAACAGGTTGAACACCTTTTGAATACATATATGCAACGAGAGATGCAGGAAAAGAACTGTTGAACTGGTTCTTTCCCCAACACTCCGCTTTGGTATAGTCGCGACTGGAATGTATCTGTCCGAACAACCCTGGTTGTGTCATCATATTTTCTGCCATATACTGTTCCTTACTCCTGATACATCTTCTCTATCACCTCGGCATAGTTCTTTATTATTACGGGGCGGCGGGTCTTCAGCGTGTTGGTGAGTTCGCCGTTTTCCATGGTGAATGGCTCGGTGAGCAGGGTGAAGCGCTTCACCTGCTCATAGCCTGCGAGTCCCTGCTGCAGGGTGTTGATACGCTCGGTGAGCATCTTTATTATCTTCTCGTTGGTGCAGAGGTCCTCACGACCCTTGAACGCTATGCCCTGCTCACGGGCATACTCCTCAAGCAGTGCGTAGGCTGGCACTATGAGTGCGCTGACAAACTTACGCTCGTCGGCTATCACTGCTATCTGCTCAATGTATTTGTCAACGAGTAGCTTTGACTCCACCGCCTGTGGTGCCACATACTTGCCGTTGCTGGTCTTGTAGAGGTCCTTGATGCGCTCGGTGAGGTAGAGCTCGCCGTCCTTCATGTAGCCTGCGTCGCCAGTGCGGAAGAAACCGTCCTCGGTGAATGCTTCCTTGTTGATGGCATCGCGGTTATAGTAGCCACGGGTGATGGTAGGACCTTTCAGCATTATCTCAGAGTTCTCGCCTATGCGTATCTCTATGCCATCGATAGGACGGCCTACGGAGCCTATGGTGAAAGGCTCGTCGCGGTGGTCGCACGATACCGTGGCAAGACTCTCTGTCAGTCCGTAACCCACAATCATGTTGAGTCCCAGGATATGCACAAACTCCTCCACCTCTTTTGACACCACTGCGCCTGCCGTGGGGAAGATGTTAGGCCTCACCAGTCCGAACTGCTTCCTTACAAGTGACAGCACGGTCTTGTTTATAAACTTATACTTCAGGCTCAGCGCCAGTCCCGGCTTCTTGCCGTTGGCCTTACAGTCAATGTTGTAACGACGGCTTATCTCCATTGCCTCCATAAACATCTTCTTCTGCAGTCCTGAGGCATTGTCTATCTTCTCCTGCACACCGGCATAGACCTTCTCCCAGAAGCGTGGCACGGCAGACATACAAGTAGGGTGTGTCTCGCGCATAGACTTCTGTATCTCGTGCGGGTCGGTATTGATGATGATGGTTGCACCCTCGGTAAGCGCGAGGAAGTCCCAGCCGCGCTCGAAGATATGCGTTATGGGCAGGAAGGTTATCACACGGTCATCCTCACCCACCGGCACGCACTTGTCATTGGCCTTGAATGCCGACATGTACTGTCCGTGGGTAAGCACCACACCCTTTGAGTCACCCGTAGTGCCTGAGGTGTAGAGTATGTTGGCTATGTCATCACCGCAGATTGATGAGAGGAGAGAGTTGAGCTTGTCTTCACTTTCATCTTTTCCCTCTTCTATGAAGTCCTTGAAATACACTGATGTAGTGTCATGCTCAGCCAGTGCGACAGACTGGTCGTATATCACTATGCGCTCCAGTGTAGGACAAAGGGCCTGCACACGGCGCGCCTTGTCATACTGCTCTTGCTCGCCTACGAAGAAGAAGCGTATCTGTGCATCGTTGATGACATACTGCAGCTGCTGCTCCGAACTGGTGGCATAGAATGGTATTGTCACAGCCCTAACGCCGAAAGCACCGAAGTCGGTATAGATGTAAGGCAGCGAGTTTTGTGAGAACACGCCGATGTTCTCCTGCACCTTCACACCGGCACGGAGCATGGCGAGCGATACACGATGCACGTTGCCGGCAAAGTCGCACCACGATACTTTCTTCCATACCGTACCCCCGAAGTCCTTATACTCAAATACGGTCCTGTCACCGTATTTCTTCGCCTGCTCGTATGGCAGTCTGGCAAGATGACATAATGTTTGCATAATACTACTTTTCAACTGTTACAATGAGCAAAAATACGAAAAATCTTTCATATTGCCAAATTTTCCATTTGTTTTGTGTAGTAGTATGAATAATAATTTGTAATTTTGCGTGTATGAGCACACTAAACACTGAAAGTAAGATAACCGAAGGTTACGTAAACGACGCAGTCAGCCTGCTGAAGCGTCTTATCGCCACACCACGAGTAAGCCGCGACGAGACAGCCGCCGCCGACATCATGGAGCAGGCCATAAGGGGGTATGGCTATGAGCCTCACCGTAAGGGCAACAACATCTGGATAACGTCGGAGGACTGGGACGACTCTCAGCCCACCATAATGCTTAACGCACACATCGATACGGTGAAGCCTGTGAGCACATGGACGCGCGACCCTTTCACTCCTACCATTGAGGGCGACCGCCTCTACGGACTGGGTTCCAACGACTGCGGCGGCGGACTGGTAAGTCTGTTGCAGGTGTTCAGGATAATGCATGATTCACAATGCACAACGCATAACAAGCCCCCTTATAATCTCATCTACCTTGCCTCATGTGAGGAGGAGGTAAGCGGAGCAGGGGGCATAAGGAGCGTACTGAAACCTGCTGAAAACGGTATAGGCGATGAGTCTTTCGTCGCCATCGTAGGTGAGCCTACGGGTATGCAGCCTGCCATTGCTGAGCGCGGACTGATGGTTATTGACGGCACTGCACACGGCAAAAGCGGCCACGCGGCACGCAACGAGGGTGTGAATGCCATATATGAGGCGCTTGATGACCTTGTGTTCATTCGCGACTATAAGTTTGAGAAGGTCAGCGACCTGCTCGGTCCTACGAAGATGCAGTGCACGGTGGTAAACAGCGGCACACAGCACAACGTGGTGCCTGACGAGTGTAAGTTTATCATCGACGTGCGCACCAACGAGCACTACACCAATGAGGAGGTGTTTGAGTTCCTGCAGAGCAAACTGAAGAGTGACCTGAAGGCCCGCTCGTTCCACCTGCATTCCTCAAGCATACCGCGTGAACATCCTCTGATACAGCGTTGCATAGAGATGGGCATGGAGCCGTTTGGCTCTCCTACGCTGTCAGACCAGGCATTGATGCGCTTCCCGTCTTTCAAGCTCGGTCCGGGCGAGAGCTCACGCTCACACAGTGCCGATGAGTATATCTGCATATCTGAGATAAGGGATGCTATAGAGAAATACCTGAAACTGTTAGGATAACAGGTGAGGATTTCTTCATCATGATATGGACGAAACAAAAAAACAAAGTGTCAGTGAAATGTTGTATTCACTGACACTTTTTCATTAGCTGCTGACAGCCCTCAAGGCAGTCGCACCATGTTGCTTCAAAATCACCTGTGTACCACGGGTCTGCCACGTCGCCAGGACGGTGGGTAAGGTCGAGCAGACGTATTATCTTGCCCTCGGGGTCACCGCCGCACATACGCTGCATGTTACGTATGTTATAAGAGTCCATGCCTATGAGCAGGTCATACTTGTCATAGTCACTGCGCGTAAGCTGACGGGCGCTGTGACCGTCACAGCGTATGCCGTGCTCTGCCAACTTGCGGCGTGCCGGCGGATAGACGGGATTACCCAGTTCCTCCGTACTGGTAGCAGCCGATGCTATGTACCAGTTATCTTCCTGTCCTGCCTCGGCAACCAAGTGTTTCATTATGTATTCTGCCATAGGCGAACGGCAGATGTTGCCATGGCAGACGAAGAGTACACGTTTCATTATTCCTGGGATAAAATAGTGACTATCAGCTATAGGAACTATAAATAACTATAGATACTATATAGTTACTATAGATACTGTAAAAAAACTATACTATCGGCAGCGCGGAGCCGTTTATCTTCTGGTAGAAGTCAAGGGCAAAGACATCTGTCATACCCGAGATAAAGTCGAGCACCGCCATAAGGCGTGTCTCCAGGTCAGGGGCATTTATCTCATACTGGCTGCTGACGCGCCTCAGCAGCTGCTGTGAGTAGAAACGCTGCGGGTTCTCTATGGCATCCGTCATCTGCTGCATCAGGGTCTCCATGATGCGATAACCGCCCAACTCAATGTCGAGCACAGGCTTGGAGTGGTATATCTTGCCGTAGGCCACCTCCGTGCAACGGGCGTAGGCCTGACGCTGCACGTCGCTGATGTGCTTGATGAGCGAGCCCTGGAAAGTGCCTGCCATTATCTCCTGCTCATGGCGCAGGAAGGCATCCACGCACTCGTTCTCCAGTTTGCCTATGACACAGGCACGCATATACACCACGCGCTCGTTGACGTCGGCAATGTTCTCCGCCTTTATGCGGTCAAGAATGCTCTTCTGTGTCTGTGCGTCAAAGAAGGCGAGAAGCAGGTCGCGTGTCTCCTCGTATGACAGCAGTCGCAGTTTGTGGGCATCCTCTATATCCATTATCTCATAGCATATATCATCGGCAGCCTCCACCAAATAAACCAACGGATGACGTGCATAGCGCGGCGGCTCACCGTCAGCTGACAGCCGTATCATGCCAAGGTCGTCTGCCACGCGGCAGAAAGTGTCGGCCTCAGTGCTGAAGAAACCGAATTTCTCCTTGCCTCCCACCACGTCGGTGCCTGAGTATGAGGAGGCGAATGGATACTTCACTATGCTCGCCAGCATGGAGTAGGTCATGACGAAACCACCCTCACGGCGGCCGCTGTAGCGGTGGGTAAGCAGTCGGAAAGCGTTGGCGTTGCCCTCAAAGTGGGTAATATCGTTCCACAACGTGGGGGAGACGCGGTCCTTGAGCCTTCTGCCCTCACCCTCCGAGAAGAAAGTCTGAATGGCTTTCTCGCCGGAGTGTCCGAAAGGCGGGTTACCAAGGTCATGAGCCAGACAGGCTGATGCCACGATGGTACCCAGTTCCTCTATCACCGTCCCGGCATACTGCGGATTACGGCGTATCACCTCACGCGCCACATCGGAGCCGAGCGACATACCCACACTCGCCACTTCAAGCGAGTGTGTGAGGCGGTTGTGCACGAATACCGAACCGGGCAGCGGGAACACCTGTGTCTTGTTCTGCAGGCGGCGGAAAGGCGCTGAGAATATCAGGCGGTCATAGTCGCGCTTGAACTCTGAGCGCTCGTCATGGCGCTCAGTGTGGCGCAGTTCCTGACCGAGCCGCTTATTGGATATGAGTTGTTGCCAGTTCAATTTTTTATTTTTAGGAGCTATAGATTCCTATAGATACTATAGATACTATAGTGACTATAGGAACTATAGGATTATCCGAATTTAATCACGCTGCTGTTGTCAACCTTAGCGGAGTCAGCCGCTCCGGCAGCCTCCTCATGCTGCTTGACATAACCCACAGAGAGACGTGAGATGCTGTCAAGGGTCTGACGGGTACGTCCGTATGTCGGAGCGTTCTCCACAGCGAGTATGAGATCCTCATTGTCAAGGTCCTTGGCCTGGAAGAAGTATATGTTTGGACGACGCTTCTGCATAGTGTTCTTGCCATCAGAGCCATAGTACTTCTGCAGACGGTCGGCCTGCTTGGCCTTACGCTCAGCCTCCTCAGCCAGTTTTGCTCCGTCCTCAATGGTCTGTGTGGTCTTTATGCGGTTGCTCATGTCAACGTTGATATCGTTCAGACCGAAGCCGGTGGCAAGTATCGTCACCTTTATCTTCTCACCCAATGTCGGATCCTTAGCCACACCCCACTTCAACTCAAAGTCCTCACCGAAACGCTCCATGAAGTCGTTGATGTCGTTCATCTCATCCATCATCAAGCCCTGATTCTCATCGTCGTTATGGAATGATATGGAGAGAAGTATCTTCTTAGACTTGAACACGTCGTTGTCGTTGAGCAGTGGAGAGTTGAGCGCATCCTCTATGGCCTTCTTCACACGTCCGTCACCCTCGCCGTAGCCTGTTGACATGATGGCCACGCCACCATCCTTGAGCACGGTCTTGACATCGTTGAAGTCAAGGTTTATCTCACCATGCACGGTGATAATCTCTGATATGCTCTTGGCAGCAACAGACAGTGTATCGTCGGCCTTGGCAAAGGCATCTATGAGTGACAGCTCGTCATATATCTGCCTAAGTCTCTCGTTGTTGATAACGAGAAGTGCGTCCACGTTCTTGGCCATCTCCTCCACACCGTCGAGTGCCTGGTTAATCTTCTTCACGCCCTCAAACTTGAACGGTATGGTGACGATACCCACTGTGAGTATGTCCATATTCTTTGACTCACGCGCTATGACAGGTGCGGCACCGGTACCGGTACCACCGCCCATGCCTGCGGTGATGAATGCCATACGCGTACCATCGTCGAGCATACGGCGCACGTCCTCTATGCTCTCCTCTGCTGCCGCACGGGCTTTCTCAGGCTTGTTGCCGGCTCCCAGTCCCTCACTGCCTAACTGCAGATGTACCGGTACAGGCGAGTCGTTAAGAGCCTGCGCGTCGGTATTACACAACACGAAAGTAACATCGTGTATTCCCTCACGATACATGTGATTAACGGCATTGCCGCCGCCGCCGCCAACACCTATTACCTTAATTATGCTCTTCTCCTTTGATACAGGACCGAACGCATCTAATATATTATTGTCCATCTTTATTCTAATCGTTATGGGTTGTGAATATATGCTTTACTCTTCCTCTGGCTTTGTGAGTTCATTGAGCCACTTTATCATCTTTGAGGCAATGCCTGGTTTCTTCTTGCGTTCCTCCTCCTGACGGCGGCGCTCCTCCTCGGCCTCGCGACGCTCTTTCTCGTCCTGCGCTCTCTTCAAGGCTTCCAGCTCGGCGGCTTTCTTCTCTGCAGCAGCCTTCTCTGCTGCCGTCTGAACCACTCCGTTTGGAAGGTTATTGACATCACGAGGCTCTGCCTGCTCTTCACCATCCTCTGGCTGTTCCGCCCCTATGGTGTTACCGAAGATGTCACGCGGCTTCTGTTCTTCCTGCAGATAGCAGTTCTGGTCGCCCTTAACCAACAGGCCTAAGACAGTGTTCATCGTACCGTCCTTGGCGTTAACCTCGTTAGAGGTGCTGCTGACAGTAGTGTTGACGAAGTGTGCTATGCGCACCTTGTCAAGGTTGGCGTATTTCTTGAATGCGAGGTCAATGTTCTTGAGGTTGGAGCCGCCACCCGTAAGGATGATACCGCCTACAATCTTGTCGGAGTAGTCGGCAGGCACCTGGTTCATGGCATTGGCCACAATCTCCTGCACGCGGGCCTCCACAAGCTCTATAAAGCGTGAGCTGTCAACCTTTCTCTCACTGTCTATGTCATACTTCAGATTCGGGTCCATATCCTCCACCGGAGTATAGGCAGAGGCATAGGTGAGCTTCATTTTCTCAGCATCGCTCTCATCTATCTGCAGTGAGCAGATATCCTTTGTTATATTGTTGCCGCCGAGAGGTATTACAGCGATATGACGCAGCACATCCTTGTAATACACCATCACGGTGGTGGTATCGGCACCTAAGTCCACCAATACGCATCCGCTACGCTTCTCAATAGGTGTGAGCACGGCGTCAGCCAGAGCGTATGGAGCAAGATACATCTCGGCAATCTTCACCCCGGCATTCTCAAAGCAGGTGTTGAGCTTGTTGTAGTGACGCTTGCTCTGCAGTATGTTGAGGAAATTGCCCTCAAGGTGTGAGCACTGCACACCCACAGGGTCTGCCTGCGACAAAGAATCGGCACGATACTCCTGTACTATCACATCGAGTATCTCCATTTCAGGATACTCCATGCTGCGGTTATTGTCCATCATCTCAACAATCATCTGCTGAGTGACAGGCATGGCTTCCTGCATGTCTCTTATTATTACGTTACGCTCTGAGTGTATAGACTGTCCTCCTACACCGATGAACACATGCTTGATGCCGGCATGAAGCTGAGCACGCAGTTTCTGTACAACGTTGGTGATACACTGCACCGTCTTGTCGATGTTATATACCACACCCTTACGTATGCACTGCGTAGCATCCTCGCGCACCACAGCCAAGACAGCTATCGTTCCGTCAGGCTTATGCTGTCCTGCTATGCCTGTAATCTTTGTTGAGCCAAGTTCTATGGCTACGATAAAGTTTTTTAGTGCCATAATTATATTGTCTTTTTAGTTTCTTTTGCTTTCTTATCTTCGGTCTTCTTATCTTCTGACTTCTTGTCCTCGGTCTTCTTGTTGTCCTCGGTCTTGTTCTCTTCTTCCTTTACCTCTGCCGGCGACGGTGTAGGGGTTGCCTTCTCTATGTCTGTTTCAGCCTGGCGCCTGTGACACACTATCTGGTTAGAGAACTCCAGAGATATGTAGTCATATTTCTTCCACCCGGCATGACACAGTCCGTGCTTATAGAACAACTGGAGGCGGTTGAGCTGTCTGCCTACAAACTCCTCTATCAGTGCAGCACGCTGGCGCGGATTATTATTAGCGGGCAGTTGTCCAATGTTGATTATGTTGTCACCCACACGAGGCACAAGCTCTATGCTACGGTCGGGCAGCACATTTATCTGCTCTATCTGGTTACGCCACAGGTCATCAGCCATAATTATGCTGGCAAGGTGATAGATGTATCTCACGGCATAGCCACGGTCTATGTTACCCGTTGCCACTATCATGTCGCTGGTGTACTGTGAGTTGGGCATGATACCTGCATTGTCGTCAATGTAATAGTCATCGCCCGAGTCTGCCTTGACCCTCACCACCGGTGTACGCTGAGTCACCGCCACATAAACGTCGCCAGCCTGGTTGATATGACACTGTGCAGTCTTTACAAACGGCATACTCACAAGATGACGCTCTATGTCACGAGTGTTTATCTTACTCACTGACTTAAGCATAGGGTAAAGGTCATATTTCTCAAGCAGTTTCTTAACCTCCTCCTCGTCAAGGAATACGTTGTCATGCTCGTCCTCTATCCTTATCACCACCTTGTTGCACACCACGTCATGCTCCTTTGGCTTGTGCCATGATACAAGCACAAGCACCATATACACCGCCATCACCACATCGGCTGATATCAACAGTGTTCTTTTCCAGTCTATGTTAACGTTTATATGCAATTGAGTAGTTTATACCTTACAGTTATACCTTACTGCTTATTATCTTTGTTATCTCCGGCACATAGTTGTCCAGGTCACCGGCTCCGAGTATTATGAGCACATCAAAGTCACGGCTTCTTACCAAGTCAAGCACCTGCTCCTTGTGTATCATCTGTTTCTCCACGTTAGGTGCGAGGTTGTCATATATGAGCTTTGATGTCACGCCCTCTATAGGCTTCTCGCGTGCCGGGTAGATATCACAGAGTATCACCTCGTCAAGCTGTGAGAGAGCCTCAGCGAAATCCTTGTAGAAGTCGCGGGTACGGGTATAGAGGTGCGGCTGGAAGATTGCCGTAATCTTACGGTCGTGATACACCTCGCGCATACTCTTCGCACTCTCGTATATCTCCTTCGGGTGGTGTGCATAGTCAGAGAGCACCACATGGCGGCGGTTGCGCAGTGAGAAGTCGAAGCGGCGGTCCACGCCCTTGTATGTCTGCATACCGTAACGCAACTCATCAGGCGAGCAGCCGCTGAGCTGTGCCATAGCCATGGCACCTATGCCGTTGTCGATGTTGATAGGCACTGGCTGTCCGAGACGTATGTTCTCCACATTGCCGAAAGGCGATATGAAGTCGAATGTTATCTCGCCCTTCTCTATACATATATTCTCCGCATGGAAGTCACCCTCGTCAGTGCCGTAGGTATATACCCTCACGCCCTCCGGTACGTCAGGCTGCATCTCCAGTCCTGTGTGGATGATGAGTGTGCCCCCCGGCTGTATGAGCGTGGTGTAGTGACGGAAAGACTCCAGATATGCCTCCTTGGTACCATAGATATCGAGGTGGTCTGGGTCGGTGGATGTTATAACCGTCATCCATGGTCTGAGCCAGTGGAAACTGCGGTCAAACTCATCAGCCTCTATCACCACATAGTCAGACTTGTCTGAGAGTATGTAGTTGGTGCCGTAGTTCTTTGATATACCTCCGAGGAAGGCGTTACAGTCCAACGATGACTGATGCATGATATGTGCACACATGGTAGATGTGGTGGTCTTGCCGTGGGTACCAGCCACACACAGTCCCTTATGCTCACGTGTCAGCATTCCGAGCACCTGCGCACGCTTCTGTATGTCAAATCCATGCTCTTTGAAATACACCAGTTCCTTGTGTGTCTCAGGTATAGCGGGAGTATATATCACTAAGGTGTCCTTAGGATTATTGCATGCCACGGGTATCTGCTTCACATCCTCTGTGTAGTGAATAAGCATTCCCTCTTTTTCAAGATGTCTTGTAAGTGCTGACGGAGTCTTGTCATATCCTGCCACCACCAGTCCTTTTCTTATAAAGTAGCGGGCTATGGCACTCATGCCTATGCCGCCAGCTCCTATGAAATATACAGATCTCATTTATGAGTTTTGAGTTAAGAATTATGAGTTATGAGTTTGTGTTATCTTGTACTAACTTCAACACCTCGTCGGCAATGATGTCAGCCGAGTCAGGCAGGGCGAGCTTGTTTACCTCCACCTCCAACTTTGTTATCGTGGCGGGGTCAGACACCAGCTCTATCGCCTCGTTGACGAGTGTCTTACGTGCTATGGCATCGGGGATAAAGAGTGCCGCGCCACGGTCTGACAATGCACGGGCATTCTTCGTCTGATGGTCCTCTGCCACATTAGGTGACGGCACAAGTACCGATGCCTTACCCAACAGGCACAGCTCACTGATAGATGATGCTCCTGCCCTGCTTATCACGATGTCGGCAGCCTTATAGGCCGTTGCCATATCTGATATGAACGCCTGTGGACGCACCAGGTGGGCATTCTTCTCACGAGCTATGCGCTCACACTCCTCTATGTAGTACTTTCCCGTCTGCCATATCACCTGCACCTTACGCTCCTCAAAGCTCTCTATGCCTTCGGCTATGGCATTGTTGATGGTACGTGCTCCGAGTGAGCCGCCGATGACGAGTATAGTGGGCAGTTCTGTATCCAGTCCCAGTGCTGTGCGTGCCTCAGCGCGTGTCATGTCATTGGCCAGGAGCGACTGACGCACCGGGTTGCCTGTCTTGATGATACGGTCAGCAGGGAAGAAGCGCTCCATACCGTCGTATGCCACACATATCTTCTTTGCACGCTTGGCGAGCGACTTGTTTGTCACGCCGGCGTATGAGTTCTGCTCTTGTATCAGGCACGGTATGCCCATGTCTGCCGCTGCATTAAGCGTAGGTGCAGAGGCATATCCGCCTACTCCTACTACTACCTGCGGACGGAATTCCTTTATGATTTTCTTCACCCTTTGCCTACTGCGTATGAAGTCTATCATCACACCAATGTTCTTCGGGCTCCACAACGGACGTATCAATCCGCGCACAGGCAGGCCCTTGATATCATATCCTGCCTCTGGCACGCGTGTCATCTCCATTCTGCCCTCTGCCCCGATGAAGAGTATCTCAGCATCAGGGCGCTTTGCCTTGACGGCATTTGCAATACTTATGGCGGGGAAGATATGTCCACCTGTTCCACCACCACTAATTATCATTTTCATGGCCATTAAGTGTTTATAGTTTTTTCTTCCATTGTTTGCGGCGGAGTACTCATACGTCGTTTTGCCGTGCGGCTGACGCTGAGTATCACTCCTATATATATACAGTTTATTATCGACGATGTACCGCCCTTGCTTATCAGCGGCAGCGGTTGCCCGGTTACCGGTGCCAGGCCCACAGCCACAGCCATGTTGAAGAGTGCCTGTACCACTATCATCAGTGCCAGTCCCATGGCAAGGAGCGCCGGGAAGGTATTCTCACACTTCTGCGCTATGATACCCGTGCGGAAAAGCAACAATATGTAGAGCGCCGCCACGAAGCCGGCTCCCAGCAGTCCCAGTTCCTCAAAGATGATGGCGAAGATGAAGTCAGAGAAGGCTAACGGCAGCAGGTCACGCTGTATAGAGTTACCCGGTCCCACACCTATCACTCTGCTTGACGCTATAGCTATACGCGCACGACCTTCCTGTCCCTTGTTGTCCATATCAAACTTCTCAGGCGGAACATCTTTTGAATCAAAGAAAGACTCTATACGGCCCTTCCATACATCAGCGCGGTGCCATATACCCTTGCGTTCCTCCTGCTCCTCCTGCTCTTTCTGCTCATCTGACGTCTCCACATACTCCTTGGCATCGCTCTTCGCATTGTCTGCCAACTGCGTCTTGGACTTTCCCAAGAGCATTACCAGCATAACGAAGACTACCGCCATACCTACGATAGAGGCGAAGAGTCCGAGCAATCGCTTCACCGGCACCCTGCCGATAAACATCATGATAAACACGACGAGGAACATCAACGCAGCAGTGGAGAAGTTCTCAGGCAGCACCAGTCCTATGAGTGCCAGGCTCGTACCCATGATATACTTAAAGGCCTTTGGCGATACCCCTTCTGGTGTCTGCAACTGACTCAGAATACAGGCGGTAGTGAGCACCAGCGTACCCTTGGCTATCTCTGACGGTTGCAGCGGTATGAAACCTATCTTCAACCATCGGGCGGCATCGTTCTCCTTTGTGCCTACGAAGTAAACCAACACCAGCAGAACCACGGATAAGATGAACATGACGGGCGTCATAGCCTTAAAGTACCGACAGGGTATGTTGAGCACCACTATCATGAAGAGCAAGCCAACGAACAGCAGCGTCGTATGGTAAGTCACGGCAAACCAGTAGTTGCCTGACTTATAGCCAAGGCTGGCAGAAGCTGAATACACCTCCACCACGCTGACTATGCACAGCAGGAAGAAGATAATCCAGATAACGCCGTCTCCCTTGAATATGTTCTGCAATTGCTTTAGCTTCTCCATTATATAAGATTCACCCCGGAGACCCACCCCGACCCTCCCTGTGAGGGAAAAAGAGACCCACCCCGACCCTCCCTGTGAGGGAGGGAGCGCAAGCTGGAGGCTGGGGGCAAATTATTAATTACTAATTTTGAATTATAAATTATGCATTATGAATTACAAACTGCGAACCCCCTCCTTGAACTGCTCGCCGCGGTCCTCCATGTTCTTGAACAGGTCGAAGCTGGCGCAGCATGGTGAGAGAAGAACCACATCGCCCTTGCGTGCAAACTTATGGCAAGCCTCCACACAGTCTTTCATTGAGTGGGTATCTGCCACAGGCATGCCAAGGTCGTCAAAGGCGGCGTGCAGCTTGGCATTATCTGCTCCGAGATATACCAACGCACTGCATTTCTCGCGCACGAGTTCCTTTATGTCGTTATAGTCATTGCCCTTGTCCTTTCCTCCCACTATGAGCACTGTAGGACGGCTCATTGCCTCCAGAGCCACACGGCAGGCGTCAACGTTTGTGGCCTTGGAGTCGTTAATCCACAGCACACCGTCTTTCTCGTCAACCTTCTCAAGGCGATGCTCCACACCTGGGAAGTCCTTGAGGCACTGTACCAATATCTTCTCCCTCTTCTCCTGCTCTGCCACCGACAGGTCCATCTTGCCCATTGCAGCACATACGGCAGCCTTTGCCGCCATCATGTTACGCTGGTTGTGCTTGCCCGGCAGTGGGAAGTCGCTGTTTGGATCGATGTCACTGTCAGAGAACGGACACAGGGTAGGATTTCCCATCACTGCCACGTGTGATGACGGTGTAGGCTTCGGAGCATATCCATCCATACGCTTCTGCAACTCGTTGTTTATATACTCATCATCGCTCCAGTACACAAAGGTGTCCTTAGGTGTCTGGTTCTGTATGATGCGCATCTTTGAGTCAACATAGTTCTGCATCTTGAACTCATAGCGGTCGAGGTGGTCGGGGGTGATATTCATCAGCACAGCCACGTCGGCACGGAAGGAGTACATATTATCAAGCTGGAACGAGCTGATTTCAAGCACATACCAGTCATGGTCCTGTGTTGCCACCTGAAGGGCGTATGAGCGGCCTATGTTACCTGCCAGTCCTACATCCACGCCCCATTTCTTCATTATATAATAGATGAGTGACGTAGTGGTAGTCTTACCGTTTGAACCGGTGATACATATCGTCTTGCCCTTGCTGTATCTTTTTGCAAACTCCAGTTCGGCAAGTATAGGCGTATTCTGATTAATCAGTGCCTGCACCATTGGAGCCGTATCAGGAATACCCGGGCTCTTCACCACCTCGTCGGCAGAGAGTATCTCTGCCTCTGTGTGCTGACCTTCCTCCCAGCGTATGCCTTCTTCATTAAGCCGTTTCTTATACTTCGGCTTAATCTGTCCCATATCTGATACGAATACCTCGTATCCCTGTTGCTTTGCCAGGATAGCGGTGCCTACACCGCTCTCTCCTGCTCCGAGAATTGCAAGTTTCATACTCTTTATAGAATTTTAGGAGTTAAGGAGTTAAGGAGATAAGGAGTTAAGACATTACGCTTTATCTGATGGCTTTGCTGCACCAACAGCATTTGTCTTTACTACTTAACTACATAACTACTGACTACTATCTCACTTTCAATGTTATGATTGCCAAGGCTGCCATGCCTATGGTGATAATCCAGAAGCGTGTGGTTATCTTTGACTCTAACCAGCAGCCCCTTGGCCTGTTTATTATTATCTTGATGTCATCAGCCAGCTGTCCCGGCTTGATACGGAAAGCATCGTGTATAGGTGCACGCTTGAAGAGGCGCAGCTTCCTGCCCTGCTTGTTACCGTGCTTTGCCACCTGCACCTGCAGCATCACTGAGATGCTCTCCATAAGGAATACGAAGCAGATGATAGGTATGAGCAGTTCCTTGTGTATTATAACGGCAGTTACCGCTATGATGCCGCCGATGGCGAGCGAACCGGTGTCGCCCATGAATATCTGTGCCGGATAGGCGTTATACCACAGGAAGCCTATGAGACCTCCGATGAAGGCGCTGAGGAATATCACCAGTTCCTCAGACTGAGGTATATACATTATATTAAAGTAAGAGGCGAAGCCTATATGGCTCGACACGTATGCCAATATGCCCAACGCCACACACATAATGGCCGAGTTGCCCGCACACATACCGTCCATACCGTCGTTGAGGTTTGAACCATTGCTGACGGCCATCACCACAAACGTGGTAAGCAGCACGAAGAAGATCCATCCGGCTGCAGAACGCTGCTCGCCCATCCATGAGAAGAACACATCAGTGTAGTTGAGGTTGTTGTTCTTCACAAACGGTATGGTGGTGGTGGTGGACTTGACAGGAGCACTCTTGTGCATCACTATCTCCTGTGTGGCGGTCTTCTGCACTGACACATTCTCACGCATCACCGCATCAGGGCTGAGCCACAGCGTCAGTCCCACGATAAGTCCGAGCGTTGCCTGACCTACCAGCTTATATATAGGTCTAAGACCATCCTTTGTTATCTTCATCTTGATGTAGTCATCGACAAAGCCTATCAGACCGAGCCACACCGTAGTGCCCATCATCAGCAGCATATAGATATTCCTCAATCTGCCAAAGAGCAGGCATGGCACTATCGTTGCCACAATGATGATGATACCACCCATGGTAGGCACACCTTTCTTCTCCACTCCATAAGGGTCAATGGAACGGTCGCGCTGTGCCTCTGTGCCACCGTGACGACGCATCCACTTTATGAAATACTCACCAAACCACACTGAGATAACCAGCGACAACACTAATGCCAGTATCGCGCGGAATGAGATGTAACTCCACATGCCGGAGCCCGGTATGTTCCACTGTTCGAGAAAACGGAAAAGATAGTATAACATTCGACTATTATCGTTTATTTTGTTTGATTACTGTTTATGTATTAATGACTGTTTGCATCGTTTTGGCAAATCGTCATCGTTTTTGTTCTTTTTCTTTCTTTTTGTAAGTTTTATTATCGTTTTTACTTACGCCAATTGTTAACGGCTGTTAATTCACGCCTGCCTCTGTAAAAGCATAGCTTTCACGATGAGAAGTGATAGCTTTCACAGTGTAAAAGCATAGCTTTCAGGACGAGAAGTGATAGCTTTCATTTTGTCATTAGGCAACACCGAAGGCGGCACGCAGTTCCTCGCGGTCATCAAAGTGATGCTTCACGCCCTTTACCTCCTGGTAATCCTCATGGCCCTTGCCTGCCACGAGTATCACGTCGCCCTGCTCAGCCATCATAGTGGCGGTACGGATGGCCTCACGTCGGTCAGTGATGGCCACCACCTTCTTACGCTGCTGAGGTGTCAGTCCGGCAAGCATATCGTTTATTATATCCTGCGGCTCCTCAAAGCGTGGGTTGTCACTGGTTATTATCACACGGTCGCTCTGCTTCACAGCCTCCTGCGCCATGAGAGGACGCTTGCCCTTGTCACGGTTGCCGCCTGCTCCGCATACTGTTATCACATGGCCCTTGCCGTTAAGCACCTCATGGATGGCACTGAGCACATTCTCCAGTGCGTCAGGGGTATGGGCATAGTCAACGATACCTGTCACTCCGTTTCCAGAACGAATAGGCTCCAGACGACCGGCCACGCTCTTCAGCGTGCTCATCACCACCAGTATGTCCTCTGGCTGCTTGCCCAGCATACGCGCCGCGCCATAAACGGCCAGCAGGTTGCTTACATTGAACTTTCCTATGAACTGCACTCCTACCTCATGGCCGTCCATCTCAAGGTACATTCCCTCAAAATGGCACTCTATGATGTGAGCCATAAAGTCTGCCATGGAGCGAGTGGAGTATGTCTTCACCACCGCCTTCGTATTCTGTACCATCACCGCGCCGTTCTTGTCGTCAGCATTGGTTATGGCGAATGCCTGCTTTGGCAGGTCGTCAAAGAATTTCTTCTTGGCGTCGCGATAGTTCTCAAAGGTCTTATGGTAATCCAGGTGGTCACGCGTAAGGTTTGTGAAGATACCGCCGGCGAATGTCAGTCCGCCAATGCGCTTCTGTGCTATGGCGTGGCTTGAGCACTCCATGAAGGCATACTCACAGCCTGCCTCCACCATACGGGCGAGCAACTGGTTAAGCTCTATAGGGTCAGGGGTGGTGTGGCTTGCAGCTATCGGCTCACCCTCCACGTAGTTGCACACGGTGGAGAGCAGTCCGCACTTGTGTCCCATCTGACGGAACATATTATATAATAAGGTGGCGATGGTGGTCTTGCCGTTTGTTCCCGTCACGCCCACGAGCTTCAACTGCTTGGTGGGGTTACCATAGAATGTGGTCGCCACCGTACCTACACAGTCCTCGCAGTCTTTCACCTGCACGTATGTCACGCCTTCCGCAAGTGTGTCGGGCATCACCTCGCACAATACTGCGGCGGCTCCCTGCTCCACTGCCTTGGAGATAAACTGATGACCGTCAACCTGCGTACCGCGCATGGCTACAAACAAATGTCCGTCTGCCACCTTACGCGAATCAATGTTCACACCCTTGATGTCAACATCCGCACTACCTGCCACCTCAAGTGGCTTTATGCCTGATATCAGTTCTTCTAACCTCATATCTTTTATCTTTTATTATATTCTATAATCACTTGTCTATCTCTCATCTCACGCCCTTCATCCATCAAGACAGGTACAGCGTTATCTCCTCGCCTTTCTTTATGGTGGAACCCGCGGCCTTACTCTGCTGTATCACCTTGCCGCAGCCTTTAATACGCACCTTGGCTCCGCGGTTCTCTATAGCATATACGGCATCACGCGCACCCATGCCTCTCACGTCAGGCATCTGCCTCATGGAACGGCCTTTTGAGCGACGCAGCTTCACTCCCTTCTTGTCACGGTTCACCGTGCCCCAGATAGGAGTACCGTCACTGCGCTCTCCGTTCCATCCGCCGTCCACGTCAAAGCCTAACCGGGTGAGCACATAATCGGCTGCCTGCAGGTTGCCAGACTTTGTGTCGGGCACTCGCGTATATTCCATATCATGCGCTCCCTTGGCATTGTAATATATGTCTTTCGCCATTATGCCCTCGGCAATGTCGTGAAACACCTTGCCGCTCATCTGTCCGCCTGATGCCGGCAGACCAGCCTTCTGTATGCAGACTATGCATGAATAGCGGGGTTCGTCAGCAGGGAAATAGCCGGCGAATGAGAGGAGATAGTGCGTCACGCCGTTGGTGCTGTAGCCTTTCTCGCCCACTTTCTGTGCCGTGCCTGTCTTGCCTGCCACGGAGAACGACTTTGAGCCTGCGGGCTTACCCAAACCATAGTCCACCACCTCACGCAGCATGTTCTGCATCTGCTTCAGCACACCGTGGTTGTTGACGATGCTCTGTCTCAGCACCTGCACGGGGTACTCCTCCACCGTCTCTCCACCTCTCATTATGCTCTTGACAAAACGAGGGCGTACCATCACGCCGTCATTGGCAATGGCATTATAGAACGTAAGCACCGATATAGGCGGCACGTTAGTCTCATATCCTATGCTCATCCATGGCAGTGCGGTGTCACTCCATCCCTTTGTCCAGTTGCCATACTTGTCGCGCTCTGGGTAACGTATGCGCGGAGCTTTAGACTCTATAAACTTTAACTTCAGATCCTCGCCTATACCTACACGGTGCAGGCCTGCCACGAAGTCCTCCGGGCGGTTATGGTAAGCCCTGTCTATCAGCACGCTGACACCTATGTTCGAACTCTTCTGCAATATCTGCGGCACGGTGAGCGGCTCCTTGTATCCGCCTGATGTCCAGTTATGGTCCTTCATCTCGACACCGTACATCTCACGCTTACCGCCGTTGCAGTCCACTTTCATGGTGGTATCTATCTTGCCATCGTCCAGAGCCACGAGGAAGCTGGCCGTCTTAAACACCGAGCCAGGCTCAAGGAAGTCGGCAAGGGCATGATTACGATGCTCATAATACTGCCCCGTCTCGCGGTTAAGGTCAAGGTTTACCATCGCCTTGATGTCACCCGTCTTCACCTCCATGACTATCGCCACACCTGTATAGGCATGGTCCTTGCGCAGCTCTTTCTCCAAGGCGCGTTCTGCCAAGTCCTGGAAACCCACGTCTATGGTGGTAACGACATCGCAGCCGTCCACGGCTGCTGAGTCAACCACTGACACCCATTTGTTCAGTTCTTTCTTAGAATGCTGGAAACCCGGCCTGCCCCTGAGTACGGAGTCACATATCAGCTCCAGACCGGAGAAGGCCTTTCCGCTGCTCTTATATACATCGCCTATCACACATGATGCCAGCGAACCGTAAGGACGGTTACGCACCATGTGCTCTGTATAGGTAAAGCCGCTCAAGCCCGAGCGCATACACAGGATAGGAAGCTGCTTCACACGAAGGAAAGTGTCATAGTCCACTCTCTTCTTCACTATAGGGTAAAAGCGCTGGTTGGTATCATAGCCCTTTTTCAGGTGAGCCTTAAACTCCTCTGCAGTCTTCTCAGGGAATATCTCATGCAGTCCCTGACAGAGGGAGTCGAGCTTTTCGCTGTCGTTACCGTTCTTGTCCTGCCACAGATAGCGCATCCACGCACGCTTGGGGTTTAGGCGGTTACGCTTATTGTTTATAGTCTCTTTGAGTGCCACAAAGTCCATGTGGAGCTCATATTCAGGCAGGTTACATGCCAGACGCTGACCACCGGCGGCAAGGATATTGCCACGTATCGGCTGCACTATGACACTCTGTGGCATACGCAGTGAGTCCACCTTCATCCAATAGTCGCGCTCCACTGTCATGATATAGAATCCCTTTGACAGTATAGCTACGGCTACAAACGTCAGCAATATACTAAATATAGTGTAACGCCATATTGAATGTTCTGTAGCAAATTTACTCACTGTTTTTTTAGTTTTGAGTTATAGACCCACCCCAGCCCTCCCTGTGAGGGAGGGAGCCTGAGTATGCGGGTATTAATTATTAATTATGAATTATGCATTATGAATTATGCATTATAAATTAATTCTCCTCTTCTATCTTTATTAGATAAGGAGGCTCGTCGGCTATGGTCAGCGTACTGTCGCCACACTCCGCCAATCTCTTCAGCACATTGCTCTCACGGCTCGCCTCTGTCAGTTTACTGGTACACACCGTTGCCTTGTATCGGGCATCGACTATCTTTGCCTCTGTGCGGTCTATCTCTACCAGCTTCTTCTGACACATATAGCGCAGACTGATATATATCAGTATAAACACTGAGATGAGCAACACCACTCCCATCTGTCGCTTTACGAAACGTGAGATGATGACTCCACCCAATGTCCTTGACAGGGAGAACGGTGAGGAGGTGTCTTGCTCTTCCTTGGCTTCACGCTCTATGACATCCTCCAAGGTCTTGTCGCCGAGCACTCCTCGTAACGGATTTAACGGCGTACCCTTTGGCTTTGGCTCTGCCTGCGGTTCCACATCCTCCGGTTGCGACTCCTGAACATCCGCTTCATCCAGCTGCTCCGCCTGCAACTGCACGTCACTGTCGGTAACGTCAGTCTCCCCGGCGGCATCCATACCGCCAGCGGTCTTTGCGCCGTCAAGCACCTCAAACTCCACTATGTTCTCTTCGCTGCTCAATGTATGCTCCCTTTATATTTTCTCTGCCACACGCAGCTTTGCACTGCGTGAGCGTGGATTGCTCTGCTGCTCATCGGCAGAAGGCACCACTGGCTTGTTGTTTATTGCACGCAGAGGTGTCTCAGCCTTGCCGAAGAAGTCCACCTCACGCTTTCCCTCTATATTGCCTGTCTTGATGATATTCTTCACCATACGGTCCTCAAGACTGTGATAGGTTATGACGCTAAGTCTGCCGCCGGGCTTCAGTATCTCTACTGCCGACATCAGCATCTCGCGAAGTGCCTCCATCTCATGGTTCACTTCTATGCGAAGTGCCTGAAACAGCTTCGCCATGTCTTTCTTCTCACGCTCACGCTTGAAGAACGGCTGCACCACAGCAAGGAAGTCCTGCGTGGTGTTTATCTGCGCCTTTGCCCTGTACCTTACCACTGCCGACGCTATCTGACGGGCGTTGCTCAGTTCTCCGTAGATATAGAAGATATCTGCCAAGGCCCGCTCTTCATAGTTATTCAACACGTCTGCCGCCGTCTGTCCGCCGCGCTTATTCATACGCATGTCAAGCGGTGCATCATAGCGGAAAGAGAACCCACGTGTCTCGTCATCAAAATGATGGCTTGACACTCCGAGGTCTGCCAATACGCCGTCAACTCCCTCCACCTCATAGTAGCGCATCCAATTCTTCAGATAACGGAAGTTGGAACGCACGAAGGTAAAACGTGATGACGGCTCTACATTCCTTTCTGCATCCTCATCCTGGTCAAAGGAATACAGATGACCGTCAGCGTTGCTGTCACCCGCATTATGTGCAGCCTCCTCCAGCCTGCGCAGTATCTCACGACTGTGGCCGCCACCGCCGAATGTTACATCCACATACACCCCACCCTGCTTGATGTCCAAGCCGTCAACGCTCTCTTTGAGCAATACTGGTATGTGGTAAACTTCGTTCAAACTATATTACAAGTTACAAGTTATGAGTTATGAGTTTATGAGTTATATGTTATGTTCCGTGCTCTGCTCGCCTGAGCGAAACGAAGAACTGCAAACCATGCATTAGCATTATGAATTATGAACTATGCATTATTCATGAGCTTCTCCATCGACTCAGCAAAGTCCTCCTTTGTGTTGTCAAGCTCCTTCGCACGCTCCTCAGCCCACACTTCTATAGTGTCTCCCACGCCTATGAAGCGTACCGACTGAGCCACGCCGAGCATATCTTGGAAACGCTGTGAGAGGATGAAGCGACCGTTAGAGTCAAGCGTAACCTCCTCCGCGTCTATCACAAACTGACGGAACACCTGCTGCTCATGCCTGTTCCAACGGTTCAGGCGGCTGCGCATAATGTCCATCTGCTCATTCCATACCGTCTCCGGGTACAGCACCAGACAGTCCTCATGCACATCCTTGCGCAACACCAGACGCTCCTCGCCTGCTGACTGCAGCACCTTACGAAACACCGAAGGCAAAAATACCCTGCCTTTAGCGTCTGTCTTAGCCTCTATGTTACCTAAAAAACGCATCCTTTTATGCCCTTTTTCTCATATTATAAGGAGAAGTTGGTGCAAAGTTACAAAAAATTCCCCACATTCCCCCACTTTACTCTCTTTTTTTCATACAAACGCCAAATTTATTATTATTTAACAATTCGTAACTTACTATTACACTAAAAGTCAGTACCTTTGCAGTGTTGAAAAAGTAGAAAAACAAATTAAGACAAAAAATGGCAAAAAAAGCTCTTTTGATGATTCTCGATGGATGGGGAATCGGCAAGCATGGCAAGGGTGATGTGATATGGAACACCCCAACGCCTTATCTTGATTACCTGCAGGCTGTAAGCAGCCACTCACAACTCAACGCTTCAGGCGAGGACGTTGGTCTGCCTGACGGACAGATGGGTAACTCTGAGGTAGGTCACCTCAACATCGGTGCGGGACGCATCGTGTACCAAGACCTCGTAAAAATCAACCGCGCCTGCGCCGACGGTTCTATAGCACAGAACCCACAGGTGAAGGAGGCTTACGAATATGCAAAGCAGACTGGCAAGAAGCTGCATCTCATGGGACTGACATCTAACGGTGGTGTGCACTCTTCTCTTGACCATCTGTTCAAACTCATTGAGGTAGGTAAGGAGTATGGACTCAAGAATCAGGTGTTCGTACACTGCTTCATGGACGGACGTGATACAGACCCTAAGTCTGGTAAAGGCTTCATCGAGCAGGTTTCTGCCAAGTGCAGCGAGAACGATGCAGCAATAGCATCAATCATCGGACGCTTCTATGCTATGGACCGCGATAAGCGATGGAACCGCGTAAAAGAGGCTTACGACCTCATCACCGCCGGCACCGGCAAACAGGCTGCTGACATGGTACAGGCTATGCAGGAGTCATATGATGAGGGTGTGACCGATGAATTCGTGAAGGCTATCAGCAACTCTGCCGTGAACGGTAAAATCGAGGAAGGTGACGTGGTTATCTTCATAAACTTCCGAAATGACCGAGCAAAAGAGCTCACACAGGTACTCACACAGCAGGATATGCCGGAGGAAGGCATGAAGACCATAGCTGGACTGAAGTACTACTGCATGACTCCATACGATGCCTCTTTCAAGAACGTAGGCATTCTCTTCCCAAAAGAGAACGTAGGCAATACTCTGGGCGAATACCTCTCTTCTCTCGGAAAGAAGCAGCTTCACACCGCTGAAACCGAGAAATATGCACACGTAACATTCTTCTTCAACGGTGGCCGTGAGGCTCCATTTGATGGTGAGGACCGTGTACTCGTGGCTTCTCCTAAGGTTGCTACATACGACCTGAAGCCTGAGATGTCTGCATACGAGGTAAAAGAGAAGTTAGTGGAGAACATCAAGAAAGATTTCTACGATTTCATCGTGGTAAACTTCGCAAATGGCGACATGGTAGGTCATACAGGCGTGTACAATGCTATAGCAAAAGCCGTAGTTGCTGTTGACAACTGTGTAAAGGACGTGATAGAGGCTGCAAAGGCTACAGGCTACGAGGCTATCATCATTGCCGACCACGGTAACGCTGACAACGCCATCAACCCTGACGGTACTCCAAACACAGCACACTCACTGAACCCTGTTCCTTGCATCTACGTTACAGACAACAACTCTGCAAAGATAAAGGACGGTCGCCTGGCTGACGTGGCTCCTACTATCCTTCACATCATGGGACTGGAGCAGCCTGCTGACATGACCGGTGAGAACCTCATCGAGGATTAATACCGACATTAGACATATATATTGTATAAAACATATATATTGTATATAGACATACATATTGTATAATACACAAAAAAGCCGCGTCACAATTGTGACGCGGCTTTAATTAACTAACTAACTATTATTCTACTATATGTAACGCCTGCCTTATATGTTTCACAACATTATACACAGACAAAAAATAATATCATGGAAAAAAGATATTGCAAAGATAATGGATTTTTCGTAACATCCGGGCGAAAATTCTTTCAAAGAAGGTGCAAAAATACGTTTTATAACCTAAAATTTCTTTCTTTAGTGTTTTTTATCGGTAAAATGAGCCTTTTTGTATATCTTCCCTATTAACGACAAGCACAAATAAAGAACCGCGTCATAAAAAATTATGACGCGGCATCAATTAACTAACTAACTATTGTATACTATATGAATTGTTTACCGAGGTTGTTTCACAACAACCTGCCTAAGCCCAAACACTTATTTCTGAATACAAAATTACATATTATATTTATATATATAAGGTGAATAATGTTGCATTTTAATGGAAATAAAGTCTTTTTTGCAAAAAAAACACTATCTTTGCAACAAAATAAATACTACCTACTGAAAATGATACAAATAGAAGAAAGCTGGGCAGAGGCTCTCGCCCCTGAATTTGCGAAGGACTATTTCCACGCTCTCACTGAGTTTGTGAGAGCGGAGTATCGTCAGCACATCTGCTATCCTCCCGGCAAAGAGATTTTCAATGCTTTTAACCTCTGTCCGCTGCCTAATGTTAAGGTGGTGATACTCGGACAGGACCCCTACCACGGCGCAGGACAGGCAGAAGGACTCTGTTTCTCGGTGAAATCGGGGATTCCGTTACCACCGTCACTTATTAACATCTTCAAAGAGATAAAGGAAGATGTGGGCAGGGTGCCAAGGATTCTTACCATTAACAATGAAGGTAAGATAACAGATAAAGACGATGAAATGGGCAGAAAAATGTATGACGGCTCACTTCGTCGCTGGGCAGAACAAGGCGTATTTCTGCTCAACGCTACGCTTACAGTACGCGAACATGAAGCTGGCTCACACCAACGACATGGATGGGAGACTTTCACCGATGCTGTGATACAGACGGTGTCTGAGCGCCAGGAACACTGCGTCTTCATCCTCTGGGGCGGATACGCCCGTTCCAAGGCAAAGCTCATTGACAAGACCAAACACCTGGTACTTGAGAGCGTACACCCTTCTCCACTATCAGCTAACCGCGGCGGATGGTTCGGCAACCATCATTTCTCCCACTGCAACCAATGGCTGCAGGAACACGGGCTGACACCAATAGAATGGTAAGAAACGACAAAACGGTAAGGAAGCCATAGCTGATTACCAAGAAGGCTGTAATGAAGGAAAAAGGAGTAGCTCTCTCGCTATCATAACGCACATATATATAAAAGCAATCACGCACATGTATAAAAACAATCACGGGGTGCAGTCGATATGACTACACCCCGTGATTTTATATTCACTTATATTCTTTCGAATAAACCGGTCTTTACTTCACCTGAGCACCAGCAGCAGTGAATGTGCCGTTAGCAGTCTCAATAAGGAACTTACCGTCCTTAACGACCTTGCGAGTAGCAGGAGCAGCTGTCTCAGCAGCCTCAACAGAAGCTACTGCATCACCACCATCAGCCTTATAGATAACCATGATATCTATACCCTTGTTTGCATTACCACCTGTTCTCCAGATGATATCGCCCTCGTTCTCAAGAATGAATGTCTCCTGAGCCTCAGTCCAGTTATCAGCGTTAGCAGCCAGAAGGAGATCCTCTTCTGTGTTTTCACTGATACCTATAGACTGTATGAAGCCGCTGGTCTTACCTGTGTTATCAAAGATAATGGCCTTGAAAGTATAAGTACCTGCAGGCAGAGTAGTAATCTTGGTGTCAGCAGTAGCATAAGCAGCCTTTCCGTTAGAAGAACGGATAAGAGAGTTACCCTGTGTCACCATCTCAATGGTACGCTCAGGATTCTCCTCATCGAAGAAGTCCTCACCCTCTGAGAGGAAAACAACATCAGACACATCAGCTACCTTCTTGTAAGATATCACAAATGTTGTATCACTAATGAGGTCGAACTTCTCTAAGAACTCATTACCCTTGGTACCATAGGTATAGAGGTTTCCTTCCTCATCTGTAAGCCAGTAAGAATAATTCACCTTTACAACATCATTTGTCTTACCCACAGTCTCAGGAACAAGAGTCTTAAGTTCCTTTACATTATCACCATCCTGATATATGGCTTTTACAGAATATGCACAGTCAACAATCGGCTTTGCCTCTGTGATTTCAAGACTCTTAACAAGGGCATTGCTAAACTTTAATGTTACATCGCCATCCTGCAAGACAGTAAACTTAAAGTTTGCAAAATTGCTGCCCAACTGCAAAGAATCCTTCATACCACTTGAAGATGTTATACCATCAATAGCCTCCGCAGCACCATCCATAGCAACAATGCAGGTAAACTTTGTATCACTTGGCTTTGTAGCACGGTTTGCATTAATGGTAATGATGTCACCAACCTTACAATCTGGCACCGTCATATACAGATTATTGGCATTGAAGGCGAGACGATCCTTATGTGCGGTCTTTCCTGACGCAGTATTACCCACATATATTTTTTTGTTACCACACGTGAAAGTCAAGCCCTCAGTCATTGGCAATTCACCTCCATCAGGCAAAATCAGCGGTTCATCACTACGTTTTACCGTGTAGAAACGTAGGTCATTGTTCGAAGCACTCCATTTTGTACTCGTCGTATATGAGTCAGTATAGTCCGGGAAAGTATTCTGACCATTTACATCCCACCAATATTCACCCATTCTTGCGTTATTCTGTACAGAAGCAGAAATTTTTTGAGCAGACTCCTCATCAATAGTGAATGTCCATGACAGCTGACGCTCTGCACCGCGAGTAGTGAAGTTCAGTGTATAAGTTGTGTCACCGATAAGCTCCTCGTTATCAATCTTGACAGAAGTAATCTTCAATACATAAGAGGTGTTTGGCTGAGCCTCAAAATCCTCAAGAGCAAACTCTACAGGTATAGTAACATTTGCCTCAAATCCGTCAAAGGCATTTTCTTCACCTGCTTCTTCGCCAGCTTCATAGAAATTACCACCTACTGAGATGACAGTGTTCGTATTGACACCTTCTGGATTTGGGAAGAAGAAAGTAATGACCTTAGAAGGGCTACACTTTCCACCGTCCTTGATATTCCACTTTGGATTGCCCAGATTAACTTGCGCCATAGCGGTGACTGCCGCAAAAAGAAGCGCAACTAAAGTAAGTAATTGTTTCTTCATACACGAAATTGTTTTTAGTTAATATTTTATTGATTTAACGCTATTATCTAATATAATAATATAATTAATCTGTTAACTAACCATCCTGCTAATTAATTAACCTATTAATATATTAATCTGTTTTTAATTTAATCTTTCCATTTCATCGGCAGCAACACATAACTGCTCATACCACTCCGCCCCGAAACGACGGATAAGGGGCTCACGCAGGAACTGATATACCTTTATGCCCTCTCTTTTCCCCCGTTCCACCGCATCTCGACATACATCCCAGCGGTGATAGTTGAGTGCCGTTATACCACCTCTCAGTGTCTTTACCCTTATAGGATAGAGTGCACATGATATCGGTTTGCACCATTGTATCTTATTCTGCCGGTAGAGTTTCTCATAGGCACACAGGCAACAGTTTTTGACAATTCTGTCGGAAGAGGCGGAATTTCCGGAGGTTCCGAGGGTTCCGGACTTTCCGGATATTCCGGGATTTCCGGGATTATCGGAATTATCGGAACTTTCGAGATTATCGGGGCTTTCTGAGTTTTCTGACGGTAATGACAGTTTAATGTCATCATAGCATGTGAAAACACAGTCCTTGCCACCTACTATAGATGTCACAAGGTCGCCCTCCTGGTCTGTATATGCCACTCCCTGCTTGTCTATTACCGACTGAGACTGAGCCGACAACAATGGCCACACTTGGTCAAGATTGTTTTCTATATGTTCGATTTCATCGATAGTAACGGGAGCTCCCGCATCACCTTCAATACAGCAACAACCGTGACATTTCTCCAAATCGCAAGCAAAGTGCTCTGTCAACACATCGGAAGACACAAGTATATTGTCAATATCAAGAATCATGGCGATATTCAGACGGTGATACACCTACGTTGTCCTTAAAGTATTTTCCGAAGAACGACTGTGAGGAGAAATTCATCTCCTTGGCAATCTCGCGTATGCTCTTTGAAGTATGTTTAAGTTGGTTACGAATCTCTGCCGTCACGAACTTATCTATCCACTGGTTAGGCGAGCGGCGGCTGGTACTTGATATCACCTCACTGAGATACTTTGGTGTGATACCCATCTGCTCGGCATACCAGTACACCTGTCTGTGCTCACGGAAATTGCTTCTCACGCGCTGTATGAACTCCACGAAAAGACGCTCGGCACGTGACTGACGCTCATCCATCGCCACCGCCTTGATAGTACGGTCTATTGCCGGTGAGAGGTCATATATCAACGTAAGCAGCATAAGCCTTGCCACCTCCAACCTGTGTGGATGGTTCTCTTTCTGCACACGTCTGGCGATGGCATCGAAATAAACCTTCAGCTCATTAGTCTCCTCCTGCGTCAGGCTGAACACCGGATAGTTATGCGTAAGCAGGAAGAGGTCACTCATATTATGCACGTCACATAATATGTCTTGTAACAGAGAATAGGATATCAAAACTCCCATTCCATCGAAGTCATCGCTATAACGTAATCCGTTAATCACCGACTCATCGGTTATAACCATCACATTATCGTTAGTAGCGGCACGCTTACGGTCATTGACAGTCAGCGTCACCACACCACTTGTACATACTCCGATAAAAAGACATAACGACATACGCTTGGCATCCATCACGTTCTGCAGAGAACGCAATGTAGGCATCAAGGCTATATCATGGCCTATATGTGGCAGAGAGTATTTCTCAACAACGCTCTCAACCGTTACTGTCTCTATGTCGTGCATTGTATGCAAGTTATGAGTTGTTAAGAGACCCACCCCAGCCCTCCCTGTGAGGGAGGGAGCATGAGTTGGTGGATTAATTATTAATTATTAGTTTTTAATTGTCAACTATTACGCATCGATATTAGCGTATGTAGCATTCTCCTCTATGAACTTACGGCGTGGCTCCACGTCGTCACCCATAAGCATTGAGAAAATCTCGTCAGCGTCAGCGGCATTCTGTATTGTCACCTGCTTGAGCAGTCGCGTCTCAGGGTTCATGGTGGTATCCCACAGCTGCTCAGGGTTCATCTCACCCAGACCTTTGTATCGCTGTGTATGGAGCTTTGAGTCATCAGCGTCACCGTTACAGTAAGTGTCTATGAACTTCATACGGTCTTCCTCTGTGTAGCAGTACTCCTTATGATTCTTGTAAGTACACTGATACAACGGCGGAGTAGCGATATAGAGGTGTCCCTCCTGTATCACCTTCGGCATAAAGCGGAAGAACAATGTCATGATAAGCGTGTCGATGTGTGAGCCATCGACATCGGCATCGGTCATGATGATTATCTTGTCATAACGCAGCTTGTCGATATTAGCCTCCTTAGAGTCCTCGCCGTCCACGCCGAAGCGTACGCCGATGGCCTGCAGGATGATATTCACTGACTCAGCCTCAAACACCTTGTGCCACTGCACCTTCTCCACGTTAAGAATCTTACCTCTGAGCGGCAGTATAGCCTGGGTGTGACGGTCACGTCCCTGTTTTGCTGAACCACCTGCAGAGTCACCCTCGACGAGGAATATCTCTGTCTTCTTCGGGTCACGGCTTGAGCAGTCAGCCAGCTTACCTGGCAGTCCGCCTCCCGTCATAGGATTCTTACGCTGCACGCTCTCACGAGCCTTACGTGCTGCAATACGTGCAGCAGCGGCGAGTATCACCTTCTCGCATATCTGGTGTGCCTCCTTCGGATGCTCCTCCAGATAGTTTGTCATAGCCTCGCCCACAGCCTTCTGTACGGCGCCGTTCACCTCGCTGTTACCCAGCTTGGTCTTCGTCTGTCCCTCAAACTGAGGCTCTGCCACCTTTACTGAGATGATGGCTGTCAAGCCCTCGCGGAAGTCATCCTGGGCTATCTCCACCTTCGCCTTCTCTATCTGCTTGCGCAGCTGGTCATCCTCGTCAGAGTATTTCTTCAGCGAGCGAGCCAGTGCTATACGGAAGCCGGTGAGGTGTGTGCCACCCTCTATGGTGTTGATGTTATTGACATAAGAGTGTATATTCTCAGAGTAGTCATTGTTATAGAGCAGTGCTATCTCGATAGGCACTCCGTCTTTCTCTGTCTTGAGGCAGATAGGGTCGCCGATGATGCTTGTGCGATGACGGTCAACGTAACGCACGAACTCCTTCAGTCCTTCCTTGGCGTGGAACACCTCTGGCTGGCGGAGATTTCCCTCCTCGTCAGGGCGCTTGTCGGTAAGCGTGATAGTGATGCCGGCATTGAGGAATGCGAGCTCACGCATACGACGTGCCACGATATCATACTTATACTCTGTCGTGGTGAAGATAGAGCCGTCAGGCCAGAACTGCTGACGCGTACCGCGCTTGTCGGTCTCGCCCACCACCTTCACAGGATAGAGGGGCTTACCCTTCTCATACTCCTGCTGATATATCTTTCCGTCACGGAATACCTGCGATATCATGTGTGTAGAGAGAGCGTTCACACAGCTCACACCCACACCGTGCAGACCACCAGAGACCTTATAAGAGCCTTTATCAAACTTACCACCGGCATGGAGCACGGTCATCACGACCTCAAGTGCTGACTTCTTCAGCTTCGGATGCTCGTCAACAGGTATGCCTCGACCGTTATCCTCAACGGTTATAGAGTTATCCTCGTTTATCACCACCTGTATATCGGTACAATAGCCCGCCATTGCCTCGTCGATAGAGTTGTCCACAGTCTCGTTGACAAGATGGTGCAGACCTTTCTCTGATATGTCGCCAATATACATGGCCGGGCGTTTACGCACTGCCTCCAGGCCCTCGAGCACCTGGATGCTACTGCCGTTGTAGTTTATCTCTTTCTTCTGGTTTTCTTCCATTTATTTTATGTTTATTATTTCCTTGCAAAGATACTGAAAATAATTCTATTACGCAAAAATATCTTCAACTTATTAAGTAACATTCACAAAAAAAAGGTTGCTACCCCTCACGGGCTGCAACCTTTTTAAAAAATTATTATGGAAACAATCTTGTGTTCAAGTATTGGATACAGCTACCTCAGGTAACTATAATCCTTGTAGGTTTCACAGAAAACCGGCTGTTATTAGCCGAGCTTCTGGATGTGCTTAGACAGGCTTGACTTGATGTTAGCAGCCTTGTTCTTGTGAATAATGTTGCGCTTTGCGAGCTTGTCCAACATCTTCTGCACCTTTGGATAGAGAGCAACCGCCTCTTCCTTGTTCTCTGTAGCACGCAGTTTGCGTACAGCGTTACGCATAGTCTTAGCGTAGTACTTGTTGTGAAGTGTACGTGTCTTAGTCTGACGAATGCGCTTCACTGATGATTTGTGATTTGCCATTTTGTTTTTTTGTTTTTTGCGTCTCAGGCACACTGCCGAGACAAGTTAAAAAAATGATAGCCTATGGGTCTTATACCACTACAGTAGCCCTGAGCAAGAAGCATCCCTATGCTTCTCATCGCCACACTGTCACTCATCGGAGTTAGCGCAATCACTGCGCAATGGCGATTATCTCAAAATAGGTTTGTTTTGTAGCGTGCAGGGGAGTCGAACCCCTCTTGCAAGAATGAAAATCTTGAGTACTAACCGATATACGAGCACGCCGCCTGTTGACTTGTGAAATGCATCGCCGAGGCGAGCAGAGACAAGCGAATATCTCATGACATTTCACTAAGCGAGTGCAAAGGTACTGTTTTTTATTGTATTGTGCAAATTTTAAGCGAATTATTTTCTCCTTGCACTTTATTTTTGTATTTTTGCATACTGAAGATGAACAAAAAATCACGTGGCATAGTATTAAGGACGGTGAAGTATGGTGACAACCGTCTTATCGTTGACCTGCTGATGCGTGACGGCGGCAGGGTCACTGTGGCTGTAAAGGCAGGCAGCGGAGCCAAGAGCAGGCAGCGCCGTCAGTTGTTCCAGCCACTGTCCATACTCAGTATGGAATATCGTTTTGCTCCCCACCAGCAGATAGCCACGGTGAGCGAGGTGGAGATAGCGGAGGTGTATGGTTCGCTGCCGTTTGACGGTATCAAGATGTCCATTGCCTTTTTCCTGGCGGAGTTTCTATTGTCTGCCACCCGCGACCAGCATACGGACACTAACCTCTATGACTTCGTGGAGCGCAGTCTGCTGTGGCTTGATGCCTCTGAGCGCGGAGTGAGCAACTTCCACCTTATGTTCATGATGCACCTTACACGTTTCCTGGGTTTCATGCCCGATGAGAGCAGTTGGCACGAGGGCGCTCTGTTCGACATGCGCGAGGGACGCTTCTGTATGTCGGTGCCTCTGCACCGCGACTTCCTCAACGCCGACGAGGCGAGTAAGATGCTGACGCTGATGCGTATGTCGGCGCAGAATATGCATCTGTTTCACATGACGCGTGCTGAGCGCAACCGTGTCACAGACCTTATCCTACAGTTCTACCACATACACCTGCCTGCCTTTCATGAACTGAAGTCACTTGCTATACTGAGGGAACTGTGAGTCTCCTCATGGGAGGAATATAAAGAAGTTATGGAGTTAAGGAGTTATGGAGTTAAGACATTACCGCTTGCCAGAATACAAGCAAACACATTTGTCTTGACTCCTTAACTCCTTAACTCCTTAACTCCCCCTCATTTTATAGAACTGAGGAATGCCTTGGCAGAACCGAAGCGCAGGTTTAGGTCAAGGCGCACGGGAATATGGCGTTTGTCATCGGTCACGAAGAAACGCACTATCTCCTTATATTTCTTGTCGTCAATCTCCTGATAAGACAGTATCAGACACGGATACTTCACTCCGTTGTCGGCCTTGACGGTCTTCTTCCCCTTATACACCAGCCGCGCCTTGGTGAGCTTGGAGCCACCGGCTATGTAGATGTTCTCCGTGTGTCCCACCTTCCAGTTGGTAGCGTCATAGTTGCGCACACGCTGGAAACTGTTGAGCATATCAGACACGCAGTGGTTGTAGGTATGTTCCTGACGGTCGCGCGTGCCGTCAGAGTACAGGTGCTTCAGCGTGGTCTTGCACTTGCCGTTAGGATAGGTGTACCATACCTCATCAACGTAGTAGCGTTTGCCCTCACGCGCTCCCTTGCGATAATATATAGGAGCGAGCTCTGTGGAGAAATACGCCATGATGGTGTCACGCATCATAAAGTACTTGTCAACCCTTGACGAAGACTTAGTGACGAGGCTGGAGCGGTAGGCCTTCTTGCCATAGTACATAATGGGCTGTGTGACCATTGATGCCGTGCCGGCCTTTATCCACACAAACTGCCAGTTGAAGTAAAGGTTATAGTTTATTCCCTCATAGCCAGAGAAGGCTGTGTTCTTAGTGGTACACTGTGCGCTTGCCGTCGGTGCCGTCACAACAAGAAGGCAGAGCAGGACGCATGAATTGAAAAACATACGGGTTGAAGGTATCAGCCCCATAGTGAACAGTCTCTTCATAGTAAAAGTCTTTTTACGTTAATAAACGAACCATTCTGCACGTTACTTCTCAGGCATCGGTATTCCCTTCTCCTTTGCCCTGTCGGCGTTGCGGTGCTTTATGGTCTTCTGCTTGTCGGCCTTCGCTTTTACTAACGACGACGGCTTCTGCTTGAAGAGCGGAACGGAGCGCAGTGTCCATTGCTTGGTATAGTCCCATTTTGCCTTACACTCTATCTCCTCTTGGTAGTAGTACACTTCCTCGGGCTGTATATCATTGTAATAGTCGCCCGCGTCCCATGTGCCGTTGCCGTTGCGGTCTATGAAGGCTCGCATAAAGTACTTTCCCGGAGTGACATAATAGAACTCTGCCGTACGGTTCTTTGTTACCGCTTTTCTCAGCGGCTTGTCAGAAGCGCTGAGCAGTTCTACTACGACATCACAGGTGTCAGTCTCTGTTATGTTGACGAAGAGAGAGGCATATTCGTTTAATTCACGTATGGTGATACCGGTCTTGTATGGTACGCTGGTGTTGCCATATATATCCTCGAAGGCGAGTGTGTCAACCTCAAAGGAGTAACGTGCGCCGGGTATCCATTCTGAGTACAGTTCCCAGTTACGCTGCGTAGGCAGGGTGTCAGTGGTATGTATCACATAAGGTGCACGGAACCACATAGAGTCTTGCTCTACGTAGAGGTGTATGGCGGCGGTGTCCATACGCGCCAGCGGATATGGGAAGGAGAATCTTATGGAGCCGTCAGGGTCCATTGACTGTTTCACGTCATACTTAGGTGTCAGTCGTGGCAGGGGCATCACGGTGTCAACCTCTGGCACCATGCGGCGTTCCTCCTCTGACTCTATGCGTGCCAGCATCTTGTCACGCTCCTTCAGTCGTTTCTCCAGGTCCTTGCGCCATTCCTTGTTTGCCTCCTCCTGTTTCTTCAGTTGCTTTGCCAGCGGTGTCTTTGCCAACACCTCAAGGGTGTCGGTGGCAAGCCTCAGCGTGCCGGCGGTGTCGGTCTGCAGCGTCGTCATCTCCACGAGCAGTGTGTCCTGGTTAACGAGTGTAGTGTCACGCAGCCAGTAGGTCAGCGTGTCGCCCTGTGCGGCATACTGCTCCATCACATACCAGTTTGTTATGTCAACGCTCTCCGGGGCATTGAGCAGTCTCAGGCGCGGCTGTGTGGAGGCGGCACCGTTGAAACGCGCCACGCTGTCTATGCTTACAGGCGCTGTGAAGAACAGCGAGAAGCGGTCGGCATCTGTGCGGTCGGCCTTCAGGAAGAAGCGGTCGGTCTGCGTATGGCTGAACGCCCTCAGCACTATATCATCGGGTTTGTAATGTATATAAGGTATGCGCTTTATGTCCTTTATATGCAGTTCGTCAGCCCACAGCGTGTCCTGGCGGTGGTCAAGGAATCCCGATGGCGATATCTCCTGATGTGAGAATGCCATCATCTCGCCGCGCTGTGAGAAACGGAAGTCACCGTCCATATCCTGCACTGCCCCCACGGTGTAAGTGCCCGGAGCTATGCCTCGTATCACGAAACGTCCGCGTGAGTCTGTGCGTGACACACGGAGGAACGGCAGCGTGTCGGCTGCCAGGGAGTCTGTCTTGCTATACAGTCCCACCAGTATGCCCTTCACGGGCTCCAGGTCCTCCGCGTTGAGCACGTAGCCTGAGCACTCAAGGGTGTCGATATGGTCGCCGGTGGAGAAGCTGAAGGTATAGTTACCCATAGGGTTCCCCTCGTTATTGTCCACTATGGCGTCAGAGAAGTCTATGGTATAGGTAGTGTTGGGCTTCAGCGAGTCCTTCAGCTGTATCATTATGCGTTTGCCCAGCGTCTTGATGTCGGGAGTCTCCATCTGTGGCGGAGACACCACCACCTTCTCCTGAGCATTCTCCATCTTTATATACTCATCGAAATATATGGTCACACGATTCTGTGTCACGTCAGTGCCACGGTCGGCTGGCGATGACGCTATCACCCTCGGCGGTGTCTCGTCATACCATCCACCGTCAGGGGCTCCCATGCGAGCGCAGCCTGACAGTAATACTGTCAAAGTGAAAAGTGAAAAGTGAAAAGTGAAAAATACCTTGGCGGCGTTCTTCGCCATTATGCCTGTTCGCTTTTTCATTATATCTGTGTACTTTACAAATCTGTTTAATCTGCGGTCGTTTATGTGTAAACCGTGTTAGTCTTTTTAGCCTCGCTCACACAGCGCCAATATCTCATCTATGTGCTGACGAGAATTTGACAGTCGCGGCACCTTATGCTGGCCGCCCAGCTTGCCCTTCTGCTTCAGCCAATCGTGGAAGAGTCCCTGACGCGCCACCACGATGTCAAGGCACACCATGTTGATATCCTTGAAGCGCTTCGCCTCATAGTCACTGTTAAGCTGCTGCAGACGCTCGTCAAGTATCCTTGCAAACTCGTTTATGTCGGCAGGCTCCTTGGCAAACTCTATCACCCACTGGTGGTGGGGCACCACGCCCTCGCTCCTGTGCACTGGTGCAGCGGTGTATTCGCGCACCTCCGCACCGGTCTTCTCACAGGCATAGTGCAGTCCCTGCTCGGCATTGTCAACGATGAGCTCCTCGCCGAAGGCATTGATGAAGCTCTTCGTCCTGCCGGTGATGATGAACTTATACGGTCTCTTGCTCGTAAAACGCACCGTGTCGCCTATCATATAACGCCACAGTCCGCATGATGTACTGATAATCATGGCATAGTTCTTACCCAGCTCCACATTCTCAAGCGGCACCACCTTCGACGCGTCGGTTATCTGTCCGGCATCGTCAATAGCGTCCATAGGAGCAAACTCATAGAACACGTCATAGTCGAGCATCAGCATCATCGAAGGGTCCAGCGGGTCGTTCTGTATGCCGAAGAATCCCTCTGAGGCGTTATACGTCTCCATATAGTTCATGTCGCTCTTCGTTATGAGCTGCTCATACTGCTTGCGGTATGGTGTGAAGGCTATGCCTCCGTGGAAGAATACCTCAAGGTTTGGCCACACCTCCTGCAGGTGTTGCTTGCCGCTCAGCTCCATCACGCGCGTGAGCACCGACATCATCCATGACGGCACACCGCTGATGTTGGTGATGTTCTTGTCCAGACACTGTCGTGCTATCTGCTCGCGCTTCACCTCAAAGTCGCTTATGAGCGCCGTCTGCTTGTCAGGCACTCTCACCATATTTACTATAGGGTTGATATTCTCTATCAGTATGGCGGAGAGGTCGCCCACCAGCGAGCCTGCCACATTGTAGTTTGGCGAGTGTGAGCCGCCCAGTATCAGCGCCCTGCCGTCAAACAACCTGCTCTTGGGATTGTTCTGCAGGTAATAAGCCACCACGTCGGTACCACCGGCATAGTGTATGTGCTTCAGTCCGTCAGCCGACACTGGTATGAACTTCGACTTGTCATTGGTAGTGCCCGACGACTTGGCGTACCATTTGACCTTACCCGGCCATAGCACGTCTTTCTCGCCATGTCGCATGAGGTCGATGTCACCTTTCAGCTCCTCATAGGTATTTACGGGGATGTTCCTTCTGAAATCCTCATAGCTCTTTATAGCACCGAAGGAATGTTCGCTGCCATACTTCGTGTCTGCGGCACGACTTGTAAGCCGTCCCATCACCTTATGCTGCAGTGCTTCAGGCTCTGTAAAATGTTTCTCCAGTTCCCTCTGTCTCTTTACAAATCCCAGTCTTGCTATAGATGTTACACTCATTACGTTTATCAAAAGTCTTTTACAATGTTACCGAAGCGGCGATTTTTCTTATCTTATCCAGTTTTGCTCTGAAACTATTGTTTCGCATTATGCTTTCCTTAGTATAATCTATCTGGATGCGCATCAGATCGTCCGCGTCGATATCCAGAGCCTTAGCTATCAGCAATGCATACTCAGGTGTCAGCTGTCGCTTACCGTTCATCACTTCGTTCACTATGGTATATGATATTCCCGTTTCGTTTGCAAGCATCTTTTGCGATATGCCCCTGCTTTCTATCTCATCTTTCAGTATCTCCCCTGGATGGATTGGAGAGGATGGCATCAGGTTGTTGGCTATCATATCGCTTCTTATTCCTTCTATCTGTATCATCTTAATCTATTTGTAATGGTTTGAGAGTTCTATTATTCTGCACACAATGATTATTGGTTCAGACTGTGTTTCTACAAGAGTAAACTCCACCCTGTATTTACCGTTAGCTCTTACAGAGTAAGTTCCAGTCTTATCACCCTTGAGAGCTTCAAAATTTAAGGAGTTATATCTCATTAAGACATTTATGTCTTTTGATGAAATTATCAGTTTTACAGCCTTTTGGTAACCACGTATCACTTCTGGCTGGTAACGATGTTTTTTATCACCTTTCCCTGAAACATACAAGGTTTTCAAATACTCCTTTTCAAATTCTACTATCATTGTGTATTCCTATATACAGTGCAAAATTAAGAAAATAAAATGTACTTCGCAAATTTGTGAAGTACATTTTCCGTTTTTTATAAGATAAAAAATTACGTTTTCGGAGCACTGCAAAAATACCCCGATGACGATTTTGTCCTATCGGGAGGCTTTTTTTAACCCCGATTTTAGGGCGGTTTTTTGAAAAAACTTACAGCTGCTTTGCTCTACGCGAATTATCAGCGTTTGTAACTTATTGATAATCAGCAGAGGAATTATGAATGCCCCCATAAAGTGGTAGCTTTTAGCCCGTAAAAGCTATCACTTTACAGTGTAAAAGCTGCCCTTTTATGAAGAGAAAGCTATGCTTTCATAGTGTAAAAGCTATGCTTTCACATAAAAAAACACCAGAAAAGCCCTTTTTGGAGCCTTTCTGGTGGTCTTTACATACATTATTTCTTTCTATTTTGAGTTTTTTAGTGATACTTTTTCTGAACCCCGAATCACTAAAATGTCCTATTTTCTTTGTAACTTTGCATTCGCAATACAGACACAAAAAGAAACTCAAAAATCATGAAAATTCTTCTCAAGAAAGTAAAGTTGTGGCTGCAGTCACTGTCATTCCGCACTGGCGTCATAGTGCTGCTGTGCTGCATACCATTTTACATCCTGTCGTTCGCCCAGATGCTGCTGCCTATCAGCGCCGCCGCTAAGGGTGTGCTGTGGACGGTGCTCTTCGGTCTTGCCAAGACCTGCCAGTATGGCGGCATCACCATCCTCGGCGTTGACGGCTACAACCGTGTGAAGAACTACTTCAGGGGGAGGAAGAAGTAAACCTATTTTGTCTTAGCGAAGTATATGTCAACGTAGTCGGTGACTCCGTCGCATGGATTCTCCATCTGCTGCAGTCGCCAGTACTTGCGTCCCTGCGTTGATGCGAATTCGAAGTATCCGTCGCGTATGCAGGGCTGTCCGCCGTTGATGTGGTATATCTTCGTTATGATGACGCCTGTGAAGCCGAAGCGCAGTGCATCGATCATCTCTATATATCCGTCGATGATGACATAGTCGTCGTTCTCTTTGCTGCGCTGTGAGCCTATGCAGTGCAGGCGGCCGTTCTCCTTCCTTACCTCCACGCTGCCGAAATAGTCCCACGATATCCACTGCAGCGACAACGGATGTCTTCCAAGAATCTTACTTTCAGGTGTAACCACGGCAGCCTTTTTCTTAGTCTGCGCCATGGCACCTGTGCTGAAGCCCAGTGTGAGCAGCAGCACCATGATTGCGGTTAGTCTTTTCATAATTCTTAATTGGTTTATTATTTAAGGTGGGTTCCCCTCCCCCTCCCCTTGTGAGGGTTGGGGTGGGGTCTTCATCTTCTATTTCACCTCTTCCCAGCGCAGCACTGCTCCGTTGCGGCGCGCCGGGTCACTGCCGCTGTAGTCCATAGAGTACGGACTGCCCGTGGTGGGGCTCTTGCCTATATACTTATGGGTGCGCATTGACATGAGCATGAACTCCTGGTTGAGATAGTCCTGCCAGAGGAACACCTCGGCCTTTGACTCATCCGTGGTGAGACGTACGTCACCTGCCAGTCCCATTCCCGATACCCACACATAACGGCCGTCCTCACACTGCAACGCTACCTTGCCGTTGCCTTTGTCAACAAGACGGAAGTGAGTCTGTGCGGAGTTGTCCTTCTGTGCGGTGTCATACATCAGTCCGTGTGATGTGGCGTGCATAGGCTTGCCAGTGGCGAGGTTGATGATGCGAAAGCTCTTGCCGTATGGTATATTCTGTGAGCGGTCGGCGTAAGGCTCGTCAACGGTGAAGTTGTCAAACTCGGCATAGCCGCCGTTGTGGCCGTCCTTGTTGAAGGCGAAGAGCGCATGACGTGAGCCCTGGAAGGTGATGAGCTGGTAGGTGAGCCTCAGCGGATGTCCTATGCTGTGGTATGTCACCCCGTCCGTAGAGTAGGCATACTCTGCCTCGTCCTTGTCATACTCACCGCAAGAGCGCAGCCACAGCTTCTGCTTGGGCAGCGTGAGCGGCTGGTCAATGGTGTCGTTCTTTGCTTGGTCAAACCAGCGCAAGGTCAGCTTGCCGTCTTGCTTTACAACGCCTATCCATGAGCATGGCACATTGATGTTACCCAGTCCTGCCACGTCGCCGTCTTTCATTCCTTTGGTATAAAGCTCTACGGTGGCGATGCTTGACGGACCGATGACACGCTGCGTGAGCGAGTTACGCGCCCACATCAGCTGGTTGGCTGGCATGGTGTTGAGACGCAGACGACCACCTTTGAGTGCCCACATATTGTCGTCGGGGTTGTGGTTCCACTGCCATACCCTGCCCAACTGCTTGCCGTTGAAGTCCTCATTGCGGTTATATGGTGCGTGAGGCTTCTCTGTAGCTGATGCCTCAATGTTCGGCTTCATCCATGTACGCGGAGCACGACCGAGATTGCCCTCCAGTCCGAGCATAGGCCATCCGTCTTTCCACGTCATGGGAGCCAGCGTCACCGTGCGGCCCACAGAGTGGAAGTCCATCATGAGCAGTGCCCACCACTGTCCGCTCTGATCCTGGACAATGCCCCCCTGGTGTATGTTGGTGCAGGCAGTGGCATCCTTATCGGGAGCAGGCTGTATGAAGCGTGTGCCGTCGGGCATGATGCGTCCGCGCACACCTGTCAGTCCGGCAGCGTGATAGCCGAAGGTCTCGTCGGCTGTTATGACGCAGGTCTCGTATGGTCCCCAGATACTCTTTGAGCGTGAGCAGAGCGTGCGACCGTTAGGCTTATAGTCGGTGGATATGAGGTAATACATACCGTCAATCTTATACATGTGGTGTCCCTCGCCCACAGCACTGCCCTCAGGGATGATGACACGGTCGGTGCTCTCTATAGGACCACTCATGTCGGGCTTCAGCTCGGTGCAGTGCACCTCGCCGTAGCCGTGTATGGCGTATATCTTTCCGTCATCGTCAAACAGCACACTGAGGTCGTATATCTTTCCCTTGAGGTTATGGTGGGTCCATGGTCCGTGTATATCCTTGGAGGTATAGCACTGCAGCCCCTTGCCGTTGACATTAGAGAACACATAGAACTGTCCGTTGGCATAGCGTATGCATGGCGCCCATATACCCTGACCGTATATCTCCTTGCCATTGCGCAGGGAGAACTGGTCATCAGTAAAGTCAAAACGGTCGAAGCAATAGGATATGTTCTCCCAGTTCACAAGGTCTTTAGAATGTAATATCACCAATCCAGGCACGGTGTGCATAGTGGTGCCTGCCAGATAGTAGTCGTCGCCCACGCGCAGTATGTCAGGGTCAGAAAACTCATCATAGAACAAAGGGTTAGTAAATGTACCATTGCCGTTATCTGCCGTCCATGATGATGGTTGCGCCGAGGCTGTCACAGCAACGGTGAGCAATGCGGCTGACAACATTACTTTTCTTATTCTTCTCATAATATCTTAGTATTTATTCTTCTTACCTCCTACAAAGTTACAATTTTTTTCTTTATCTGAGTATTTTTTTTTATCTTTGTGACAAATTTTTCACATCACGACAATGAGATTTCTTCTTAATATCATAATCATTACACTTGTCAGTCTGTCTGCCAATGCACAGATGTTTGACCCTGTACACTTTACTTCCGAGCTGCGTATGCGCCAACACAACGAGGGCGATATCATCTTCTCTGCCACCATTGACGGGGGATGGCATGTATATTCCAACAACATCCCTGAGGGCGGACCTACGCCTGCCTCTTTCCACAAGGTGACAATGAAGGGCATGGAGACTGCAGGTGCTCTGCGTACTGCCACCGCCCCGGTAAAGGTGTTTGACGAGATGTTCCAGATGGAGGTAAGGTACTTTGAGCATAAGGTTACATTCATACAGCCTGTACGCTTTACCGCTGCCGACTACTCTGTTGACTGCTACCTGGAATACGGAGCATGTAACGATGAGATGTGTCTGCCGCCCTCGGAGGTGAGGCTGACCAAGAGCGGCAAGTATCCTTATGAGGAGGATAAGACGAAAACCAAAGAAGAAGCAAAGAGTATAGGAACTATAGATAGTATAGATACTATAGTTACTATAGGCACTATAGATACTATAGGCACTATAGGCACTATAAAAACCACTCCCCCTCCTCCGGCTACTCCCACCGCTCCGCTCAAGATATTCCTGCTCGGCATACTCAGCGGACTGCTTGCCGTACTGATGCCCTGCATCTGGCCTGTCATACCGATGACGGTGTCATTCTTCATCAGACGCTCAGAGGGCGACGGTCACCGCGGACTGCGTGACGCCCTGCTCTATGGCGCGAGCATCATAGTGATATACGTCTCCCTCGGCTTCGCCGTAACACTGCTCTTCGGCTCTGACGCGCTCAACGCGCTCTCCACAAGCGCGGTGTTTAACGTGGCGCTGTTCCTGCTGCTCACGGTCTTCGCCCTGTCTCTCTTCGGAGTGTTTGACATCAGCCTGCCGTCATCATGGAGCACCGCCCTTGACAAGAAGGCGACCGACGCGGATAAGACCACATCTGCCACCTCGCACCATGCATCAGTCATCCCCATCTTCCTGATGGCTCTCACCCTGGTGATAGTATCATTCTCATGCACGGCTCCCATCATCGGACTGCTGCTGGTGCAGACCGCCACCAGCAGTTACTACATGGCACCGATCATCGGTATGACGGGCTTTGCCTTGGCACTGGCCGCACCCTTCACCCTCTTTGCCCTCTTCCCTGCATGGATGAGCCACATGCCGCGCTCCGGCGGATGGATGGACACGCTGAAGGTGTCGCTGGCTTTTATAGAACTGGCTTTCGCGCTTAAATTCCTTGTCACTGCCGACCAGGCATACGGCTGGAACCTGATAAGCCGCAGGCTCTTCTTCATATTATGGATAATTATATTCACAATGCTTGGTGTATATCTAATGTACAGAGGTAACAACAAGGAGTCAAAGCTATTTTGGAGAATTTTATTCATTGCATGTGGTGGAGCATCTATAGGTCTCACCACTCGCATGATACCAGAATTGTGGGGCGAGCCATGCACCCTCGTCAGTGCCTTTGCCCCGCCTATGGAGAGCATCAAGGCACAGTATAATGACTATGACGAGGCACTTGCCGCGGCACGCAGGGAAAAGAAACCTCTGCTGATAGACTTCACCGGCTACGGCTGTGTGAACTGCCGCAAGATGGAGGCGGCGGTGTGGACAGACCCTGAGGTGGCACGGGTGATGCGCGATGACTTTATCATCGTATCGCTATACGTGGACGACAAAACTGCCCTGCCCTCACCTATTACCGTGACCGACGCCAAAGGGAATAAAAAAACACTCCGCACCGTGGGTGCGAAGTGGAGTTATCTTCAGAGCCATCGCTTCAACAGCAATGCCCAACCTTATTATGTCATAGTGGATGCCGAGGGTAAGGCTATCTCCTCTCCTCGCGGATATGACGAGGATATAGAGGCTTATATCAACTGGCTTAACGCCGCCGCTACCCTCTACCGACAGCAGGAACAACCCTGACACTTGCCATTACATCCCTGGCAGCAGCTCTTCTTGCCGCCACCTGCACGCAGGTGTCTCATGGCAGCCAATGCCATGAGGATTACCACCGCGAGTAATATGTATGATATCACATTCATCTAAAACACATTATAGACTATAAAGGCTGCGACGTATGCTATGAGACATTGGAATATCACCACAGTGACAGCATCACGTGCGCCCAACTCTCTCTTTATGCTGGCAATAGCAGCGGCACATGGTGTATAGAGCAGGCAGAACACCAGCAGCGACAATGCGGCTGCACCGCTGAGCACACTGTGCAGCGCTTCAGTACCCGAACCTATGAGTACGCTGAGTGTACTAACCACACTCTCCTTTGCCAGGAATCCTCCCACAAGTGACGTGGCTATACGCCAGTCGCCGAAGCCCAACGGCGAGAACACCGGTGCCACAACAGAGGCGATGGAGCCGAGCATACTCTCTGCCTGGTCGTCTACCAGCTGCATGTGCCATGAGAAACTCTGCAGGAACCATATCACCAACGTAGCAAGGAAGATGACGGTGAAGGCACGTGACAGGAAGTCGCACGTTTTCTCCCACAGGAGCATCAGCGTGGTACGCGCCGACGGCATACGATAGTTTGGCAGCTCCATGACGAAAGGCACTGCCTCTCCCTTGAACACGGTGCGCTTCAGCACCAGAGCCACCATTATGCCTATCACTATACCTAAGGCATACAATCCGCACATTACCCATGCAGCACTGTCAGGGAAGAACGCCGCACAGAAGAATGCATATATCGGCAGCTTAGCCGTACACGACATGAACGGTGTGAGCATCACCGTCAGACGGCGGTCACGCTCTGAAGGCAGCGTGCGCGTGGACATTACGGCAGGCACCGAACAGCCGAAGCCCATCAATAGCGGCACAATGCTGCGGCCTGACAGTCCCAGTCGTCTCAGCGGACCGTCCATGACGAATGCTATGCGTGCCATGTAGCCTGTGTCCTCAAGCATACTGAGGAAGAAGAACAGCACCACGATGATTGGCACAAACGTTGCCACCGTACCCACACCGGCATACACACCGTCGAGTATCAGCGACTGCACCACATCGTTCACCTGCCACTGCTCAAGCACTCCGCGCGAGTAGTCGGTAAACCACTCTATCACTTCCTCCAGCCACTCCTGGCCGGTGCCTCCTATAAGGTCAAACGTAAGGTAGAATATCACTGCCATGATGCAGACAAACGCTGGCAAGGCTGTCCATCTGCCCGTCAGTATGCGGTCAATGCGCTGTGAGCGCTTTGCCTCACGGCTCTGCTTAGGATGCTTCACCGTAGCCTCACACAGTCTCTCTATGAACGAGTATCTCATGTCAGCCATGGCAGCGGCACGGTCGAGTCCGCGCTCCTGCTCCATCTGCTGCAGTATGTGCTCTATCGTCTCTTTCTCATTCTGCGTCAGTTGCAGCGCCTCCTCTATGAGTTTGTCGCCCTCTGCTATCTTTGATGCGGCAAAACGCAACGGTATGCCTACACGCTCGGCATGGTCTTCTATCAGGTGCATTATGGCATGCAGGCACCTGTGCACCGCACCGCCGTTATCCTCCGAGGAACAGAAGTCCTGTCTGGCTGGCGGTTCCTGGTAACGAGCCACGTGGATGGCGTGGTTTATCAACTCTTCCACACCCTGGTTCTTTGTTGCCGAGATAGGCACCACAGGTATTCCGAGCAGACGCTCCATGCTGTTGACATCCACCGAACCGCCGTTTCCTTCCATCTCATCCATCATGTTAAGGGCAAGCACCATAGGTATGCCCAGCTCCATGAGCTGCATGGTGAGGTAGAGGTTACGCTCTATATTTGTGGAGTCCACCACATTGATTATGCCATAAGGCTTTATTCCTTTATTATCATCGCCGAGTATGAACCTGCGGCTCACTACCTCCTCACTGGTATATGGTGACAGACTGTATATGCCCGGCAGGTCTGTAATCTCTGTATTCTTATGTCCACGTATCACACCGCTCTTACGGTCCACCGTGACACCGGGGAAGTTACCTACATGCTGGTTGGCACCAGTAAGCTGGTTAAACAACGTTGTCTTACCGCAGTTCTGGTTACCGGCAAGCGCGAAGGTCAGCTTCGTACCCTCTGCCACAGGGTTCTCATGCTCTGCGTCATGATAACGTCCGCCCTCACCAAGGCCAGGGTGAGACATATCCTCTCCCTCTCTTGTCACAGGATTGTAGGCAGGTTTGTCAACATCAGACTTCTCCACCTCTATCTCGCCAGCCTCCGCTTTCCTCAGCGTCAGCGTATAACCACGCAGCTCTATCTGCATAGGGTCGCCGGTAGGTGCAAACTTCTTCACATTTACCACCACACCGGGAACTATTCCCATATCAAGGAAATGCTGTCGCAAAGCACCGTCGCCGCCTATGGCTCTCACCACAACCGCCTGACCTTTTTCTATGTCATTAAGTGTCATCATATTATGTTTTTATCTTTTTCCCGACGCAAAGTTATACATTAATTTTTGCAAACGTGTTGCAAACGGACATTTTTTACCCATGCAAAACCAAAATACCTAAAAATGATGATAGGTAATGCTTTTATAACTTTTATAACACTATGCTACGGCTAAGAAACCTTATAAAACAAAAGAAACGACACATCACTGTGTCGTTCTTCTGCGCGCTCCCTCTTGGGCTTGAACCAAGGACCCCCTGATTAACAGTCAGATGCTCTAACCAACTGAGCTAAGGAAGCATTGGGATAACAAATTACTTAAAAACATCCTTATTATCGGATTGCGAGTGCAAAATTACTATATTTTTTTTTATCCACCAAATTTTTGCGCGTTTTTTTTAATCTTTTACTAAAAAAAAGTCAAATAAAGGATTTTCAAAGATAAACAGATTGCTTTTCAAGCTTATTTGTGTACTTTTGTATAAATATAGGACCCCCACCCCGGCCCTCCCCAAGGGGGAGGGAAACGAAAACGACAAAGGGAAACAAAGGGAGATAAAGGGAGATAGAGGAAGATAGAGGAAGATAGAGGAATACAGAAGAAATTACAGGAATACATAATAATGAGACACACAACACTTTTCACCCTATTATTACTCTCTATTCTGTCAACTGCGGTATCAGCTGACAATAAGAAAAAGAACGACGCTTTTGCCGTGGCACGTAACCTTGAGACGTTCTCAGCCATATACAAGCAGCTCGACATGATGTATGTGGACACGCTTGACGCTGACGTGACCGTGGGAGCAGGCATACGCTCCATGCTGCGCTCGCTCGACCCTTACACCGAGTATTACGCTCCTGAGGATATGAAGGACCTCAAGACCATGCTCACAGGCAAGTATGCCGGCATAGGAGCCCTGATAAAACAGAATATGAAGCTGAACCGCGTCATCATTGACGAGCCATACGAGGGTATGCCGGCTGCGGAGGCGGGACTGCGCAAGGGCGACATAATACTGGCTGTCGATGACTCTTCCATGGTAGGCAAGACGGTGTCTTATGTGTCAAGCCACCTGCGCGGAGAGCCTGGCACCACCTTCCTGCTGAAGGTGCTGAGACCATCGGCAACCGGCACGCAAGGCAAGGTAAAAGGCGAGAAGACCATTGACGGTATCACCGGACAGGTGATGAAGATAAAAATTACACGAAAAGCCATACAGATGCCCTCAGTACCATATTACGGCATCATACCACGTGCGGAGGGACAGACAGAAGTGGTGGGCTACCTGCTGCTGACACAGTTTACCGAGGACTGCTCACGCGACGTGCGCCGCGCCATTGTGGAGATGCGCAGCGAGGGCATGACGAGTCTGCTGCTCGACCTGCGTAACAACGGCGGCGGTTCGCTGGCAGAGGCTATCAAGATAGTCAATATGTTTGTGCCTAAGGATATGACAATAGTCACCACCAAGGGACGCATCAAGCGCTCTACAAACGAATATAAGACTACATCTGAGCCTATTGACACCGTGATGCCTGTAGTGGTGCTGGTGAACGGCAATACAGCTTCGGCAAGCGAGATAACGAGCGGCTCGCTGCAAGACCTGGACCGCGCCGTGGTGATGGGCACACGCACCTTCGGCAAGGGACTGGTACAGCAGACCGTGGAACTGCCTCATGATGCTTCGCTCAAACTGACGGTATCCAAGTACTACATTCCCAGCGGCAGGTGCATACAGGCCATAAACTACAAGCACACCGGAGGCGGATACAAGGAGCACATACCTGACTCGCTGACGCATGAGTTCAAGACTCGCGGCGGACGCACCGTACGTGACGGCGGAGGCATAAAGCCCGACGTGGAGGTGAAGGCCGACTCTGTTCCTAACATAGCTGTATATCTGTGCCAGGGCGGACTGGACTCTACCGAGGTGGCACTGGGATATGTGCTTGACTATGTAGCGAGTCATCCTACGATAGCGCCAGCCACAGAGTTCCATCTCTCTGACGCAGACTATGCCGACTTCAAGCAGCGCGTGCTGCAGTCGGGCTTCAAGTATGACCGTGAAACGAGCAAGGTGTATGACGAGCTTGTTGAGGTGGCACGCTTTGAGGGTTACTACAATGACGCCAAGGAGGAGTTTGAGGCCCTGAAGAAGAAGCTGAGCCACAACCTCTCACGCGAGCTTGACAACAACCGCGCCGTCATCAGCCACCTGCTGGAGCAGAGCATCATAACCACATACTACTACCAGCGGGGCAGCATAGCCTGCACCCTCGGCTATGACACTCAGGTGCAGGAGGCAGTGAAGCTGCTCAATGACAAGGAGAAGTATAAAAAAATATTAGAATAGAAACTCTCAATAACTATAGGAACTATAATAACTATAGCCACTATAATAACTATAGCCACTATAATAACTATAAAACCCACTAAACCTTAACGACCATGGCAAAAAGCAAAGGAAAGAAAGGCGGAAAGCGAATGACCAAGGTCCAGCTGGAGGCTCAGCTGGAGAGCTATTTCCGCTCAAGACCGGGAGAGACCGTCTCCTTCAAAAACATATTCAAGGACCTGCGCCTTAACACTCACCCACTGAAGATGCTCGCTATCGACACTCTGGAGGATATGGCATGGGACGATTTCCTGATAAAGGTTACCGACTCTTCATATAAACTCGCAGAGAACACACAGGTGATGGAGGGCGTATTCCAGGCTAAGACTAACGGCCGTAACTCCATAATGCCCGACGGCAGCGACAAGCCTATCTTCGTGGCTGAGCGAAACTCCATGTATGCCATGACAGGCGACCGTGTGCGCTTCTGTATGATGGCACGCCGCAAGAGCCACATACGCGAGGCTCAGGTGACAGAGATTATATCAAGGAAGAAGGACCAGTTTGTGGGCCGCCTGCAGGTGGACGAGGACTACGCTACCCTCATACCTCAGGAGCCTATGCCTTGCAATATCTTCATACCAAAGGACAAGCTGCTTGGCGGCAAGACCGACGAGCGCGCCGTGGTACGCGTGAAGAAGTGGCCCGACGCTGAGCACCGCACCATCGTTGCAGAGGTGATTGACGTGCTGGGCGAACGCGGCGACAACGACGTGGAGATGCACACCATACTGGCTCAGTATGGACTGCCATACAAATACCCGAAGGAGGTGGAGGATGCCGCCAACAAGATAAGCGACAAGATAACGCCTGAGGACATGGAGGGCAGGGAAGACTTCCGCGAGGTGTTTACCTGCACCATTGACCCACGCGACGCCAAGGACTTTGACGATGCCTTGTCTATCAGGATTAAGGGTGAAGAGAATAAGGATGAAGGTTTAATTGGTAATAACCCATCATCCACCGACCATCAATCATCAACCCTCTACGAGGTGGGCGTTCACATAGCTGACGTTTCACACTATGTCACCGAGGGTTCCATCATCGACAAGGAGGCTGAGAAGCGCGCCACCAGCGTTTACCTCGTGGACCGCACCATACCTATGCTGCCTGAGAGACTGTGTAACTACATCTGCTCACTGAGGCCCGACGAGGAGAAGCTGACATACAGCGTCATCTTCACTCTCAACGAGGAGGCTGAGGTGAAGGACTACCACATAGTGCACACCATAATACGCTCTGACCGCCGCTATGCCTACGAGGAGGTACAGAAAGTGATTGACGAGGCTAAGCGCATGGCAGGCAACACTGCCGCCGACAGCATAGTGGACTTCGGCAAACTGACTAAGAAGGACAAGGACTCACTCATGCAGATGGACCCTAACGCCGAGAGGCTGCTTGTACTTGACCGTCTGGCAAAGAAGCTGCGCGAGCGCAGGTTCAAGAACGGCTCGGTGAAGTTTGACCGTGAGGAGATGAAGTTTGAGATTGACGAGAAGGGCAAGCCCGTGAGGTGTTACTTCAAGCGCTCTCTCGACGCCAACAAACTGATAGAGGAGTTCATGCTGCTGGCTAACAAGACCGTGGCAGAGCACATAGGCAAGGTGCCTAAGGGCAAGAAGGCTAAGACGCTGCCTTACCGTGTGCATGACGACCCGGACCCAGTGAAGCTGGAGCAGCTGAGACAGTTTGTGGTGAAGTTCGGCCACAAGATGAAGTCAACAGGCACGAAGGGTGCCACGGCTCGCGCCATCAACGCACTGATGGACGAGGTGACGGGCAGGCCCGAGGAGAACGCCATACAGATGGTGGCGCTGAAGGCCATGATGAAGGCAAAGTACTCTACACATAACATAGGACACTTCGGACTGGCGTTTGACTACTACACTCACTTCACATCGCCTATACGCCGCTATCCCGACACCATGGTGCACCGTCTGCTTACACGCTACGCCGAGGGCGCACGCTCTGCCAACCAGGATCACTATGAGGAACTGTGTGAGCACTCCTCTGACATGGAGCAGATTGCCGCCAACGCCGAGCGCGACTCCATAAAATACAAGATGGTGGAGTATATGAGTGAGTTCATCGGCCAGGAGTTTGACGCACACATCTCTGGCATCACCAGCTATGGCATATACGCCGAGATTGACGAGAACCACTGCGAGGGCATGATACTCATACGCGACCTTAAGGATGACTACTATGAGTTTGACGAGCGCAACTTCTGCCTCATAGGCCGCAGGCGTCACAACAAGTACCAGTTGGGCGATGCCATCAGGATAAAGGTGGCGAGGGCCAACCTCGACAAGAAGCAGCTGGACTTTGTCCCGGCTGAGTGAAATAAGATTACCTAGGATAACCTGGGAAAGCCTGGGAAAACTAGAAAAACTAGAAAAACTAGGATAACCCAGAACACTTACCTCCATAAAACAGAAATGAAGAAAGCACTCTTATATTTCCTTGCATTCATAGCCGTGCAGCTCATAGTTGGCGGCATAGCATCGGTAGTGCTGCGTCTGTGGTTCCCCACGGTCAGCAGCACCGACAGCACCGTACTTCTCACCACCATCGCGACAGCAAATGTGATACTCATAGCGTTGTTTCTGTTGCTGCGGTGGTACACCGTCAGTCGTACATACATACGCTCACGCCCATGGGTAACACTGACGTGGACAGCATTGCTCGCACTGGGCTCTGTCATTCCCTCTACATGGCTGGAGGAGCAACTGCCGAAGTCATGGCAGCTGAACATATTAGGCGAGGAGATGGCTGACATGCTACGCAGCACGGAGGGCTACTTCGTGATATGTATGCTGGCACCGCTGGCAGAGGAGATAATATTCAGGGGAGCCATCATTAGCGCCCTGATGAAATGGTTTGCCGGACGTAGCGGTAACGAGGCTACATGGGGTTCGCTGACCAAGGGTGAGTGGATAGCCGTAGGATGCTCTGCAGTGCTCTTCGCCGTAGGACACATGAACCCTGCACAGATACCCCACGCACTCCTCATAGGCATACTCTTAGGCTGGCTCTTCGTAAAGACAGGCAGCATAGTGCCGGGATTGCTGGTACACTGGATTAACAACACCGTGGCATACGTCATGGTCAACGTCTTCCCTACCCTGCCTATCGATGCTCCGCTCAAAGATTATGTAGGCGGCAGCGACGCTGCAGTGGCAAGAGCCGTGATATGCTCGTTGATGATTTTCTTACCCGCTCTGTATCAGCTTATTAGGATGCCCAGGGAGAAAGCATAGCTTTCACACCCTGAAAGCTATCATATTACAACGTAAAAGCTATGCTTTCACACCCTGAAAGCATAGCTTTTATTTTGCCGTTCGTTATACCCTGTTTTTTTCCTCTCTCTACTGTTCCCTAAACCACGGATATTAGTTCTTTTCTCCTTCCATCTCTTCTATCAACCTTGCAGCGTGTGCCCAGTGCTTAACGATGTAGAGCACATAACGTATGTCAACCGCTATGCAGCGTGCAAGGGTGGTGTCGAAGTATATGTCAGACGATAGCGAGTCCCATGTGCCGTCGAAGGCGAGACCTATGAGCCTGCCCTTGCCGTCAATGACAGGCGAACCGCTGTTGCCGCCCGTGATATCATTATTGGTGAGGAAGCACAGTCCGAAAGGCTTCTCCGTACCTTCTGCCTGGTCAGCGCCCTGCATAAGCGTCCTTACCTCCGGCTCGAGGAAATACTCCGCATAAGGGTTTGGAGCAGTGAAGTCAGTGCAAGAGGCCAGCCACTCATCGTGCATGGCAGCCTTGTTGAGCAACGACTGCGGAGTGGTCATGTAACCCGAGTCATAGTCTGGCAGACGGTAGCCTCCCACCTGTCCGTAACTGAGACGCATGGTGAAGTTGGCATCGCTGTAGTGAGGCTGGTCCTCCTCATATCTCAGTTTGCAATAACAGAGCTTGCGCTCAAGCAGTGCTATGGAGTCTTTCATCTCATCAAGCTGCAGGCGTATGTCGCCCAGCGTCTCCATGAGCGAGTAACTGAACTCCACGCCGGGGTCACGGCGCAGACGACGTGGCAGGTGCAGTGGTATGCGCTCTGAGGTCATCAGTATGGAGTGGTCCCACAGGTATGTGACATAAGCCTTATAGTCGCCGCCGTAGAGGCTGTCAACGACCTTATAGAACGATGGCAGGAAGCTGTCTGTGCCTATCTGCTCACGGTAGTTGCTCATCAGTGCCGCCAGCACCTCTATGTCAAGGTCGCGGTCGTAGGTATTGCTGTTATCATCAAACTGCACATACTGTTTGCGCGGACGGTTCTCCTTGCCTTTCACCGGCATACCGTCGCAATAGCGGTAGGCACGTGTGGCAAGCTCATTGTTGGAGCGGCGCGTGAAGCTCTCCGTAAACAGTGTGTAGGCGCGCATTGCCGAGTGCTGACGGGCATAGAGGCTCTTCAGCTCAGACAATCCCGGTGTGACGTCAGCAGTGTCACCATGCTGCACATACCACTGGCTGAGCTTCTGCTCATACTCCTGTTTCTGGCGTATCAGTCCGATGCTGTCGATGCACTTGTTCATGCCGATGGCGTTCTTCCAGTAGTTGGATGACTGTGCGTACTTGGAGTCATACTTTATACGCACCGCCGCAGAGCGGTCCATGTGTCGGCGCATAATCTTCTGCTTCACACCGCGCACCTGGCTCATAGGCTCATTGACGCAGTCGCGCATCTGCTGTATGCCGTAGCTGGAGAGGTAACGCTCCGTAGAACCGGGATAACCCATCACCATGGCGAAGTCGCCCTCCTTGTAGCCCTCAGTACATACGGGCAGGTATGAGGGCGTATTGAGCGGCTTACCGTCGCTGTATATGCGGAAGACGGAGAAGTCACACGTCTGGCGCGGCCACATCCAGTTGTCGAGCTCGCCGCCGAACTTTCCCAGCGACTTAGGCGGGGCCATGACCAGTCGGATGTCATCATAGCGGCGGAAGGTGGTGGCATAATATGCGTTGCCCTCATAGAAGGCGTTGATTTCCACATAGCATGAGGAGTCGCGCTGGCGTGCCGCCTTGGTCATCTCTTCCTCAAGGGAGTCTATTATCTCAGCACGGTCAAGGGCGTCAATAAGATAATCCATTGCACCGAGAGCGCGCAGCGTGTCGGTCACGTCCTGCTGTGAGAGCATAAACGCCACGAAGAGTCCCTCGCATGGCAGCTCGTCAGTAAGGGAGTCAGCCACGAAGCCATGGAGCAGGTAGTCGTGCTCAGTGGTGGAGTGTCGGCGCACCGCCTCAAAACCGCAGTGATGGTTAGTCATAAGCAGACCGTTGGGCGACACCACCTCGCCTGTGCAGAAGCCGGAGAAATTGACCACGGCAGACGGCAGTGTGGTGGTCAGCGCCTCGTCAGAGAGCTGGCAGCCATAGAGCCTCATACGCTCACGGATAGCTTGAGGCAGGTTAAACAATGTCCACATACCCTCGTCGGCAGAGGCTGCCAATGAGAGCAGAAGAGAGACTATAGTCAGTATTTTTCTCATAATCAAAGTTTATATAGGAACTATAGGTACTATAGGTACTATAGATACTATAGGAACTATAGGAACTATAATAACTATAATCCTTATTCAGCCTGCAAAGGTACTCTTTTTTAATGAGATAACAAAAGGAAAGCATCTCGTTTTCCTCTGACGCGCACAAAAAAAGGGGTTCGCTTGTCTTAACTCAAGCGAACCCCTTGTATTAAATGCTTATATAGTAATCTCTATATAGTCAAGATTTACTTAACCTGTGCACCGGCAGCGGTGAACTTCTTACCGTCCTTGATGATAACGATTCCACCGTTCTCAATCACCTTTACAGGAGCGGCAGCAGCCTCTGCTGCGTCAGCCTCTGTTACAACTACGCCAGTAGCGCTGTCAGCGGTGATGAGGACATTGCCAATGTACTCGAATACGTCGTAATCAAACAACTTCTCTGGGTTGAACGCAGAGGATACAGAGGTGTAAGCTATGTTATCAGCGTTGTCACCATCGTTAACCTGGCCCTGAATCTTGATGTAAACCTTCTCTGCATTGTTGCAAGCAGCAGGGAGAGTAGCCTGAACGTTGCTCCACTGGCCATTTGTCAGCTCAACAGCTGCATCAGCTATCTCTGTGTAGTTCTCACCATCCAGAGAGTAGTACAGCTTCTGATTCTTAGAAGCGTTGTTGTCAGTACCGATGTAGTAATCTATCTTGATGTTAGAGAGTTCTGTCGCAGGCAGCTCTATGACAGCGTAGTTACGGTTGTAGTCACGTACGTTACGTGGGGTACGCATAGAGATGATAGCCATCTGCTTGTCAGCCTCGTCCTCACCGAACTTAGCGGCACGTGTCTCAAACTTACCTGCCACATAACCTACAGCCTCTGTGGCACGCTTAGAGTAAGCCACGCCGAGTATCTCATAGTTGCCAGTTTCTGCATTATATACCTGAGAGAGCTTAGTACCAGCTGCCTCAGCCTTGCCAGCCTCTACGTCCTCAGCTGTTGTGGTGTAGGTCGTAGCCACGCTGCCAAGACCTGTTGTGTCAGCTGCGAAAGCCTTGATAGCCACCTCACCTGCGAAGTCACCATACTCAGCAAATACCGATTCCTTTGTAGAGTTAGAAGCAGGATTAGAAGAGAAGTCCCAAGCTGCAACAACGTTATCCATAGCAGTCTCGAAGTTTGCTGTGAGGTCAAGACCTTCAGCACCGAGAACGATAGTGCGTACCAAATCTGTGCCGCCGTCGCTCCAGCCTGTGAAGGTGTTGAATGTGCGGTAGTAAGAGTTACGAGGGTTAAGAGTAACAGTAACCTCGTCACCCTTATAGTACTCAGCCTTCTCAGGTGCGATAGTATATGAAGCAGACTTAGAGCCGTTGATGGTTACGTTCACGTCAACCTTAACAGGGAACTCGTCAACATACATCATAGGCGCACCCACACATGTAGGAATAGCAAAAGCCGGATTATTCTCCATATCAAGGACAGCATCCGCACCAGCGGTATAGAGACCCGCAGAGTTACCCTTCTCTACAGTGTAAAGAGACTGGGCTGCGTCATAGAACATGTCAAATGAGAATGGATAATCTTCTATATTCAAATCCTCGCACACATCCATCGCCTCCATATCCTTACGCACTGGAGACTGGTAGTAAGTGCTGTAATAGTTATTGTGTGTTGTCAGGAAACCAGCGGGGGTTGTTATTGTTACACCTCCTTCTTCGCTTGTGGTGTTGCAAACGAGAGTGATGGCACTGTCGGCAAGCTCTACAGGAGTAGTTTCCAGACCACCTACCTTCAGACCCTTCTCCTGTGCGAGGAAGAGGTTGTTGTAGAAGTTGAAAATAGAGTTAGGATCAACATTAGTGCCAGCATTGACAACGGTGAACTTGTTCTTCGTTCCATTAGAACTCCAGCTTGACAGCAGGAAAGTATTGTTATAGATATTGAAGGTAGAAGCTAAGTTCTCTGACTTTGCCGTTGAGTGGAAAGCAATGAGCTGCTTTGAGTAAGGCATATCATAGAAGATGTTGTTGTGCATCTCCAGATAGTCAGGAATAGCAACGAAATAGAATCGTGGCATAGAGTTGTTCTTCAGGACTGTCTCATAAGCACGGTTACCCTCAAAGATGAATCTCTTGATATGGTGTGGGGTATAAGCACCATCTAATCCTTGATTCTCCTCACGGTAGATAGCACGGCAGTTGCTGATGTCACAGTTACGGAAGACCACGGAATCCATACCATAAAAGTTATCTTTGTTCTTGTTTGATACTATGTAAGAGTCGGTATCCTTACGTGGACGAAGTTTCACGTTCTCAAACACAAGTGAAGGCAAACCCACAGAAGCGTCAATGGCATTGGCACCCATCTCAAGGCAAAGCTCAGGCAGATTGTTGATATCTGTCTGGTTAGAACGGATAATCAAAGTACCTGCAGCAGGAACCTTAGGTGTGGTGCCAAGGTTAGCGGATGTTGTAGCATCGGCAACCTCGCCCTCAACGCCGCCCTCGCCGACAGACTTACAGAGTACCACGATGTGTGTGTTACCTGCACCAATGGCAGCATTGATAGCATTGTTGATGGCTGTCTTGTCACTTGCCTTCACATAGGTGGTTGTAACCGAACCCTGGGCAGAGGCAGAAACTGACATCATCAGAGCTGCTAAAGCAGAAAGAGTAAATTTCTTCATAATGATAAATGTTTTTAGTTGATATTTAGGATAATTGTTTATGTTTCAGAAGTTAAGAAGGTAAGAAGTATAAGGAGCTAAAAACATTTGTCTTTACTACTTTACTACTTATCTTCTTAACTACTTCAAGTTCTTAACTACTTCAGATTCCAGTTAATGAAATACTTGTTCTGAAGGCTTGAGCGCACCTTTGACTGCAGCGCACCTGTGTACTTAGGCGCGATGATGTCAGCCATCTTGTCGGCAGCAGTGAGCTTGTTGCCACGTCCGGCATGGCTGTAGCGCTCTGCCATCTTACAGAGGTATGAGTAAGCCTTACCCTCGGCTACATACTCCTTGGCATACTCCTGTGCGAGGCACCAGTCGATATACTCGCGGCGCTCTTCCTCAGTCATATCCTCGGCTATGACGTTACCTGTCTGGTCGGTCATGTCAAAGCTCTGTGTGTCGGCATTGTAGGTGAACATATTATAGAGTTCGCCGTTGGCTGTGCCTGCCAGACCAGAGTCACCGTAACCGCCGTTGCCGCCAAACCATGTGCTGTAGTAAGGTGACCACGCGCTGCCGATGGTCTGTGCACGGTTGAGGACGAAGTTCCAACGATAGCTGGCAGAGAGTGAGTCAACAAAGAAATATGATGAGTCAATGTCGCGCTCAGGAGTAAAGCTCTGTCTCCACTCGCGTGTAGCTTCCTCTGAGAGTCCCTGCTGGCGTACTACCATTGAGGTCCACTCCTCGTCAGCTGTCTTGCCGCCTGTGCCCGGGCGCTGTGCAAACTGGTTGGTGATACCACCGTTGAGCAGTGCCTGCGCCATCTGCCAGTTGCCAAGATGGTTCTCTGCCTCGGCAAGGAGGAAGTGGAAGTCATGGCCACGGAAGGTGACGATGCTTGGCTGTATCTTCTCTATGTCGTCGCGCAGGTACTTGTATGTACGTGAGCTTGCCACATAGCTGTAATAGTACTTGGTGAGCACGGCAGGCTCGCCGCCGAGAGAGTTCATCACCATCTTCTGAGTCAGTGAGCGTATGTCCTGTGTGTCATACAAGTCGTTGACAGCATAGTCTGATGGTTTCAGGTAGAAGCCGTCGCCAGGGTATGTAGGACAGAAGTACTGCACCAGACGGTTCTTTACATCGTTCTCATAGTCATAGATGATAGCTCCTGCCACCTGATGGCGATGACCTATACCCTCTGAATAGAAGATGTTATAGTATGCGCCGGTAGCGTCACTCTGCAGAGGAATGTTGGTCTGGTACATATAACCCATAGAGCTGAGCTCGCTGTCGAAGCCCGGAATGCTGTAGGTCACGCCGTCAACAAGGATGTTGTTGAGGTCAGCCACCTCTTCAGCGCTGTGTATCTTATACATATACTGAAGCAGGTTGTTACGTATCCACAGCCAGTCCTGCTTAGCCTCCTCGTCTGTCTCGTAGTTACACTTCCATGACAGCAACTCCGCCTTAAGCAGTATGAACGGCGGTGTGAGATACTGCCACTTGCTGTAAGTAGCCTGGTCCTGGTTCTCTGAGTCAAACCACTGATACCAGTTCATGTTGAGGGTGGCAGGCACACTGACACCGTCAACGGTGATGCCGCTCTCAAGCAGTGCAAGGCACTTGGCTGAGAGAGCCTCCATATCACAGTGCTCAAAGACGCTGAGGTCATTGAGGCTTACCTGCTCGTCAAGGGCATCATCAAACCAGTATGCCTCACCATAGATGCGGCCGAGCTGGATGTATGCCCATACCTTAAAGCGTATGGCACTTGAGAGCAGAGGCTTGAAGAATGACTGGTCAGTGACAGAGAGTGCGCCAGGAGTGGCGTGAAGGCGCTCCATCTTCTTTATATAGTCATTGCAGGCTATTATTACCCTGTAATAGCATGTAGGGTCGGCATACTCGTTCTGGTCGGTGTCGTCATACTTGTATATGCTCTGCAGGGCTGCAGGAGCATTAGGGGTAGTCTCCAGCACGTTCATGCGCGTATCAGTGAGGAAGATGGCATGGTCACCTGCCTGCTGCACGGCATTGATAACACCAAGCATTCCCTTATATGTCTGGTTGCCCTCAGAGAAACTGTCGTCAGCATCCATGATACCCTTTGGAGATGGGTCGAAATAATCTGAGCAAGAAGTCAGGGCAAGGCCGGCAAACAAGAGACCAGCACAGACCCTTCCTGTGAGGGAGGGTGCCGTGTGCCTCATATTTGTTATTATTTTGTTTATTGCTTTCATATTCTTTTTTGCTTTTTATATAGGAACTATAGATACTATAGGAACTATAGCCACTATAAATACTATAATCTTAGAAGTTAAGGTCGAAACCAAGCTTGAAGGTGCGGCCGAGGGCGAGCTTGCCGTAGTCGAAGCCACGCATTGCCTCTGAGTAGCCGTAAGCAAACTCAGGGTCGGTGCCGAGATACTTGGTGAGAGTAAAGAGGTTCTCGCCTGCTACCCACACTGTACCAGAGTTGATGAAGTGGAGGAACTTGCCAAAGTTATATGACAGTCTCAGCGAGCGCAGCTTGAAATAGCTGGCATCCTCTATCCAACGGTCTGAGAAGACACTGTTGCCGATGGCGTCACCATAGACAGCACGTGGGATGTTGGTCTGCTGACCTTCCACCTGCCAACGGTTGAGAACAGATGTTGACTGGTTGTAGAAGGTTGACATTGACTCCACTGTGCGACGTGTGTAGTTATATGCGTCGTTGCCTACAGAGTAAGCGAAGTTAGCGTCGAGAGTGAACTTCTTATAGCTTAGAGAGAGGTTTACGGCACCGAAGAAGTCTGGCAGGGCCTTGCCTATTGCCACCTTGTCCTGATCATCGATGATACCGTCACCATTCTGGTCAACATACTTCATGTCGCCTGCCTGATAAGCTATGCCGGCGCTGTTGGTAAGACCTGCTGCCTGTGCCTCTGCCGTAGTGGCATAGACACCGGCGGTCTGATAGCCATAGAACTGGTATGGTGTGTCACCTACCTTCATGAGTATCTGAGCGTCATCACTGCTGTAGTCGGTGAAAGAGAGTATGGCACTCTCCCTGCCGTCTATGTTAAGCAGTCTTGAGCTGTTGGTAGCGAGTGTTCCTCCTACAACAAGGTTCCAGTCCTTGGTGTGCAGAGGATTGACACGCAGTGAGAGTTCTACACCGGCGTTGTTAATCTTACCTGTGTTGGCAAAATACTCTGCTGAGCCATATACTCCTGAGATGTTATTGTTGAAGAGCAGGTTATATGACTGTGAGTAGTATGTGTTGAAACCGATTGACAAGCGGTTCTTGAGCAGACCGAGGTCAAGACCGAAGTCTATCTGACGTGTTGTCTCCCACTGCAGTTTCGGGTTAGGCATATTAGCGCGTTTCACACCACTGATACCCGGTGTGCCCACATAATAGTCCTTGCTGTAGTTAGAAGAGAAACGAGAGTTACCTGAGTAAGAGGCTCCCAGAGATACGTTGAAGCGGTTAACCCACTCTGGCAGTCTGCCGCTGTTGGCAATCATGAATGTAGCAGCTACAGATGGGAAGAAGCCCAAGCGTGAAGACTCTGCTCCGCTGGCACTGGTGCCGTCGAGGTTGAAGCCTGCGTTAAGGCGTACGAGTTTCTTCCATGTATAGTCAGCATAGAGTCCTGTGCCGAAATAGTTCCAGTGGTAGTTGCCACCGAAGGTGCGTATGCCGTCCTGCAGGGAGTTGAGTGACTGGAAATAGTCGTTAGGAGTATTGTAACCGCTTGCTCCGTCAACCTCCAGCTTGTGGGTGAGCCAACGTGCAAAGGCGTTGAACTTCCACTCATGAACCTTGCTGAACGTACGCTTATAGTCAGCGCTTACCTGATAGGTGTTAGTAAGCTGACGAGCTACTCCGCCTGCGACATAGTTGTTACCCTTGCCGTAATACTGTGGTACGATGGTGTGGTCCGTCTGTCCCGGTACGAACATATCCTCCTCTGTGTAGTTGTAGTAGAGGTTGACGAGTCCGTGGAGTGTGAGATAGTCGTTAAGGCGGAAGTTAGCTCCGAGAGATGCATTGGCATCGTAAATCTTGTCCTTGCCGTTGACATTCTCAATGAGAGCGATAGGGTTAGACACGTTGTCGTATGCATACATCGGAGTAGAGTTCCAGCTGTTCCACTCATTGTAGGTTGCGAAGTCGAGCAGTGTCTGACCGTCTGCCTGCTTCTTGTATGCAGATATCATTGGTGAATACCAACGAGCTGCCGTCATAGGATTGACGTAGTAGTTGGTGCCCTGGTTCTGCAGGTCAGAAGTGATGTATGACAGGCTCACATTAGCGAAGATGTCAATGTTACGTGTAACGAGCACATCAGCAGAGATGAGCGTATGGTAACGGTCGGAAGTGGTATTCTTCAGTGTTCCGTTGTTCTTGGTGTAACCGAAAGAGATGTTGTATTTCGCAATCTCATCACCTCCCTCAACACGCAGCTGGTTATCTGTCAGGAAACCACCGCGCTGTATCTGGTCCATCCAGTCGTTGTTCTCATTGAACAGGTATGGATAGGCATTGTTTACACTGAAGAAAGGATAGTCTGCAGAGAAGGCTGACTGTCCGGGATAGAGTGTGAGTCCTACTCCCTGCATGTATGACTTATACTGCGCAGCATTCATCATAGGTATGTTCTTCTTGGCAGTGCTGACACCATACTGTCCGCTGAAGGAGATACGTGTGTCAAGGTTGTCGCTGTTGGCCTGCTGTGTCTCTATCATGATGACACCGTTAGAACCGAGCGAACCCCACTTTGCAGCCTCTGAACCCTTGAGGACTGTGATGGAGCGTATGTCCTTGGTGGCATAGCCGGCAAGCATGTCGCGGCTGTAACCCTCAATGATGCTTGACACCGTCTGGTTACCGAAGTAAGGCACACCGTTGATGACGAGCAGCGGATTGTTCTCTGCTACCAGAGAGTGGATGCCTCGCAGGCTCATATATGCGCCTTCGTTTGGCATACCGCCCTTCTCTGTAACCTGCAGACCGGCGATGTTGTTACCTACCGCAGCACCTACAGAGAGCTTGTCAAGGAAGTCTTTCTGCTCAAGGCTCTGAGTAGTGACAAACTTCTCGTTGGCTGACTGCTCACCATCGAGTGTAGAGGTTACATAACCGCTGTACTGCTTCTCTGAACGTGGTACGAGAAGTATGGTGAAGTCACCCTGTTCTGCCTTTGCCTTGAGATAGTCTATGGAGAACTCCTTGTCATAGAAACCTGGAGCCTTGACAACGACGATGCCGTTACGATAGGCTTCTATCTCTTTCTCCACTGTGTAGTAACGGTTGTCTTTCTTGTTCCACACAGTGATTGGCTTTGTCTTAACAGTGTTCTCTATCTCAATGGAGAACTTGCCATCCTCGTCAGTAACGGCAGAAGCACCACCCTTAACGGTGATGATGGCTCCGCTGACAGGCTGACCATCCGTACCCTTGACGACAGACTGATAGGCAGTCTGGGCCGAGGCATTAAAGCCCCCTCCTACTCCTGCGAACGGGAGAGAAAGAAGTATGCATAGACTTGTTCTTGAAAGTATCTTATTCATAGTTCTGTTATTTTCTGTTGTTGGGGCTTATATTAATAGTTGTTCTTTGTTGGGCGCAGACACCAGTGGTACATCATAAGCTGCTGCACATTGTTCTTTGTACGAACAAGGTCAGGAATGTTATACTTATAGAGTGATGCCTGGTCTGAGCTTGATATGCGTATCTCGAAATTACCTGCCTTAGCCAGATTGACTATACCGACAGTATATCCGTCTGTATCGTAGGCGATGGCCTTCTCATCAAACTGCTGCCAGTAGTCCACGTCAAAGCCTTCAGGATATGATATGCCTGCGTCGCCGTAGTGTGGCACCTCAGAGGCTGCTCCACGGTCAAAGTGGAAGTTTGAGCCTGTGGCATACATCACCATGTCTTTCTTCAATGTCACCCATGGATATTTGTTAGGGTTGCTTGGGTCATCACTCTTGGTACGGAACTCAATAGTGAGGCTGTATGTAAGTGAGTGCTTGAAGCCCATACGCAGGTAATACTCTCCTGCAGGGAGGTTCACCTCATATACATTGCCCTCGTTCTCGTCGAATGACAAACCGTCATATACCACGCTACATGTGTACTGGTCAGCCTCTGACGCAGATGTGCTTGGATAATACTTCATAGCTGCCGCAACGGCCTCCTTCGTAGGCTCGGCTGTCAGCACGTGATAGTAGATAGTTGGGTGCTCTACAAGGTCAAACTGTCCCTGGGCATCCTGTACGATATAAGGGTTCTGCCAGTTCTTCCATGTGAAGTGCTCTGCACGCTGAGCCTCTGTCATGCTGTTCCACAGCTCATAGAAACGTGACTTAACACGGTATATCACGATGTGGTTAGGTATCTTCAGGTTGGTGGTGTAATAAGCCACACCGTTTGACAACTCCTCTACTGAGACATTGTTGAGAGTGTTGATTGCCGGATTCCAATAGGCTGGCTCAACAGACTTGTACTCTACAACGTCATTGACCTTGTCCTCTATCTTCTGACAGTCGCCTACACATGTTATCATCTCAGCTTCTTTTGACACCTGGCTGAGGTCAAGCCTCTTGTTTACGAAGCAAGCCTTGGCAATCCACTGCTTGAACTTCAGTGTGTCGGCAGAGGTAGGCTCGCGGTTGAGCCACAGCTTGATGTTGTCACAAGCGGTATTGATGGCGCGCTCTACCTGGGTGTTGTTTGGTATGAACATAGTAGAGTTATACTGCTCATCAAACATATCCCATGTCTTCACGCCCTTTTCCGTGTAGCGGTCAAGCAGGGTGTTACGCTTTACGAATACTGAGTCATAGACGGTCTGGCCCTGTGCGTTGACACCGACGATGGTGCTGTTCTCACGGTCAAACCACTCCTCTTCGTATGTACGAACTATCTCCTTGAACATAGAATAGCGGTCGTCTGGCAGGTTTACCAACAGCTCGTATATAGAGCTGCGGATAGGGAATGTGCCGTCAACATAGTACACGTAACCGTTGTCGGTCTTAACCGCCTTGGTTATGTTATACTCGTCAAGTTTCAAGTTAGAGCCGTCCTTATTTACCCATAAAGACTTGCCCAGACGTGTGTTGATGCCGTAGCCGTCGGTAAGCATTGACGGAGCGATGGCAGCATCAGCTACAGTGTACTTGGCATACGCAGCTGCACTGTTAAGCTGTGTCTCGTCAAACACGTTGTTGTCTGTTACGATGAAAGTGTAACTGCCGTCTTCTGATGTGGCACTGAGTACGCCGTTGTTCTCATAGAGAGAGACTATCTCTGAGAGCTCTGGTGTGGAGCGAAGGTATGACACCACATCGCCTCCATATACCTCCATATCGGCCACAACATTTGCCTCACTGAAATGGTCGTCCCAGTCAGAGCATGAGGCGAGGAGTGCCAGCGAGCACATCAAGCCCGCAGTCTTCTTCATATTATCTATAAATAGTTTTTTCATAATCAGCAGATGTTTTTAGTCGATTGGTATGAACTCTACATAGTCAAGGTACTGGTGATATGAGCTCAGGTTCTTTGCCTGAGTGTCAAGCATAGTGATACGCAGAGAGTGTGTCTCTGTATTCGCAAACTCTATGTTCGCAAAGAGTGTCTGCTCAAGAGACTGGAACATATTGGTACGAGAGTACTTCACACCCTTGTAGAGATACTGAGATGTGCTTCTTGCATTTTCTTCGTCGTCCTCGTCTATCTTGAACTGTGTCAGGGTTCCTGAACTGTAGATATCCTTTTGTGTCATCGCGTCAGTAAGGTAATGCAGCACAATCTTGTACTTACCCTTTATGATACTTGGCGAGTTGAACTTTATATATCCGGCGTAACCGAGGTTCAGACACAGATAGTTGTTCATATAACATCCATACTGTGACTGAGTCGGTGTAGCGGCACTCTTATACTTGTCCTTATAGAAACCTACCACACGATAATTTGAGGCGCTGGCCTTTGAGGCCTGGTTCTTGTATGTGAATGATGTGATGTCACCGTATCTGCTGTCACGAGAGTCTGAGATATCGAGCTTTGTCTCTGATGCTGTCAGCGGAGAAGAGAAGAGGTTACCAAGACTGTTGGCTGCTCCGTAAGCATTGACAAAGGCTATGATATCCTCCTGGTTGAGGAAGTCCCACTTGACATTCACTGGGTCAGGATGATATACAGGCATCACACCGCCCACCTTGTTGATATAACCGTTACGGGTCTCTATATCAGAACGTAAAAGCGGCACTGTCTTATTGATTATCTTAGCATCAGCTATCATATCAGTAACGATGGCGTCGCCAGGGAGACGCACCTCATAGATGAGTGTCTCATTACCCGGGTCCATGAAGTCAAACAGCTCACCTGTAGTGTACTCACGCTTAAGGAAGTGGTACTGCATATAGTGAGTCAGCACCTCATCATCACTCAGACTACCCTCCTCTACGGAATGAGCGCGAAGGTATGACACAAGCGATGACACGCTGTTGATGCCCTCTGACTGGAACACGTCGTCAGGCACAGCGAAACAGGTATAGCGATACTTTGTGATGACACGCGCGCCGCCAACGGCATAAGTGGTGTCAACATACTTGTTGGCCACACTGTCATATTCGCAGGTCTCCATAGCCTCAGCGAAAATGCTGTAGTCAGGGTCTGCCTTCAGAGTCTCATATATGGTCTCTGCCAAAGGAGTGATGACGTCAGCCATCTCATAGAACACGCCGTTCTTACAAGTTGTGGCGTCGAAATTGCCGAGACGTGCATCATTGTTAATGAAGATGGAGTCCTCACAATACACCTCATCGGTGCGGTCTGCATCATCCACGTCTGTCTTCTGGTAGCCGTAGCTGAGATTGATATATGAGTCAAAGAGCGTCTGCGTCTTGATATAGTCCTTCTTTGTGGCGAAGTCATCAATCTCCTTCTGGGTTACCTTGATGTCGGCGATGATATGTGTCTGTACCACAGCCTTGGCATAGTTGATGTCAAGGTCAGTAACCTTGCTGACACCTTTAGCCGCCAGGAACTTTGCCATGGCGTCGTTGGTAGGACAGAACACCGTAGCCGAAGCATTGGCATTCTTCAACGCATTATAGTAATTAGTATATTTCAGCAGTTGCAGCCACTCAGAGTAGTTGCCATGGCTGAGCCTCTCGCTTTCCATCACATCAACGACGGTAAGGTCAGTGAGACTGTCAGACGGGGTAATGAACAGCTCGCCCTCATTAGGGTCAGAACATGATGAGAACCCTCCCGACAATGCCATCGCCGGAGCAACGAGGAGCAGCACCTTTATTATGTTTGTTAGTTTTCTCATTTTCTTTCGTGTTTTTATTTCTTATATGAAAGGAAGAAATGTAAATGCTCAGTATTACTAAGAACCAGGAAAATCAATAATAAGGGTTCTGCACAAGCAGTCCGTTGACCTTCATCTCTGAGTCTGGCACCGGCAGGTACCAGGCATTCTCGTTCATCAGCACTGACCTTATACGTGACGCTGTCGCCTTAGTGTTGTACTTCTGTACCAACTCTATAAGATAGTCCTTGAAGTTTATCACTCCATTAGTATCTGTGTAGCGTCCTACGCGGAGGATGTCATACCACGCCTTGCCCTCGCCTATGAACTCCATGAATCTCTCATAGAGTATATATTCAAGCATGTCGCGTAAGTCTGTACCCTCACCTACTACATAGGTATTGAGGTTTGTTCTCTTGCGTATGTCGTTAACCTCCTTGATGGCCTCTTCCTTGTCCTCTACATTTTGACCGCAGGTGCGCATCACAAGTGCCTCCGCCTTCATCAGCTTAACCTCAGACACGCGGTAGATTATGAAGTTATTGTCATATACCTTACGCATCTGTGTGGTAGAGGCATTGTCGCCGAGGTATTTCCACACATATTTCTCTGTGCCCTGCTCATAGTAGCTACCGTAGTTGTTACGTACGTTAGCCCAGTCCTCATAGACATGTGTCACCTCTCCTACCATTCTCTGATCCTGCTGGAAGTCAAATGAAGCCTGTGCAGACAGTCTGTAGTTGTTTGACGAACCAGGGTTGAAGAGGTCATAGAGACCGTTAGTCTGAGCAGCGTTGTTGCTCTGCTTGTCAGCGTTCCACTGTATCTCGTAGATTGACTCGTCAGAGTTGCCCGGACAGAACATGGCGAACCATGCGGCATGTGTGTTTGTAGTAATGAACTTAGGAGCCTTGCCCGTCTCGTCCTTCAGTATCTTGTCACAATACTTTATACACTCGTCAAAGTCATGGTTCCACAGGCATACATCAGCCATCAACGCATAGATAGACCATGATGTGGCCTTACCCTTTGTCTCCCATGTGGTGTCCCATACATCCTTGGCGGCACCGAGCTCTATGGCGGTGTTAAGGTCGCTCTTAATCTGTGCTATGATAGCAGCCTCAGAAGACTTTGGCAGGAGCAGCGGTGTCTCGTCTGACTCATATCCGCGCAGGGTGAGCGGAGCGTCACGCCAGTTACGCACGATATAGAAATATGCCAGCGCACGCAGGAAGTAAGCCTCACAGTAGTGTGAGTTAAGCTCCTGCTGTGTGTATGTGCGGTCAGAAGACTGTGCCTGCGCTGCATGCTCAAGCACGAGGTTTGCCTGGTTGATAACCTGATACATCACACCCCACTTGGCAACACCTGTGGTAGCCTTGACGGTGTATGTCTGCAATGCTGACGAACCTGAATACTGAATGACACCTGCACGGTGCTCACCCCATGGCAACAGGTAATCCTCCACTGATGAACGCAGATAGTAATAACCTGCATTGAGTGAGGCGTCAACATCTGACTTTGATTTCCAGAACTCCTTTACCGGCAGATTATTCTCAGGGACTATGTCAAGATAGTCGCTGCAACCTGTCAGCAGAGCCGCCAGTGCGAAAAGCGGAAAGCAAAGAGAAAGTAAAGCCTTACGGCATGCTCCCGCACCTTTCCTAATATATTTATTTATGGTAGTCATAATTATACTCTCTGTTATCAGTTATAGTTTAGAAGTTGACGGTTATACCCATAGAATAACGGCGGCTGCGCGGTGTCTGCGCATTGTCCTTGGCTATGTCGGTAATCTTTGATGGGTCTGACACCTCCGGGTCCATACCTGTATAGTTTGATATGGTGAAGAGGTCATATCCGGTCAGATATACATTGGCCGATGTGAGGCCTATGCTCTGACAGAACTTCTTCGGAAGGTTATAGCTCAGTGATATAGTCTTGAAGCGCAGGAACGAGCAGTCCTCCACGTAACGGTCAGAACCGAGCTGGTTCAGGCCGTAGCCCCAGAGGGCACGTGGTATATCGGTCTGGTCGCCCTCGTTGCGCCAGCGGCGCAGCACGGCTGTTGACTGGTTGTTGGCATTATACATACCCTCTGCATCCATACGAGCTGCGTTGATGACCTTCTGGCCTAAACGGTAGTGCATGAACACTGTCAGCGCGAAGCGGTCGTACTTCAAAGTGAAGCCGCCACCACCAGTCACTGTAGGGTTATAGTTACCAAGATATACAAGGTCGTTCTTGTCTATCACACCGTCGTGGTTGACATCATCGTAATGAGCATCACCAGGATAACAGGTGTAAGTGCCGTTCTTCATAACGATAGGAGTGCCCTGCAGGTCTGTCATGACATTACCCTCAGCATCCTTTGCGTATGTGTCTGTAGTATTCTGATATACTCCTAAGTACCTGAATCCGTAGAAAGAACCCACTGAAGTGCCTGAGAGCAGCTTGGTGGCATAATAGCCTGAGCCATTCTTCAGAGAGAAAGAGTTGGTTCCGTCATCGAGGTTGTCTGGCAACTCAAGTATAGTATTCTCGTTGTGTGAGATGTTGAAGTTAACTGAGAGGTCCCACTTCTTTGTCTTGAAGACCTTGTAGTCAACGCGTGCCTCCCAACCCTCGTTACGCATCTTACCTGAGTTATACCATGCCATCTGTGCAGATGAGTAACCTGTTGTTGACGGTATGGTGACCTTCTTCTGTAACAAGTCCTTGGTATTCTTGCGGTAGTAGTCAAAGGTGAATGTGAGTTTGCCGTCCCACAAGCTGATATCGGTACCTATGTTTATCTCCCTTGATGTCTCCCACTTCAGTTTGTTGAGCTGCATAGTGTTTGATGCAATGGCTGGAGACTCGATATAGTTACCCAGTGCGGAATAGTTACCCACGTATGGTGATGTGCCGGTAGGCGCATTGCCTGACTGTCCCCATGAAGCACGTATCTTCCACTGGGTGAGGAAAGCCTCTTTCCATGCCTTCATGAACGGCTCGTCCTGTACCTGCCATGATACACCGATAGAAGGGAAGAAGCCCCAGCGGTTATCCTTACCGAGTGATGACTTGCCCTCATAGTTGAACGTACCGTTGATGGTATAGCGGTTCAGCAATGTGTAAGCTATAGAGCCACGTGCAGAGAGGCTGGTCACCTCACCCTTGCTTGACTCAATCTTGTAAAGTATGCCTGTCTGTGATGATACGTCGGCAAGCTCGGCAGAACCTACACCGGCACGATAGAATGCCTTGTTTGATGAGCGGCTCTGAGATGTGTACCATATACCAGTGGCAACGAGGTTATGTATCTCGTTCCATGTCTTACGGAACATGAGCTTGTTCTCTGTCTGCAGTGAGAAGCTGTTAGAGTAAGCCTCAGCAGCCTGGTCTATCTCAGTGTAGTTGGTGCCCTGTGTCTCAAGCAGACCATACTCCAAGCCTGTGGCAGCCTGTGGCAGCCATGACTCCTTCTTAGTGGTGTTGAAACGCATTGACACATAGCCGTTATATGTCAGCACCTCTGGCAGGATGTACCAGCGTGCGCGGACAGTCATCTTCTGCTCCTTGATGCTTGAGTTGTTATAAGAGTCGTTTGCCATCACAACAGGGTTGAAGTTGTATTTGTTGTTTGAAATACGGCTTGTACCCTTATAGGCTCCCTGGAACTCGTCAGCGTTCTGACGTGTGAAGTAGTTGTCGGTCTGCACACCGTTGGCATACTGGTAAGGCGACTTGTTAGGCATCTTGATGAATGCTGCTGCACGTACGTCGTCAGTATAAGGTGCATCCTTCTGTGTATCAGTATATGAGTACTCAGCCTCCACGTGTAACTTCTCAGAGAAGTTGTAACCCACGTTGAGAGAGGTTGTGAGACGACCGAGACCTGTGCCCTTTGTCGTACCGCCCTCATTTGAATAACCGAGAGAGAAACGATAGTTAGCCTTATCGCCACCGCCTGACATAGAGAAAGAGTTGTCAGTGGTGAAGGCGTTCTTCTTCACGAGTGAGAGCCAGTCAGTGTTCTGGTTATACTCATCGAAATATGGGAAGCTCTCGTCATAGTTTATCTCCGGAGTGTCATAGAGGAGGTTAAGCAGGTCAGTGCTGCGTGCCAGTCCCTGTGCATTGGCAGAGTTCCATATAGCGTCCTGCACGTATGCCTTATACTGATTGCCGGTAAGCATAGGCATGGACTTAGGCTCTATCTTTATAGAGTTCTTCGTTGAGAAAGAGAAGCGCGTCTTAGAGCGTGAACCCTTCTTCTTTGTTATGAGCAGCACACCGTTGGCACCTGCCGTACCGTATATGGCTGTTGACGCTGCGTCCTTCAATACCTCTATTGACTCAATGTCGTTAGGGTTGAGGTTAAGCATCTGTGCGAAGTCCTCCTGTGATGCTGTGTTGAAGTCGAAAGAGTCGTCGATGTCTGTAGAGTAAGGCACACCGTCGATGACGATAAGCGGGTCAGAGTTAGAGTTCAGCGTAGCGGTACCACGTATGCGGATGCTTGACTTTGCACCCGGGTCACCGCCGGCCACGATGTCCACACCGCCGAGCTGTCCCTGCAGTGCTTCCTCCACTGATGTCACAGGCTGTGACTCCAGTATCTCGTCCATCTTAATCTTCTGAGTAGCGAAAGCCTGCTCACGTGCACTGATACCGAGGTCATTACGCGAACCGCGCGAACCGGTCACACGTACCTCCTGCAACTGTGTCTGGGCATTGTCGGCCTCCAGCTTCACGTTGATGGTCTTCTGTCCCTCATACTTAAACTTCTGCGTCTTCATACCGATGTATGAGAACTGCACCGAGAGGTTCTTCTTGTCGGCAGGCACCTGCAGTGTGTACATACCCGAGAAGTCGGTGACTGTACCTGCCACGATACGGTTCTGAGCGTTGACAAACGTCACGTTCACACCAATACAAGGTTCCTCGTCGTTGCCTATCATCTCGGTGACTGTACCCGTGATGACCTCCTGGGCCGCAGCGGGCAGCACCGCGAGAAATGCTATTAATAATATATATAGGTGTTTCTTCATCTTTTTATAGCGTTATTGTAAAACAAGGAATCTGCTTATTTACCGTTCTGCACCGGCAGCACTCCGTCAAGGAAGTGTACGCAGGCGTCTGCGAAGGTGAACGGCAGGAAGTCATACTTGCCGCTTACGTTTACTGCGGCAGTCTCGGCAGAACTCTCATAGTGTCTGCGCGCAACGCTGAGCTTAGAGCCGTTGTCATATATGTTAAGCTTTGTATCAACTATGCTCATCTCACCAGCAATCTCCATCGTCTTGTTGTCAAGTGTGCTCAGGCCACCGTCGGCAGTAGTGGTCTCACCCCATCCCAGATAAGGATAGTTAGAGATGACCGCCGTTGACATAGGAACGAAGTAAGAGCGCAGGTATGCCTGGAGTGTCTCCAACTGGCCAGCGTCCACTGTCACTCCGTCAAAGAATGCCTCGTCGCCCACACTCACGCCAGATGCTGTCACACCAGGTATCTTACCGTCGATGATAGCCTGCTCCAACACATTGGTAAGAGGCACGAACATAAGATATGTCTCAGTATTGTCCAACTCATCCATCTTACCCGTACGGCTGTTTATCAAGCCAGCCTTGCTGAGCAGGTTCACCCATGCATAGAAGTCTGTGTTAGGCATTCTGTTAGAGCTCCACATAAGGTCGATGAAGCTTGAGTAGCGAGACCTTGCGAAGTTACCAGGAAGCAAGAGGTTGTCATAGGCGTACGCATGACCGTTAGACCATCCGTCATTGTCGCCACGATATGGTATGAAGTCAAACGATGCCCACACGTTGTTGGCGTCTGGCTCGTTGCCGTCATAGCGCAGCATATCATTATACCTTATAGAATTGGTTATCTTACCATCCTTCACATACCAATACAGCTTCATGTCGTCAGTGAGCGCACGTATCACCTTGGTGCCACTGGTAGGCAGCACGCTGTTACCGTCAACGCACTGTGCCGCATGAGCATATATCATGGCAGACTTCAGAGAGTTGCTCACACCGTTAGGCGACTCTGTATTGATAAGTGTCTGTGTGGCGTCATCCTCCTTAAGCTTCACCAGGTCATAACCCTCCTGGGCCTTCATCTGCTGGTTGCTTGGATAGAGCATGATGAATGACAGGTTCTGGGCAGACAGTGTACCGGTAAGACCAGATGACTTCAGCATGTTAAGGAAGTAAGAGTACTTCTTATACTGATAAGCCGGACCAGTCACTGAACTGTACTTAGGAGTAGGTATCAGCTCACCGCAGCCGTAAAGCAAACCGTTAGAGCATATCACACGGTCGCTGACAGCATCGGTATTCACAGCTATCGGCTCATTCTCCTTGTTTGTCACCCAACCGTTGTTCAGTTCCTCTGGGAACACGATAGTGGCAGCTTCATTGTTAACCTTGCTGGCGAAAGAGTTCATCAGCAACTCCTTTATTGACTCCTGCAGGTCAGGGTCTTCCATTGAGGTGTATCCACCCAGTCCCCAGTAGTCTTTGAAGAAATCCTCAAAAGCCTTGTCAGAGAAGGCAAACACTGTATGTGCAGCTGAAGACAGGGTTGTCACCATGGTATAGTCAGCCACCGGCCACTCCAACGCGATATTTGGCAGACCGGAGTTGCCCTTGTCATGCAAGTGATAATAGAGAGGTGTGCCGTCAGTAGAAGTAATATTTTCGCTCACAGCGTAACGGCTGTAGTTATCATACATCTTCAGATAGCGGCTGTAGCTCTTTGACGGGTCAACACCCTCGCCGGAGCGTGCCTTCAGCTCGTTGTAGATAGTATTGAGCGGTGTCATCACCTGGTTCACACGGTATATATAACCGTTGCTGGTAGGCACGGCATACTCATCCACACCGGCGTTGCAGACATTGAAACCTGCATCGTCTTTCCACATTCCGGGATAGAAGTAGTTATAGTTGCTCGCAGCGTTTATACCCTTTGTGCGGAACATCTGGTATGAATAGACAGGTGCGAAGCGGTCAAAGTGATATACGCGCACATCTGTCTCAATAGTGTCGGTACCGTCAATAACAGTACCGTGCTCCAAAGATATAGGGTCCTGACTGCGTGTACGGAACTTATAGTACATTCCCGCATTTTCAAGTTTCTCCTCTTCAGTAGCTCCATCACCCTCGTTCGGACGGAAGTTGGTCAGCATATCCTTATCGAAGGAATAGTGGAAGATGTGGAAGCCTATGAGCTTCTTCAGCTCCGCAGCGTCTATCGAGCCGACATCCGTCGTTCCGTAGTTCTCCTGCAGATAGGTTCTCATCTTGTCGTCTGTGGGAGCCATCACAGTTACGATGTTGCTCTCAAGGATAGGTCTGAAGCCAGCCTTCTCCGCAGCACTCAGGAATACGGAGTAGTTGCCGTCACCCTCAAGGGTCTCATAGACAGAGCCGCGAAGCCATGAAGGCGTCTCGAAGTACTCGTCCATGTCCGAACATGACGCAGCCATTATAGCTGTCATTATCAGTCCCACGCTTAATCTCCCAGGCTTGCGTTTAAGCCACTGGAATGTGTTAAGTAGTTTTGACATGTTTTGGTTTTATTATTTTTGATTTTGGTTTTCCTTTTGTCTCTTTTGTTTCTTTTGTTTCTTTTTGTCTTCCTGGTATTGTTATTTCTGTCGGATTTGTCTTGTGTTGTTTTCTTGTGTTCAAAAGCGCGTCTTTTCAGTGGCGCAGATTAGATATTAACGGTTTTTCCCAATTTGAAATTTGTCAGCAAAGTTAAATAAAAATTGACGAAAATTAATTAATCTTTTTGTTAATTTCTGTTAACTCTCTTTATATTGGTATATATCCACCATGATTTTACGCTTTTTTACCCCGTCATGATTTTATTTTACTCTGTCTTACATTATGAAATAAGCCCCGCCACATAGTGACGGGGCTTACTTGTTATCTTTTTCCTGTGAATTTAGAATGTTATGTTAAGACCGAGTACGAACTGTTTAGACAGAGGGAAGCTGACGGAACCACCGCGTTCAGGGTCATAGTTGTCATCAAGTGCGTTGATAGTAATGAAGTTCTTGAGCGAGCAGTAAACGGTAGCATTTTCCATGCGGAGTGACTTCAGCCAGTTCTTCTCAAGGTTATATGAAAGGGTTATGTCCTTAATCTTGAAGTAATCAGCTTTCTCATACTGCAGAACAGATGAGTACGGTCTCAGCGACGAAATCATCGCACAGGCAGGAGAAGGGTACTTCGTATCAGTATTAGAAGGTGTCCAATAGTTTACGTCAGCCCAGTTTTCATATCCAGAGCTGCCACCAACGTAAGCGTTCTTCTCGTATGCCATGTAGCCACCAAGGCGTGCCATCATCTGGATGCTGAGAGAGAAGTTCTTATATGAGAATGTATTTGTCATACCAAGGATAGCATTAGGTGTACGGTCGTAAAACCTCCTGTCATACTCATCTATCCTTCCATTATCATTGCGGTCAATGATTTTCATCGTACCAGGAGTACCGTAAGAAGCCATACCAAAGCCTACTGGTGTTTCTCCGTTATGAGATGCCTTGAAGTCTTCTACATATCTATCCCATTCGCCAACACCCCAGCAGTTGCCCATTTCATAGTCATAGAACACACTCACAGACTGACCTGTAATAGCTGCAGAACTGCCAGCGATAGCCTGTTCTATTTCGTCTGTCAACTTTACAATCTCGTTTTTTGCAAATGTAGCAGAGGCATTAACGTCCCATCTGAAGTCCTTGGTTATGACGGGAACGGCATTGAGTGCTATCTCAAAGCCGTGGCTCTTTGTCTTTGCAACGTTACTGTAGGTATGGAAAGACATAGTCATATAATTAGCAACGTAATTGTATATCAAGTCTTGTGACCTGCTTGTATAGTAGTCAATAGAACCACCAAGACGTCCGTTGAGTAACGTGAAGTCAAGGCCCAGGTCGAATGTTGATGTCTTTTCACATGTAAGATCAGGAACGCTCAGAGACGCATATTGTGGAGATAATGTTACAAGAGACATCAGAGTTCTTGTCGCCTCCATAGCAGAATTCTTACCAGAGCCAGACACACCCCATGAGAGGCGCAGCTTCAGGTTGTTAAGCCAAGAACTTGTCTTCTGCATAAACTTCTCTTCAGTGATACGCCAGCCTGCGCTGAACGAAGGGTATGTGCTCCATTTATACTTGTTGCCAAAGATAGAATATCCATCTGTGCGCAATGTAGCCTGGAAGAGATACCTGCCGGCATAGGAATAGTTCAGCCTACCAAAGAATGATAGCATACTATTCTTGATTTTTAAGTCGCTGACAGAAGTATTCGCAAATGGCGAGAGGTCATAGTTGAAACTCAGGGGTAAAACTAAACTTGCATCTCTAATACTACTTTTATAAACGAAATGAGAATATTCATTGCCTATCAGTATGTTTAAGTTATGCATTCCTCCAAAGTTGACATCATAGCTGGCTGTGTTCTGTATGTCATACTGTGTTGCAGATGTTTCATTCTCGTTTACGCTTGTGGTATATGAACCTTGAATCCTTTCCATACTGTTGGCATCTTGGTATAGATAATTGTTATAGTCTGTGTAGTCAAGGTTAAATGACGTCTTCCATATCAAGTTCTTTAAGAAATTGATTTGTACGTATGCCCCACCAACGAAGTGTTTTGTATCGATATTATGCTTATAGTTTCCGTTCTCATCCATAAGCGGACTTACGTTGGAATAAGTCATGATATCAGGTGTAAGTATGATGTCACCTGTCTGACGGTCGTATGCATGCGTGAGTGATGTCAGTTTGATGGCAGACGCAAAGAGGTTGCTGTTACGCTTATCGTTGTCCTTGTGAGTATATGACAGGTTAGTGCCAATTTTGACGATGTCATCAAAATTGTGGTCAGCGTTGACACGTGCGGTATAGCGTTTGAACTGGTCACCCTTTATGGTGCCACGGTCATCCATCAGTGAGAGGGCAGCATTGAAATTCGTATTTTTGTTACCACCACTTACGCTTACGTTATAATTCTGCGATACAGAGTTTTGCTGCATCAAGCCAAGCCAATCAGTAAATTCTCCATTCGCCACAATGTCATTCACTGGTGTACCGTCGGGTGACGAATAGTAGAAATCATAGTTGGATACGTTTGACTGTCCCCAGTTGCCAGACTGGTAATCATTTATATAGTTTTGTGAATCTATCCACCGCTGCACTTCCCTGTTACCGTACATGCCCTTCACAGGTTCCGTCATACTGTTGAATGACCAGTTTGCATCAAGATTCACTTTTATCTTGCCTGCCTTTCCACGCTTTGTGTTGACGATTACCACGCCATTGGCACCCCTGGAGCCATAGATGGCGGTAGAAGCAGCATCCTTCAAGATGTTGATGGACTCTATCTCTGATGCCGGAATATCAAATACAGAGAGGTACTCTGCACCGTCAACTATGATAAGCGGGTTGTTATCCATAAAAGAGCGGTAGCCACGCAATAACATGCTGATGCCGGCACCTGCCTCGCCGGAAACCTGCTGTATGTCCACGCCTGGCACTTTTGCCTGCAAGCCCAGCAGGGCATTAGCATTAGCTACCTTACCAAGGTCCTCCGATTTAACAGAACTGACGGAGCCGGTAATGTCTTCCGTCTTCATGGTGCCGTAACCTACCTCCACGACACCATCGTTATGATTCTTCACATCACTGTTTACTGTCTGTGCATTTGCTGCACCTGCTAATACCGATAGCATTGCGCCCAATGCATAGCAAAATGGTTTATTATATCCAAACATTTTTTAGTTAGTATTAAAAACGAGATGCAAATTTAACAAAAAAATATCATATTCTTGCCTATCGGCATTAATAACATTAATGTCAGACTTATTTTTTCCGTATAGAGTCAACCAGCAAGTGCAAGTTTGTAGCAAAGTTAGGCAAAATGTTTGAAAAAGACCTCATTTGGGGTAAGGAAATTTAGTTTT
>OCTW013390744.1_pt1 | contig 118867 bp, 101 predicted proteins | sample 1539671 | NCBI WGS metagenome assembly OCTW01 (sample SAMN02144230, study PRJEB22623) | gut metagenome | biome: sheep rumen | host: Ovis aries | place: New Zealand | reverse complement strand
ATAAAAAAGGCCCCTCTCGGTAAGAGAGGGGTCTTTTTTTTATACCGACGTTTGGGCGAGAACCTGGGGCCTTTGTGAGCAACAAAGCCCCAGTTATTGAACTGGGGCGGTTGCGAGAGCATCGGCTGGCCGTAGAAGAGTCTTAGCTTTTAGCCGATGCGGTCATTACCGTGAGCAACAAAGCCCCAGTTATTGAACTGGGGCGGTTGCGAGAGGACTAGCCAATCCGGCCTTTTATACGAGAATTTGGGCTAGTCCGGTCGTCACCCTGCTCCAGGTTCGAGTCCTGGCACCCGCATAAAAAGGAAGGGTCGACCATTCGGTCGGCCCTTTCTTTTTTTTATATCGACGTTTGGGCACCCCTTCCCTATTCGCATAGCCACCGAAGGTGGCCGCGAAGAAACTGGTTTCGAGCGCAGGGAGGGTTTTAGGGAGGGTGATTCACCCTCCCTATTTGCTTAATGTAAATAAGATTTTATCAAAATCGTAGTAATTTGGTAACAATTGTTTGCACGATTCCCCGTCATGATTTGATAAAATTGGCGCCATGACTCACAATCACGATATCTTTTGCATAGCGTTCCAAAAACTGGTGCTGCGGACGAGAAAGGAGTCATTTATATCTCAGAAACAGCTGTCCATGGAATCAGGTTTGACGAGGCAATTCATTTCCATGATGGAAAGCGGCAAACGCATTCCCTCATTCGAAAGTTTTTGCCTTCTGGCTCGGGGTTTGGGTATTTCTCCGGTAGAAATGACGGAGAAATTTCGTTCCATCTACGAAAGGGAGTATCGTAGCATGGAAGAAAAGCTGAGGAGGCTTTCCAGGAAGGAGGTCCTGCTGGCGGCCGACAAGGTCCGCAGTGCGGAATACATAAAACAACTCCGGGGCTAGGGCCCAAAGTGATTAAATTTGAAACGCTGTGAAAATACGTTTCAAAATTAAACGTCAAAAATCTAAGTAAAATGGGATTTTAGGTGGGCTTGTTTCCTAAGTAGCAAATTTTTTGCCAAAAATCGGGAATTTGGCCAGAAAACACCATAAATCGGAAGCTCGTTTGTCGTTATCGGGGAGCATAACGCGGTTTTCGCCCCTTGATATGGAACTTGCAAGTTTTGGCACGGAAATTGCTGATTTGATGGCGAAAACAAAAACGCCCTTCTGGGCAGTGTTTAAACAAAGGGCCCCGCGAAAGCGGCCGTCCGCAAAAAAGGAAAAGTAAAATGATCAAGCCTTTAGCAGATCGAATCGTTGTCAAGCCGGCAGAAGCCGAACAGAAGACCTCCTCGGGTCTCTTCATTCCGGATAACGCCAAGGAAAAGCCCATGCAGGGCAAGGTCGTGGCCGTGGGCCCGGGTCGCAAGAACGACAAGGGCGAAATCGTCCCGATGGAAGTCAAGGTGGGCGACGTGGTGCTCTACGGCAAGTACAGCGGCACTGAAGTCACCGTTGACGGCGAAAACTACCTCATCGTGAAGGAACCGGACGTCATCGCTACTCTTTAGTAGGTAATAGGTATTAGGGTTTAGGTAATAGGAAACGAATGGCGCCATAGGCGCAGTTAAAAGAGGGCGGCGAAGCCGCGACAGATCACCTAACCCCTACAACCTAAGACCTAAAACCTTTTAAAATTAAACAAGGAAAAAACAAAATGGCAAAGCAACTCAAGTTTGATGTGGCGGCTCGCGAATCCCTCATGAGGGGCGTGGACAAGCTCGCCAACGCTGTCAAGGTAACTCTCGGTCCCAAGGGCCGTAACGTGATGATCGCCCGCTCCTTCGGTGCACCCAACGTGACGAAGGACGGCGTGACTGTCGCTAAGGAAGTGGAACTGGAAGACGCCTACGAAAATCTCGGCGCCCAGATGGCCAAGGAAGTCGCGAACAAGACTTCTGACGCTGCCGGTGACGGTACCACCACCGCTACGGTGCTCGCCCAGGCCATCACCCGCGAAGGCCTCAAGAACGTGGCCGCCGGTGCAAACCCGATGGACATCAAGCGCGGTATGGACGCTGCGGTTGACGCCGTCATCAAGGAAATCGGCAAGATGGCCGTGAAGATCAACGGCAAGGAACACATTGCCCAGGTCGCTACCATCTCCGCGAACAACGACCCCGAAATCGGTGACTTGCTCGCCAACGCCATGGAAAAGGTCGGCAACGACGGTGTCATCACCATCGAAGAATCCAAGACCGCCGACACGGTTCTTGACGTCGTGGAAGGTATGCAGTTCGACCGCGGCTACCTCTCTCCTTACTTTGTCACCAACACCGACAGCATGGAAGTCTCCCTCGAGAATCCGTACATCCTGTTGTACGACAAGAAGATTTCTACCATGAAGGATTTGCTCCCCATGCTCGAACACGTGGCAAAGCAGGGCAAGTCTCTCCTCATCATCGCCGAAGACGTGGATGGCGAAGCTCTCGCGACGCTCGTCGTGAACAAGATGCGTGGCACCCTGAAGGTCGCCGCCGTCAAGGCCCCGGGCTTCGGTGACCGTCGCAAGGCCATGCTCGAAGACATCGCTATCCTCACTGGCGGTATGCTGGTTTCCGAAGACACGGGCGCAAAGCTCGAAGATGCTCCGGTCACCGTTCTTGGCCAGGCCAAGTCCATCACCATCACCAAGGACAACACCACGATTGTGGAAGGTGCCGGTGATGCAGCCTCCATCAAGGGCCGTATCGGTCAGATCAAGAAGCAGATTGAAACCACCACCAGCGACTACGACCGCGAAAAGCTCCAGGAACGCCTGGCCAAGCTTGCCGGCGGCGTTGCCGTGATCAAGGTCGGTGCCGCTACCGAAGTTGAAATGAAGGAAAAGAAGGATCGCGTCGACGACGCCATGCACGCAACCCGCGCTGCCGTCGAAGAAGGTATCGTTCCGGGTGGTGGCGTTGCCCTCATCCGTGCCGAGAAGGCTATTGACGCCCTCAAGTTCGATAACGACGACCAGAAGACCGGTGCTGCCATCATCCGCCGCGCCATCGAAGAACCGCTCCGCCAGATCGTGCAGAACGCTGGCCTCGAAGGCTCTGTGGTGGTGAACAAGGTCAAGGAAGGCAAGGACGCCTTCGGTTACAACGCGAAGACCGACACCTACGAAGACCTCATCAAGGCTGGCGTCATCGACCCGGCCAAGGTGACCCGCACGGCCCTCAAGAATGCCTCCTCCATTGCCTCGATGATCCTCACGACTGACTGCGTGATCACCGAGAAGAAGGAACCCAAGCCGGCTGCTCCGGCCATGGATCCCTCCATGGGTGGCATGGGCGGCATGATGTAATCGTCGCCGGTCAAGAGAACAATCATTTTCTCCTTAAAACAGAAACCCGGACCGCAAGGCCCGGGTTTTCTGCTGCTTAAATTTTTTTTGCGAGCGAAGTTCTGTAACCCCTGGAGGAAGAGAGCTTGATTATCTTAAGCTATAAACTCCGAACTCCGAATTCAAAAATCCGAATTATTTCTTCAACACCTTGTTCAGCGTAGCCTTCAGGTGGTTCATGTTGGCTTCGTCCAAAGTCTCATAGCGGTAAAATGTACCGTCACTCTGGACAAAGTAGAGCACCGGGATGTAGCCCGTGCCGTAAGCCGGACCGAACTTGCTGTTTGCGTCCTGGAACACGGGAATCACGGCGTGGAATTGGTCGATGAACATGCGGATGTCGTTCTTCTTGATGCCGCCGCCAAGACCGATGGCAATGCCCGTAAGGCCTGCGGATTCATACTCCTTCATTAGGTCCTGGATTTCGGGAAAATGCCGCTGGCAGTGGGGGCACTTGGGGCTGAAGTAGTAGATGAGCAGCGGACGGTTGCTGAAATGGCTGAACAGGATGCCAGGATCGTTGATGCCCACCAGGGGCTTGGAAAAGTCCATCTTCATGGGGGCATGGGTTGTAGAATCTTGCATGAGCTGGATGTCTGCCACCTTGGGTTCGGCGGCAAGTTGTGCAAAACTAAGTCCGGCAGTCAGGGTCACGAGAGCGAAAAAGCGTTTGAGCATTGGCGATAAAACTCCTAGTATGACCCCTAAAATACGAAATTTCCATTGGAAAAGCACGGCAAAACGAAAAAGAGACGAATTTTGTGCAATTTTTGTACATTTTACCTGTGTTTGTGCGTTATGCCATAATCCTGCTTTTGGCAGGGGTTTCCTTTGCGTTTGCCGCCGAATCTGCGGACAGCGTTTCCGACATCCCACTCCCGAAACAGTCTGCCTATACGGGCAAGGGCTTTACGGTGGGTATCGGCATGGGCTTGTTTGACGCCAGCGAGAAATGCGACTGTGTGGGAATCTGGCAGGGTCAGGCGGACTACTTCTATACGCCTTGGTTTTCGGGAGGGGTGGAAGTCCGTTTTTTCGGCGGTGAGATGGACTCCAGGACTTCGGTTCTGTACCAGCGGTACCGCCTGTCCGGCAAGTTCCACCTGTCTTTTTCAAACTTTTCCATGTACCTTTCTCCTCTGGTGGGGCTAGAAACTACGGACATTTCGGAGCTTCGGGAGCAGTGGAAGAACCGCTCCAAGGATGGGGACGACATTGATGATATCGACGATGATGACGAAATCGCCTCGGTGGCGGATTCTGCGATAAAGGCGACCAACTGCGAAAAGATGTTCTCCCTGGACGGCTTTTCGGCGGGGCTGGAGTTTGGCATGGGGTATGCGTTCCCCAAATACCTTGGGGTTTTCGGGGCAGTCCATTACGAGCACAATTTCAACAATTCCCAGCTCCTGACCATGACCCCCGGTTTGGGCTTCAATTTGCGGAGTGTCTGGGATTGGGCCCAAAAGAACACCTATTCCCTGTGGTTTACCGTGGAAGGGGGCTTCCAGAGGTATTTCCACAGGGGGGTCTCGGACTGGAACAGGGCCCTGATTTTCGGGTTTATCCTGGGAATGTAGCCCCGAGGTTTGACAAAAGACCCCTTTTTTCTATATTTGGTCCACCGGTTTTTAAAACCGGAACCCTCCCAGGGCCAATGGTGGACCTGGGCGAAAGACCAAAGGGACTCATTATGAGACAGTACGAAACCATGGTGATTATCGATGCCATGATCTCCGACGACGCTATCAATGCCGAAGTCGAGAACATCGCCTCCATGATCACCAACGGCGGTGGCGAAATTCTCCGCCGCGACGATTGGGGCAAGCGCAAGCTCGCCTATACCATCAAGAAGCGCCAGCACGGCTACTACGTGATTTTCTACTACAAGGCCGAAGCCGCCGTAGTGGCAAACATGGAAGCCGCTCTCAAGCTCAACGAAAACGCTCTCCGCTGGATGACCCTCGTGGACTATCCCATGAGCGAAATCGTTTACAACCAGGATATGGCTCAGTCCACCGAAGAAATCATTCCGGTTGACGCAGAAGAAGGGGAGGCTGAATAATGGCTTTTGAAGATAAGAAACAGGCACCCCGTATCCGCCGCAAGAAGACTTGCTGGTTCACGGAAAACAATGTCAAGTTTATCGACTACAAGGACGAGAAGACTCTCCGTCGCTTCATCTCCGAACGCGGCAAGATCATTCCTCGCCGCATCTCCGGCACCTCTGCCAAGTACCAGCGTATGCTGAACGAGGCTATCAAGCGTGCCCGCCAGATGGCGATTCTCCCCTTTGTATCGGACAGCGTTCGCTAATAGGAGGAACTAGACTATGGAAATTATTCTTAAGGCCAATGTTCCTCACCTGGGCAAGATGCTCGACGTCGTGAAGGTTAAGGACGGTTACGCCCGTAACTACCTGTTCCCTCGCAAGCTCGCCGTGCGTGCCACCAAGGAAGCGAAGCTCCAGATTGAAACCAACCGTGCCGCCCTCGAAGCCCAGTTCCAGAAGGAACTCGCTGCTGCCGGCGACGTTGCCGCCAAGCTCGCTCAGATTTCCGTCAACCTGGAACGCAAGGTTGTGGAAGGCGAACGCCTCTACGGTTCCGTCACTGCAGGCGACATTGCCGAAGCTATCACCAAGGCCGGTGTGAAGATCAGCCGCGCCCAGGTTCAGCTCGACGAACCCATCAAGCAGCTCGGTGTTTACACCGTCGCTATCAAGGTGTTCAGCGATGTTGAAGCTCAGGTCAAGGTTTGGGTAGTCGCTGAGAAGGCTTAATTCTCTCGGACTGCTAGAAATCTTAAAAAGCCGCTCCTGAAAAGGGACGGCTTTTTGTCTGTAAACTATCCCGTAGGGCGTAGCTAGTAACTAGTAACTAGCCCGCAGGGCGTAACTCGCTTTACCTAATTTTCTATTTTATTTCCGTATGCGCAAGTTTTCTTTTATCGCCTGCGTGGCGAGCCTTTTGGCGGTATCGGCGTTTGCCCAGCCCCGCGACCTGTTTGCGGAATTCGAGGCGGAAACAGAGGCCGCCCAGTCCAGCGAGGCGGCGGTGACGGCTCAGAGTTCAAGCTCGGAAGTCTTGTCTAGTTCCGCAGCAGTCTCTTCTAGTAGTGTCGTTTCCAGCTCCAGTGTCGCTGCTCAGGAATCCTCCAGTTCCGAAGCGTTGTCTAGCTCTGTACAGTCTAGTTCGAGTATCGCCGTGGCAGATACCCTTCAGCAGTCTTCCAGCAGCGTTGTGGCGGATTCTCTGCAACTGTCCTCGTCCAGCGAAGTTCCCCAGGATAGCTTGTCTTCTAGTTCTGAGGTGTCGTCTAGCTCGGCCATATCCTCCAGCTCGGTCGAGTCTTCCAGTTCTGTCGAGGTTGCGGTCGTCCCGTCGTCCAGCAGCATCAGCCGTCGCGACCTGCTTGGCCCGGTGAAGGTCTCGAAGGTCCACAGTATTGACGAAATGAAAGGCAAGTACCGGAGTCCTCGCAAGGCCCTGTTCATGTCGTTGGTGGTTCCCGGCTCTGGCCAGCTTTATGTAGGTAGTTCTACCTTCAACTACGCCCGCGGTGCGGCCTACCTCGCTCTTGAAGCGGCCCTCTGGGGTGGTTGGTATTATTACACCGTTTACAAGTACGACAAGCAGGTGCACAAGTACAAGAAGTTTGCCAAGAATCATTTCTCCATTGGCCGCTATGAATCCCAGATGCGCGACATCTACTTGAATCAGCTTTCAGATGAAACGGAAGAATCAAGGTTCGAGACCCGCTACATGACCAGCCGGGAAGATTTCTGCAAGGCCATTTACGGTGACGCAAACGCTTCGGGCTGTTACACCAAGGGCAAACTCTTTACCAATGACAAGGCCCATACGGATCGTTTTTCTGTGACGAACCCGCAATCTCTAGGTCAAGAAATTGCAAGCCAGAAGAACTTCTACGACAACTCCAGTGTTTACCAATTGGTGAGCGAAAGGTCCTATGTTCTCGGCTGGGATGATGTGGATTCCGTAGCCCTGGGTCAGAACCTGCTTCTGGAAGAGGCCGTTGTTGATGAAATTGTTCCTCTTGGCAAGTCCAAGAACCAGTCCAAGTACCGCGATATGCGTAGCAAGGCCAACGACTATGCCGACCTGCAGGTTTGGTTCTTCGGGGGTATTATCCTGAACCATCTGGTTTCTGCCGTGGATGCGGCCTTTGCGGCCAACGCCCACAACAAGGAACTCTACTCCGAAGATGTCTCCTGGTACGACAGGCTCCACTTCGAAAGTTACATGAGTTTCTTCGATGGGTTTGATGTTGGGGTCCAGGCCAGCTGGGGATTCTAATGCGCATCTTTCTCGCCATCCTGTTTTGTGCGGCCTGTGCTTTTTCCCAGGTGGTGATTTCTGTTGACGAAAGCGTGAGCAAGAACAGCGAGAAGAGCCTTGCCGTGGCGCTGGGTGCTTCTGCTCTTTTGCCTGGCATGGGTGAACTTTACCTGGACGAACGGGAGATGGTCCGCCCCTTCATGTGGACTGACATTGCCCTCTGGATGGCGGCGGTGGGGTCTTACTACGTAGGGGAGCGTTACATTTCTTCGGCCCACGATTATGCGGTGCGCCACGCGGGGCTCAACACCTCCAGCAAGAAAGTTTCGCTTTTGAATACGGTAGGGGACTACCGTAGCCGTAGCGGCGTGGCTGGTCAGAATTCATCTCCGGATAACGACGAGGACTACAACCAGTCCATGATTCGCGCCGGCAAAGCGACAAACGAGGAATTTTCTGACGACATCCAGTGGGACTGGGGGAGTAGTGACAATCCCGAGACTTCGGAACATATCGACGAATACAAGAACCGCCTGCGGAACTACCGCATCAGCCGGATTGTCTTTCAGGTGTCGGTAGGGGCGCTGGTGCTGAACCGTGTGGTCTCCATGCTGGACGCCATGCGCATTTACCGCAAGACATCATCCAAGTCCTTCGGAGAGCGGATGCAGTTCGCGCCGGAGTTTGGCGAAGATGGCGGTGGGCTATTGGTAAACGTGAAATTTTGAGGAAATTCAGAATTCGAAATTCAGAACTCGGAATTAGATGTTTTTGCAACCATATGAATTTGATGATCATCTAAATAAGTGATTTTTGAAAACCTGAAAATTTTTATGAGAAACCTGTTCCTGCTACTTTTGACTGTTGCGATGCTTGTCGCCTGTTCCGCCAAGGACGCTCCCCAGGGTGCAGGCGGAAAGCCTGCGAAGGGTGGTCGCAGCCTGAACGTAGAGGGTTACATCGCGGAGTTCTCGAACCAGAAACAGGAATTCCAGACCATGGCTACCCTGGAGGCGAACAACAGCGTCTCCTTGAGTGCCGCCGTTTCTGGCCGTCTGGTGGAACTCCACGCCAAGGACGGTGCCAGCGTGCCTGCGGGGCTTCTCCTTGCCAAGCTGGACGATTCCGAACTCAGGGCCCAGCTGAAGCAGGCGGAATCCAGCCTTTCACTTGCCGCCCAGCGGGAACAGCGCACCCGCACTTTGTACCAGCAGGGGGGCGCCACTCAAGAAGATTTGGAAGCGGCGGTGGCGAATCTGCAGTCGGCGGAAGCCAGCGTAGAATACATCAAGGCCCAAATCGAAAAGACCGAAGTCCGGGCGCCCTTTGCTGGCAAACTTGGCCTGGTGAACATTTCGGTAGGCCAGTGGCTGAACGCGGGCGCCCCCGTTGTCGAACTGAGCGACGTGAAAAAATTGAAGGCCCGCTTTGCCGTGCCTCAGCGTTATGCCTCTAGCGTGAAGGTGGGGGACCGGGTCACCCTGAAGGACCAGGAACGGAACGTAGAGAAGAAGGGGAAGGTTTCTGCCCTGGACGCCACCATTTCGGAAAGCAGCCGTACCCGGCAGGTGGTGGTTTCTGTCGATAATTCCAGCGGCAAACTTATTGCAGGCGGTTACGTGAGCGCCACCATCCAGATGAAGGCCGGAAAAAACAAGAGTACCACTATTCCTGCCGAGGCGTTGATTCTCGACAGGGAAGGCGCCTACGTATTTGTGGCCAAGGGTGGCAAGGCCCATATCAAGCATGTGAAGACAGGGCTTCGTACTCCCTTTTCTGTAGAAATAACGTCGGGGCTTTCTAAGGGCGATACGGTAATTGTTTCTGGGATTATCAGCCTCAGGGAAGGGGTGGATGTCAATATCAAGGAAATCAGACACGCCATGAATTACGAGGTGGATTGATGAGCATAAGCCAGCTCTCGGTCCGCCGCCCTGTACTGATGAGCGTTGTTGCCCTGGTGATTCTGCTGTTGGGTTTTTTCGGAGCGTCCAACCTGGGCGTGCGTGAATACCCCAACGTGGATTACCCGCTGATCCAGGTGAGAACCTCTTACCCTGGCGCAAATGCCGCCGTGGTAGAAGCCGAAGTCACTGAAATTCTGGAAGCTTCCATCAACAGCGCCTCGGGCATCAAGGCCCTTACCTCTACCAGCCGCGACGGTTTTTCCTTCATCAACATCGAGTTCGAGACCGGCATGGACTTGGAGGCGGCGGCCAACGAAGTCCGCGACCGCGTGAGCCGCGTGCGCCGTCGCTTGCCCGACGATGTAGACGAACCGACGGTCTATAAGTCCGATAGCGACAACGACCCGATTCTGATGCTGAGCTTGGTGAGCGACAAGCTGGACCCCATGGAGGTTTCGGAAATCGCGAACAACCAGGTGAAGGAACGCCTGCAGACTATCTCTGGTGTATCGGAAGTAGCCATCTGGGGCGAAAAGCGGCCGACAGTGCGCCTGTGGATCGATCCCGTGCGCTTGCAGGCCCTGGGCGTTTCTGGAGCGGAGATGTCGGCGGCCCTCAAGAAGGGCAACCTGGAATTGCCTTCGGGAACTATCGAAGGTAGCGAGACCACCCTTTCTATCCGCACTTTGGGACGAATCCTGGACCCAAAGGCTTTTGAAAACATTGCGATAAAGACCGCTGCCGACGGAACCGTGATCCGCATTTCGGATGTGGCGGATGTGCATTACGAACCCAAGGATACCCGCACGGGATTCCGCCGTAACGGCAAGAACTCCATTACCCTCGCCCTGATGGCGCAGCCAGGCTCCAACCATGTGGAAATTGCCAACGAGTTCTACAAGCGGGTAGAGGATATCCGCAGGGAAATTCCCGAAGGGGTGCAGGTGCTTTACGGTCGGGACACTTCCATCAATATCCGCGCCAGCATCAAGGAAGTGGTGGAGACCATCTTTATCGCCTTCTTGCTGGTGATTGCCATTATCTTCGCCTTTTTGCGGGAAGCCCGCACCACCCTTATCCCCATGGTGGTTGTTCCCGTTTCCGTGGTGGGGAGTTTCTTTGTGCTATACCTGTGCGGATTTTCCATCAACGTGCTGACCCTTCTTGCCATGGTCCTTGCCATTGGCCTTGTGGTGGACGACGCTATAGTGATTGTGGAAAACATCTACCACAAGATTGAGCAGGGCATGAATTCCAAGCAGGCGGCCGTGGCAGGGACCAACGAAATTTTCTTTGCGGTAATCGCCACTTCCGTAGTGCTTATGGCGGTGTTCGTGCCGGTGCTTGCCTTGGGCGGAACTACGGGGCTTTTGTTCCGGGAGTTCGTGGCGGTGATGATCGGCACGGTGTTCCTCTCTACCTTCTGTGCCCTGACGCTTTCGCCCATGCTCTGCTCCAAGTTCTTGCGGCAGCAAAAACAGGGATGGTTCTTCCGGGTGACGGAGCCTTTCTTTGACGGGCTGAACCAAATTTACTCAAAACTTCTGGGCGTTTTCCTTAAGTTGCGTTTCTTGCTTTTCCCCGTGGTGCTCGGGCTTTTGGTGGCAGCCTATTTCTGCTACACCAACATGAGTAGTGAAATGGCTCCAACAGAGGATTCCAACGCGGTCATGGTGAACATGAACATGCCCGAAGGTGTGAGCCTGGACCGTACCAAGCGTATGGCCGATGCCTTTGCCGAAGAGGTGATTGCCCTGATGGACAGCAACGAATATACCGAAATCCAGGCGGGCGCCTGGAATGCGGGTAACTCTAGAATGCGCATCTTCTTGAACAATGACAAGAAGGCCCGTCGCCCCCAGAGCGAAATTGCCCGGTCTATCCAGATTTTGGGTAGTGAATACCCGGATTTGCGGGTGATGGTGTTTGAACCCCAGAGTATCAGTACCCAGCGCGGCGGGCTTCCGGTACAGTTCGTGCTCCAGGCGCCGAACATCGAGGTCTTGCGTACGCTGGTGCCCAAGTTCGAAGAGGCGGCGGGCAGGAGTCCCGTATTTAGCGTGGTGAACACGAATTTGCGATTTACCAAGCCGGAACTCCATATCGAGATTTTGCGTGACAAGGCCAACGAAGAAGGGGTCAGCGTAAACGACATTGCTCAGGCGGTTCAGCTGGCGATAAGCGACCAAACCTATGGGGAATATTACAAGGACGGACGCCAGTACGACATTATCGGGGCGGTGGGCTACCAGTACCGCAGCACTCCCGAAAGGCTTTCCTTGCTGACGGTCAAGAACGGCAAGGGCGAGCTGGTCAGCGTCGAGAATTTTGTCACCTACAGCGAACAGTCGGCGTCGCCGTCGCTTCCGCGGTATAACCGTTTCAGCGCCGCCACCATTCAGGCGGGCCTCGTTCCCGGCAAGACCATTGGCGACGGCGTCGAAGAAATGCGCCGGATTGCAAAAGAGGTTCTTAAGGAATACCCCAGCGTGAGTACCGCCCTGAGCGGGTCTTCCAAGGAATTCGAGGAAAGTTCCAGCGGGCTCTACATCGTGTTCTTGCTGGCCTTGGCGCTGGTGTTCCTGGTGTTGGCGGGTCAGTTCGAAAGTTTCCGCGCTCCCTTCGTGATTTTCTTTACGGTGCCGCTGGCCTTGGCGGGGGCACTTGCCTGCCTGTTCATTACGGGGCAGACCCTGAACATCTTTAGCGAAATCGCCCTGATTCTTTTGATTGCCCTTGTGACCAAGAACGGTATCTTGATTGTGGAATTTGCAAACCAGATTGCGGCGAATACCGGATGTTCTAAGCTGGAGGCGGCTCGGCAAGCGGCGGAACGCCGCTTCCGCCCAATCCTCATGACTAGCCTTTCCACCGTATTGGGCGCGGTGCCGCTGATACTCACCGGCACCCCGAGCCGCATCGCCATGGGTATCGCTATCGCAGGCGGCCTTACCTTCGCAACCTTCATGACCCTCTTTATTGTGCCTGCCGCTTACAGTTTCTTTGCGGGCAAGGTAGAAGTTTCTACCAGTGACGCAAGTAAGATGGCCTAGCCGTTCGCGCTAGAGTCAACCCAACAGGTACAGGGCTGGCGCTCACTATCGCCACCGCCACAGTTTAATAACTGTGGCTTTGTGGCTCACAATGGCCTAGCCTTTATTCCACCAACTGAAAGACTTTTTCGCCCTTGCGGCTCATGCCGTAGCGGCTGCGGAGGACTCCTTCTTTGTAGAGAGAGTCGTTTTCGAGCAGTTCGATTTCTTTTTTGTACTGCTCGATGAGGGCGTTGAGGGAATCCACCTTGGCCTGGTACATGGCAATTTCTTGCTTGACCTGGTTTTGTCTCGGAAAACTGTTCTTGCCAAAGGCCAGTTCGGCCACGACGATGGAGAGCAGAAACAGCACGGCAATGATAGCGATGTATTTCTTCTTGTGCATCAGGGCTCTCCGTTGAAATAGAACTGAAAATTGTCCTTGCTCTCGGCAAGGCCTGCGATTTCCAGCTCTGTTAATATAGCTAAAAGTTTGGGAGTTGCTAGGGTCAACTCGGATTGAATCTCCGAAAATGTTTTCCGGAATCCCTTGAACTTGAAGAACAGTTCCTTGGCGCCTTGGGTCAGGTTGCAGCCCAATCGTTCGAGTTCGGCAATCTGCTGCCCTTGGGTGCGAGGGAGCCCTATTACTTTGTACAGATTTTCGGGAATAAAGACGGGGGAGGCAAGGCCTTGGTCCAGTAGCTGGTTGGTGCCGCCGGCTACCTCGCAGTCAAAATTTCCGGGACAGGCGTAGAGCGCCTTGCCTTCTTTCTTGGTGAATTCGCCGGTCAGGAGAGCGCCACCCTTGACCTTGCTCTGGACAATGACGGTGCACTTGGAAAGCCCGCTGATAATCTTGTTTCGGGCGACAAAGTTTCCCTTGAAGCTGGTGGTGATTCCTTCGTATTCGCTGACCAGGGCCCCGCCCTCTTCTAGAATCTGGTCGGCCAGGAATTTTCGTGACCCCTGTATGGCGGCCTCCAGCCCCTGGGCAAGAACTGCAATGGTCGGGATTCCGAAATCTAGGGCCGCCTCGTGACAGTAAAAGTCTATGCCCTGGGCAAGTCCCGACACCACCACGGCACGGGTCCCCTGGAGAGACCTGACCAGGTGGCGGCAGAGTTCCCGCCCGCTGTTAGAAGGCCTGCGGGTGCCCACCATGGCCACCCCGATTCCTTCGGGGATGTTCCCCTTGATGAACAGCCTGTTCGGACGGTAAATGGAAGAATCCAGCAAAAGGGGAAAATGCGCAGTGATGCAGGCGATGGTGTTTCTATCTTTCATGGTATGAAATATTCCTTTGACGACTTGGTGAAAATTATGGAGCGCCTCCGTTCTGCAAACGGATGCCCCTGGGACAAGGAACAGACCACCCATTCCCTGCTCCCTTACTTGGTAGAAGAGAGTTTTGAGTTTATCGATGCCGCCCAAGAGGGGGACGCTTCCCACATGTGCGAAGAGCTTGGGGACGTGCTTTTGCAGGTGGTGTTCCACGCCCAGGTCATGAAGGAGTCCGGGGACTTTACCGTCGATGACGTGGTGCAGGGAATCTGCGAAAAGATGGTCCGCAGGCACCCTCACGTGTTCGGGGATGCCCATGTGGAGAACGCCGCCGGAGTCTCGCGGCAGTGGGACAAAATCAAGTCCTCCGAAAAGAACAATCTGAAAACAGCTGGCGGGTCCGTTATGGACAAAGTAAGCAAAAGCATGCCGCCGCTCGCCCGGGCCCAGGACATCATCCGTCGAGCCGCTAGGGCGGGGTTCGACTGGGACGCCCGGGAACCTGTATTTGAAAAGGCCCAAGAAGAATTTACAGAATTTCGCGCCGAAATGCAAGGAATTTCTGAAAAAAATGCAAATATCGACCGTCTGGAAGACGAATTCGGCGATATCATGTTCAGCCTGGTGAACGTGGCGCGCCACTGCGGGTTCAATGCCTCCATAGCGCTCCAGCGGGCAAACAGCAAGTTCGAGAAGCGTTTCCGCAAGGTGGAGGCCATGTGCAAGGAGATGGGCAAGGAAATGCCCGAGGTGGGCCTGGAAGGCCTGCAGCAGATGTGGAAACAGGCAAAGGCAGTTGTCAGTGATGAGTTGTGAGTTGTCAGTTTTCAGCAATGCCATCTTTGGCCGTGAGGTTGAGGTTGGTGTATCCTGTAACCCGCGCGACACATCTTGTCCCCTGCAGCCCTAATACCTAACCCCTACCACCTAAACAAGAACATTCCAATGTGGATTATGGTCCGGACAGATTTTTTTGTCCGGGCTTTTATTTTGGGGTTATATTATGGATGTGCTTCCAGTAAGTCCTGGTTCTGGAGAAGGGATGCCGGATCGAACCGCGGGGTAGGACCTACCGGAAGCACTCTCTTTTTTGAGTTTTTATGAATGTAGGGTGAGACTTGCCGCAAGGCAAGACAAAAACGCAGGCCTCATGGGCCTGCGTTTTATGTTATCTTGAAACTGAGCGCTTCTAGGCGAGTGCCGTGAGCAACAAACGCCTCGTATTAACGAGGCGTGGTTGCGAGAGAAACGGCTGCGTAGTAAGTAACTTACCCGAGTCTAGCCGTTTCGGTCGTCCGTGAGCAACAAAGCCCCAGTTATTAAACTGGGGCGGTTGCGAGAGCGAGGCTCATTCGTAGGTTTGTTACCCGCAAAAGAGCCGAGCGGTCGTTATTGTTATGCTCTAGCCTTGGCTTTGTCGCCGTACTTCTTGATCAGTTCTTCCTGGATGTTCTTCGGCACCGGAGAGTACTTGGCGAATTCCATGGTGAATTCGGCCTTACCCTGGGTCATGGAACGCAGGTCGGTGGCATAACCGAACATTTCGGAAAGCGGGACTTCGGCGGTAATGGTGGTGGTGCCCATTTCTTCGCTGGTTCCGGTGATGGAACCGCGGCGCTGGGACACGTTACCCACGACGTTACCCTGGAATTCCGTCGGAGTGGCGATTTCGACCTTCATGATAGGTTCGAGAATCTGGGCGCCGGCCTTGGCGAAAGCTTCGCGGAAAGCCATGCGGGCGCAAATCTGGAACGCCATGTCAGAGGAGTCCACCGGGTGGAACGCGCCGTCCTGGACTTCCATTTCGATACCCACCACCGGGAACCCGATGAGGGAACCGGCTTCCATGCAGCTCTGGAAACCCTTGTCGCAAGACGGGATGTATTCCTTAGGAATACGGCCGCCCACGACGGAGTTCACGAAGTTGTAGACCTTGTCGGAGTCGCCTTCCACGGGCATCGGGCGCATCACGCCGGACATCTTAGCGAACTGACCCGAACCACCGGTCTGCTTCTTGTGGGTGTATTCGAACTTGGCTTCGCGGGTGATGGTTTCGCGGTAGGCCACCTGCGGGGCACCGGTCTGCACGTCCACCTTGTATTCACGGCGCATACGTTCGATGTACACGTCCAGGTGAAGTTCGCCCATACCCTTGATGATGGTTTCGCCGGATTCCTTGTTCACTTCCACCTGGAAAGTGGGGTCTTCCTTGGTGAAGCGGTTCAGGGCCTTGGACATGTTGTCCAGGTCGTCACGGTTCTTGGCTTCGATCACGAGCTCGATCACGGGGTTCGGCACGTGCATAGAAGTCATGTTGTAGTGGTTCTTGCCGTCGGTAAAGGTCGTACCGGAGGCGCAGTCGATACCGAACAGGGCCACGATGTCGCCGGCGCCGGCTTCGGTGATATCCACCATTTCGTCGGCGTGCATACGCACGAGACGGCCCACGGACACCTTCTTTCCGGTGGCCATGTTGGTAATCATGTCGCCCTTCTTAAGGGTGCCCTGGTACACGCGGATGTAGGTGAGCTGGCCATAGCGGTCGTTCACCAGCTTGAACGCGTAGCAGACGAGAGGAGCGTTGTCTTCGGACTTCAGGACAACTTCGGCTTCGTTGTTGTCCAGGTCGAGGGCCTTGTTTTCCACGTCGGTCGGGCAGGGGAGGTAGTCGATAACGCCATCGAGGAGCTTCTGAACGCCGATGTTCTTGTGGGCAGAACCCATGAACACGGGAGTGATGTCCAGACGGATGGTGGCTTCACGGATGGTCTTCTTGATGAGGGCCTTGTCGATTTCGTCCACACCGTACTGGCCTTCCATGGCCTTTTCCATAATTTCGTCGCTGTAGTCAGCGCAGCAGTCGATGAGCTTGGTGCGGTATTCGTTGGCCTGGTCCACCAGTTCGGCCGGGATTTCCTTTTCGATCATGTCGTCGCCGTTGGCGCCTTCGAAGTAGTAGGCCTTCATTTCCACCAGGTCAACCACGCCCTTCAGTTGGTCTTCGAGACCGATAGGAATCTGCATCACGCAGGGCTTGTGGTTCAGCTTTTCGCGGAGCATTTCGGACACGCGGAGCGGGTTTGCACCGGAGCGGTCGCACTTGTTCACGAACACCACGCGCGGCACATGGTAGCGCTTCATCTGGCGGTCAACGGTAATAGACTGGGACTGCACGCCTTCCACGCCGGTGAGCACCAGAATGGCGCCGTCCAGCACACGGAGGGAGCGTTCCACTTCGATAGTGAAGTCCACGTGCCCCGGGGTATCGATGATGTTGATGGAGTCCTGTTCACCGCTCTTGGTGTGGGTCCAGTTAGCAAACGTGGCGGCGGACTGAATGGTGATGCCGCGTTCGCGTTCAAGTTCCATGGAGTCCATCGTGGCGCCGACGCCGTCTTTACCACGAACTTCGTGGATAGCGTGGATACGCTTTGTGAAGTAGAGGATGCGTTCGGTAAGGGTAGTCTTACCCGAGTCGATGTGGGCAGAAATACCGATGTTTCTGTGTTTTTCGATGTTTTTCATTTTTTATTCCACAAATGGAGTTGATGTTTGTTTGAGTTGCGCCCAAATGTAGAAAAAAAAGCCCCCGTTCTCAAGGGCTTGTCATCCACAGGTGCCTATAGTGAGCAAAAAAGCCCCAGTTATTAAACTGGGACGTTTGCGGTCTTTATAAGGGGGCTATTGTAGGTAATGAACTCCGGCCCTAGCCCCCTGGCTCGCACTTCGTTGCTCACCACCCCGAAAATTCGGAAAAGAAAGGCTTTTATGCGGTAGGTTCGTCGGAATGCTGCTCGTCGCTGTTTTTCCCATTCTGGTCAGAAAGAGCCCTGAAATAGGCGGCGGCCGTCTTTCCTACTTCTAAGGTGTCATAGAAGGCGTAGGCCCCGTTGCCGAGAGCCCCGATGGCAGGAATTGCCCGCAAAAGAGTCTTGCCCAGCAGCTTAGAGGAGATGCTGGCCCCGATTTTTGCAAGAATGGCCTTGATGGCTGTGGCGGAAAGCTTCTGCACGATAATCCTGCTGCCCGTGCGGACGGCAATGTCCCGCAAAAGCTGGGCGGCACTGTGCCGGAACAGGCACCAGATCATAGCTTCCCGGCTGAGCAGGGCCAGCTTGCCATAGCTTGCGGCAATGTCCGCTACCAGCTGGGCCTGTATTTTCCAGATGGCGGCAATGTCCGGGATGGCGGTAAGGATACCCGTGATGCCTGCAGGTATAGAAAGGGAGGTGCTGACTGTAGCCGATTTCCAGGCGGCCCGCTGGGCCAACAGCCTGGCCTTGTCGTCGGGGTTCTGGATGGGGGTATAAAGGGAACCGGGAATATCCGTAATCAGCTCGAAAAGGAGGGTGGATGCCTTTTCCGATATCTTTTTCAGGGTCTCTTTCTTGTCTTGCTTTACAATTTCTTCGGCCATAGGAACCTCTGCGGCAAAATGTAAAAAAGACTCCGGAAAAACCGGAGCCTTGATATATAATTTAGTGAATCTTCAGGCAAAAATGCCGGTTTTTGCCCTTACCCGCAGTAGAAGTAGGTCTTCACCAGCTTCTGCATGGCGGTCTTGGACTTGGTGACCTGGGCGCGGAGCGTCTTGTCCTTGAAGGCCTTCAGCTGGTCGATGATACCGTCGATCATGGCGGGGCTGAACACGCCGAATTCCTCGTAGACCTTGCGTTGCTTGGCAAGGCAGTCGGCGCTGGCCCAGCAACTGTCGGGCAGCGTGTCGAGCTTGCTCAACAGCTTCGCGTTTTCCTTCTTGTGGATGTTCACGTTCACGTAGGTCTGTTCGGCCACCTTCAGGCCGTCCTTGAGGCTAAGGCCGTGGCGGCAGGCGACGCAGAGGCCGGCCATGAGCAGGTACACGTTGGCGCTGGCATCCGGAGAACGCATTTCCACGGTCTGCTTCTGGTGGGTGTCGTAGCTCGTGCCCTTTTCGTTCGGGTTTGCGATCTTGCAGAGGTCGGTCTTCGAAGCCCAGCCCAGCGGTACGCGTACCAGCACGGAACGGTTGCGGTCGCCCCAGCACACGTTGGTGGGGGCTTCCTGGTGGGGCACCAGGCGCAGGTAAGAGGTGGGGTTCTGGTTGCCAAATGCGGTGATGGAGGGGGCGAGCTTCATCATGCCGGCGATGGCGCGGCGGGCGGTATCGCTGATGACTCCGTTCTTGAGCATCTGGTTGTTGCCGTCCTTCATGATGCGCATGTGGATATGCAGGCCCGAACCGGCCTTGCCTACGGTGATCTTCGGGGCGAACGTTACGTCGAGACCGAATTCTGCGCCCAGGTTGCGGATCATCCACTTGGCGATGGTGAGCTGGTTGGCTGCGTCTTCGGCGGGGCAGGGGAGGAACTCGATTTCGTTCTGCTCGTAGAGCTTGCCGTCTTGGGTGAAGTTGCCTACTTCGCTGTGGCCGTACTTGATCTGGCCGCCGGCCTGGGCGATGTAGAGCATGCACTTCTGGCGAAATTCGTTGAACTTAGCAAACGGGGCGGATTCGTGGTAGCCCTTCTGGTCAACGGCAGGGAACTCGCCCGTGTCGTCGGCAATTACGTAGTATTCCAGTTCACCCATGGCCTGGAATTCCATGCCGGTCTCCTTCTTGAAGGCCTCGCAGGCCTTGTGGAGGGTGTATTCCGGAGAAGATTCCAGCGGCTGCCCGTCCTTGTTGAAGAAGCTGCAGAGCAGGCAGAGGGTGGGGAGGGTGGCAAACGGGTCCATGAATGCCGTGGAGAAGCGGGGCACTACGTACAGGTCGGAGGAGGAGGCTTCGATGTAGCTGAACAGCGAAGAACCATCAACGCGTTCGCCGCAGCTGAGGATTTCGTCCAGGTAGTCGGCGTCGTTCACCACGAAGTTGAGGGTCTTGAGGCGGCCGTCACCGCCGGCGTACATAAAGTTCACGTGACGGATGTCGTTTGCACGGATGAACTTCTTGATGTCTTCCTTGGTGAATTTGTCACGGGGTTTCTTGAGGGCCGTGACGAGGGCGTTTGCGGACATGTCGATTGTAGCCATTGATTTTCCTTTTTGTTGGTTTTATTCAAAAATTGTAAATAGTTTTGTTGTTGATTTTCCTAATTTATCATTTTATTTTGCAAAAAGTATCATCGAGTAACGAAAAATTACAGATTTTGTAATTTTGCCAAAAAATGCCCGTTTCAGCCATAAAAAAAAGACCCGTTAGGGGTCTTTTTACATTTTTTTTTGTGGATGAGGGCTGTGCCCTCCCTAGTCATTATCATCTTTTTTTCTTTTTCTTTTGCTTGGGCGGGGTATAGTTGCTCCCCACTTGTCCGCCGTTGTTCTGCTTGCGGGCGAAGTCGCCGACCTTCTTGAACATTTCCTTCATGGTCTCGTACTGCTTGAGCACCGCGTTCACGCGACCGATTTCGGTGCCGGAACCCTTGGCTACGCGTGCCTTGCGGCTGCCGTCCAGAATCTGCGGTTTCTTGCGTTCCTTGGGCGTCATGGAGCTGAGCACGGCTTCCACGTAAACCAGTTCCTTTTCGTCAATCTGGTCGATGGGGAGCTTGTTCAGGCCCGGAATCAGGCTCAGAATGTCCTTGATGCGGCCCAGCTTCTTGATGGTGCGCAGCTGGTTCAAGAAATCGTTCAGGTCGAAGGTGTTGTTGAGAATCTTCTTCTTCAGGTCCTTGGCGTCTTTTTCGTCGATGACCTGCTGGGCTTTTTCCACGAGGCTCACCACGTCGCCCATGCCGAGGATTCGGCTGGCCATACGGTCGGGGTGGAACAGTTCAATTTCGGGGAGCTTTTCGCCGACACCGATAAAGCAGATAGGCACGCCCGTCATCTTCTTGATGCTGAGTGCTGCACCGCCGCGGGTGTCACCGTCCATCTTCGAAAGGCAAACGCCCGTAAAGTTTAGGCGGTTCCAGAAGGTCTCTGCCACGTTCACCGCTTCCTGACCGATCATGGCGTCGGCCACGAATAAAATTTCATCCGGGTGAACGGCGTCGCGGGCCTTTTCCAGTTCCTGCATCAACTCTTCGTCGATCTGCAGGCGGCCTGCGGTATCGTAAATCACTAAGTCAAAGCCGTTGTCCTTGGCGTACTGGTAACCGTGCTTGATGATTTCGACCGGATTGCCCTGGCCTTCGTCGTAAACGGGAATGCCGATAGACTTGCCCAGCACCTGCAACTGCTTGATAGCGGCGGGGCGGTACACGTCGGCGGCCACCAGGAGCGGCTTCCTCTTCTTTTTGCTGCGCATCCAGAGAGCGATTTTGCCGGCGAAGGTGGTCTTACCGGAACCTTGGAGACCGACCATCATGATTCCCACCGGAGCGGGACCGGAGAGATTGATTTCCTTGGTCTCGCCACCCATCACGGCCACTAGCTCGTCATGGATGATTTTCACGATCTGCTGACCGGGGGTCACCGAGTTCAGCACTTCGGAGCCCATGGCCTTTTCCTTGACGGCCTTTACGAAGTCGCGGGTCACGTTGAAGTTTACGTCGGCTTCGAGGAATGCTCGGCGCACTTCGCGCAGCGATTCGGCGATATTTTCTTCGGTGAGCTTGCCCTGCCCGCGCAGGTTCTTGAGGGTAGATTCTAGAGAGTCGGTCAGCTGTGAAAACATAGTGGGTCAAAGATAGTATATTCGGAGTTTAGATTTCGGAATTCGGAATTAGAAACCTGTTCTAGCGATGGTAAAAAAGCTAAATTAAGGCCCATGATTTCGAAAGGTATGGAATATCTGGAGTCAAGACTGATGTTCGGGATGGTTCCCGGTCTGGAATCCACCTTCAAGATTTGCGAGGCCTTGGGTAACCCGCAAAAATCTTTCCGCACTATCCATGTGGTAGGGACCAACGGCAAGGGCTCCTGCAGTTATTATCTGGCTGGGGTGTTGCAGACCCACGGGCTCAAGACGGGGCTCTACACCAGCCCGCATCTCATAAGCCTGCGGGAACGGATTCGAGTGAACGATGTGCCCGTCTCTGATGCAGACCTGGACCGCCTCTTTTTGCAGGTTAAAGCCGCCGCCGAAATCGCCCGTGTTGAGCCTACATTCTTCGAGGTAGTTACCGTGGCCGCCTTCCTCTACTACAGGGAGCAGGGCGTGCAGGTGGCGGTTTTGGAAGCGGGCATGGGCGGCCGTCTGGATTCTACCGCCGTCGCCCGCGGGAACATTGCCGTTGTCACCAGCATTGGGCTGGAACATACCGAAGTCCTGGGCGCAACCGAAAGCGCCATTCTGCAGGAGAAAATGGGGGTGATGCCGCAAGGGACGGCACAAGGGCCTGATGGGACTGCGCCGGTCAAGACCTTCATCGTGGGCGGCCTTTCTCTGGAACTGCTGCAGGAGGCAAAAGACTTCGCCGCCGCGGTCGAGGCGGAAATTCTGGTTCCCGAAATCCGCGAAGACATTGAACTGCCAAACTTGGGACGGCATTATGTGGAAAACGCAAGCCTCTCCCTAGCGGCGGCGGAACTGTTCTTGCGGCAGGCGAGTGGGGACTTTCCGAATGCAATGCCCTACAGCGACGGCCTTGCCCTGGATACCTTAAAGACCCGCTCCTGGCCCGGCCGTATGCAGCAGCTTTTTGACGCCAAAGGATCGCTCCGCTTTATTCTGGACGGCACCCACAATTCCCATGCGGCAAGACGCCTGGCCGAAACTCTGGACCGCTACTATCCGGGCCAAAAGTTCCCCTGCGTCTTTGGTGCCCTCAAGGACAAGGACGTAGAGAAAATGCTCAGGTTCCTTGTGCCCTACGTTTCGGAGTGGCACCTGGTCCGGACTCCTTACGAGCGTTTCCGCGAACCGTCGGAAATTGCGGCTATTCTTGAGAGGCTTGGTCAGAAAGTGGCCACCACGGGGCCTTTGTCAAAAGATGTTTTGGATAAAGTAACTGGCTCGCAGGGTGCTCAACCTACGCTTGTTACAGGCTCCCTCTACATGATAGGGGAGGTCATTGACCTGCTGAAGGATGACTTTGAAGAGCTTGCCTTTTTCCGCAGCCTCACGAAAGCCACCAACGAACACCGATAGCGGGCTACACGAATTTGTCATCCCCGCATCCTTCCTTGTCATCCTCGCGATCCCTCTTGTCATCCCCGCGCAGGCGGGGATCTGCTATCATCTCGGTCGGGGATCTCCTTGCCCTTCCCATTGTCACCCCGGGCCTGTTTTTAACAAATCTTTCCCTCGATGTGTATCTTCCCTCGAGAGCAGATTCACTTCGTTCGACTGCTCTCTCGGGAAGCACACATCTCGGTCAAAAAACAAGCGTTGGCTCTGGCATACAAGTGCTTTTTCGGGTAAGGATATTTACTATAGGTCCGGGCAGTTACAACAGGCGGAAACTCTTGTGACTGTTAGTCCCTGCGAGTTTCCCCCGAGATGTCATCCCCGACTTGGTCGGGGATCTCCTTGCCCTTCCCATTGTCACCCCGGTCCCTCCTACTTGTCATCCCCGACTTGGTCGGGGATCTCCCCTCTTTCCCCGCATTTCACACTTTCTTCATTTGATATTCCCGAGAATTTTATATAGATTGCATACAAACAACCTTCTCAAAAGGATTGGACATGAAAAAGCTTTTCCTTGACGCCACATTTGCGGCCCTGTGCACCGCGCTGCTGTCCGCCTGCGGTGGTGACAGCGGTTCGAGTGCTGACAGTTTAGATGAATTGTCAAGTTCCAGTGAAATGGATGGTGCTGAGTCTAGCGATTCCGAAGGTGGCGAAAGTTCCGGCAGTGGCGAAGGCAATTCGTCTAGCGCTTCCGAAGAGCCGGAATCCAGCGGCTCCGAAGGCGTAGAAAGCTCTTCTGCATGTGTTCCCGGCGGCAGCAGCGACGCCAGCACCTACGACGTGGTCACCGGCATGCTTACCGATTCCCGCGACGGACAGACCTACAGGACCGTGAAAATCGGCTCTCAAATATGGATGGCGGAGAACTTGAATTACGAGGCGGAAAGCAGCTGGTGCTATGGCGACGACCCTGCCAACTGCACTAAGTACGGTCGCCTGTACACCTGGGCTGCGGCAGTGGGCAAGGATGAGGACGAGTGTGGCTACGGATACAGATGTGGCCTAGGCTCGGGAGATATTCGTGGTGCATGCCCCAAGGGCTGGCACCTGCCAAGCCATGATGAATGGGAAGCCCTGTTCACGGCGGTGGGAGGCTCTTCTACGGCGGGTTCCAAGCTGAAGTCCCAGACTGGCTGGACGGCGTACAGCGGCATCACCAACGAGGATGCCTTCGGGTTCTCGGCGCTTCCTGCCGGCTACAGGAACGACAATGGGGATTACTACTACGAGGGCGACATCGCGTACTTCTGGAGTTCTACCGAGGGCAACGGCTTCAGCGCGTACTACATGAGTTTGTACTGCAACGGCGACGATGCGGGCCTGTACGGCAGCTACGGCAAGGACGACGGGTTTTCTGTTCGTTGTCTAATGGATTAGGTCTTAGGTTATAGGTTGTAGGTCTTAGGGCCGCTTGTTACAAGATGTGCCATCCTGACGGCCTCGCCTTTTTCCGCGTTCTCACAAAAGCCACCAACGAACACCGGTAGGAATTACAAATCAAACAAATCTGCGTGTGTGCCTGTGCGGGTTAATTCAAGAATAAGCAAATTCTCTTTCTTCTGATAAATTAACAACCAATCGGGGCGTATATGCAGCTTGCGATGCCCTGCCCATTTCCCATTGAGGGCATGATCGTGTAGACGCTCTTCTAGCGGTTCGTCATTGGCGAGTTTTGAAACAACGGAGTATAATTCCGCCATATCGTAGTTTCTTTTTTTCGCACGTTTGAGGTCCTTCTTGTATTGAGATGTCCACTGAATCTTATATGGTTGATTCTTTTCTACCACAGTTTCATCTCCTGAATGGCTTCATTGAGGGTGTAGGTTTTAACTTTTGACGGGTTTTTCCTGTATTTCTCGATGAGCTTGTCGCCTTCTTTCATGGCCTTGATGGTTTCGCTGTTTGGGCGGTCAATGCCTATTTCGAAGGGGATTTTTCCTTCGCGCAGAACTTGCTTGGTGAACACGTTGTAGAGTCCGGAAATGGTCATCCCGACTTTTTCGCAGAAATCGGCAATGCCCTTTTTGTCTTCGTCGTCCAGTGTGATTGTCAGGTTGGCCATTTTTACCTCGTTTGTGTGGTTTTTAAGTGTTTTATCCATTAAAATTACATAAAATACACTTGAAATACAAGTGCTTTTGTGTGTATTTTGTCTCATTTTGCGTGTTGCCTCCGTTTTTGGTGTGCTTATCTGTATATAAGACGGAGATGTAGGCCGAAAAAAGCCTTGTAAAGGAAATTTTTACGATGGAGTGAAAGGGGGATACCCCGTCAAGCGGGGCATGACAAGAGGGGAGGTCCGGCATGACAGCAGGGGGGGACTTCTTGGAGGAAACTCGCAGGGACTAACAGTCACAAGAGTTTCCGTCTGCAGAAACGGTTTAGCCCCAAAAGGTCTTGACCGCAAAGCACTTGTGAACCAGAGCCGTTCTTGTGTTTTTCGACCGAGATGTGAGTTTCTCGAGTGAACAGTCGAACAAAGTGAGTCCCTGTGAACGAGGGAAGGCTCACATCGAGGGAGAGATTTGTTAAAGGACATACCCACCATAATGATAGCGGATCCTCGCCGGAGCCTGCCCTGAGCAAGGTCGAATGGGCGAGGATGACAATGAAAGAGCGATGGGGTTTTAGGGGCGAAGCCCCTAGGAGAGGGGGTAGGCAAAGACTTGCCCTAGATTCTTCGACTCCACTTCGTTTCGCTCAGAATGACACGGAGCAAGGCTTTGACGAGGGGGAGGCTTCCCCCACATTAGGGATAGAGATTGCTTCACTGCGCTTGCGCAATGACAAGTGTTAGGTAGTCTTTGCGGCTTTCTTCTGCTTTACAATCAGCACGATGAGCCAAATAAGTCCGGTGAGAATCATGAGGCTGCAGAGCGTCTGGCCGCGGCTCATGCCGAACAGGTCCACGCGTCCAATGTGGGCGTCGGGCATGCGGAAAAACTCGATGAAGAACCGTGCGGTGCCGTAGCCTATCAAGTACAGGCAGGGCATCTTGTCGTGGAGGACTGGAATGCGGCGCAGGTTGTAGAGCGCTACGAACAAAAGAACGCCTTCGAAGAGCATTTCGTAGAGCTGGCTCGGGTGATGGAGCACCGGCGGGCTCACCAGGCTGTCTTTTGCCAGCGGGAACCACATGCCGATGGGGCTGGTGGTCACTTCGCCAAAGAGCTCCCCGTTGATGAAGTTTCCCCAGCGTCCCCAGGTGTAGGCGAGGGGCGCCAGCAGAAAGCAGAGGTTCAGGGTTTTCCACAGGTCCATCTTGTTGCGCTTGATGCCGATGATGGTGAACACGGTGCCAAGGATTAGCCCCCCGTGGTAGCTCATGCCCGAAATGCCCACGAAATGCCCGTTGCTCATGGGAATAAGGATTTCGGTGGGGTTAGCGAGGTAGTAGTCCGCCTTGTAGAAGAACACGTAGCCAAGGCGCGCCCCGATGATGATGCCCGCGATAATCCAGGTGAAAAGGCTGTCGAACTGTTCCTTGGTGTAGCCCAGGTTTTCTTTCTTGTTGATGTGGGTCAGGGTCAGGTAGCCCGTGACGAAGGCGAAAATGTACATGATGCCGTACCAGCGCACGGGGAAACTCCCCAGCGTGAATGCGGTTCCGTCAAAATACGTGGGAATCAGGTTCCACCAGGACAAATCCATGTTACTTTCCTTTCTTGGTGTTCAAATTCTGGTGCGCCCAGTAGTTCATGATCATGGCGGCCACTTGGGTGGCTGGCTGGCTGCGGACCTTCTGCAGGTCGTGAATCTGCAAGATGACCACCACGATGGCTTTTTTGGGGTCTTCCTTGGACTGGGCGAATCCCTTGAACCATTCGTAGCGTCCGTAGGGGTCGTGCCCGTCCAGGGAGCCGGTCTTTCCGCCGATGTCCAGGGCGTTGTAGTTCTTGCGGGCCATGTTCCGGGTGGAAATTTGCTTGCGGGCCGTTCCGTTGGTGATGGAGCGGATCATGGCCTGCCTAAGCCCGTAGTAGGTGTTCTCGCTGAAGGAACCTGCGTTCAGGGCGATGCGGTTCTTGGGAGCGTAGGGGGCCAGGTTTTCGGCCCAGGGAATTTCAAGGGGCTTCTTGGCGAGAATCGCCCGGACTTGTGCCGCCGCCAAAAGCGGGGTGAGGGTGGTGGATTCCGTAAAGCCGCAGCTTACCTCGGCAAGTCCGTAGCCGCTGTCGGGTGGCGTGTAGCTGGAACGCCCCGGGATGCCGCTTGGGAAGTTGGTGTTGTAGCCCAGTTTCTTGGCGGCTTCTTTCAGCTTGCCTGCGCCAACGTTCAGGCCTATGAGGGCGAGGGGCGGGTTTGCGGACATGGCGTAGGCGTCTTGCAGCTCGATGGTGGGGCCCGTGTAGTTCTCCTTGACCCGTAACTGGTTCTTGTACAGCGTGTGGTAGGAGCCGATCATGGGGATGGGGGTGTTCAGGGAGTAGCGCTTGCTGTCCATGGCGGCGGCGATGGTGATGGTCTTTGCCAGGGAGGCTGCGGGGAAGGTATTCTTCACGAAAAAGTCCGGCGTACTCTGGACCTTTTCGTTTTTGCGTTCGCCCCAGGCGATAATCTCGTTGGTCTGCACGTCCACCACCAAGATGACGCCGTACATGGGCTTGAAACGGCGGAGCATATTGTCGATTTTTTCGGCCAGGAACACGTTTTTCTGGGCCTTGATGTGGGTGGAGTCGATGACCTCGATTTCGGGGGGAACCTCGGGCGTGACCGCCGCGGTGATGGCGGCCTGGGCATTAGCCATGTCTTCGGCCTTCTGCTCGGCGGGGGTCAGGGGCGAACCTTCGGCCATGGCGGTTTCAATGTCTCTTGCTCCGGAATCGCTTGCGGCGCTGTCGTTGACTGGATTACTGGCGGTGTTGCCTGCGGAGTCGGCGGCAACGAGGGGTGCTTCCGGCGCTTCGGGGAGCTTTGCGACTTCTTCTTTTTTGCCGCCTCCGAAAATGCAGGAGCCTATCATGAAACAGAGGGTCGCGAATATCCCTAGGGCGATAATGCGGTTGCGGAGCCGTTGGGCGTAGGGCAGGGGTTGAATGGGCATCTGTTAAAGGGATTCCTTGAAGATGGTCTTGCGGTAGTAGGCCAGTTCGGCGATGCTTTCCCGGATGTCGTCCAGGGCCTGGTGCTTCTCTTGCTTCTTGAATTCGGGCAGGTTCGGGTACCAGCGGAAGGTGAGTTCCTTGATGGAACTGACGTCGATGTTCCTGTAGTTCAGCCAGCCCGTTACCTTGGGCATGTACTTGTACATGAACCTGCGGTCCTGCGTGATGGAGTTTCCGCAGAGCACGTTCAGTTTCTCCTGGGTGAAGGGCTTGATAAAGTCCAGGGTCATCTGGTCGGCGTCGGCAATGGAAAAGCGGGATTTGCGGCAACGGTCGATAAGCCCGCTCTGCTTGTGGTGCTTGGAGTTCCACTCGTCCATGCCGTTGAAGATGTTTTCGGTCTGGTAGATGGCGAGCACCGGGCCTTCGGCGAGAATGTTCAGGTTCGGGTCGGTCACGATGGTGGCCACTTCGAGGATTACGTCTTTTTCGGGGAAGAGCCCCGACATTTCCAGGTCCATCCACACCAGGTTCGGTGCGCTTTTAATCTTTGCCATAACGGTGCTAAATCTAGTTTTTTTCAAAAAGTTGAGAGATGAGTCTGTGCCAATGTTATCTTTTCATCGCATTTTTCTGTCCGTTTTTCACCGGTGGTGTCTTTTTGTCGCCAACTTTCGCCAAATGATAAATAAAACTATTTAATGTAAGTTTTTTATTTTCTATATTGGCCCGCGTTAATTTGTTACACCAATAGGAGCAATTATGGAAGAAGTCGTAATCACTGGTATGGGCTGCGTTTCGGCCCTTGGCAACAGCCCCGATGTACTTTGGGATAATCTTTTGCAGGGAAAGTCCGGCATTGCCACTATTGACCGCTTTGACGTAAGCGCATGCCCCATCAAGATTGCCGCCGCCGTGAAGGAATTCGACGGTTCCGAATATTTCAGCAATCGCGACCAGTCCCGTTTTTCCAAGTGCATCCAGTATGCCGTCTATTCCGCCTACAAGGCCCTGGCCAACGCAGGAATTGACCCCAAGGCCGAAGACCCCAGCCGCTCCGGCGTGATTATCGGTGCCGGTGTGGGCGGCATGAACATGTATTCGGATAGCGCCGTGACGCTAGCCAACCGCGGTCCTAGCCGTGTGTCCCCCTTCTTTATCCCCATGGCCATCGTGAACATGCCCGCCGGCGAAGTTTCTAACCGTACCGGTTGGATGGGCCCCTGCTTTGCAGTTGTTTCTGCCTGTGCCACCTCCAACCACTCCATCGCCGCCGCCTACGACGCCATCCGTCTGGGTCGTGCCGACATCATGCTGGCTGGCGGTACCGACGAGACGGTGAACCCGCTGGCCTTGGCTGGCTTTACCAACATGCATGCCCTGAGCAAGCGTAACGACGACCCGTCCACAGCATCTCGCCCCTTCGACAAGGACCGCGACGGCTTTGTGATGGGCGAAGGTTCCGGCATTCTGGTGCTTGAAAGCCTCTCTCACGCCAAGAAGCGCGGCGCCAACATTCTGGCCCGTATCGCAGGCGTTGGCATGAGCGCTGATGCCCACCACATGTCCGCTCCCCGCGAAGACGGCGAAGGCGTGCGTCTCGCTATCGAGATGGCGCTCCGCGATGCAGGAATTTCTCCGAACGACGTGGGCTACGTGAACACCCACGGCACTTCTACTCCTCTTGGCGACGTGGCCGAATGTTCCGCCCTGGAAAAGGTGTTCGGCGCCCGCGACAGCCTGAAGGTGAACTCCTCCAAGTGCATGATCGGGCATGCCCTGGGTGCCGCCGGCGCTCTCGAGGCTATTATTACCGTGAAGTCCCTGCAGAACCAGATGGTTCATGCCACGAGGAACGTGTTCAACCAGGACGAACGCATCCACCTGGATGTGTGCGCCAACAAGAACACCAGTCACGACTTCAAGTACGCCCTGTCCGACGGCTTCGGCTTTGGCGGCCAGAACAGCGTGCTTTTGCTTGCCCGCGACTAATCTTAATTAGGAATTAGGATTTCGGATTTCGGAATTTATTGCCTAGAAATAATTCCGAATTCTGAAATCCGAACTCTGAATTGAGATTTTTCTATCTTTGCTGGCGTGAATTTTGCAATGCGAAAAATTCTCGCTGTGTTAGTGCTTGCGCTGGTGTGCCTTGTGCAGCCTTCGCTGTCGGCTCCTTACGATCCGCCCACCTGGCGCGATTCCACCTGGGACTACCGCAGCGAAGATTCTACGGACCTGGCAGGAGAAGTATCCTGGCTCAAGGTTGGGGGTGTTGCCTCTCTGACGCTCATTGCCTACGGGGCTGCCTACTGGCTTGTTTTTGACAAGGGCTGGTGGGACGAGCAGGGCAACCATTTCCATTTCGAGAACGACTTTGACTACGCCCTGAACCTGGACAAGTTCGGGCATTTCGCCTCGGGGGTGGCCATGGGCGAACTCTTTTACGAGGGGTATCGCTGGGCCGGTGCTACGGAGTTCCAGTCCTACTTGTTTGCTGGGCTTTCCGCCATGATGACCCACATCGCCATCGACGTGAAAGACGCCTATTCTCCGGAGTGGGGCTTTAGCATTTTTGACGTGCTCTCCGGGACGTTGGGCGGTTTCTTGCCTATGGCGGAGCGCTACGTGCCCTTGTTCAAGTACGTGGACCTCAAGTGGAGCTACTGGATTAACAGCAGGGCCTATTACGACCAGGGCAAGATAGATGGAAAGAACCACACCTGTGTCTTTACCGACGATTATGTGAATCAAACATTCTGGGCGTCTTTCAAGATTTATCGCATGTTGCCGGCAGCTGTCCGCAGCTATTACCCCAGCTGGCTTGCCATTGCGGCCGGTTTAAGCATTGACGATGGTGTCTTTTTGCATAACAAGGAGATTACCCCCCACAGGGAAGTGTATATCGCCCTGGACTACGACCTAGAGGCGTTCCGCCCCCAGAGCCGCATGGCACGCACCCTGATAAAGAGCCTGAACTATTTCAAACTGCCGGCACCGGCTGTGCAAGTTTATCCTGAATTCCACTGGTTCTTGTTGTATCCCATCAAATTCTAGCCCCACCCCAGTTGTCATCCTGACCCTGAACTAGTTTTGGGGGAATACGGTAGGTACCGCGGGTCTGGATTCTTCAGTCGCTACGCGCCCTCAGAATGACGTCTTGAGTTAATGTTTTTTATATTTCTGTCAAATGCAAATGAAACTCCGGATATTGCTCTTCTGGAGCGTTTTTTGGGTTATGTGCGGAACCTCGGGGGCTGCCCCTGTGGTGGGTTCCGAACGTACCCGGAATTTGCAGGGCCTGGAACATTCCCCCATGCTTATGGAGTACCACAGGCAGACCGTGGGGGAGGACCGCCAGTTCTTTACCTACCCCAGGCGTGATTACGGATTTATCCGGAACTTTACCCGCACGGAGTCCGGAGCCATGATGTTCATGGCCGATACTACCGGGGAGTTCTTTGGCAGGAACCACAGCTTTGGTGTGGCGGCCTCTCCGGTGTTCGGGGCGGAATACCGCGGTAGTGAATCCCTGGGCGATACCCTGTGGCCCTCCTTTGACGGGGGCATTTACCTGCGGGGTTACGCCGACTCCCTGGATTTCGATCTGGATGCCCGCATGTATGCCGGCGAACATTCCGCCAAAAAGCCCAAGAGTTTTGACGGCGAGGTTTTTGACGTGCAGACCAAGGAAGGCAATGCCGGTGCCGACTACGTGAGCTATTCCCGCTACAGGGCACACATGGCCTTGAACTACGCCTGGGCAAGGTTGCAGCTGGCCCGTGACGTGCTCCACTGGGGGCCGGGCTACTACAACAATCTATCCCTGAACCAGTTTGCCTTGCCCTACAACATGCTCTCCCTGGACCTGACCTTTGGACCCCTGCGAGTGTTCAGCGTGTATGCAGACCTTCGGGTGGACAGCTGGAGTTATAGCAGGAACAACCTGAACGACCGGAACCTGTATGCCCACCGCTATGAACTGGCCCTTGGAAACCTGACTATCGGCATGAGTGAAATCCAGGTGCTGTACAACGAGAACAAACCCTGGCTGTTCGTGCCCATCGCTCCGCTTTTTATTGAAAAGGGCAACTACACCGAGCGGGTAAACAACGGGGCTCTGGCCCTGGACTTGAACTACCGCCTGTTCAGTGCGGTCAGGCTTTATGGTGAATTCTTCTTGGACGATTTGGAATCTCCCAATGCGGTTTACGAGAACAAGTACAGCAACAACCGCTGGGCGGGCATGCTGGGTTTGCAGGCGGGGCACGACTTTTACGTGGGGCAAAAGCGACTCAGTGCGGGTACCATTGCCGAAATCGCCCGTGTGGAGCCCTACACCTATTGTCATTACGATACCGCCCATGCGCAGCTCGCGAACCTGGGGGCTCCTCTCGGGAACCCCAACGGCCCCAACAGCTTGTCGGTGGACTGGACGGTATATGCCCAGGCGGCCCTTGGGTCCCTTGGACAGTTGTTTGCGGGCGTACACCAGAAATGGCTGTGGAAGGGCACCGATGCCGGGAGTAACATCGAAGACCCTTACAAGACGGTGCGCAAGCGTTTTGCCCATGGGGCGCCTCTTGTTTATACCGTGGCTCCAGCCATCGGGTACAACGGACGGTTTGTAGGCTTTTCGGGAGAGTTGACCTTGGGGGACTCCAAGGCGGCAGACATTAGAGTTTCATTCATGTGGTAGCATATGGCGAACATTAAAGAGAGAATTAAGGGAAACGTGCATTTCAAGGCGCTGATGAACAGTTTCCGTTTGCGTAAGCGGGTGCTGGCCCTGGCCGATGCCTTTGTGGTGGCGGTGTCGGCTTTGATCGCCAACTACCCTCTGCCCCTTTTCGCCGACCGCATTGGTCGCCCGGACCTGTTTGTCATCATTGTCACCAGCATCATCTGCTGTTTTGGAAGCCTTCTGTTCTTTGGAGCCTACAACAAGTTGTGGCGCTATTTCAGCAAGCGGGATTACTTGAGCTGCGTCAAGGGAATTGTCGTAGGTATTGCTGTGGCTTATGGCCTGGTGTACCTGTTCCATAAGGATTTGTTTTGGAAATTTGCCTTGCTCCATGCTGTTGTTGCCGTAGTGGGCGTCTCCCTGTTCCGTTACCTGTTCCGTAGGACCTTTGTGTCATTGGTTTTTACGGGAATGCATGAGGCCGAACGTAAGCGCACCATGATTATCGGTGCCGGAAATGCGGCTATGCTGTTGTTGAATGAAATTCGCAACAACCAAAACGATGCAAACCATGGGGAAAACACGGGTTCTGCAAAGAATATCAATCCCGTGTGTTTGATAGATGACGACCGCTATAAAATTGGCAAGCCCTTTAACGGGGTGCTGGTGGCGGGAACTACATCGGATATCCCGAAAGTGGTAAAGGAATTGCGGATTGAGCAGATTATCTTTGCTATCCCTAGTTGTCCGCCTAAGGATAGACAGGCTATCTTGGATATTTGCGGAAAGACGGGCCTTCCGGTGAAGGTGTTGCCCTTTATTGGAAGCCTTTTGGATACCTCTGCGGTGGGTACGGGTTCGACCAGTTTTGTAAGCCAGATTCGTGACATCAAGGTGGAGGATTTGTTGGGACGCGAACCCATACGGTTCAACAATTCTGAAATTCGCGAGTTCATCGAGGGTAAAGTCTGCATGGTCACCGGCGGTGGTGGCAGCATCGGTAGCGAACTGGTGCGCCAGATTGCAAAGTATAAGCCCAAGCAGGTGATTATCGTGGATATCTACGAGAACAATGCCTACGAAATCCAGCAGGAACTGGTGATGGAGTATGGCGACCGCCTGAACCTGGTGACTCTGATTGCAAGTGTTCGCGACTATTTCCGCATGAACCAGATTTTCAAGAAGTACGAACCCCAGGTGGTGTTCCACGCGGCGGCCCACAAGCACGTGCCCCTGATGGAAAATAATCCTATGGAAGCCATCAAGAACAACGTGGTGGGCACGTTCAACATGGCCACGCTTTCGCTGCTGCACAACGTGAAAAAGTTCGTGATGATTAGCACCGACAAGGCGGTGAACCCAACCAACGTGATGGGGGCTTCAAAACGCTGTTGCGAGATGATCGTGCAGTTCTTTGCGCAACAAAAGGACTGCAAGACCGAATTCGTGACCACTCGCTTTGGAAATGTGCTGGGGAGCAACGGCTCCGTGATTCCGCTGTTCAAGCGCCAGATAGAGCAGGGCAAGCCCGTGACGGTGACACACCCCGACATTATCCGCTACTTTATGACCATTCCGGAGGCGGTGAACCTGGTGCTTACGGCGGCAAGCTTTGCCCATGGCGGCGAAATTTTTGTTCTGGATATGGGGCAGCCCGTGAAGATTGTGACCTTGGCCGAAAACCTGATCCGTATGTATGGCAAGGTGCCTTACAAGGATGTGGAAATCAAGTTCACGGGATTGCGACCTGGCGAAAAACTGCTCGAGGAATTGCTGATGAACGAAGAGGGCCTACAGAAGACCAAGAACAAGCTCATCTATATCGGAAAGCAGATTGAGATTGATGCCGATACCTTTATCAATGAACTGTGGACATTGAAGAATGCTGCTCAGGAAAATGACGACAAGACCGCCATTTCTGCCTTGCATCACATTGTACCCACCTTCACCACTCCCGAGGAATTCAACAAGACGGTAAGGATGCCAAAGGTGTAAATTTTGGCGGGTGTCGCCAATCAGAGGAGCATGCTATGGACCAGAAACTGAAAATTCTTCTTTCTTTCGCTGTAGCCCTGTTCCTTGGAGCTTGCGGCGATTCCTCCAGTTCTTCTAGTGACGAAGACCAGGTGCTGCTCAGCACCACTGTCAAGAAAGACGGTATCGACATGCTGAGCTTTGGTAGCCTGAATCTGGACGTGGCGGCGGATTCGTTCCTTGCGGTATTTGAACTGGGGGACATTGTAACGGTGATGGTGGACGGTTACGACACCCTGGAAGTCCCCGTTGTGCCGGACTACGATGCCGTTTCTCCCGGGGAGCTTTTGCTGCGTGTGGTGTCGGGTAAGCCCCACGTGACTCTGGGCATCAACTTTGGGCAGCTTGCCGTTGCCCTTGGCATTGCAGAAAACGCTCCTGCGGGTTCGGAATACCCCTACCGGCTGAAAGATGTCGAGTTGCCAATCGAGGTGAACGTTGCCCTGAAGGACAAGGGCGGCTTCAAGGAAAACCTTGAAATGCTGGAATACCAGAACTACGGGCTGGTCATGGATAACTATCCGGAATTGTCTGTAGCAGATTTTGCCAACTTCAGGGAAATTGCCACCACGGGAATGGGGAAGGGCGTGCTCTACCGTTCTTCTAGCCCTATCGACCCGGTGGATGGCCGCAATACATACGCAGATTCCCTGGCCAAGGCGGCCAAGGTGGCCACCTTCATCAACCTGACGGATACGGACAAGGGTGCCAAGGCCTACGAGGGTTTTGACAAGTCCTACTACGCTACGCAGAAAGTGGTATATCTCTCTTTGCCGGCGTCGTTCACTACCAACCTCTTCAAGGAAGGCTTGGTAAAGGGCCTACGGTTCATGCTCGAAAACGAGGCCCCTTATCTGGTGCACTGCCAGATGGGCAAGGACCGTGCGGGCTTCGTGAGTGCTGTGCTGGAAGCCTTGATGGGTGCTTCTGCCGAAGAAGTAGAGAAGGACTACGTGAAAACCTACGATAACTACTATAACGTGGTGCACGGCAAGCAGCAGCGCCTTACGGAGTCGCAGCTGGACTGGTTCCAGGCCCTGATTGTCCGCAATATGAAAATGGCCTACTCCGATGCGGGCGTGAATATTGATGACTTCGAAAATGTTGACCTGGCCAAGGCCACGGAACAGTACCTGGAAAAGTTGGGACTGTCCAAAAAAGAAATAGCGGACCTGAAGGCCCGCCTGAAGTAATAAGTTTTTTTCACCTGAAACGTCATTCCGGGCTTGACCCGGCGGACAGCACTTGGCAATTTATTGCCTAGTGCGCATGGCCACCTTTAGGTGGGAAACTAGATGGCGGATCAAGTCCGCCATGACGTAGTGCTTAGAATATGTGCAATCAAGTTTATAATTGCATTGCTTTCTGAAAAAAACGAGTCTTAGGGAAGGCGGATGCCGTCGTCCTGGATCAGGATTTTTCCTTCGCGGTAGAGGGTCCCGAGAATCTTCTTGAAGGTCTTTTTGGACATGCCGAATTCCTTCTGGATGGTTTCCGGGTCGGTGTGGTCGCCGTAGGGCAGGAACCCGCCCGCTTCGGAGAGTTTCCGGAGCACTGCGTTCGGGCTGTCGCTTTTCATGAGCCCCTTGTAGCCTACGGGCGAAAGGTTCAGGGTGATTTTACCGTCGTTTGTGAACCGCTGGATGTAGCCCGGCATGGTGTCGCCGATGTAGATGCGTTTTGTGCCGGGCGTGACCATGAGGCGCCCCGTATAGCGGTAGTTCACCAGAAAGTCCACGTAGTCCGGCGTGACTTCGTAGGCGGCCAGTTCCACCCGCTCTCCCACGTGGAGTTCAGAGGTGTCGGTGTCGATGAAGCTCTTGATTTTTTCGGTAGCCACCAGACGGTTGCTCTTGTCGTCCAGCAGAATATAGACCACGCAGCGGTCGCCCCGCTGGAGTTCTCCCAGCTGTTGCTTGTAGGGCAAGAACAGGTCCTTGTTCAGCCCCCAGTCCAGGAACGCTCCCACGCGGTTTACGTCCTTGACTTCCAGCACGGCGAATTCTCCGGCCTGGGCGTAAGGTTTCTGCAGGGTGGCGATGGGTCGGTCTTCGCTGTCCATATACACGAACACGTCCAGGATTTCGCCTTCTTCCAGGGAAAATTCCTCCCGGTTTCCGGGGAGCAGTACCCTTCCGCCGGTTTCCAGCTCCAGGTAATACCCCTGGGGCATGATGCTTTCGACCCGGGCGCGATTGTATTTGCCGATTTCCATAATTGCCTTTCCGTTCAAGTGTCCGCGATTGCGGGGTTGATGTCGCGACCATCCGCGACGATAAAAATATAGGATTTTATTATATTCAACAACGAATTATGATAGACTTTATCGGCGACATTCACGGTCACGCTACCGAACTGCGGGCCCTGCTAAAGAAGCTGGGCTATGTGGAACGTGGCGGTGTTTTCGCCTATCCGGGAAATGCCCGTAAGGTGGTGTTTCTCGGGGACTACATCGACCGGGGCTCTGAATCCCGGGAGACTATCGACCTGGTCCGCGCCATGCGTGACGCCGGAGCTGCTACCGCCCTCATGGGAAACCACGAATTCAATACCCTCTGTTTTTGGCAGCAGAACGGTGCTGGCGGTGGGCATTTCCTGAAGACTATTACAGGTGGCTACCTGCGGGACCATTCCTTCAACAAGGTTGCGATTCTTGCACGGACGGTGGAATCTTACCGCGGGCGGCAGCAGGAATTCCAGGAAATGCTGGACTTTCTGAAAACCTTGCCGTTCTATATGGAAACGGACTTGTTCCGGGCGCAACACGCCTGCTATGACGCCGAATGCGTACAGACCCTGCGTGAGGCGGGCATTACAAGCTTTGCCGACGGGAACTTTGACGAACTGATTGCCCGTGCCTGCGACAGCCACAATGAATTTGAAGATTCCCTGTTCCACCCTCTGGATATCTTGCTGAAGGGCCCCGAGATGGAGCTGCCTGCAGGCGGGACCTTCCGGGACGGCGAAGGCGTGGTGCGCAAGAAGATGCGGCTTCGCTGGTGGATTGACCCGAAGGACGCCTCCCTTCAGGACATTGCGCTCCAGCCCGGCGTAGACTTTTCCGACGAACCCGTTCCTGAATCTATTCGGTCTCGAAAGTTCTACGGCGAAAACGAACGGCCAGTATTTTTCGGACATTACTGGCTTAAAGGTGAGCCGGCGCTTATTCGTAAAAACGTCTGCTGCCTGGATTACAGCATCGGAAGTTTCCTTGGGCATGGCCGTATGGTGGCCTACCGCTTCGATGGGGAGCAGGAGTTGGATGCCCGCAAGTTCGTGTGGGTGGAGGGAACTTGATGTTGCAAGTAGCGAGATTCTGCGGCTCTCTTAAGGTGACCGTGTTCTTGCTGGTGGCGTTCCTTCTTGTGGTCTTTTGGGGCGTTCTGGGCCAGGTTTCCATGGGCATGGACGTGGGCACGGAACGTTTTTTCGGGAGCTTTTTTGTCTGGATTCTTGATGTGATTCCCGTGCCCGCCATGAAGGGCCTCTCGGTGCTGGCCTCTATCCACTTGGTTCTTTCCATGTTTTTCAGGATGCCTCGTGGCAGGCGTTATGTAGGGCTTTACGGAATTCATGTGGCCCTGCTTTTGCTTTTGGTAGGAAGCCTTGTGGGGAGTGGTGTACAGATGCGGTACAATGGCTACAAGAATGTGACACCAGAATCCGCTCCGGAAACCTCTGGTATGTTGACCATGTTCCCCGCAGGAGATAGCCTGGGGACTTATGCCCGGCAGTTGCCTTTGGATGATGCAGGCTGGGCCTACCATGTGGAATACCGGGGCCGCTTTCCCATGTCGCCAGAGGCCTCTATCGACCTCTTTACGGTAACTTACGATCCCTTCCGTTTTGTACCGTACCTGTTTGCGCTTTTGTTGCTTGTGAGTATTGCCTACTTCTACGTTGGCGTTATGATAGGGAACCGCAAAAAAATATGACCCGATTGCCGTTCCCGAAAATATTTGTGCTTCTTCTGCTCGCCGTCGTGACGATGGCGTGGGCGTCGGAACGTCCGATTCCTCGGACGGAACTGCGGGGCTCTGAGACGGCGATTGTCTATCAGGGGGAGGTGCGGCCTTTCGGTTCTTTTGCCCGTGATGTGCTGGACGGTTTTTCGGGAAAAACGGCTTACCGCTGCGGCGAAGGAGAGGCTGACCGCTGTCCCCGTAAGATGCAGGCTACCGAAGTGGTTACGGAAATTATGGGTGGAAAGCCCAAGGCTCGTGACTGGAAGCTTTTCAAGGTTTTGCGCAGCGATGTGTCGGAGGCTTTGTCCCTTCCGAAGGACAGCCGGTATGTGAGTTATGGGGAGCTTTCCAAGTCCAGGGACTTGCTGGAGCTTTATGCCAGCAGGGAAGATGACCATGCCGCTACGCTAGAGATGAAACGGCTCTACGGGAATGTCCAGCTGTTCGAGACCCTGGGGGATAGCGCCCGGGTGAAGGAACTTTTCACCCTGGCAGACCCCGCCCAGGCAGAAAGCGGCCCCACGGTTCGGCGGGTCAATCTGGAACTGGCCTACTATTTTGTGGACCCTGTGCTGTGGGCCTTCGTGGCGGCATTTGTCGGGTTCTTGCTTTCCCTCTTGAACCTGAATTTCAAGAAGACGGCTCTGGACCGAGCCGCCAACGGGGCGGGCCTTATGGCCACGGTAATTCTGGTCTTGACCCTTGCGTTGCGCTTTGCGGTGACGGGTCACCCGCCTATGGCGAATTTGTACGAAATCATCTTGTGGGTGGCCCTGCTGTTGGAGTCCTTCGAGGTGGTAGCGTTTTTCCGTTGCCGCCGTCGCCAGTTCTCCCTGATGGTGCCTATCGCCTTCGTGGCGGCCCTGCTGCTGTTCTTTGCGCGGTTCGTGCTGGAAACCGGCGATGCCTTCCGGGCGCTGCCCGCCATCTTGAATTCTTCGGTGTTCCTTACCCTCCACGTGTTTACCATCGCCATGGGATTTGCGGGCATGATTCTTTCGGGAATCGTGGCCCATGTGGCCCTGTTCCGTTTCCGTGGCAAGGAAGTCCCCCGAGATGAGCCCCTCATGTCCCTGCTCTACGGCACCCTGGTTTTCGGTTCGGTCCTGACCATAGTGGGCACTCTTTTGGGAGGCGTGTGGGCAGACTTTGCTTGGGGGCGTTTCTGGGGGTTCGACCCCAAGGAATGCGGTGCCCTCTTTGTAATCCTCTGGGCCATGCTGGGTTTGCACCTGCGAGCCGGGCGTCTGGTGACAGGCCGTGGCTTTGTGCTGTTCAACGCCTTCAATGTGGTGGTCACCTTCCTCTGTTGGTTCGGAATCAACCTTCTGGGCGTGGGACTTCACAGTTACGGCTTCCAGAACGGCACGTTTACCTGGCTCTTGAGCTTTGTTTTGGCGGACTGCGCCTTGATTCTCCTGTTAAATTTCTATTTTCGAAAACATGAGTGAGAATGTACCGAATGCAGAAGATGCCGCCGAGGAATCGGCGGAACTTCCGAAAGTGGAAAGCCGCGAAGACCTGATGCGCATTATCCAGGCCCTGGTCTTTGCTTCTCCGGATATCGTGACCCTGAAAAAGTTGCGGGAAATCCTGGGGGATTTCCTGGATGCCCGTACCGTGGCCGAGGCCTTGATTGCCGCCAACGATTCCCTGAACAAGATACAGTCTCCTTTCGAAATTGTGGAACAGGCCGGCGGTTACCGCTTCAGGACCCGTGCCAAGTATTACCCCTGGGTGCGCAAGCTGTTCCCGGAAGCCAACGCCCGCAGGCTTTCCCAGGCGGCCCTGGAAACATTGGCCGTAATTGCATACCAGCAACCCATCACCAAGGCCGCCATTGAACAGGTCAGGGGCGTGGCCTCTGTCGATGGGCCAATCCGTAACCTGCTGGACAAGGGATTTATTTCTCTGGGAGCCCGTGCGGAGACCGTGGGGAACCCCTACACCTACGTGACCACCCAGGAATTCATGAAGTATTTCGGGATTAACCGTATTCCCGAAGACCTGCCCCGCTTGCGGGAATTCAGCGAGCTTCTGGAGGCGGGCAATCTGGTGCCCCAGTATTCGATTCCCGAAAGTTCTCCGGAGGAGCCCAAGCCCCCCGAGGAAGTTCCGGACCAGATTGAGCTGTCCATGGGAGAGACCTGATGGCCGCTACGCCCTTGATGCAGCAGTACTACGAAATCAAGAAACAGAATCCGGGCTGCATACTTTTCTTTAGAATGGGGGATTTCTTCGAACTGTTCGAAGAAGATGCCGTTGTTGCTTCCAAAATTTTGGGGCTTACCCTCACCAGCCGAAACAACGGGGCGGCGGGGGAGACACCCCTTTGCGGGTTTCCGCACCATGCGGCGGACCGCTACGTGCCCAAGATGGTGGCCGCAGGCTATCGTATAGCCATTTGCGAACAGGTAGAAGACCCCAAGCTTGCCAAGGGAATCGTGAAGCGGGACGTGGTGGAAATCATCAGCGCCGGAACCGCCATGGACGAGACCAACCTGAATGCCAAGGAGGCCAACTACCTTTGCGCCTATATGCCGGCGGAATCGGGAGACGAGTCGGTGTTCGCCTTTGCCGACGTGACCACGGGCTACCTTGCGGTAAGCAGGAGCTCGGTGCAGGCTTTTGAGTGTGAGTTCTGTCGCCGCATGCCCAAGGAAGTGGTGGTGGCCGAAGGTTGTGAAATCCCTTCGGGCGTCATGGACATTATCCGCTCCGAAAACATCTTGATTACGGAGATTCCCGCCTTTTTGTTCGGGGCGGAACACGGGCGGGATGTGCTGTTTTCCCACTTCAAGGTGGAATCCCTGGTAGGCCTAGGCCTGGACGGTCGCGACCGTGAAACGGCGGTGACGGGTGCTCTTTTGCAGTATTTGATGGACCAGAAAAAGTCTGAGCTTTCCCACTTTACGGGTCTCGAGATTTTGAATCTGGACGACTACATGACCCTGGACCCCAGCACCTTGCGCAATCTGGAGCTGGTCCGCCCGCTGAACGCCGACGATTATTCCAGCACGTTGTGTTCCGTTCTGGACTTTACCGTTACCGCCATGGGTGGCCGCGTGCTGAAGGACTGGGTGAGCCACCCGCTGATTTCGGTGGAGAGGATTCGGGAGCGGCAGGCCGCCGTGACCGAGCTGGTAGGGAACCCCATGGCCCTGGACGAACTGAAGGAATCCCTCACCTCCATCCTGGACATGGAACGCCTGATGGGGCGGGTGGGGAGCGGTCGCGCCAACGCCCGTGACCTGGCCGGTATGGGTCGCTCCCTGTGCCAGGCCTCAAAAGTTGCCCGTGTGCTTTCGGAACTGCATTCCCCTCTGTTCGAACAGTTCCGTCAGGTGCTGGAACTGGCCAAAGGCAGGGGAGAGGAACTCCTGCAGAATTTCAACGACGACTTGCCCCTGACGGTTCGCGAAGGCGGCATGATTCGGGAAGGCGCCAACGTGGAGTTGGACGCCATGAACGCCGACATCAAGGATAAGCGCCAGTGGATTGCCTCCCTGGAAAGTCGCGAGCGGGAACGCCTGGAAATACCCAGCCTCAAGGTGGGCTACAACAGGGTGTTCGGCTACTACATCGAGATTACAAGGGCCCAGATGGCCAAGGCCACCAAGCCCATTCCTGACGAATACATCCGCAAGCAGACTACCGTCAACGCCGAGCGCTACATCACTCCCGAAATGAAGGAGTGCGAGTCCGTCATCAGCAACGCCGAGGTGAACATCCACGAGCTGGAATACCGCATTTTCTGTGAACTCAGGGACCGGGTGAACAGTTGGCGTAGCGAACTCCAGGAAATCGCCGACGCCATCGCCCGTGTGGATACGCTCTACAGTTTTGCCCGAGCCGCCCGCAAGTACAACTACGTGTGTCCGGAGGTCTATACCGGCACGGGTATCGAGATTCGGGGCGGTTTCCACCCCGTCATCGTGGCGGTGAATCCGGATTTGGACTTTATTCCCAACGACGTGGAACTTTCTCCCGATGCCACCCGCCTGATGCTCATTACGGGCCCCAACATGGCGGGTAAATCTACTTACCTGAGGCAGACGGGACTGATTGTGCTGATGGCCCAGATGGGCTGTTTTGTGCCGGCGGAATCGGCCCGCATAGGCGTGGTGGACCGGATTTTCACCCGCGTGGGGGCCAGCGACCGCCTGAGCCGCGGGCTTTCTACCTTCATGGTGGAGATGATCGAGACCGCCAACATTCTGCGGAATGCCACGCCCCACAGCTTGGTGCTGCTGGACGAAATCGGCCGCGGTACCAGCACTTTCGACGGACTTTCCATCGCCTGGTCCATCGTGGAGACGTTGCACAGCGAGCCTTCCCGCATGGCGCTGACGCTGTTTGCCACCCATTATCACGAACTCACCGGCCTTGTGGATTCTCTGGAACATGCGGGGAACTATCAGGTGGCGGTTCAGGAGAAAGGCGACAAGCTCATCTTCTTGCACAAGATTCTTGCCGGGGCTTGCGATTCCAGCTACGGTATTCACGTGGCGGAAATGGCGGGACTCCCCTCTACGGTGGTGCGCCGGGCACGCAAGATTTTGCTCCGTCTGGAAAAGCAGAAGATTGACCCCAGTGACGAGGCAATTCACAAGAAGAATAAGGAAAAGCCCCAGATGGACCTGTTCGCCGCCCCCGACGAGTCCCTGACGCTTTTGAAACAGGAAATCTGCCGCCTGCGTCCCGAAGAGATGACCCCCCTGCAGGCCCTGCAACGCCTCACGGAACTGAAGGAAAACTATGGGAAGTAGGTAGTAGGTGTTAGGTTGTAGGTGTTAGGTTGTAGGTGTTAGGTTGTAGGTTTTAGGTTTTAGGGCTGCTGGTTACAGGAGGCTCCGAGCCTGCCCGGATTTGTTCTGGGATGCCGGGGTCAGCGTCAACCAGAAACGAAAAGTTTAGAAGTAAAAAACAGGAGTAACAATGTCTGTACAAGTAATGGTAAATGGAATTCCGGGCAACATGGGCCGTATCGTGGCCGAAACCTGCGTGGCCCGTGGCTTGGAACTGGTCCCGTATTCCTTGACGGGCGAAATCATCGTGGAAAACGAGGCCGAGGTGGCCGGCAAGACCGTCCAGCTCCTTAAGCCCAGCAACCGCGAAGAACGCATTGGCGAGGTGCTGGCCAAGTACCCGAAAATGATTTGCATCGACTATACCCACCCCACGGCGGTAAACGATAACGCCGCCTTTTACGTGAAGCACAAGATTCCCTTTGTGATGGGCACTACCGGTGGCGACCGCGAAGCCCTTGCAAAGCTTGTGGCCGACGCCAACCACCCCAGCGTCATTGCTCCCAACATGGCCAAGCAGATTGTGGCTTTCCAGATGATGATTGAGTTCTTGGCCAAGGAATTCCCTACGGCATTCAGCGGATACAAACTTTCCGTTGTCGAAAGCCACCAGAAGACCAAGGCGGACACCAGCGGCACGGCCAAGGCTGTGGTAGGGGACTTCCAGAAGATGGGATTCGACTTCTCTGTAGACGACATCGAGAAGGTCCGTAACGAAAAGGAACAGGTGGAACGGATGCACGTGCCCGAAGAATACCTGGGCGGACACGCTTTCCACACCTATAGCCTGGACAGCGCTGACGGCACCGTGCATTTCGAGTTCCAGCACAACGTCTGTGGCCGCAAGATTTACGCCGAAGGCACCGTAGATGCGGTGAACTTCCTTGCATGCCACCTTGCAAACGGAACCGCAAAACCCTTCAACATGATGGACGTTTTGCGTTCTGGAAAAATGCGTTAAGAAAGGTATTAGGTTGTAGGTGTTAGGTATTAGGTGGAATAATCGCGGCTTTTGCCGCCCTAATAAGACACGCGAAGCGTGTGAAACTAAACCTACAACCTGTAACCTATAACCTAAAACCTAAACCATGCGGTCCTACATCCTCCGACGCCTGCTACTCATGATCCCGACCCTCATCGGGATTTCGTTGGTGTGCTTTATACTCATCCAGCTGTTGCCGGGCGGTCCTGTGGAGGAGATGATTTCCAGGGCCCAGCAGGCCGCCGCCATGAAGGGCGGGGTAGATGCGTCCAAGGCCCTGTCGCCAGACCAGATAGCCCAAATCCAGGCCTACTTCGGGTTTGACCAGCCCGCCTGGAAGCGCTACCTGACCTGGCTCTGGAACGTGCTGCATCTGGATTTGGGCTCGAGCTACACCTACGGCCTTCCCGTGTGGGATGTCATCGTGAGCCGTTTTCCCATCTCGCTTTTCTTCGGAATCACCTCGTTTTTCTTGAGCTACCTGATCTGCATTCCTCTCGGCCTCTGGAAGGCGGTACATCACGGCAGCAAGCTGGACTCCCTCAGCTCGGGCCTGATATTTTCGGGCTACGTGATGCCGGGTTATGCCTTGGGTATTCTCCTGATTATCTTCCTCGCAGGGGGCTCTTACTTGGACATCTTCCCGCTAGGGGGCCTTACCAGCGACGATTTCGAGGATTTCTCCTTCTTCGGGAAGGTTGTGGACCTGGGGCACCACCTGGTGCTGCCTATTTTCTGCTACATGATTAGCGAGTTCGCGTTCCTCACCTTCCTCATGAAAAATTCCGCTCTGGAGGAACTGGGCAAGGACTACATGCGCACGGCCCTTGCAAAAGGCATGAGTTTCAAGCAGGCCCTGGTGCGCCATGCGCTGCGCAACGCGCTCATTCCCATTGCCACCCGCCTCTCCGAAATCTGCACCCTCATGTTTGCGGGGGCGCTCCTTATCGAGAAGGTCTTTGATATCGACGGCATGGGCCTGCTATACTACAACTCCATGGTGAACCGGGACTACAACGTGGTCATGGGCATCATCTTCCTCAGCAGCCTCATGGCCATGGTGGGCCGCCTCTTCAGCGACATCCTCTACACGCTGGTGGACCCGAGAATCAAGTTCTCGTAAATTCCTTTTTTGTTTTATTGGCCCTTATTATAACGAAACGAAGGCCTTTTTTACAAAAAAACGGTTTTTTAGCAGGGAAAAATTCAAAAAGAAACGGGAGAACTGCTTTCTTTTTTCTTACATTGTACTTGTAAACAAGACAAGGAGAATAACACTATGAAAAAGATTCTTTGGGCAGGTGCCGGTCTAGTGGCTGGGGTCTGCATGTTCGCTTGCGGTGACAGTTCCAGCAGCACATCCTTCGAAATCCCCACTTACAGGAACGAAGCCGCGCTCCCCGATTCCTGCTCCATGGAAGTGGCCAAGGTGGACACGGCCTACTTTGCCTGTTTCGAGAACAAGTGGGTAGAGGTTAAGGATAGCGCTATCGTGGAACAGCTCAAGGAAGGTCTGGACGAAGAAGAAGTCAAGGCCAAGCTGGAAGAGTTGGAAGAACTTCTGAAAGCTGACACTCCTGCAACTCCTGCAAAACCCAAGTCCTCCAGCAGCGAGGAAACGGACGAAGACGTGGAATCTAGTGACAGCGAAGAACCTGAAAGTTCTGATAGCGAAGAGGAAGAATGCACCGGTCGCCATTGCAAGGGCGATGATAGTGGTTCTGGTAGCGAAAGTGGCTCTGGCAGCGAAAGTGGCTCGGGGAAAAGTTCGAGTTCGACAGGCGGAAGCACTAGCGAAGAGGTTAAATGTGTTGAAAATGGGTTTAAGACTCTCGAAGACTATGTTACATGGACAAGTTCTAGCGAGGGAAACAGGCTCCTTCACGGAAAGAAATCTTTGATGAAAAAATGTGTCGGTGATGCTAAAGATGATGCGACTGCCTTAAAAAATAATCTGCAACATGATACTCGTTATCAATGTTTTGCTGTGACATCTTTGACTGGTGAAGCCGAAGATCTTTATGAGTCCCTGTCTATGGTTTTTGACGTCGAGGTGAAGGTTGGTGATTTTGTTTGCGAAGGGATTTTTTCTGAAACCGTCTATGCTTTAACTCTTTTGAAAACAGAAGCAGCATCTTCAAAATTTTATGCAGCAAGTGCGGAGATGAGCGGATCCACCGATGAAGGATCCAGCGCAAGCGAAGGCGACGACAGCAGCTCCAGCGAAGCTGTGGAATCTTCGGCCAGCGTCGAGGAATCCAGCTCCAGCGAAGTTGTGGAATCTTCGACCAGCGTCGAAGAGTCCAGCTCTAGCGTTGAAGATGGCGAACCTTGCGGTGACACGGCCTACGATCCAGAAACCCAGTATTGCTTGAATGGCGTTGTCAAAAACATTAAATTTACCGTTTCTAGATCTCAGATATATGTTGATGGTGACTCGACGAAAACGTCACTGTCTGTAGAGGATGCTCTTGACTGCGATATTTCTTGGACGAATGGTTCCTCGGTGCGACGAATGAGCAGCTTTAACAATAATTGTGCCTGGATTTTTTCAAATAATAACAGTGACAAAGAAACCAAGCCCGTGGTTGTCACCTTAACATCGGTTGACTATGGTTCCGGAGCCGTTGTGCCAAATGGCGTGACAACTAACATAAAGGTGTTCGGAACAGCTTGGGGACGTCTCAGCAATTACGACTTCTTGGATTCCTATGTGAAATGGAATGCTTATATAGAAACTCTTGACGGGAGAAAAGTGACGATAATGAGTAAAGCAGCTACTACTTATCCATGTTCGGAATTGACTGGATTTAAGTCTGTGGCCTCTGGGTTAGAAGGCTTTACGAAAAACTGTTCTTCTGCTAATTCGACTTGTATATATACACGTAGTTCTCTTGATGGTGCAACATATGCTGTTATCTTCAAAGAGGTTGACAAAAGTTGTGAGATTGGTGCCGGTGTTGAAAGATCCTCGGGACGAATCTAGAACCCTTTAGCTAAAACGAATAGTAAATAAGGACTCCCGCAGCAATCGCTTCGGGAGTCCTTTGTTTCTAGCCGGTCCCTTCGTCCTGGATTCTTCATTGCGCATCTTTGACGCTTCTTTCAGAATGACGAAGGGCTGTGTTGCTCTTGTCAGGTGTTTTTACAGCGGCAGTTCCATCTGCTCGGAGGCTTTGTGGCTGGGCATGCTCTTGTGGAGTAGCCTGTAGGCGTTGCTGGTAGCAACGCGCCCCTGCTTTGTGCGGGAAAGCAGCCCCTTCTGGATCAGGTAGGGTTCGTAAACTTCTTCCAGGGTGTCGGTCTCTTCGCCCAGGGCCGCCCCGATGGTACCCAGGCCTACTGGGCCCCCGTCGAACTTGTCAATCATCATGGAGAGGATTTTCCGGTCCATGGGGTCCAGGCCTTCGCTGTCGATGCCCAACATCTGCAGTGTGCGTTCCGCCGCCTCCAGGTCGATAACGCCTGAACCGCGGACCTGTGCCACGTCACGGCACCGGCGCAAGATGCGGTTCGCGATACGGGGGGTGCCGCGGCAGCGCCCGCCCAGAATCTGGGCGGCGTCTTGGGTCAGTTCAATCCCGAGAATCTTGGAGCTCCTCATCAGGATTTGCATCAGGTCCTTTTCGTCGTAGAGTTCCAGCCGGTAGGACAACCCGAAGCGGTCGCGCAGGGGGCCGGTAAGCAGGCCTGTGCGTGTGGTGGCGCCCACCAGGGTAAAATGCTTGAGGGGCAGGTTCACGCTTCGGGCGGCAGGACCGGAATCCAGCATGATGTCCAGCCTGAAATCTTCCATGGCGGGGTAGAGGTATTCCTCGACGGTGCGGTTCAGCCGGTGGATCTCGTCGATAAACAGCACGTCGTTTTCTTGAAGCCCCGTAAGGAGCCCCGCCAGGTCGCTGGCTTTTTCCAGCACGGGCCCGCTGGTGATGTGGATGTTCACGCCCATCTCCTTGGCGATGATACCCGCCAGCGTCGTCTTGCCGAGGCCAGGGGGCCCCGCAAAAAGGCAATGGTCCAGGGCGTCTCCCCGGTGCTTGGCCGCCTCTATGGCGATAGAAAGGCTCTCCTTGATGGAGGCCTGGCCCGTAAACTGCTCCAGACTGAGCGGCCGGAGGGTCTGCTCCATTTCGGACTCGTCCAAGGAGTTTTTTCCGGGAGAAATGACGCGTTTATCTTCCATACTGCACAAATATACACCTGTTGGATAATCTTGTCAAGGCGTAAGCTTCATAATCCCGAAAATAAATCTCTTTTCTATATTTGTATGCGATGAAATTACCTGTGGTGTGTATTATCGGACGGCCCAATGTCGGGAAGTCCTCTCTTTTTAATCGGATTTTAGGCCGCAGGGCTGCCGTGGTTTCTGACCGTGACGGTGTGACTCGCGATAGGCATTACCAGAACGCAAATTATAAGGGCCACGAATTTACGGTGGTAGATACCGGCGGTTTTTTGCCGGACGATACCATCGATGTCCTGGCCGATAGTGTCCGTACCCAGATTTTTAACGCCGTCGAAGAATCGGACCTGGTCCTTTTTATGGTGGATGTCCGTGTGGGCATTACCAAGCTGGACCAGCAGTTTGCAAGGCTTATCCGCAAGTTGGATAAGCAGGTGATTCTGGTGGCCAACAAGAGCGAAAACCTGGGCGACCGTCAGGAAAGTTACGAGTTCTTGAAGCTGGGCTTTGGACAGCCCCGTACCATCAGTGCCTTGACGGGTTATGCCTGCCTTTCTTTGATGGATGAAATTGTCGCTGTGCTTCCGACCCCTGTGCGTGGGGAACGGAAAGAGGAACGGCCCATCCGTTTCGCCATCCTTGGTCGCCCCAATGCAGGCAAGAGCACCTTGCTGAACCGCCTGATGGGCGAGGAACGGGCCGTAGTTTCGGACATTCCGGGTACCACCCGCGACTCCATCGATTGCACCTTTACCGCAAACGGAGTCAAGTTCGTGGTGACCGATACGGCAGGCCTTCGCAAAAAGGCGAAGGTAGAAGACGAGGTGGAAATTTTCAGCAATATGCGCACCATGGAAAGCATCCGCAGGTCGGACCTGTCGGTGCTTCTGGTGGACTGCACCCGAGGGCTCCAGGTTCAGGACTTTAGAATCATTACCGAAATCCGCAAGGCGGGGAAGGGCCTGGTTCTTGTGCTGAACAAGTGGGATATTCTGCCCGACAAGACCGAAAAATCCTTTGACCGCATGGTCAAGGAAATGCTGGAACGGGAACCCATGCTGGAGTACGTTCCCATTCTTTCTATCAGCGCCAAGGAAGGCCTTCGCGTAAACCGGGTTATCCAGTCTATCCAGACGGTATATGCCAACTGCCGCCGCGTGCTGGGCCGTGACCGTGTGGCCGAAAGCTTTGCGAATTTCTTGCAAGAAAAGGCGCCTCCTAGCCACAACGCCCGTGTGGTTGCTTTGACCCGAGCCTGCCAGATTCTGGTGGAGCCTCCCGTGATTGCCATTGAGACCCGCACACCGGAATTGGTGGACGAATCTTACAAGCGTTACCTGCTTAAAAAGTTTTACGAAGAATTCCAGCTACAGGGTGCGCCCCTCCGCTTGAATTTTGACCAGAAGTTAACCCTCAGAAAGGACGAAGAACTTGAACAGTTTGCTGAGTCTTCCGATAGCGTACTTGTTGGGGTCGATCCCCAGCGCGATTTGGATCGCAAAAATCGCGAAAGGTAAGGACTTTGACATTCGGGACTACGGTTCCAAGAATGCAGGTCTCACCAACACGTTCCGCGTGCTGGGCTGGCAACCGGCACTTCCGGTAGTGTTCCTGGATTTGCTCAAGGGTTTCTTTGGACCCTGGATTGCCGCACAGATGTGTGCCTCTCAGGTGGCAGCCGGTGGTGAGGACTACTCTCATTGGGTGCCGCTGGTGGCAGGCCTTCTGGTGATTTTGGGCCATAGCTTTACCTGCTTTGCCGGATTCCGCGGGGGCAAGGGCGTGCTTGCCGCTCTCGGGGTCTTTCTGGCCCTTTGCCCAATTACGGCCCTTGCGGCCTTTGGGGTGTGGATTGTCCTTACGGTTTCTACCAAGTATGTTTCGGTTGGGAGCATCGGCGCTTGCATTGCCCTCGGGGCTTTTGCCGTGATGGGCTACTTGAAGTTGCCGTTTCCACCAGACGAGATCAACTTGGGACTCATGATTACTTGCCTTATCGTGGCGGTTTTTGTGATTGTGAAGCACAAATCCAACATCAAGCGGCTTTTGAACGGCACGGAGAATGGATTTGGGTCTAAAAGGAAAAAATAGGTTATAGGTTGTAGGTCGTAGGCGTTAGGTTTATAGTCGCGGCGGAGCCGCTATAAAAAGATTTGCGTAGCAAATGACTATTTTTACCTAAGACCTAATACCTAAAACCTAATGCCTTTTTTATGAGGATTAGAAAATGAAAGTAACTGTACTTGGAACTGGCGGCTGGGGACTTACCCTTGGTCAGGTGGTTTATGAAAATAAGTGCGAAGTCTCCTTCTGGACTAACTCGCAGGCCGAAGTGGATTTGCTTTCCACAGAACACCAGTACAAGGATAAGTTGCCCGGTGTGATTTTCCCGGCAGATTTTAAATACACTACCGACATGAACGCCGCCCTCGATGGTTGCGACATGGTGCTTATTGTGGTGCCCTCTCAGTTTATGGGTGGCGTGGCCAAGAATCTCGGTAAGTGGACACCGGCCAAAGGTAAAGAACCCGTGGTGGTGTGTGCTACCAAGGGCATTCTCGAAGGCACGAACCAGCTCATGAGCGAAGTCCTTTTGGAAAACGTTCCCTGGCTTACCGAAGACAAAATGGTGGCCTTTAGCGGGCCTTCCCATGCCGAAGAGGTTAGCCGCCATATCCTTACGGCCATTGTGGCCGCCTGTGTAAACGAAGAATCCGCAAAGTTTGTGCAGAAGGTTATGAGCTGCAGCTACCTGCGCGTGTACAGCTCTACGGATATCGTGGGTATTGAACTATGTGGTTCTGTGAAAAACGTTATCGCCATTGCCTCTGGCGTGCTTTACGGTCTTGAAGCCAGCGGCAAGTACAAGATTGGAGACAACACCCGTGCAGCCCTCTTGACTCGCGGTCAGGCAGAAATGTGCCGCCTGGGCAAGGCCCTCGGAGCAAAGTCCGAAACCTTTGCTGGCCTCGCCGGTATGGGCGACTTGATTGTGACCTGCCTTTCCCAGCACAGCCGTAACCGCTATGTGGGGGAACACATTGGTAAGGGCGAAACCATCGAGCAGGTGCTTGCCGGCATGAAAATGGTGGCCGAAGGCGTGCCCACCTGCAAGAGCACCAAGGCCCTTGCCGACAAGCTGGGTGTAGAAATGCCTATCGTGAATTCCGTCCATGCCCTCCTTTTCGAAGGCAAGAAGGTGGACGATGTCATCAAGGACATGTGGGGTCGCGAACTCAAGGAAGAAGTCTGGGGCTAATCCTTCTTACTTCCGACTAGTACCACGGCACCTTGTAAAGCCTGGAACACCATGGGTATGTAGCCCAATAATGCTGCCGCAAGCACAGTGTCGGCAGGTATTCCAAGTAACCCGGTAAAGAGGCTCACATTTACGCCTTCGCGAATGCCGATGCCGTTGATGGAAATCGGGAGCATCGATACCGTGATGGTGATGGTCATGAATACGGTAATGGTAGCTATATCAACAGGGACACCTACTGCCTGGAAATAGGCGTAGTGTATGGTGATAGAAGAGAGCTGTAGCCAAATGGAATCCAGTCCCGAAAGAGCAAACGCTTTTTTGTACCCGCGGTAAATTGAAAAGGCGTCCTGTAGCTTGAGCAGGAATGGAACCTTGCTCGTGATTGTTCCGGGTAGCTTTATTTTATCTGAAAAAAGTCCGCCGACGATAATAAGTACAGAGAGAATGGCAACGCCACAGACTGCCCCCGTGTACAGGGCTGGAATCTGGTAGCGAGAAATTACGAAGGGAAGTGTTGCAAAAAAACAGAGGAACATGGCCAAGAGTCCCATCACTCGGGAAATGGCCACGGCAGCGACAGAATTGGCCATATTTCCAAAACGTCGCCCGAAGGCAATGGTCTTTACCGCATCGCCTCCAAAACCGCTTGGAAGCAAATTGTTAAAGAAATACCCGAGGGCGATGTAGGCGTAGAAGGTGCGGAACTTGATTTTCTTTCCTTCGTCAAGCAGTAGCCCGCGCCAACGGTTGGCCTGTATGGCCATGCTGAACACGGTACAGGCGAGAATCAGGCCTATCCATGGGAGGGCGGTTGCTGTCCAGTGACCGCATACTTCAACAAAGGGAACTTTCCAGAAAATGTAGGCAAGGCCACCGAAACTCACGACGAATTTCAGAACATTTAGAAGAATCTTCTTTATCTTGCCTTGTTCCACGCTGTACCTTATTTTGCTGCAATTTCAGTTGCAATCTCTCGGATTTGCCTGGCGCTGTTTTCCCAAGTGAAATTTTTTACCCAAGCGTCAATTTCTTTGTCGTACTTACCCTTGTCTTCAATGGAGCTTTCCAGTATACGGGCGATACTTGCCGGGTCTTTCGGGTCAAAGTATTTTGCCACGTTGCCGCCGACTTCGGGGAGCGATGAAACATTGGAACAGGCGACAGGCGTACCGCAGGCAAAAGCCTCGAGTACAGGGAGGCCGAAACCTTCGTAGAGGGACGGAAGTACAAACAGGTCGGCAAGGTTGTAGAAATTTACCAAGTCTTCTTGGCTTACCATACCGGCATGAATAGTGAGTCCTTCTAAGCCCAGTTCCTTTTCTCGCGTGTCGCGGGTGCGTCCATCAAAAGCCTTGCCCACAAGAACAAGCCTGCAATTCTCTTTGCTTTTCATCTGGGCGAATCCTTCAAGGAACCCGTTCAGGTTTTTGTGGGGGAGTAGGTTCCCCACGTAGAGTATAATCTTCTTGTCGCGGGGAAGATTGAACTTTGCGTATAAGTATTCAATTTCGCTTTGAGGTTTTCGAACGAACTCGCTTCCGACGCCGAGGGGAACCACCGTCATTTTAGATGCATCTGCCTTGTAAAAGCGGAGAAGGTCTCGTTTGGTGCTTTCAGAGTCTGTGAGAATCCGGTCGGCACGTTTGCAGATAAACCAGAAGATGAATTTGAAGTACAGGTGCACCAACTTCATGGGTAAGAATTCGGGATACACCAAGTGGGTGAGGTCGTGGACCGTCACTATCATCTTCCCGCGGTAAAAGAGCGGCACATTGCAATGCGGAATGTGCAAAATGTCGGCTTTTTGCTTGCGCAACTTGCAGTAGGGGAACTTGAGCTGTTCCTTGTAGCCGTAGATGCCGCACTTGAAGGGTATATGCGTCGGAACTTCTTTGAACGCTTCCAGTTCTTTCTGATCACCGAGGGCTACGCTGTAGCCTACATCACGCAACCAATGCTGGATACAGGTGCCGATTCCGGAGCGGTTCACCATGCGGGCGTCTATGGCGATTTTTGGGAAATCACCCATCGTGGCTCCTAGACCTCAGACCTGTAATGGTCAAACATTTTCTTGAGTGTTTTTCGAATGTCGGTGCCGTTCCAGTATTTTTGAATACGGCTATTGTCGGCGCAGAGGTAGGGCGTTTCGACAGGGCGTACCTTTTCGGGGTCTACTACGATTTCTATGTCGACAGGCGTTAATTTCAAGATTACTTCTTTCAGCAGGTCTTCAATCTTGTGCGCAATGCCGGAACCTACATTGTAGATGTCGAATTCGTTTTTGTTCTCAAGTAGCATACGGTAGACATGGACCACGTCTTCTACATCCGAAAAATCCCGCCGGGCACTCAGGTTTCCTACAAGAATCTTGCCGGGCTTGCCCGACTTGTCAATTTCGGCGACCTGCTTTACAAAGCTCGGAAGCGCAAAAGCGGTGGTCTGCCCGACGCCTGTGTGGTTGAAAGAGCGGGTGCACACAATTTTCATACCGTATTTCTTGCGGTATAGTTGTGCAAAGTTTTCCTGTGCGATTTTCGAGATGCCGTAAGGGTTGCTGGCCTCTAGTGGGTCTGTTTCCTTAAGCTTTGTTTTGCCTTCGGGAACGGCGTATTCTTCGGCGCTCCCGATTAAAAGCGTCTTTGCCTGCGGTGCATGCTTGCGGACAGCTTCTAGCAGATTCAGCGTTCCGTTTACGTTCACGCTGATGGTGTCGGCTGGGCTTTTCCATGAGGCTCCAACAGAACTGATGGCGGCGAGATTCACAACGGCGTCGGGCTTGTTGTTTGCGATAAGCAAATCCACTTGGGCTGCGTTCAGCAAGTCCAATTCGGGAAGGTCCGCCTGAACGACGGAATGCCCTGCGGTTTCAAGTTCGCGGATTAAATACCCCCCTACGAATCCAGATGCCCCGACGATGACGACTTTCATCAAATCTTCCCTTCGGCAAGGAGTTTGATATCGCTTTCCACCATGCGCTTTACCAGCTGTTCGTAGCTGATTTCGGGCTTCCAGCCGAGAACCTTCTTGGCCTTGCTGGCGTCTCCGATGAGCAGGTCCACTTCGGCGGGGCGGAAGAACTGCGGGTTCACCTTCACCACCACCTTGTCGGTTCCCTTGAGAGTGGCGTATTCGTCAACGCCTGTGCCGTGGAACTCGATTTCCATGCCGGCGGCCTTGAAGGCGAGCTGTACAAATTCGCGAACCTTGTGAGTGACGCCTGTGGCCACCACGTAGTCATCGGCTTCTTTTTGCTGAAGCATGAGCCACATGGCCCGTACATAGTCGGCGCTATGGCCCCAGTCACGGCTGGCATCCATGTTGCCGAGTTCAAGCAAGTCTTGCTTGCCGGCCTTGATTTTTGCAACAGCGATAGTGATTTTGCGGGTCACGAATTCGGCGCCGCGGCGTTCAGATTCGTGGTTAAATAAAATGCCCGAGCAGGCGAACATACCATAGCTTTCGCGGTAGTTCTTGATAATCCAGTGCCCGTAGAGTTTGGAAACTCCGTAAGGGCTGCGCGGGTAGAACGGCGTCGTTTCGTTTTGCGGAACCGCTTGAACCTTGCCGAACATTTCGCTGGTGGAAGCCTGGTATACGCGGGTATCGGGTTTGCACAGACGGACGGCTTCTAAAAGCTTGGTAACGCCGATGGCGTTGATGTCTGCCGTAGAAAGCGGTGTTTCCCAAGAGGTGGTCACAAAAGACTGTGCGGCGAGGTTGTAAATCTCGTCGGGCTTCGCAATTTCCATGGCACGCAAAAGCGATGCGGAATCAGTCATGTCGCCAAAGATGAATGTGACTTTTCCTTTGAGGTGCTCTGCGTTGTTAAAGTCAAGCTTACTTTTGCGGCGGACAAGCCCGTAAACTTCGTAATCCTTTTCAAGAAGGAATTCTGCCAGGTACGAACCGTCCTGACCTGTAATACCAGTAATAAGTGCGCGTTTCATGTGAGTAAATATAAATAATTATGAATTTACTAAATTGCAGCTATGGCTTTTGTTCACCTGCAAGTTCATTCCGAGTTTTCCGTTTTAAAATCATCGGCCCGTCTCGACGGCATATTGGAAGCTGCCGCTGCAGAAAATGCTCCTGCGGTAGCCCTTACCGACCACGGCGCCATGTTTGGCATCCTGGAAATCCAGACCCGCGGAAAAGACCTGAACAAGAAACGCAAGGAACAGGGACTCCCGCCAGTCAAGACCATCTACGGCTGTCATGTCTATGTGGATTCGCCAAGCGCAAACCAGAAAGACCCGACAACTTATGAACGACTAACCCTTCTGGTAGAAAACGAGGTGGGGTATTACAATCTGCTTCGCATAGTGAGTTTCCGCTACGAAGATGGAGACCGCTGGGCCGAAATCCCGTCGGTCCCGCTGTCGGTGGTAAATGAACACAAAGAAGGCATTATCGCCATTGCAGGGGATTTCTTTAGCCGCTACGGTCAGAATGTGGCTGCCGGCCGTAACAGTGTTGCCCGGGAATACATAGAATCCCTGGACAAAATTTTTGACCGGGACCATCTTTACCTTTCGGTTTGCGATAACGGAATTCCCCAGCAGAAATTGCTGAATGACTACAATGTGCAGTTGGCTGGGGAGTTAGGCCGCGAAGTGGTGGCCGTAGCCGATGTCCATTATATTAAGCAAGAAGATGCCCAAGCCCACAAGGTTTTGCGCTGCATTTCTCTTAAAGAAACCCTGAACGATTTTACGGATAAGCGTTTCCCTACGGACCTGTTCTATTTCAGAACTGAACAAGAAATGCAGGCACTGTTCGGCCACATTCCGGGCGCCATTGAAAACACGGTAAAGATTGCAGAACGCTGTAATTTTACGGTAAAAACCGGTATTGGCGATGAATATTGGCCCCGATTCAAGATTCCCGAAGATTTTTTGGCCTCTGAGGAATACCAGAGTATCAAGGCCATCATGAAGGCGGAATACGATGCGGAGTACCCTGTTGTTCGCGAAAGGGAACTCAATGGAGTCATCAAGGATAAAAAGAAAAAGGTGACGGCATCTTATTGTGCCGACAAGGGAATTGCCGAAGACGCCCTGACCGACGATGACAAGGCAGAAATTGAGCGCCTGTCCCAGCCTGAATTTTTTGACGACGACGACAACAATGCTTGGGAGAAAAACGTTCGTCGCTGGTGCAAACCGGGTGGTGATGCGGATATTTACATTACCCACCTTTGTAACCAGCGTCTTAAATGGCGTTTTCCCAACGAAGATTTTAAGTTCCCTGCCCACGATACCGAAGTGGCAGCCCGCATGTACAAGGAACTGAATTGTATCCGCAACATGAACGTGGCGGGCTACCTCTTGATTGTGTGGGACTTTATCAACTGGTCCAGGGAACACGGAATTCCCGTGGGGCCTGGCCGTGGATCTGCCGCAGGTTCTCTTGTCACCTACATTATCGGCATTACCGACATTGACCCGCTGACCTTTGACTTGCTTTTTGAACGATTCCTGAATCCGGAACGCGTGTCCATGCCCGATATCGATACGGACTTTTCGGATAGGGATCGCGGTCGCGTGATTGACTATGTGACCGAAAAATACGGCAAGGAGTGCGTGGGCCAGATTATTACCTACGGTATGCTCAAGTCCAAGGCGGTGATTACCGACGTGGCCCGCGTTTTGGGAATCCCTCCTGCCGAAGCGAAGGCGATTACCAAACTGTTCCCGCAGCGCACCCTGAATTTTAGCTTGAAGCAGGCATGGACGGGTAAAGACAAGAAGGGGAATAACCTGGAAGATGGTTATAGCCCGGAACCCCTGCAGGCCATGATTAACAGCCGTGCCAGCTATCAGAACCTGTGGGATATTGCCAAAAAACTGGAAGATTTGCCCCGCCAGACAGGCGTGCACGCCTGTGGCGTGGTGATTACGCCGACTCCGATTTATAACCTTGCGCCTTTGTACCGTGCCGCTCCCGAAGATACGCCGGTGGTGATGTACGACAAGCATTACGCCGAAGATATCGGGCTTTTGAAGATGGACTTCTTGGGTCTTATCAACTTGTCCATCATTCAAGACACAGTGAACATGGTCAAGAAAAACCGCGGCATAGAGCTGGATATGGGCCATATCCCGCTGGACGACAAGGAAACCTTTGACCTACTGGGCAAGGGCATGACCACGACGGTGTTCCAGTTTGAATCGCCGGGTATGCAAAAGTACCTGCGAGAACTGAAGCCCACCCGAATTTTCGACCTTATCGCTATGAACGCCCTGTACCGTCCGGGGCCGTTGGAACAGATTCCCCACTTTATTGCCCGTAAGCAGGGTAAAGAAGAAATTGACTGTTACCACCCTGACTTGGAACAGGTGCTTGGCGAAACCTACGGTGTGATTGTTTATCAGGAACAGGTGATGAAACTGGCCCAAATTCTGGGCGGTTACACCCTGGGTGGTGCAGACAATATCCGTCGTATCATGGCAAAGAAAATGCCTGAGAAGATGGAAAAACTGGAGCCGGAGTTTTTCAAGAAATGTGAAGCCAATGGTTATGATCACGCGTTGATCCAAAAAGTGTGGGACGCGGTGCTTCCGTTCTGCGGTTACGCCTTCAACAAGAGCCATGCTGCCGCCTACGCCTATGTGGCTTACCAGACCGCTTATCTAAAAGCCCATTATGGCCCAGAATACATGGCAGCTTCCATGACGTCGAAGATGGGCAAGACCGAAGATATCGTCACCATCATCCAGGAATGCAAGCGCTTGGGTATCCCCGTGCTCTCGCCGGATATCAATTCGTCTCAAGGGATTTTTACCGCCAATACCAAGCACCAGATTCTCTTTGGTCTTGCGGGAATCCGCAACGTGGGAATCGGCGTGGTAGAAGACGTGGTGGCAGCCCGTGAAAAGGGAGGTCCTTTCAAGTCTATCTTTGATTTCTGTAAGCGGGTTGCGGAATACCAGGGTTCCCTGAAAGAAAAACGCCCGCCCCTCAGCAAAAAGACTTTGGAATGCCTGATTATGGCCGGCGCTCTTGATGGTCTGCCTGGGAGCAGGGCCGTGCTGATGGCCACGGTGGATAGGGCGCTAGAAGTGGCTGCCCGCTACCAAGAAGACAAGTCCAAAGGACAGATGTCTCTCTTTGATATGGGCGGGGCTGATTCCTCTATTTCTAACATTGCCGAAGTCTTGGAAGACGCCGAGGAGTGGGGCAGCGTAGAAATGCTCAACAAGGAGCGTGAAGTTCTTGGGCTCTGCCTTTCTGGGCACCCGCTAGACGAATTCCGCCCCGAATTGATCGGTTTTACCACCTGCAGCCTGAGCCAAGAAGAATTGGCCCGTAAAGAGGGCTGCGTGGTGGCCGTCGGTGGAATCGTCACGCGGATGCGTTCTATAGAAACAAAGCGCGGGGCTACCATCGGCTTTGGCGAAATGCAGGATTTCCAGGGCGAAGTGGGACTGTTCTTCAAGAAAGACACCTGGGAAAGTTTCCGGGACAAGATTTCCGAAGACGACCGCATTTTGGTGAAGGGAACGCTGGAATACCAGCGGGATAGAGAGAAGAATATTACCGAGCAGATGCAGGTGGTGGTAGAAGAAGCCTACCAGCTGGACTATGTCCGTGAGCGTATGGTCAAATACATCCACGCCAACATCTATTCTTCTATGCTTTCAGAAGAATTCTTGCAGAAGCTGGAAATGGGAATGCAACAGTTCGAGGCGTTCGAAGGTGAACCTGGCAGTGAATTGGTCCTGCACATAGAGACGGAATCAAGTTACGAACATGGGCTGACACTTCACAAATACAAACTGTCCTATTCTCAAGATGTACTGAATTGGCTCAAGCAAGACATGGGCGCCTCTAAGGTCTGGGTCTCCGGGAAACCCCGCAGGTAGTTTCTGTGCAAGAACCATTTGTCCTTTTCTGTGCAGGGGAAGATTCCGGAGATGTTCTGGGGGAGGCCTTTGTACAGTCCATAGTCCAGCGGGGAATGCTCCCGGTGGGTACGGGCGGCAGCCGCATGCAGAATGCGGGACTTGTTCCTATTGCAGAATTTAACGAGCTTCCCGTTTCTGGATTTCTGGACGTTTTGCCTCGGACGGCTAAGCTCCAAAAAGTTTGTCGAAAGCTCAAAGACCTGCTATGTTCTGAGGAATGCAAGGCCTTTATCGCTATCGACTATCCTGGCTTTAACGTAAAACTTTGCCAGGTCGCAAAAAAGATGGGGAAGCCGGTACTTTATGTAGCGCCACCCCAGATTTGGGCCTGGAAACCGGGTCGCGCCCAAAAACTGGACGGTGTGAATCTTGCCGTACTTTTCCAGTTTGAAAAAGAGGCCTATGCGCAAAAGGGCGTCAATGCCGACGTTTTGCTCCATCCGTTTCTGTTGCACGAAAACCTGTACCATACTTTGCCCTATTCGGAACAGTTGAATTCCAGTGAAGAAACTTTGCTCCTTTTTCCGGGGAGCAGGCTTTCTCAGGCAAAACGAAACATGGACTTGTTCCTGAGAGTGGCGGCGGCGTGGCTAAAAATGCCTTCACCGCAGGCCGCTACAAGTAAAAAAGTCAAACTGATTGTCCCTCGTGAATCCCTGATACCGCCCTTGGAAAGTTATTTCCAAAAAATAGGGGAGGTGGAACGCCAACAGTTTTCTGTTCAGGTGGCGCCCGAAGATTCCGAAGAGCGCCGCATGCTGTTCGGGTCGGCGTCTATGGCCCTTGCCACTCCGGGAACGGTAACACTTGAACTTGCCCTTTCGGGAGCCCCTCTGGTGGTTGCCACAAAGCCCGATTTCTTAACCTACATTCTGGGCTCTTTGCTTGTGAAAACAAGAACTTTCGCCATGCCCAACATTTTAATGAAAAAAATGTTGATTCCTGAATTTATAGGTAGAAGCACAACAAAAATGGCTCCCCAGATTTTAGCGGCATTGCACAACCAAGACATCGCTAAATCAAGGCAGTTGGCCGTGTCCTTGACGGAGCGCCTCGGCAAAGGTTTTGTTCCGGATTGTTTTGTGGATAAATTATTTAACGGCTGAATTTCTTGGCCAGTTCGTCCAGAGAAATCCGCATAAGGGTCGGAGTGCCGTAGGGAGATTTTAACGGGTCTTCGGTAGCCATCAGCTGGCTCACTAGCCTGGACATTTCTTCGGGTTTCAGCTTGTCGCCTGCTTGGAAGGCGTTAGTTTTGGCCCAGGCTTTGGCCATGGACTCCTGAACTTTGGCGAGGTCTGCTTTCCCTCCATTCTCGATACAGTCTTCCAAGAACTCGTGGACCGACTTTGCTGCTCTGGAAATAGGCAGGTTACAGGGGATGGACCTGATCTGGAATTCCGAACCACCGAAAGGCTCTACATAAAATCCCAGGGTTTTCAGGGAATCTTTTACAAAGTCGAAAATTTCTCGTTCCATTCTGGAAAATTCGGTGAGCTCCGGAAACAACAGCTCTTGACTGTCGATGGAGCCTCCGTTCTTCAGAATCTTCAGAGCCTGTTCGTATAGAATTCGGCTATGGGCGGCATGTTGGTCAATGACCAAAAGCCCTTCGGAATCTTCGCTTACAATATAGGTGTTTGCCGTCTGGAATACCGCCGGGGGAGCCCAGGGGGTGTTTTCGGGTTCGGGGGCTTCCTTGTTCCAGAGGGGGTCCTGCAGGGAATCTTCCAGAGAAATAAGCTTGCCCGCTTCGGGCTGTGAAAACAGGTCCTGGACTTCGTCTTTGTCGGGAGTGTAACGGCTGGTTCCGCTGTCCTTGAACCGCGGAGCCGAGGCGTTGAATTCCTGAAATTTCGGAGTTGCAATGGGGGCTTGGTTACTGGTCGGAACTTCTGTTCTGACCCCGTCTGCTATTTCTGAACTTAAATCGATAAGGGGGGAGTTCTTTTCTAGATCTTCTCGGAAGGTTTCTCGGATAGCGTGGGCCACTACCAGGAATACCAGGTTCTGGTTCGCAAAACGGACTTCCCTTTTGGCGGGGTGCACGTTGACGTCGAACTCCATGTCCGGCATGTCCAGGAACAGGACCGTCACAGGCTTGCAGTTGACGCCGTAGGGCTCATAAGCCTGGCTGATGGCCTTGGCGATGGCCTTGTTCTCGATGGGCCTGTTCCGCAGGTATAGGTACTGGTGATACCGTTTGCCGTTTTGTTCCGTAGTAGGCGAAATAAAGCCGGTCACGTGGACGCCAGCTTCGGTGTAGTCCACCGGGAGCATCTTTTTGGCAATGCCCGACCCGATGGCTTCGGCGATGCGGGTCCGGAGCTCTCCGGGGACTCCGATAAATACGGACTTTTCGCCTACCTTGTAGTCGATACGGATTTCGGGGTGGGCCAGCGCAATTTTCAAGACGACGTCTAGAATCTTGGAGGATTCCGCCACCTCGCTTCCGAGAAATGTCCTCCGGACAGGGGTGTTGTAAAAAAGGTCTTCGATAAGGAAAGTTGTACCTCGGCTGGCGGCCACACCTTCTCTTTCGATGACGTTTCCGCCATGAAGCACAATGCGGTTGCTTTCGCCCTGGTCCGTGGCGCTGGTGATTGTCATTTTAGACACGGCGGCGATTGAGGCTACCGCTTCGCCGCGGAACCCGTTGGTGTGCAGGTGGAACAGGTCGTCGGCACTGCTCAACTTAGAGGTGGTGTGCCGCAGGTAGCACAGGTCCAGGTCTGCCTGTCCCATGCCCTTGCCGTTGTCGGACACTACGATTTTTTGCTTGCCGCCCTGCTCGATTTGCACCTGGATACGGGTTGCGCCAGCGTCTATGGCGTTCTCCAAAAGTTCCTTGACTGCCGATGCAGGTCGCTCAATTACCTCGCCTGCGGCGATTTTATTGATGATTTCATCGGGCAAAATGTGTATTTTGGCGGATTCCACGGCCAAAATATAGCCATTTTTTGTTTTTTATATTTTTTTTACTATATTGCTACAAGAGACTAACGCCAATCCTAGGCGGCTTGTCGGAGTGAGGTTATCGTGTTATCGAATCTGTTTTTACAGTTTACACATATTGAGCTGCTGATTTCTTACCCTGTCAAGGACCTCTTGACTTTGGTAAAAAAAGACCCTCGCTTTACGGTAAAGACTCTAAATGACATTTACTTTGAAGATTCCTTCGTTGATGAGAGCGTTCACCGTCTGATTATGAATACGGTGGTGAACTGGCTTTATGAGCGGGGCGAAAATCCCGATGCCTTTGTGCAGCGTATTATTGACCGCTGCGCCGCTTTTGAAGGGGTTCCTGCCCGTAGTGTGCTGCGCTCTTACCTTCCTTATGTGTCTCAGTTCTATGCCACCAAGGATGTGCGTCAGCTCTGCCTGGATATTATCCCCAAGCGTTACCCCCTGCTTACCGATCCCAAGTTCCTCCGTCGTGAGGTGGTGGACGGAAACCGAAAGGAATATTTCTCGTTCCGCTTCGATTCTCCGGGCATGTTGGTGACGAACCCCATGCGGTGGTTCAACGGTTTAGTACAAATTGGCCCTATCCTTTTGGATACTCCGCCCTACGAACACATGGAATTTAAGGCTGCCCAGACCTCTTTCATTGAAGCCTTGGAAAACAGGGCTACCGCTGAAATGCGGGATGACGGCTTTGTTTATGTGAACGGCCGTGCCGTGGGTAAGAATATGACCTTCGGGGACTGCCTCGAAGAAAATGGCCTAGAATGGGAATTTGACGCCGAAAAGAAAATGACCTGCGTCAAGGCCCTCGAAGACGTGGTGGATGAGAAGGTTGGCGCAGTCCTTATCCATAAGGGCTGTTACTATGGTGCCCCTGCCGCAATCGTATTTTTTGATTACAAGGCCGATGTGGTGGCTCCGGAGCCCTTCAATAAGCTGATGAGTGCCGTGGTCAAGCAGGAATTTGATTCCTGGAAGCCCATCCAGAAGGCTCAGGAGCAGCTTTTGGAAGGCTTAAACGACTCCGTGACGGTCATTTACTATAAGAGCGATGATTCCATTTCGGTGAACAGCAAGCACCTGATGCGCAACGTGCCTGCTCGAATCCTTAGGAACCTGCTTCGCGAATACACCGCTACAGGCCGTGAAGAATACGAAAACCGCGAATTCAAGAGGGATCCGGCTATCTGTATGGATCCGCTCCGCCCGAACTTCGAAAGCCGCCTGAACCGCGTCATTGCTCATATTAACGGCACCGACGACAAGGACGGCAATGTCACGGAAGGCGTCAAGAAGTACTTTGAAATTGAACGTCACCGTCGTGGCGGATTCAGGTTTGTGCCTAAGTGCAAGATTATATTTAGAGAAGAGTAGAACTCTTTGTAAGAAAGAAATAGAAATTTAAATAAGAAAAACAAAAGTTCCAAAGCCCCAAAGAATTGGTATATTATGAGCGTTGGGATATTAATGGGTAAATCTTAGGACAATTTATATCATTGCTCCCCTCCTGATGAGTTCTAAGTTCTTTTAATTTCTCAATATTTTCTCCTTCTTAGGAAAGGTCCCCCGCGAGGGGGGCCTTTCTTATTTATAAGGAGATTTTAGGGGAGGAGGGCGCAGCCCAACCTATTTAAACAGGTCGTTGTCGTCTTCGTCTTTGACAGAAACCTCTGTGCCAGTGGCAGAATCGTCCGTGCCGTCGTCGAAGGTGTCGGCCGGGCTGATTCGGCTGGTGCGTTTGACCTTCTTGGCGGTGAACTTGCTGCCAAGAGCCTTGTAGCTCTTGACATCGGCCACTTCCGTCAGGTCCAGCTCTTCTTTCTGGACTTCACGGCCTACCTGGTATTCCATCAGTTGGCGGGCGTCGTCTGTGGCGAAGAATTCAATCATCTGGGAATCCTTGTGATCACTGATGAGATTGAATTCCGTTGTCATGGGACAGCCTTCCAAGTTGAAACGCTTCACCATGTAGTTGAAGTTTCCGCCCTCGAAGTAGAGGATGGTAAAGACCTGGGTTGGGTCATATTTGTGGATGTACTTGATGCCTGTCCCCACGAGAATCGGGTCGGCCATGTCGTGCACGCGGGCCGTACCGTTCTCCTTCACGATAAGGATCTTGTCCTTTTCGCCGAATTCGCCGATGCGGTCGCCTCTTCTCTGGGTGCTGATGAGTCCGGAGAGGGCGTCAAAGTACAGTACGCGAGCCCCCAGAGTGCTGACACCCTTACGGATTCGCTTGACGGTCTTGACCGGGTACTTGGTGACGATGTTGCCCATGGCGCCGCGGCCCTTCACCTCGATGGAGCTGAAGTCCACTTCGAAGTTCAGCTTGGTGCGCGGGCGGGGCTTCAGGGTCACTTCTACCACTTCGGCTTCGCCGTTCAGGTTGCTGGACATGTACAGGAGTCGGCTACCGGGCTTGTTCTTGCCCATGTAGTAATCCTTGTCGCGGGTCACGCCGCCCACGTTGAAACGCTTGATGTAGGCGGTACCGTCCTTGCCGTCCTGGTGGATGACGTTGTAGATGTGGCGCTCGTCGTCCTTGTTGAATTTTTCCACGAGTACAATGTTCTTGCCCACGAAATCCTTGTCGGAGACCTTCACCACCTTGAAGCTGCCGTCGGCCTTGAACACGATGAGGTCGTCGTATTCGGACACGTCGAAGAGGTATTCTTCCTTCTTCATGCCGGTGCCCAGGAAGCCTTCCTTGCGGTTCACGTAGAGCTTCTGGTTTGCGAGGGCCACATGTACGGCGCTCACCTGGCCGAATTCGCCAATTTCTGTTTTGCGGTCGCGACCTTCGCCGTACTTCTTGAGGATGTTCTTGAAGTAGTTCACGGCGTAGTCGGTGAGGTGTTCCTTGTTGTAGTTCACCTCTTCAATCTTCTTGTCCAGTTCTTCCAGGAACTCGTCGGCTTTTTTGCGGTCGAAACGGCTGATGCGGCGGACCGGAATTTCGGCCAGCTTCAGGATTTCTTCGCGGGTCACTTCGCGGCGGAGTTTTTTTACGAAGGGTTTCAGGCCTTCGTCGATGAGCTGCACCATCTCGTCGTGGGTCTTTGCCTTCTTGATGACCTCGTAGACTTCCTTCTCGATGAAAATTTTCTCGAGGCTCGTCATGTGCCACTGGTCTTGCAGGTGCTTGAGCTCGTTGTCCAGTTCCCAGTCCAGCAGGTGCACCGTGTGGTCGGTGCTGAGCTTCAAAAGTTCCGTGGTGCTGCTGAATTTCGGTTTCTTGTCGATAATCACGCAGCTGTTGGCGGCCAAAGTCGTCTGGCAGTCGGTAAACGCGTAGAGCGCGTCAATGACGACCTGCGGGTCGGAACCTGCCTGCAGGTGGATCTGGATTTCCACGTTTTCGGTGGTGTGGTCCACAATCTGCTTAATCTTGATTTTTCCCTTGTCGTTGGCCGCCACGATGGAGTCGATGAGGCTATCGGTGGTGGTGCCGAAGGGAATTTCGCGGATGACCAGCGTCTTGTTGTCGAGTTTCTCGATTTTCGCACGGACCTTGAGGCGTCCGCCGCGCTGGCCGTCGTTGTATTCGCTCACGTCGATGATGCCGCCCGTGTAGAAGTCCGGGTACAGCGTGAACTTGCGGCCTCGCAGGTAGTCGATACTCGCCTGGCACAGTTCCTTGAAGTTGTGGGGGAGGATGGTGGTGGAAAGGCCCACCGCGATGCCGTCCACGCCCTGGGCTAGGAGAATCGGGAACTTCGCAGGGAGCGTCACCGGTTCCTTGGAACGCCCGTCGTAGTTCGGAATCCATTCCGTAGTCTCGGGGTTGAACATCACGTCCAGCGCGAAGTCGCTGAGCTTGCCTTCGATGTAACGCGGGGCGGCAGCCTCGTCGCCCGTAAGCGGGTTGCCCCAGTTACCCTGCGGCTCGATAAGCAGGTTTTTCTGGCCCATGTTCACGAGGGCCGTGTAGATGGAGGCGTCGCCGTGGGGGTGGTAGTGCATGGTGTCGCCCACGATGCCCGCCACCTTGTGGAAGCTGCCATCGTTCATCTCGTACATGGTGTGGAGAATGCGGCGCTGCACCGGCTTTAAACCGTCCTCGAAGTAGGGCACGGCGCGGTCGAGAATCGTATAGCTCGCGTAGTCCAGGAACCAGCCGTTGTACAGCTTTTCCAGGTGGTTTACGTTCGAAAGTCCTAAAGTTTTCTGTTCTTCGTCCATGACTAGGTTTTAGGTATTAGGTTATAGGTGTTAGGTTCGATGTCCAGATTGGCTCAAAAATATCTCTCGTCTCTCGTCTGTAGGGCCTTGGCCCGTCCTCTCGTCTAAATTAGAGTTCCTCTACCGCTTCGGTGCGCAGGTTTTCGACGATGTAGTCCTGGCGGGCCTGGGTGTTCTTGCCCATGTAGTATTCCAGCAGTTTGCCGAGCGAAGCGTCGCTTGGCATGGTGACGGTCTCCAGGTGCATGTTTTCGCCGATAAGCAGCTTGAAGTCCTCGGAGTCCATTTCACCGAGACCTTTGAAGCGCGTGATTTCCAAATCCTTCTTGTTGATTTCCTTTGCAGCCTTGTCGCGTTCCTCTTCGTCGTAGCAGTAGAAGGTCTTCTTCTTGTCCTTGCGGTTGCGCACGCGGAAAAGCGGTGCCTGCAATATATAGAGGTGCTTCTCCTGCACGAGTTCCGGGAAGTACTGCAAGAAGAACGTCATCACCAGAAGGCGGATGTGCATGCCGTCCACGTCGGCATCGGTCGCGATAATCACCTTGTCGTAGCGCAGGTCCTCGAGCCCGTTTTCGATGTTGAGGGCGGCCTGGAGCAGGTTCCATTCCTCGTTCTCGTACACGATTTTCTTGGAGAGGCCGTAGCTGTTCTTCGGCTTGCCGCGCAGGCTAAACACCGCTTGGGTCTTGGGGTTGCGGGCCGTGGTGATGGTACCGGAGGCGGAATTACCCTCGGTAATAAAAATCATGGTCTCGCTCTTGAGCGGGTTTTTGGCATCGGTGAGGTGCACGCTGCAGTCACGGAGCTTCTTGTTGTTGAGGTTCGCCTTCTTGGCGCGCTCGTTGGCGAGTTTCTTGACGCCGGCCAGTTCCTTGCGCAACTTTTCGTTCTGGTTGATGCGTTCCAGGAGCTTCTTGGCCGTATCCTCGTTCTTGTGGAGGTAATTGTCCAGTTCGCGGGCCACAAAGTCCACAATCCAGGTACGGAGTGCAGGGCCGTTGGGGGCCGTGGTGGTGGAACCGAGCTTCGTCTTGGTCTGGGATTCGAAAACTGGTTCCTGGATGCGCACGGAAACGGCACCCACGATGCAGTTGCGCACGTCGGATGCGTCGTATTCCTTCTTGAAGTGGTCGCGCACGCCCTTCACCAAGCCCTCGCGGAATGCCGCCTGGTGGGTTCCGCCCTGGGTGGTGTGCTGGCCGTTCACGAAGCTGAAGTAGTGCTCGCCTTCCTGGTTCGAGTGGGTGATGGCGAACTCGATGTCCTTGCCCTTGCAGTGGATGACCGGGTAGCGGATGGTGTCATCGGTACGGCTGTGGAGCAGGTCCAAGAGCCCGTTCGGGCTGTTGTAATCCTTCCCGTTCATCACCAGCGTGAGCCCGTTGTTCAGGTAGGCGTAGTTCCAGATTTTCTCTTCCATGTAGGCGGGGAGGAACCTGAAGTTCTTGAACAGGTCGTTATCGGGCTCGAAGTAGATTTCGGTGCCGTTTTTCTCGGTGGTGGAGGTAATCTTGAAGTCCTTCACCAGAATGCCCTTGCTGAATTCGGCGCGCTTTACCTTGCCGTCGCGGAAACTTTGTACGATAAACTTTGTAGAGAGCGCGTTCACCGCCTTGGTACCCACGCCGTTCATGCCTACCGACTTCTGGAAGGCTTCGGAATCGTACTTGCCGCCCGTATTCATCTTCGACACGCAGTCGATGACCTTCTCCAGCGGGATGCCGCGGCCGTAGTCGCGCACGCGGCAGCTGTGGTCTTCCATGTCGATTTCAATCTTTTTGCCCGCGCCCATGGCGAACTCGTCGATGGAGTTGTCGATAACTTCCTTCGCGAGCACGTAGATGCCGTCGTCGGGGCTCTGTCCGTCGCCCAGCTTGCCGATGTACATACCGGGGCGGAGCCTAATGTGTTCGTACCAATCTAGAGTCTTGATGCTGTCCTTGTCGTACTTTACAGCCATTATCTACCTTTTCAAAACTAAAAAATGCCTTTTTTCGCCAATTTTAAGAAATTTCGCGAGATTTCTTGCGGGAAATGCCCGGACTCGCGGCTCCGGTCCGCCTTGTGCCCCCAATATAGCAAAAAATTTTGTCAGTGAGTGACAATTTGTGCAGTAAAATGGCCGACGCCCCAAAATTTCTAAATTTCCTCCAATGCTCCAAAACGTTCCTGGAAAGATTTGGCTTTTCGATTACGACCTCACCCTGTACGGCGAAGAGGAACGTTGTGTCATCAATTCCTTGGACCACCGCATATCTCTTTTTGTGCAAAAGACCGTGGGGGGTGATTTTAAATCGGCCCACAAGATTCGTACGGATTACCTGGAGCGGTTCGGTACTACCCTTGCAGGCCTTATGGCCATGAACCAGGTGGATCCCGACGAGTTTTTTGACTTTATCCACCAGCCGGAATACCTGATTTACCCCAAGAAGGCTCCCAAAAAGTTGAAACTGCTGCAAAGTCTAGAGGGCCCGCGGTTCGTTTTTACTAACGGTCGTCACGACTGGAGTGAGGCGGGCATGGCCCACATGGGGATTGACTCGGCTATAGACGGCGTGCTGGACTTAAAGCAGTTGGGCTGGGTAGGCAAACCCCACGACAGCGCCTACCAAAAGATGGAACATTGGCTTTCTGAAAAGCTTCCGTCAATGGGCCGTTCGATGCCTAAAGATTCCCATGATATTATCTTGCTAGAAGACTCCCTTCGCAACTTGGAACCGGCCCACAGGCGTGGTTGGACTACGGTTTATGTGAACCCTGAATCAGATGTTCCTGATTGGGTAGATTATCATATTTCTCACTTGCTAGAACTGCCCACCATCCTTGAAATCTTTGAAAATTAAGCATCTTTTTTTGTAATTTTGACCTATGCGTGTTTTGCCTCTGAAATTATTGGTTTCCTTTGTTCTTTTTTTTGTGGTTGCACTTTCCTTCGCTGATACCCGTAATGGCTTTCACAATATGACTGTGACCACGGAATATTCTGCCTTGCTGCAAGAGAAGAATGCCCGCAACGATTCCTTGTTGCCGGCTTTAGATGGCGACAAGGCTTTTGCCGAGGTGTTGCGTCAGAATCCCAATTTTTGGAGCTTGGGAGGGGCTTTGGATAACAAAGCCTCTCTGGTGACTAAACTCAACGCAAAAATCATTTTTATTGACGGTATCCGTGAAGAGCCTTTCTGCGAAATAGACAAGAATTCAGGAAACAGCGCTGGCGAGTGGAATGTGCGCATCGGTGTGGACTTTGTATCGGGCGGGTCCAATACGGTCCATATTCACGTGCAGCAGTGCTTGGACTATGTTCGAGACCAACTGGGCTACGCCATCAAGAAAGGCGACAAGGTGGTGGTGGTACCGCCCAAAGAAGTCCTTGATAAAATCAAGAAAAGCGAAATTCCTGACGCTATTGACATAGACCTGCAGCAAACCTTGCTCAAGGCTCACGAAGATGTGGAACTATCGGGCAAGTGTCCCAAGGATATCGAGGCTTACATCATCTTGATGAACGTTTATAACCAGGTAAAAAAACAGAAGATGGACTACGTGGTGATAAATGACCAACTGAACAAGAACCGTAATGGTGCCGGTCGCGTGCAGAGCTGTGCCTTTAGCCGCGAGTGGAACAAGCGCTATCAAGAAAGCGCAAGCTTCGAGTGCGATTTGGACAATGACCGCTGCACCTACCGTCAAGAAAACGACGGGGATTCCGAATGGCAAATCAACTATGATAGCGACCGTTTTGAGTACATCAACAAGAAATTCCTGTTTTTTAACTTGAACCCCAAGAGTATCCACAAGGGGGGGACTATGTTGGACCTTCGTCTGCTCCGTCTGTCTACAAGTTTGTATTTGGAGGCTTACTTGAACCTGAAGGGGGAGCCTGTAACTCTTGGTCTGGTCATTGTGCCTGGTGATAAGACTATGGAGGACTACGAGGACGAAGAGGATGATGAGGAAGATGCGGAATCGGACACAGAATCCGAAGAAATTCGCCCGTTTGACTGATTTTTGGGAATAAAATGCTTTTTTGGGGCTCTGCTCATTTTGAAATTACGGAAAAATATTGTATATTGAGACTTGGATAATATAAGGAGAATTTCATGAATCGTTTAATTAAGGTTTCTCTTGCTGCATTGCTCCTTGCGGCTCCGGTTTTGGCCGATGAACAGTTCGGCGGTGTGGGTATTACCATCTACCAGATTCCTCAGGGAGTCCATGTGGTAGAGGTCATTCCGGGAACACCTGCCGCCGAGACGGGTATCCAGGCTGGCGACGATATCGTGGCCGTAGACGGAGTCAGTCTTAAGGGGCTGGACATCGAAGAATCTAAGTCCATGCTTCGTGGTCAGGTCAATAAGCCTGTGGAAATCACCTTCGTTAATTCTGGAGACACTTTGAAGGCAACGCTTCGCCGTGCCCAGATTACGGTGAAGGAATTTGAAAGCGCTCAGGTGGAATCCTGGTACAACAAGAAGGAATTTGATGCTGCCGAACTGGAAAATTATGCCAGCGCCAATAGTGGCGACAAGCAGTTTGTTGCAGTTCTGAAGCGGGGTTCCTTGATGAAAGAGGGAACCGTTAGTGCCCAAGATGTGAACGGCATTTATGTGGACAAGGCCGCAGGTTTTGCCCCGAGACCCACAAACCCCAATGTGGCCAAGCCCGGTTCTGCTAAGCTGAAGGGTTTCTCTCGCAATTCAATCAGCTTTAACCTGAAATCTGCAGGAACGGCAACTGTTACGGTGATGAATACCGATGGCGCTGTGGTGGCCACCGTGGTAGCCGAAAATGCCCAGCCTGGTTTCAATAGTGTTTCCTGGAATGGCGAAAAGGTTCCTAGCGGTCGCTATATGGTGTCTATCGAGCACAACGGTTCGGTTAGCGGCAAGAACGCCGTGCTGAAATAAAAACTTTTTAAGAAGAAAAAAGTCCTGACTCAACGTCAGGACTTTTTATGATACTGACCCCTAATACCTACAACCAAACCCCTATATCCTATAAATAATGCTTGACCCGCATCTCCGGGTCGGCGTTTTCTTTGGGCGGCTTGGGAACAACGATTTTGACGGCGTAGACGTAGCTTTCGGTTTCGACGAGAATGTCGCCTTCTTGTAAATCCTCGGTTACTTCGATTTCTAATTCCACTCCGTCGCGGGCGATTCTCCGGATAGAATGTTCTTTGAGCTCGTGCTTTTCAAAGGGAACGTCAATAACCTTCTTGTAGCTGCCGTGATGAGTGGTTCCGAGAATGTGGTTGCAAATCATGGGCAAAATATAGCTATCGCTTCTTCAAAAGTCTTTTTGTTGTATCCTATTTTCTAAATTGTGCGCAACGTGTTTTTGATGAGAACCCATAGTCTTCTGTGGGCCGTTTTGGTGTTTGCCGTGACGGTCTTGCCACTCCCTGCCCTTGGCCAGGAGATGACTCGGTTTGAGTTGGAGGAACAGGTTCAAGAAGAGGAGAAGGATACCACCGAAGTAAACTGGATGAACGATACTTCTGGGGTAGATACCATCGAGTATCGTGCAGTGGACCTGGTTTACGATGTGGACAAGTCTACTTTCAACTTGAATAACAGTGCCCAGCTAAAATACCGTACCGCCACCTTGGATGCCGACACCATTTGGTTCGACCAGGAAAACAGCGTGCTTGCGGCTAGCGGCGATCCTATTCTCAGGGAGACCAAGAACCCCTCCCTCTCGGGAATGCGGCTCAAGTACAACATGAAAAGCCGTATTGGCGAAATCTACTATGCCACCACCTACCAAGATAATCAGCAGTTGAACGGCATGGAAGTTCGTAGGCTCCCGGACCAACGAATCCAGATTGCCCGAGGTGATTTTAGTACTTGTAATGATTCAACGCATCAGCATTTCTATTTCTACGGGCGCCGCATGGTAGTGAAGCCCAAGGAAACCATTACGGCAAGGCCGGTAGTTCTGAACATTGCCGATGTGCCGGTAGCGGTACTTCCCATGATTGTGGCTCCTCTCAAGAGCGGACGTAGGTCCGGTATATTGACGCCCAAGTTCGGTGGTGACCAGGTACAAGGCTATTACATGAGTAACCTAGGTTTCTACTACGCTCCGAACGATTACTGGGATGCTACCGTCAAGGGCGATATCATCGAAGGGGAGGAGGCCCGGTTTGAACGTTCCACTTTGACGGGGGAGGTTCGGTACAAGTTGCGCTATGTGCTAGAAGGAAACGTTTCTTACACAAGCTACTTAGAAGAATTTGATATGGCCAACAGTGGTTATGACATCCGTTTTTCTCATAACCAGAACTTGACTCCCGATGGAAAACACACCTTGAGCGGCTCGGGCTCTTTCGTTTCTAGCCAGAGCGTCCGTAAGGACAACGCCCTGGATGCAGAGACCATCTTGAACCAGCAGGCCAATGCCCAGATGACCTATTCTGGCAAGTTCGGTACCAACAAGAGCTTGACGGTGAAGGTTCGTCAGGACCATAACCTGGTGACGGACATGATGCAGAGGGAAATTCCCGATATCCAGTACCGCATGAGCGGCCCTCTGTTCAATTTTGACATAGATGAAGATGAAGAAGCCTACGACGATCATTCCATCGCAAGTTACCTGGAAAAGTTCAACTACAGTTTCAACAACAGGTTCAATTTCTATACCGTTCGTGCGCAGGATACCGTCAACGAGGTGGACACTACTGCCAAGTATGTGGGTTACACGGGAACTTATTCTCTGGACTATTCCTTGCGGGTCCTTCGGGTAATAAACCTGACGCCACGGGCGAATTTTACGGGGTTCTGGACGGGAACCTCCTGGCGCAATCCAGAAGATTCCCTGATCTACCGTAAGCGCTACATGAGCCTGGATCCGGAACACGATACCTATGGCGAAGCGGCTTACAACCATAACTATAGCGTTACGGCGGATACCAAACTGTATGGAATCTGGGTTCCAGAAATAGGCCGTTTTACGGGGCTTAGACATGTGCTGTCGCCAAGTGTTTCTTATACCTATGCTCCCGAAATTGATACGGTCAAGACCTTTGCCCCGCACCCTTTGCTAGGACAGACCCCTTATCAGATTGAACAGAAAACCGTGGGCTTCGGCTTGAACAATGACTTCGATATCAAGTACCTGAAGGTGGTGGGCCGCGCTGCAGACACGACCAGGGAAGATGGTTCGGGGGCGGTAGAAGACCAGTACGGTAACCGTCGTGTGCTAACGACCCGGCATAACGTGTCGTACAACTTTGCAGCAGACTCCCTGAATTTCTCGGACATTACCTCTAGCTTTGGCTTGCAGATACTGCCCGATTACATGTTTACGGTCAATACCCGTCATAGCGTTTACCATAAGTTTAGCGATGACCCCAACAAGGTCCAGGTGCCGGAACTGACGTATTGGGGTTACGAGCTGTCCCGTGCTTTCCGCTGGAGCGGTAACTTTAACGGCGGACTGCCGTCCCAGATGGGCAAGTACGAGATGCTCAAGTGGTCCTTCGGTTTTGATTACCGCTATACCTTCTCCAGTACCCGGGTGGCCAAGGACTTGTTCCAGGACCAGATTTCTCACTCTACAAGCATTACCGCTACCTTCCAGCCTACGGTGAACTGGGAGATGAGCTACAGCACCCAGTACGACTACAACGAAGGCAAGTTTGTGACCCACCGGTTTACCTTCAACCGGACGCTCCACTGCTGGCAGTTGGACTTCACCTGGACGCCCACAGGTCCTGCCGCCGGCTGGAGCTTTGCCATCTATGTGCGTGACCTGCCCGATATCAAGCTGAATGCGGGCAGCACGGATACAAAGCAAGACAAGTCCAGCAAGTAAAAGACAATATTGGGAAAAACAAAAAGACCCGCCAAATAGGCAGGTCTTTTGAGTGGAGCTAAGGAGAGTCGAACTCCTGACCTCCTGCATGCCATGCAGGCGCTCTACCAACTGAGCTATAACCCCGAAAGGTGAGCCAAATAGAGAAATTTATTTGGCTCTTGTCAAGGGGAGATTTTCGAAAAAATGAAAATTTTTCAATTAAGGGGCTAGAGGCTAGGGGTTAGGGGCTAGAGTAGATAATCGCGGCAGAGCCGCCCCCTAGATCCTAGTCTCTAGATCCTGTTCCCTCTTCTAAGCCTTTTCGATGGTCACGCTTTCGATAATCACGTCGTCGAAGGGACGGTCGCTACGGTCCGTCTTGACTCCGGCGATTTCGTCCAGGACCTCGAAGCCCTCGTAGAGCTGGCCGAACACGGAGTAGCCGTCGGCAGGGCCGGGGCCCACCTGGTCGTGGTCCAAGAAATGCACGTCATCGCCGTGGACAATGAAGAACTGGCTGCCGATGGAGTTGGGCATGGCGGTCTTTGCCCAGCTGAGGGCGCCCCGCATGTGGGAAAGGCAGGGGTCGTACTTGTCGCCGATGGTGGTGCCCGGGCCCTTGGCGGAGTGTCCGCCGGTGCCGTTCCTGTTGGTGAAGTCGCCGCCCTGGATCATGAAGTTCTTGATGATGCGGTGGAAGGGAGCGCCGTCGTACTTGCCCTGCTTGGCAAGTTCGATGAAGTTGGTGGCGCATTCGCCCACCCGTTCTTCGAAGAGGCGGAGCTTCATGGTGCCGTGATTGGTTTTCATGATGGCGATAGTTTCGCCTGCCTGGGGTTTGTCGAGCTGGTTGAACATGGGAACTCCTTTAGGAATGGGGTATGAGGTCGCTGCGCTTTGAGGTATGGGCAATTTTTTGCTGCATTCCGGCGTAACGCAAAGTCCTGCTTATATATATAAAAACAAGGCGTATTTTATAGAGCGCAAAAGAAAAAAGTCCTTGAAAAAATCTAACTTCTAGCAAGAAAATACCTCAAAATGAGCGGAGCGAATGACCTCACACCTCAGAGGGCGCTTGCGACCGCGCTGACGCCTATATGAAAGACAACTGCAAAAGACTTCAAGAACTCCTCTCGGCCCAGGCTATGGAATTCGCCCTGGACGAGATGGCCGCAAAGATTGCAAAGATGCACCCAAGTGCCGACAACATGATTGTCCTCGGCATGGCAAGCCGCGGGATTCCCCTGGCACAAAAGCTCAGCAAGCGCTTGAGCGAAAAGTTCGGGAAACCCATCGAGACCGGCAGCCTGGACGCCACGTTCTACCGTGATGATTTCCACTACCGCAAAAAACTGGGCTCTACGGAAATGCGTTTTACCGAGATGCCCGCCAGCGTAGAAGGCAAGGTGGTGATTCTGGTAGATGACGTCCTGTACACAGGTCGCTCCGTTCGGGCGGCATTGCAGGCCATTTTGGACTTTGGACGCCCATCGGTGGTTCGGCTTTGCGTCTTGGTGGACCGGGGCCATAGGGAACTGCCCATCGCACCCGACTGCGTGGGACTCACCGTTGAAACCGCACAGAACCAGGAAGTCCGGGTGAACATCGAACCCATTGACAATGAAAATTCCGTCTATCTCGTAGAAGTGGAGGCTTAGCTTGAGCGCACTTGAAATTAAGCACCTGTTTGGACTGCGCGGCGTATCGAAACAAGATATTCGCCTGATTCTTGACCACGCAAAACAGTTTAGAGAAGTCCTTGAACGCCCCGTGAAAAAGGTGCCGAGCCTTCGTGGCATGACGGTGGTGAACCTGTTCTTTGAAAACAGTACCCGCACCCGCACCAGCTTTGAACTCGCTGAGAAAAGGCTTTCGGCCGATACGGTGAACTTTACCAGCAGTAACTCCAGCGTCAAGAAGGGAGAAACTCTGGTCGATACCCTCCGCAACATCGAGGCCATGAAAATCGATATCGTGGTGGTCCGCCACAAGGGGACGGGTGTTCCGAAGTTTTTGGCCGACAACAGTAAGGCCATCATCGTGAATGCCGGAGATGGCGCCCACGAGCATCCGACCCAGGCGCTTCTGGATATGCTTACCGTAGAAGAAAAGCTTGGGACTCTCGAAGGTAAGAACGTGACCATCGTAGGCGACATCCGCCACAGCAGGGTCGCCCGCAGTAACCTCTGGGGCATGACCACCATGGGTGCCCATGTGACGCTTTGCGGACCTAGCACCCTGGTTCCCCGCAACACGGAACTCATGTCTAGTGTCACCTGGGAAAGCGATGTGAAAAAGGCGGTAAAGAATGCCGACGCCATTATCGCACTTCGCCTGCAAAAGGAACGCATGGACGACGCCCTGCTCCCTAGCATGCGTGAATACCGCAACACCTTTGGTATCACCCACGAACTTTTGGAATGCGCCAAGGACAAGGTGCTGATTATGCACCCGGGCCCTATCAATCGCGGCGTAGAGCTGGATAGCGAAATCGCTGATGGTGAAAATTCTGTCATCTTGAACCAGGTGACAAACGGCGTTGCCGTCCGCATGGCGGTGCTTTACCTTTTGGCCGGAGGCCGTGCCCATGAATAAGATTGTTCTCAAGAATGTTCGCCCTTTTGTAAACGGGAAGTTTGAATCTCCTACCACCATGAACCTTGCCGACGGCAAGTGGGTCAAGGAAGATTTGACCGACGCGACCGTCTTTGATGCCGGTGGGGCTCTTGCGCTCCCGGCCCTTTTCGGCCTTGGACTGGACTTTAAGGAACCTCTTCGTGACGACATCTACGACTTCAAGGATGGCGTAGATGCCATGCGTCGTGGTGGATTCTACGGTGGTCTTTACGAAAGTTCTGACAATGCCATCGACGACTCCCGCAAGCTTTCGGCCATCAAGCAGATTAGCAGCTTTGCCGGGTTTGCTTTCAGCTTCTTGGGCGCTTTCAGCGTGGGCTACAAGTGCAAGGAACTGACGGAGATGATCGAGCTTGCCGAAGAGGGGGCTGTCGGTTTTGGCGACGGTAACCAGGACGCCACCCGGACCAGGTTCTTGCGTCTTGCCATGGAATACGGTTCCATGACGGGCAAGCGTTTCTTCTTTATGCCTTTGGACGAATCCCTCCGCCATCACGGACTTGTCCACGAGGGCCATTACGCCGATACACTTGGCATGAAGGGAATTCCTCGTGTGGCAGAAACCATCGCTGCTTTCCGCATTCTTGAAATGGCTCGGTTCTTAAAAGTTCCTGTGCATTTCAAGCAGGTCAGTTGCGGCGAAACCTTGAAGCTAATCGAAAACGCTCGGGAACAGGGCGTGGACGTTACCTGCGATGTGGACATCTATCACCTGTTGCTAGACGATAGCTGTCTGTTCAATCTGGATTCCCACTGCAACGTGGTGATGCCATTCCGCTCGGCAAGCGACAAGGAGGCTCTGTGGCAGGGACTCAAGTCCGGGACGGTGAACGCTATTAGCGTGAACCACGATCCGGTGCTCCGTCAAGATAAAGAAGTGAACTTTGAAGACGCTGTACCAGGCGCAATCTCCCTGGAAATAGCGCTCCCTGCTTTGTGGAAGCCTCTGGTAGAAAAGTTGGGCGATGCTCGTGCTCTGGAGTTGTTGTCCTTTGCTCCGGCAAAGATAGCCCATGCAGAAAGTTCCGACTTGTCTTTAGGTTCCAAGGCGAATCTTGTGCTGTTCAATGACAAGGAAGAAACGGTGGTAGCTCCGTCCTTGTTTGCCGGTCAGGTCCGTAATTGCCCGCTTCTGGGTCAAACACTTTCTGGCAAAATCAAGGGTTCCTATTTGGGCGGTCTTTGGACCGAGGTCTAGGCTAAATGATTGAACCCCTGCAGTTGTTCTGGATTTTTGGCATTGTGGTCCTGGTGCTTACACTGGTGGCCCTGTGGGAAATTCAGCGCAGTTACTATCGCAGGGAACATGAGGTCATGTTCGGGACGCCCCTCTTTGATGCTCAGATTAAGGAGTTGGGACTTCTTCCTGATGAAATCAGGGTCCTTGAAAAGCTAGTCCGTTCTTCGAAGTACGAAAACAAAGACGCCATCTTGAATACGGCAACCCTCTTTGAATCGGCGGTGTCCAACTACTACGATTTCAAGGGCGAAGAAAATGTCAAAAAAGATGTGCTTGAGGTTATTGCGAGGCTCCGTAGAAAATTGAATTTTACGGCAGCAAATCATCTCGCTACAGTAACCTCTACAAGACAGTACAACGAGACGAACCGCGTAGATGTTCTTTTGGACGGCGGAACCCGAATATTCCATTCGACGATTCTTGGAACGGATGAACTGGGGCTTGTGGTCGGATACGACGAATCCGTAGGTTCGGGGCGCTCCCTGGTGGGCAGGAATGTCCGACTACGCTGGACCCGGCCAGAAGATGCCGTATACACGGCCAAGGTTGCTGTCAAATCCTTCAATTCGGGCCGCCTTACGCTATCTCATGCGACAACCCTCGAAAAGAAGCAATTGCGTCGTTGGGTTCGCGAACCGGTGGATTTCCCGGTGGTGGCGACCTTTGAAGATGGTTCTACCAGCAATGGGGTGCTCCTGGACCTATCTGCGGGTGGTATCCTTCTTGGGCTTCCGGTGGACTGCTCTTCGGGGCAGCACTTGAAAATCAAGTTCGAATTGCCCAGTTTTGGCGAAGAAGATGTGGAAATTGAGATTTTGCGCAATTTGGGGCAAAAAAATCCAAAATTTCCGGATTACTATTTCTTGACAGCCTCCTTTTTCGGGGCCTTCGGGTGGACCCAGGAGAGGGTCCTGCAGTACATTTTCGAGGTCCACAAGCAAAAAAAGGCCCCCGAAGAGGTCTAAAAAAGTCCTAAGTAGTTCATTTTCAATGACTTAGATGAATTTTTTGCTTGACATTTGGCTTTTATAAAGGTAGAATTAGGGTAGTATAGTTTCCGATTGGAGTTTATTTTGGCTTTAAGTCTGCTAGCTAAGATTCGCGGTGAACGCGTGACCGTAGGCATTGATGTTGGGCATTACAGCATCAAGTATGTTAAAGTCTATCATAATAGCCGCGGTGGTAAGGTGGTGGTCGATGCCGACCTTGAACCGGTACCCGAGGGTGCCATTGTCAACGGCGAAATCCAACGTCGCGAAGGCGGTGACGAACCCCAAGATCCGAACGCCAAAAAGGAAAAAGACGGCTATGAGCTCTTGAGCGAAGCTATGACCAAGCTTATGCTACGTCATCCTCTGGATGAATCTACGGACTTGGTGGCTTCTGTGAACTGCGGCGCTGGAGCTGGCGGCGTCCTGGTAGACCGGTTGAGCGTGAAACTCCCTAAAAATGGAGATGAGGCTGCCATTATTCTCCAGACCGCCCAGTCCCGTCCGCCCTTCGATGACCAGGATAACGTCATTGACTACGAAGTGGCTTCCCGCGAAAACGATGAAGTAAAAGTGAATGTGGTGGCGGCAAAGAACGCCTTGCTGGACTCATGGGCCCAGTTCTTTACGGTAAAGGGCCTCAAGCTATCTGCAATCGATGTGGATATCTTCGGTCTTCTCAATGCTTACATGGCGACTGCCAGCGACGAGGACCTGAATACGACCTGCGCTATTGTGAACATTGGCGAAAAGAAGATGAGTATTGCCTTTGTGCAAGACGGAGCCTTCCACTCCATGCGTGCCATGACTGGCGGTTCCTTGGATTTGGTGATTTCCAAGCTGGGAACTCATTTGGGTATTGATGCTGCCAAGTGTCACGAAATTTTTGAGAAGGGCGATCTAGGGGTGGTGGATGGATTCTCCGAAGCCGAAGTAGAAGAAGCCATGAAGCTTGCCTTTGAAGACCTGATGGCCCAGATCGAGTTCGGTATACGCTACTTTGAGTCTTCGGAAGATTCAAAAACCCTCGGGAAAATTTTCTTGGGTGGTGGTGGCGCCTCTATCCCCGGAATGAGGGCCTATATTGCAGAACGTACCGGACTTGAAACCGATACGGTGAACCCGTTCCGCTATGTGGAATGCGACGCCAAGGTGTTTGGCGCAAATGGCATTTCTCTAGGTCTTTCTAATATCTATGCCCCTGCGTTGGGCCTTGCGATGAGGAAGTTCTAATGGCTACGAAAAAGAAAAAGGAACAAGAAAAATCCGCCGTGGCTACAAGGAAATCTCTTTGCATTTCCATTAACCTGCTTCCCAGGGAATACCGTAAGCCAGTCAAGGATTTTTCCTGGATTACGGACCGCCGTGTGGTGTGGCCGACCCTTGCCCTTATTGCGGCAGTGATTAGCGTCGTGATGTTGTTCTCCTTTATTGAAGAAACAATTTCGGGCTTGAATCAAGAGTTGGATCGAGTAAAGGCAGAAGTGGAACGTGAACGCCCGCTCCTTACCAAGATTAGCGACTTGGAACAGAAGCAGGGGGTCATCAATACAAAGATTAATGCTCTTAAGTCTATTCAGGTAAGCAAGAAACGTTGGGTTATTTTGTTCGAAAACGTGTCGTCGGTGTTGCCGCCTAATATGTGGCTTACCAGCTTGAATCAGATAAGCGACAACGATTTGGAAATGCGTGGAACCACCTTTGATTTTTCCGAGGTGGCCGAGTACATGGTGAAACTTGAGAAGCAGGTTAGCGTCGAAAAGGTTTCGCTGGTGAACATTTCTACTTCGAAGGTTGATGGGGAAGAAGCTTATACTTTCACTATCAAGGTGCTCCTGAAACAGGATCTGGGAATGGAGGGGTAGTATGGGTAATATTGATTGGAAAGACAAAAAGAATATATACGCCCTCTCCATTATCGTCTTGATTTTGGCAGCTGCCTACTGTGTATATACCTATATGTGGGATCCCTTTGTTCAAGAGCGAACCAGCCTTGAAAATCAATTGCAATCGGCCCAGGCTGAACTGGACAAGATTAACGCTCAAAAGAAGCGTATTGCCGAATTGGAAATGCAGTTGGTCCAAGCGGAAAAGGATTTTGAAAAACTGAAAGAAATGTTCCCCGAAGAGGAAAAGGTTCCTCTGCGCTTGCAAGACCTATACTCTGTACTTCGTAGTTCTGGTGTGCAAATCCAGCGGTTTAATCCTGAAGGTGGCAGTGAGAAGGAACATTACGTAGAAAACCGTTATTCTATAGCGGTAAATTCCGGTTACCACATGTTGGGTTACCTGTTTGCAGAAATTGCGAACTTCAATTATCCGACATCGATTTCCAATTTGCGTCTTAACCGTTACTCTGGTATCGCGGCGGAATTACAAAAAGCTGAAACCCATGGCTGGACCCCCATTACCATGTCGGTTACCTTTAACCTGACCACTTATACATCCAAGAAGGTGAGGTAGCAAGATGATGAAAAATTTATTTGTCCTTTTGTTCCTTACTTTTGCTGTTGTCGTGAATGCGGCTCAGATTAAGGATGTGAAATTTATCTGTGACGCTAAGAAATGCGAGATGGGATTCCAGTTCGCATCAGAAGACGATTTGCCTACGTTCTTCCAGAAATATGACGCCTCTGCGAAGAAACTTACGGTAGGCTTTTCCAATACGGAATTTGCTCTAGGCGAAGGATCCTACGATATAGACGCCGCCTCCGAATGGGTGAAATCCATGAGGGTTTTCAAGGATAATTACCGCGGTATGCAGTTCTTGAAGATCGAAATGTCTGTGGGACCTTCTCTGAGTAGCGATAAAAATGAAATTTCATTGGATGGCGCTAATTTCCTTTTGAAACTCAAAGGAAACAAGGGTAAGGCTTGGACTCTTTCTAAAATTTTTGCACAAAAGAAAAAAGAAGCTGACAAGCGTGCTCTTGAAGAGAAAAAAGCCGCTGAAAAACAAGCTGCTGAAGACAAGAAGGCTGCCGAAAAGGCCGCTCTCGAAGAAAAGAAGCGCCTAGCGGAAGAGAAAAAAGCTGCAGAAAAGCAGGCTATCGAAGATAAAAAAGCTGCAGCCAAGGCTGCCGCCGAAGAAAAGAAGCGCTTGGCCGAAGAAAAGAAAGCTGCTGAAAAGCAGGCCCTCGAAGACAAAAAGGCCGCCGCCAAGGCCGCTGCCGAAGAAAAGAAGCGCTTGGCTGAAGAAAAGAAGGCCGCTGAAAAGGCGGCTCTCGAAGAAAAGAAACGGTTGGCAGAAGAAGAAAAGGCTGCCAAGAAGGCTGCTGCCGAAGAAGCCAAGCGTTTGGCCGAGGAACAGAAGAACTTGGATAAGGCTATTAAGGAGGGAGGGGCAATATCCGCCTTGCTCCCCGGTGTAAAGGAATTTACTGTGCTTATGGGATCTGGCATGGAACAGTTCCGTTTGGTTACTGATGATGCTATCGATATCAAGTATGTGTCTGGCCCTGATAAGGCATCTATCATTACGGTTGGCGTAGCTGGTCCGCAGAAGTCTCCCGTATTCAAGATTGGTGCCGGATCGCTTGTAAAGTCTGCGACTTGGGGTGCTAACGGGTTGAAACTTCAGCTGCCAGTGGGTCTTCGCCCTGTAGTCTTGGTGCAAGATGGTGCTTTGGTGCTTCAGACTACGGAGAGTGCCATCAAGAAAGATGGTTTCATTTTCTGGTCGGCTCGTCCAGATGGCATTTTTGTGCGTGATTGGATGAAGGCTGCCGATGCAAGTCAAAACTTTGATTCTTTCGTGAATAAATATGATAAGGACAGCAAAAAAATCGTGTCCGGTGCACAGGTATTCCACCTGAAGCCTGTAGTTCGCGAACTTATCGTGGTAGAAGACGAAATTGATATGTATGCTGGTCCTAACGACAATTCTCAAGTGATTAATCGTCTCACCTTCGGTGATCGCCTTGTGAATATGGATTTGGTTGGCCTTTATTATAAGGTCCAGAGTGGAGCTCGAGTTGGCTTTGTAAATCGTCGTTCTGTGAGCTATAAAGACGAACTTTCTGCAGTCCAGCAAGAACGCCTCAAGCAGGTCGATAAGGAAAGAGGTGAACTCAGCGAAGGTTCGGTCACCATTGCGAGCCAGTTGGATGGTATGTATGAGGACCGTGTTACCTATAGCTCTTTTGGACGTCGAGACCCCTTTGTAGAGGTTAAGGGTCTGGTTGAAGAAGGCATTAACATTGACCAGGTGGAACTGGTAGGCATTATTTGGGAATCCGATGTGCCTATGGCCATTTTGGTTGAAGCTAAAAATCCGTCCATCTCTTATACCCTCAAGGAAGGGGATAAGATCTTGAACGGCAAGGTATTGAAAATTACAGAAACAGATGTGCTCTTCCTGATACAAGAATTCGGTGTGAGCCGTCGCTACTCCATGGGTCTTCCCGATAAGTATGGGGGTAAAAAGTGAAAAAAGTAGCTAAGATCGTTCTCATTCTGCTTCTTGCTGTAGGCTTTGCGGCATCATTTGCCCAGCAGCCTGCAGAGAACGGCCCTTCGGAGCCCAACAAGAAGTTGTATAACTTCACCTTTGTGGATATGGACTTCGATGCCGTATTCCGGTCTCTCTCTGTGACCGCGGGTGTGGATATTCTTCTTGCTCCCGATGTAAAGGGCAAGATGAGCCTCAAGATTACCAAGAAGACTTGGCAAGAGACTTTGGACATTATATGCGAGATTAATGACTTGACTTGGCTTATCCAGGACAAGTACATTGTAATCCAGCGTTCCAGTACTTACCAGGCCAAACAGAAAAAGCTTGCCGATGAGGAAGCTCAGGCAGAGCAGAATGCACCTCTGGTTCGTAAGAATTTCCAGGTGCACCATGCCAAGGCTGATGAGCTTGTGAAGGTGCTGGAAAGCATGAAGTCCAATCGTGGTCGCATTACTGTGGTGGAACGTACAAACTCTATCATCGTTTATGATACCGACTCTCGCATTGAGCAAATGGACAATGCCTTGAGTGAACTTGATGTTGAAACCCTCCAGATCATGATTACGGCTAAGCTTGTGGTGGTGAACAGCGAACTTGCTCGTGAGCTGGGAGTGGACTGGACTGCTACTATGGGAAGCACAGCCCTTACTCCCGGTACTGCCGGAACGCCTAACGGAAGTGGTGCCGGCGATACCCGTACCAGTGCGGCCATCCGTTCTTTCCCCAACAACGGTGTGTCTCCTGCTGTGAGTGGAGCCTCTACGGCCATTACAACTAGTGTGCTGGATAACCATCTGCAGTTGGCTATTTCTAACCTGATGGGTGATGCTTCTACCGAGGTGCTTGCCAGTCCTCAGGTTTCTACCTTGGATAACACAGAAGCCCAGGTGTTCATGGGTGACAAGGTTTCTATCCGCGTGATTGACGATAGCGGTGAGTCTTCTACCCAGCTGGTGGAAACGGGTATTAAGCTTACTGTAACGCCCCATGTCTCTGGCGACAACCGCATCTTGCTGGATCTGCACCCCGAAAACAACTCCTACGACTATGACTCCAAGGGTGAAATTGTCATTAGTACCCAGGAAGCCAAGACAAAGGTTGTGGTGGCCGACGGTGAAACCGTGGTTATCGGTGGTCTGACCCGTAACGAGACTCAGGAATCCGAAAGCGGTATTCCTTTCTTGAAGGATATTCCGCTGTTTGGCAACCTGTTCAAGTATTCTCGTAAATCTGTGGTCAAAAAAGACCTGGTTATTTTTGTGACTCCCCGCATTATTCGCAATTATATCGGTAATGTGGATATTTCCGAGGTTTCTGCAGAAAAGGCTGCCGCTCCTGCCGCAGCTCCCGAAGCCAAGAAGGTGGAGCAGAAACCCGCTGCACAGGCCAAACCCGCTGCCGCTCCTGCAAAGCAGCAGACTGCAGCCCAGCCGTCGCAAAAGCCAGAAGCTTCGAAGGCTCCGGCTGCTCCCGCTCCTGCAAAGGGCGATAGCGACTGGGAATAGCTGGTTTAGGATGAACTTGCTGAAGCCAGGACTTTGTCCTGGCTTTTTCTGTATGGTTTAAAAGTTTTCTATATTGTACATTTGTGCAAGGAGTTATTTGATGGCTAACGTGGTTGATGATGTGGTCTTGAATCGTGAACTGAACCCGGAGCAGGCGGCGGCTGCCAAGAAGATTGACGGCCCTATGCTGATTTTGGCCGGGGCGGGTTCAGGCAAGACGCGTGCCATCACCTACAAGATTGCCCATCTGGTGTCGTTCCATCAGGTGGAGGCGGACCGGATTTTGGCGGTGACGTTTACCAACAAGGCCGCCCGCGAAATGAAGGAGCGTATCCAGAAACTTTTGCAGGTTCGTTTGGCTTTCAACTGGATGGGCACGTTCCATTCCGTGTGCCTGAAACTTTTGAGGCTTTGTCTGACCAAAGATTTTGTGATTCACGCCATGGGCGGCTCCTGGTACGACAACAATTTCTCCATCTATGACGACGATGACCAGAAGCGGATTCTGAAAGAAATCCTCAAGGAAGAACTGGGCGAAAATTACGATGCGTCCGAAGTAAAAAAACTTCACGGAGCCATTTCTCGATACAAGAACACCATTCTATATACCAACGGCGAAGCTGTTTTGCAGACTCCCGAAATTGCCATGATGCGCGCGGAATTTGCCGACCAGGAGAGAATGGCTAGACTTTATGGGGAATACCAGAAGCGCCTCAAGGAATCCAACGCCATGGACTTTGATGACCTGCTGTTCAATACGGTGCTCATGCTCCAGAAAGTACCCCACTTGGCAGACCAGCTGGCGGAGCGATACAAGTACGTGGTTGTAGATGAATATCAAGATACCAACGACGTGCAGTATGAGCTTTTGAAGTTGCTCATTAACGAGCAAAAGAACGTGACGGTGGTGGGCGATGACGACCAGAGCATTTATGGTTGGCGTGGGGCGAACATCAAGATTATCCGCAATTTTCATAGGGATTTTGCCCCGGTGACTATTGTGAAATTGGAACGGAACTACCGCTCTACGTCGAATATCGTGAAGGGGGCGGGCTCCGTAATAGCCCACAACGTGCGCCCCCTGGAAATGCAGAAGGTGGTGTATTCCAAGGAAGAAGCCGGTGACCCCATTCGGGTACGGCACACGATGGACGACCGTAGCGAAGCCCAGCAGATAGCGGATTTGATTGCCGTGGCGGGCGAGGCGAATTACTCCAAGACGGCGGTGTTTTACCGCACCAATGCCCAGTCCCGCGTGATAGAAAAGGCCCTGAATGACAACCGCATTCCATCAGTGATTTTTGGCGGCACGCGGTTCTGGGATCGCAAGGAAGTCCGGGATATCCTTTCGTATTTGCGTCTTCTTTCAAATGAAAAGGATGATGCCGCCCACCTGCGGGTCATCAACACGCCGCCCCGCGCCATCGGCAAGACTTCGGTAGAAAATGTCCTTGCCCGCGTTCGAAACGGCGAAGGGACCTTCTGGCAGATGCTTGTGGCCGAGGCTAGCGGTGTGTCCCGTTCCGCACCCAAGCTGAAAGGCTTTGTGGACTTGGTCCAGTCTTGGAAAGAACTGGTGGTCGCCGGAGAGACTCCGCTTCCGCTTTTGGCAGAACGAATCGTAAACGATGTCGCCTACAAGGAATTCTTGCGGAAAGACGACGAGCTTTCTGCAGACGAACGGATAGGCAACGTAGATGAAATGATCAACGCCATCCGCGAATTCGACGAGGAACATCCGGGGGCCACGTTAGACGCCTTCTTGCAGGACATTTCCCTCTTGACCGACGCCGACAAGAAGGTGGACGATTCCAAGGGTCATGTAACTCTTATGACCATTCACATGGCGAAGGGTCTAGAATTCAATACGGTGCACATAGCCGGCTGTGACGACGGTATTTTCCCGTTGATTCGGGAAAGCTCTATGCTGAGCGTCAAGGAGGCCAACGACCAGCTTGAAGAGGAACGTCGCCTGTTCTACGTGGGCTGTACCCGTGCCGAAAAGAAGCTTTACCTGTACCATGCGGAACGTCGCTTTTTCCAGGGGACTATCCGGCCTTTTGCACCGTCCCGTTTCTTGAAGGAACTTGACCCTTCTGTCGTGGAATTTACGCCCTGCATAGATGAACGGCCCGCCTTTTCGGGCTGGACACCTGATGCTCCCGAAAAGCCCCGTTACAACAGCGCGCCGTCTTTTGTCCGCAACAGGAGCTTTGGCTCCGGAGCTTCGGGCTCGAGTTCGTCGGGGTTTTCGGGCGGGTCTCGGTTCGGCAGCTCCAGGAGTTCCGTTCCGGATTCGGTACGCAAGAACGACCGGCGTATCGTTTATCGCAATCCCATAAAGGTGGCGCAGACCACTCAGTCTGTGGATACGTCGGGCCCTCGCATTGTCTATGATGAGTATAGCGAGAATCCTTTCCATCCGGGAGCAAAGGTGCGGCACATCAAGTACGGAGTCGGGACTGTTACCCGCTGTTACGGCGAAGGGGACAACGCCCGCGTAGATGTTCGTTTTGGCGACGGGAATCTGCGTACCATCATCTTGAAATATGCCGCCCTGCAGGTGGTGGGGTAGTGGATAGGGGTTAGGATCTAGGGGCTAGGGGTTAGTGATTAGTGGTTAGGATAGCCGGTCTCGAGAGGTGTCATCCTCGCGACCTGTGGTGAGCGAAGTCGAATCAAGGCGAGGATCTGCTAGATTGCAGTAAGCGGATCCTCACCAGAGCCTGCCCTGAGCCTGTCGAACGGGTGAGGATGACGACTCATACCACACACCTCAAACCTCACAACCCACAACCCACAACCCATAACCCATAACTCACACCTCACAACCCATAACTCACAACTCACAACTCACAACTCATAACTCATAACTCATAACTCACCACTCACAACTCATTTGCCTTTCATTCCAAATTTTTCTATATTACCCCTCGTAAAGATTGGAGAGTCCTATGCTTGAAAACGATGAAGTCCTGAAATTGGCCAAGTTGTCCCGCCTGAGCATTTCCGAAGAGGAAATTCCTGCCGTCAAGGGCCACCTGGACAAGATGCTCAATCATCTGGAAGCTTTGAAGGCTCTGGACCTTTCCAATGTAGAACCCATGACCGCCGTCGAAACCGGCGAGACGGTTCTTCGCGAAGATGTACCTGTACAGGGATTCACCCTGGAGCAGGCTTTTGCAAATGCGCCGGCGGTGGAAAACGACCACTTCGCCATTCCCAAGGTCATTGGCGGCTAGAAGCCTCCTTTGCCTGGACTATGTCTCCTGTCTCCTGCATTGTTCCTGCCCGCATGGGGTCTTCCCGGTTTCCCGGGAAGCCGCTTTTCAAGTTGTGCGGTAAGGAGATGATTGTTCGCACCCTGGAGCGAGCGGCCCTTGCAGAATGCTTTGACAGAATTATCTGCGCAACCGATAGCGACGAGATTGCCGAGGTGGTTTCCCGTGCCGGTTTCGAATTCTTGTTGACGGGAGAGGCGGCTACCGGTTCTGACCGGGTGGCGGAGGCCGCCCGCGCCCTGGACCTTGACCTGGTGGTGAACCTGCAGGGGGACGAACCCTTGGTAGAGCCTTCGGTCTTGTGGGATGTCGCCCGGACTCTTGCCGAAAACCCGGACTGCTGGGTGACGGTGGCCTGCCCGCTTAAGCCAGAAGACGTTCCCCTGAAGACTGTGGTGAAGGTCTTGGTCAAGGACTGTTTTGCCGTTGATTTTCGCCGGGAAATCCCTGCAGACGAAGCTGGCCGGTGGTTCCAGCACCAGGGAATCTATGCCTATTCCCGCAAGTCCCGCGATGAATTTACTTCTTTGTCCCAGAGTAAGCTTGAACTGGAGCGCTCCTTGGAGCAGATGCGGATTATGGGTATTCGCCCTATCCGTATGGTCCAGAGCCCCTATGAAAGCATCTCTGTGGATGTGCCTTCTGACGCGAATGCCGTCGAAGCCTTGCTACATGAACAAAAAAAGCAGGGGCTGCCGGACGGACGATTTAAGGAGCCCCTGCGTAGTCCGTAGGTGCTCTTGATGAACGCTCCCGAAAAACAAATCCTCCGTATGGCCCTGGTCTTTTTGGTACTTGGGCTAGTTTTCCGCTATCTACCCTGGGGTGTACCCGCCATCGGGCAGGTGGAAGAATACTCCAATTTGGAATATGTCGCTGAAAGGGATTATATCTCGAAAAAGTCCGGTCCTGATTTTGATACAATCACAAACAAAGTAACAAACACCAATTCGTCTGAATACAAGGGGAAAAAACAAAAAAGTGTTAAAAATAAGCTAAAAAAGCCAAAATTACCCATACATGTCAATTCTGCCGGGGTAGAGGAATTGTGCGCCCTGAAAGGGGTTGGACCCAAGCTTGCCGAGAAAATTTTGGCATTTCGTACCCAAAACGGGCCATTTTCGGGGCCTGGGGATCTGGAAAAAGTACCCGGAATTGGCAAGAAAAAACTTGAGGGCCTCCTACAGGGGGTAATTTTTGATTAGTTTTAGGGTGTACATTTTCATAAGTCGTTGAGTATATGAGTGATACGAAGATTTATCTAGGTATTGAGGTTGGGGATGCTTCCCTAAAAGTGGCCCTGTTGGACTCCGCCGAAAAGCGGGTTTTGCGCACGGCAATTCTCCAGACTGGCACCAGTCCCTTGGATGACGTTTACACTTTTGAAACGGTCCTCCAGGCTTGGTTGGAGTCCGTTCAGCAGGAATCCGTAGAGGCAGTGTCTCTTTCTATTCCGGCATTCCGCTCAGTTATAAGGCAGGTGTATGTACCTGCAGAGGCTTGCGCCAACCGTGAAGAATACCTGGAATGGTACCTAGGGCTTATTACCAATGCCGAAAAGGGCTCTTACATTATGGACTACCAGGTCCTGTGCGGTGATGCCACCGTCGGAGAAACGGTTCTCCTGATAGCGGTTCGTCGTGAATGGGTAGATGGTGTTCGTAAGGGCTTCCGTAACAAGGCGTTAGCGCCCAAGACTATGGAAGTGGATGTGCTCTCGTTGCTGAACCTGATGGATGCTGCAGACCACATTGATGGACTGGAATGCGTAATCAAAGCGGATTTTGCGGGTGTAACCATGATGTGGATCTCTAAGGACAGACTTCAGGATTTGCGTTGTGTATCGACCCTTTCCCTAGTGGATAAATCTGCTGAAGAGGCTTATGGATTCTTGGCCAATGGCATTCGTGAACAGATTGATTTTGCCAAGGAAGACGATGTCTCCTTTGATGTCAAGCAGATTCATTTGTGCGGCGAACTTGCGACAGACCCTCTGTTTATGAAAAATTTACAAGGGGCTCTCCCGGAATTCCAGATAATTCTGATGGATTCCTTCTCTAATTTAAGACTTCCGGTGGAAGAAGCGGATTCTGCTGCTGTTCTTAGCTGTGCCGGTGCAATTGGTGCTGCCCTGAACCTCATGGAGGAAGTATGATTCACTTGAACCTTATTGAGGCTGCCGAACGTTCCTCTTTGATGGAAAACGTTAATCCGGTGCATGTTACCGATGTTCGTGCGGCAAGAAAGTCTTCTAAGTCTAAATTGCTGACAATCGGACTTGCCGCAGCCTTTGTGGTGGTGGCGTTCAGTTGCTTCTTGAGTGTGTTTGGCGTTCCGGCACCTCTGCAGGGAGCTTTGCCCGAGGCCTACCTGTCGCTGATTGGGGCTGAAGATCCGAGCCAGGCTTTGACCTTGGGGGCCGGACAGACCACCACTGCCGGTGGTGTCTTGGAAGCGGAAGCTGCTGCCGAACGAGCCGTACTCAAAATGCGAGAAGGCATGACTGTGAAGCAGGTTGTAGCCGAAATTAACCCGAAAGCGTTGTACAACAACAGTAGGGTGAACTACGACAGCTACTTGCCTCTAGAAAAGATTTCTTACCAGAAAGCCGCGAGTGCCCAGTTCCTCACATTCCTCACAACGGCGACCCCAGACGATGTGGGTTTCTCGGATTGCATTTTCCAGGCTCCCAACTACTACTATGTCCGCGGCGTAGCCGCTAAGCCTACATCTCAGCGTAGCTTCCTTGAACGAGTGAAAGCGGTAAGTTCGGATTTCAGGACTCCGCCTATTCCTGAAAATGCTCCTGCTACAGACATTACGGCATTCGGTTTGTTTAATGTTTCAAACCCGAACCTTGGTGCAGTTTCCAATTTTGTGAAGTCTGCCGAGGTGGCTGAAGAAATCAAGGCCTTAAAAGCTATCGCTGCCAATGCCAAGCTTAATTTAAAAGGTCTTGAAAAGCCTGCTGTTGAAGATTTTGGCGTGTATAAGCGTTACTCTTATACGGTATCCGCCAATTCGGATTTCCCGGAGTTGCAGAAGTTTACATCGGAACTGCTGGATTCTCCTATTCGCATGGGCGTAACGAAGTTGGAAATGACTTTTGCCAAGCGTGATATCCAGAGTGCAATGCAACTCGTGATGTTCGTGGTTCCTTAAATGCCCATTCGCATTACGGGTGGGGACCTTCGTGGACGGATGGTCCCTTCTCCTCCAAGCATGAAAACCAGGCCTACGAGTTCGAGGACCCGGGAGGCTCTTTTTAACATTTTGCAAAGCGTAGATGGTTTCCGCATGCTGGACCTGTTTGCCGGTTCCGGCATTATGGGAATCGAAGCCTTGAGTCGCGGGGCGGCCCATGTAGTGGCTGTGGAAATGGTTCATTCCCAAGCGCATCTTTTGCTGCAGGGGTACAAGGCTTTGTCCTTGGAAAAGAAACTTACTTTGTACGAAAAGAATGCCTTGACCCTGGAAAAAGAGGAACTGTGTGCCGAGGGAGGGTTTGATTTGATATATGCAGATCCGCCCTTCAAGGATATGGATTATCCTGACTTGCGCTCTTTCTGGCAGTGGCTGAATCCTGGTGGTGTGGCCGTGTTCGAGGCACCCAGTCGAAATTTGCCTGCATGGGTCAAAGAGGCCTCCGATGCGGGAACGGTACAGGTCCGACGCTATGGGGAATCCTCGTTGGTGATTTATAAGTCGTAGGAACGTCATCCTCACAACGCCCCCCCTAAAACCTAACCCCTATTGACTATATTTACAGCATGGAAAGAATTGCTGTGTTTGCAGGATCCTTTGATCCGTTTACCTTGGGACACCTGGACATTGTCAAAAGGGCTGCAGCCCTTTTTGATGAGTTGTGGGTTGTGCTTGCCGTAAATGCTTCCAAGAAGAATATGTTTTCGGAATCGGACCGTCTGACCTTCATAAACAAGTCCGTAGCCGGAATCCCGAACGTGAAAGTGACGTCTTATGATGGACTGACTGTAGATTTTATGAAAAGCGTCGGTTCAAAGTTTTTGGTCCGTGGCGTGCGTGGTGCTATGGATGTTGAATATGAACAGTCCATCGCCTGGAACAATCGGACTCTTTATCCCGAATGCGAAACGGTTATTTTCTCCAGCGCTTCGGAACACTTGTCGTTAAGCAGTTCCGTGGTTCGCGAACTCTTGAAGGCTGGCGTTTCGGATACGGTGGATGGTCGAGAATTACTCTCGAACTATGTCCATGTCGAAGTCATTCCCTTGTTGTTGAAAAATAGCCGTTAAGTATGACGCCCTTTCGATTCTTACCCAAGGTTATTCGAGTCCTGCTGATTTCAAACGCTGTGGTGTTTGCGATTGCGGCTATCGTGGGCGGTATGCTGGGGCTGCATTTGAACCTGCCCGGTGTTGGTTATGGTTCGCTTCAGGAGTATATCCTCTACTTTGGAGCCTTTTTGCCGACCGCACCCTTTGAGGCTTGGCGCTACGTAACCTACATGTTTATCCATGTAGATTTTATGCATTTCTTCTTTAATATGCTGATGCTCTGGATGTTCGGTGCAGAGGTCGGGGAATGGATGGGTACCAAGCATTTTGCCTTCATGTATTTCTTCTGTGGAATATTTGCGGCTATCTTCAGTGTTGCCATGAGTATTCTGGGACTCACCCATAATCCCATTATCGGAGCCTCTGGTGCCTTGATGGGCGTGTTTGTGGCATACTACAAGTTTTTTCCGGAAAGGCGCATCTTGATGTTTTTTATTATCCCCATGAAAATCAAGCATGCCATGTGGGTGATGGTTGCCTTTGATGTGATGTTTGCAAATACTGGCGATGCCATAGCCCACTTCGCCCACCTGGGTGGTGTTGTGGCGGGCTTTATCTATATGGCCTTGTACCAGAATATTTTTACCAAGAGCTCCAGTATTCTTTACAATTCGCCCTTGTCCGGTTTTTTCCGTTTGTTCTCCAGGCACCCCGGCCGCTATAAAAAATGGAACAATCCCTTTGATACCGAAAATCGGGATGGGCAAAGGACAGAAGCTCGTGTCGAAGAACCCGAAGTTCTGGAAGGCGAAGTCTTTTACATGGACGAACAGAAGCGGATGGATGAAATCCTGAAAAAAGTCAATGCAGAGGGAATCCAGTCGTTGACGGAATCTGAACGACAGTTTTTGTTGAAGGCCAGCGAAAGGCTGCGCCGTAGGAGAGGTTACTGATGAAAAAGGTTTTGGGAATGGGCGCTGCCCTGGTGGATATCTTGGCCAATGTGGATGACTCCTGGATTGAATCCCAGGGAGTGCAGAAGGGCGGCATGAACATGGTGGACTGGCCCCAGATGGAAAAGTTCCTGCTGTCGCTGAAAAATCCCGTGCGTGTGCCTGGTGGCTCTACCTGCAATACCATGGTGGGGCTTTCGCGCCTGGGGGGCAGGGCCGCCTTTATTTCTAAAATCGGTGACGACGACTTGGGAAAAATTTTCCAGAAACACCTGGAACGAAACGGCGTGGAATCCAAGCTGGGACTTTCCGGTGCGGCTACGGGCTGTGTGTTTTCGGCGGTGACTCCCGATGCCCAGCGTTCCATGTGGACTTACCTTGGGGCTTCTGACTTTTTAGGGAGCGATGACTTTGTGCCCGCCCTCTATGACGACGTGGGCCTGCTTTACGCCGAAGGTTACCGCGCTTTCAATGGGGAATGTTTCAAGAAGGCCTTTACCCTTGCCCGCAGTCTGGGCGTGGAAACGGCTCTGGATTTTAGCAGTTTCGGTGTGGTGGATGCCTGCCGCAAACTGTTTGACGAACTTTTCGAAGAAAAGATGATCGACATCATTATCGCCAACGAAGACGAGGCCTTTGCCTACGCCGGAGTCAAGGAAGAGGCGGCACTGGACGTGCTTGCCAAGAAGGCGAAAGTGGCTGTGGTGAAAATCGGAAAGCGTGGCGCTTTGATTGCCAAAGATGGAGTGGTGACCCGCGTGCAGGCCGGTTCTGCAAAGGCCATTGATACCACCGGTGCAGGCGACCTGTGGGCATCGGGATTTTTGTACGGCTACATGAACGGCTGGGATATGGAACGCTCCGGCAACCTGGGGAGTGTTGTCTCTAATGAAGTGGTTCAGGTGATGGGCGCCCAGATCCCCGAAGACGGTTGGGCCCGCATCAAGGAAACGATGGCCTAGTCTTTTAGGAGGCTGAGATGGATAACTTTGAAGCGGATATCTTGATTCTGGGATATGGCCCTGCTGGTGTTTCTGCAGCGCTGTACGGGCTCCGTGCTGGGCTCGATGTGCTGTTGGTGGGCAAGGATGGCGGAGCGCTTTCTAAAGCCCATGCTATACAGAACTATTACGGCCTAGAAAAACCTCTGACCGGCGAAGAACTTTTGCAGGTGGGCAAGAAACAGGCTCTGGATCTTGGCGCGCAGATTGTAGATGACGAAGTGATGGACCTGATGTTCGACGGTTCGCAGTTTGTGGCCAAGGGGCTTACGGCATCTTATCATGGTAAGGTTTGCATCATGGCTACCGGCGCTGCTCGCAAAAAGCACCCGCTGCCGGGAATGGCCGAGATGGAAGGTCACGGGGTCAGCTACTGCGCTGTCTGTGATTCCTTCTTTTACAAGGGCAAGAACGTGGCCGTGCTTGGTAACGGCGAATATGCCCTTCACGAAACCGAAGAACTTTTGCAGGTGGTGGGTTCCGCAACGCTTTTGACCAACGGGGCGGAGCTTTCTGCGAAATTCCCTGACAAGGTCCGCATCGAAAAACGTCATTTGCAGGGGCTGGTAGGCGAGGGAGCCTTCCGGGGTGTGCACTACGAAGACGGTACTGAAGAAAATTTCGACGGCTTGTTTGTGGCCCTCGGCAGCGCCAACGCTACGGATTTGGCATTGAAGGCGGGTGCCGCCTTTGACCAGGGAAAGCTTGTGCTGGACGGCGATTTGCAGACCACTCTTCCGGGTCTCTATGCGGCGGGGGACTGCACCGGCGGTATCTTGCAGGTGTCTGTAGCCGTAGGCGAAGGCGCCAGGGCGGCTCTTGCGGCGATTAAGTACTTGAGAGAGAACAAATAATTCAGAATTTGGATTTCGGAGTTCGGAATTATAACTCCGAAATCTGGAGTCAGAAATCAGAATTATCCCATGCGCCGTCTGACTTTACTGACCAATCCGGACACTTGTAATTTAGGCTGCCCGCTGTGCTTTTTGAACCAGCGGGGAGTGCCGACCGGTCTTGGCGAGATGCCCATAGAAGTGGCTCGGCGTTCCATTGAAAAATATGCAGGTGTGCGGGAGGTGATTCCCTCCACCATGGGAGAGCCTTTACTTTATTCCCATTTTGACGAACTGCTGGAATTGTGCATGAGTCGCGGGACTCCTTTGAACCTGACTACCAACGGGAGTTTTCCTAAAAAGTGGGGAAGTGACGAAGGACTGAAAAGCCTGCTGCTTGCCTGCAGCGACATCAAGGTGAGTACCCTTTCTTACGAGACGGGTGGATTGCCCGAAGACGAGTGGAAAGCCAATGTGGAAAAACTGCTGGATGTTCGTAGGTTGTTGCTGGAGGGCGATAGTTCGCAGGCTGTGGCCGCTGTTTCACTGCAGGTGACGCTTCACCGCGAAAATGCGGGTTCTGCGTCGGAACTTTTGCGATGGGCGGAACGAGTCGGTATTAACCGGATCAAGTGGAACCCGGTGGTGTTTTTGGGCCGTGCGTCACGAGAATTGCGGGAAAGGTTTGCCTTGCCCGAAGGTGCCGTAGATCGGTTACGGAAGGATCTGCACTCCGACAGGGTTCGTTGCGAAGGAAGTCTGTATTTCGAAGTCCGAGGCGGTTCTTGTGCTGTGTCTGGTAAGGATTGTGACGGGAAATCTCCGGAGTGCCCTTTTGCCGACGAGGTATGGGTCTGGCCCGATGGTCACGAGGACCATTGCCCGAATCCGAAATTAAGGTGGGCATCGGGTCGCTAGCATCCAAAACCTTGTTATATTGTGAACATGATTGAAAAACTTTTGAACGCCCTGGACTCCGTGTTGCTTGGCAAGCGGGAGTCCGTAGAAATGCTGGTCATGGCCCTGCTGGCCGACGGTCATGTGCTGGTAGAAGATGTCCCCGGTACCGGAAAGACCACTTTGGCGAAGGCCCTGGCGGTAGCTATCGGGGCGGACTTTGCCCGCATCCAGTTTACGCCGGACCTGTTGCCTGCCGATGTGACCGGCGGGGCGGTGTTTCGCATGAACACGGGGGACTTTGAAATCCGGAAAGGTCCTGTGTTTACCCAGATTCTTTTGGCCGACGAAATTAACCGCGCTTCGCCCCGCACCCAGAGTTCCCTGCTGGAGGCCATGGAAGAGCGTCAGGTTTCCCTGGAAGGGGAACGGCACGCACTGCCTAAACTGTTCATGGTGCTGGCTACGGAAAACCCGGTGGAATTCCACGGGGTGTTCCCCCTGCCCGAGGCCCAGATGGACCGGTTCCTGATCCGGCTTTCGCTGGGCTACCCCTCTACGGAAACGGAACTGCAGATTTTGCGGAGCCACCGGGAAGGTAAACCCCTGGACACACTGACCGCTGTTACCACGCCCGAAGAAATCCTGAAGGCGAGGGATGCCGTCCGCAAGGTCCATGTGGACGAATCCCTGGAAAGATACGTGGTGTCGCTGGTCCAGGCCACCCGCGAAAACCCGGCCGTACGCCTGGCCGCAAGCCCCCGCGCAGGAATCAACCTCATCAAGATGGCCCAGGCGTCTGCCTACATCCAGGGCCGGGATTTTGTGAATCCCGATGACATTCAGCGGGTGTATTCTGCGGTGATGGAACACCGTGTCTTTACGAAAGACGGAAATGCCTCTACGGTGAAAAACATTCTGGAATCTATCCGCACCCAGGTGAAAATCCCTAAGTAGAAGCGGGGAACATGTCGAAGGTTCCTTCCATAAAGTGGCTGCTGGAGGCGTACCCCCGGACTCCCAAGAGGACGGGGCTTCTCATGCGGCTTTACTTTATCTGGCAGGAGTACTTTATGCCTGCCGGTCACAGTGCCTTTGCGCTGATGTTTTTCTCTATGGTGGCGGGACTCGTGCCCGGCTTCTGGGCCGCCTGGATTTTCTGCGGCTTGGATTTTCTGTTGTTCCTGGCGCTGTTCCCCTCCCTCTTTATGACCTGTCGAAAGAACCGCTTTGAAGCGGGGGCTATAGAAGTTTCTCCTGTTGTGGAAGGCGAAACGGCAACGGTCCAGGTGCAGGTGACTGCAAAAAACCGGATAGACGCGGTATCCCTTTCCTGTTTCCGCATGGATGCCAGTCTTGCAAGCGAAGAATCGCCCTATGTGCTTGTGAATCAGGGCGAATCGGTAATGCTCCAGTGCAAGGTCAGAACCAAGAAGCGTGGAGCCTATACGGTAGGGAAGGTGTCTCTCTTGATTCCCGAAATCATGGGCATGTTGCGGTATAGTGCCAAGGCGGGATCTGCGGAACTTCTGGTTTACCCGAAACCCGTAAAAATTTCGGCCTTCGACTTTTTGACCTGGGGTAGCAGCGGCATGGTCTTTGCGCCTCTGCTGACCAGCGGCTTTGCCCGCGGGCTGGATTTTTCGGGAGTGCGGGAATACCAGGAAGGGGATGCCCTGCGGGACTTGCACCACAAGGCCTTTGCCCGTTACGGAAGGCCCTTTACCAAGGAATTTGAGGCGGAACGTGGGGCCGGAATCGTGATGGTGCTGGATGTGCGAGGAAACACCCTGCAGGAACGATCCCTGCAAGAGAATCTTATACGCCTTGCGGCAGGAGTGGGCGCCTGGTTCATGGAACGTGGAATTCTCGGACGCTTCTTCATAAACGACGAAGAAATATCCCTAAACGCAGGCGACGGTGGCGACAGCCTTTTTGCCGCCCTCGCCCGGATTCCGGCGGCAAGTCCCTTCAAAAAGAGCGGGCCTGCAACAGAGGGCCCCTGGTCTCCGGCGGCAAGGCCCATGGGACCGGTGCTGCGTCTTGGGCTCCATCGTGAAGAAAACCCGCTGGTCCACAAGCAGGTCCTTGTCTGTGGCGGAAAAGTCCCGACGGCAGCGGGTGACGACACCCTGATGGTCCACAGTTCCCTCTTGAAGGATAAAATTTCCCTGACTAGGCAGGAGGATTTGCTCCCATGAGAAAATCCATGAGGGAAATATTCAAGACGCTGTTCCTGGTGCTTGCGTCCGTGAATCTGGGAATCTCCAGCGAGATGCTCCCGCTTGGAGTCGTTTTCGCCTTGGGCTTCTTGTACCTTCACTGGAGGCTGGAAAAGCCTACGCCCCTGTACAAGAAGCGCTTTGCCTATGGGGCTATCGTTCCATTTGCCCTGTGGTGGGTGGTGACTCCCGAGGTGGAAAACGGGATTTCCCCTTACGTGGTGTTTATTCCGGCCTGGTACTTGTTGACTTTGGCGTGGCTCCAGAAACGGAGTCTTGGGCGGGGCGGTTTCGAAGCCTTTGTCATTTTTGATGGCGTGGCGGCTTTGCTCTTGGGAATGTTCCAGGCGGGGCGTGCCGGAGGAATCTTGGGAGCGGTGGGCATACTGCTTGCGATCCTTGCCTACAGGCGCACAAAGACGGCTTGGTACAAGTACGGGCTGTTCCTGCTGCTGATTGCCTTCTTCGGATTTACCTCTTTTGGTGGTTGGCAATACTGGAAAAGCCACCGGAGTTACGACGGTCGCTGGGCCAGGGATTATATGGAGCGGAATCGGGTCATGGGCTTTGACCCTGTGGTATCCTTGGGTTCTTTCTCCAACAATTATAGTTCCAAGTATAACCGTCAGGTGATTTTGCGGGTGTGGGACAGGGATGCTCCCGAATACCTGCGGGCTGCCGTCTATGAAAAATACCTGGGCAACATCTGGAAACTCCCTGCAAAGCCTGAACAGAAACTCTATCCCGCCTATTACCGTATCGACTATCCGGTCTTTGAACTTGTAGATTCTGCCACCAGGCGAGAAACTGTGCGCACCGTTTGGGTCCAGTCCGCCCTGGACAACTTCGGTTTTCTTTTCGCTCCCTTTAATGCGTTGGGTGTTGCCGCCAAGAATGCGGATTCCCTGGATTTCTACAGAACGGGAATTTTTGCTGGCGCTAACGGAACTCATGGGGACTGGTATTATTTTGTAAGCGATTCCGATGATGGGACTTCTCGACAAACTGCTTTTGACGAGGGCGATTCTGTTTACTTGCAAATGGGCAAGTCCCATGTCGCCTTTGTAGATTCTGTCGCCAAGGCAATGGACTTGCCCCGAAGAGATTCTCTGCTGGATTCCTTGTCAGATGGCTCTTATGAAAGAGCGGTTCTGACGAACATACGGGATTATTTTGTCCAGAATTTCAAGTACTCTCTGGTTGTTCCAGGTGCACGAGAGAACAGGAGAGAGCCGCTTCGGGCTTTCTGGAATGCCAAGGAAGGCTTTTGCGAATACTACGCCACCCTTTCGGTGCTGCTCTTGCGGCACCAGGGAATTCAAGCCCGCTACGTGACGGGCTTTGCCCATCCGGAAAGGGTCGAGGGTCGGGACTATGTGGTGTTTCGCAGGCACCATAGTCACGCTTGGGTAGAAGTTCTTTGGAATGGCCGTTGGTATTCCTTTGACCCCACGCCTCCCATGAGGCCGGGGCTATTTGCAAGAACTCCCGGCTGGCAGTCCTGGTGGGAGGGTCTGCGTGGACGCTTTGCCCGCATTTTCCATTTGTTAAAAGAAGGGGAGTGGCGCCGCATGGTGGATGACTGGCAAGCTACTACCCAAGGGCTTTTGGACAATCCTTTGGTTTACGGAATTCCCTTTTTGCTTTTGTTTGCAATACTTGCTCGCGTTCTGCTCAAACGGCGAAAAGGAAAGGTATTGATAAAACCAGACTTGCGCACGCAAAAATGGGTCCGCTCCCTTGACCGAGCAGAAAAAAACTTGAGGCGGCAGGGATTTGTCCGCGGGCCTGGGGAAACTGTTGGTGCGTTCCTTGTCCGTATCGAATCGCAGGTGTCGGACGCGGGGGATGCCTTGAGTGCAGTCAAGGCACTCCGCGAATACGAAAAGTATCGCTGGCGGTAAACAAAAAAAGTCCCGCAGGGCTGCGAGACTCTTGTATCCATAAAATAGATTGCTTATTCCGTGCGCACGAACACTTCGGTGTCGTTGCCGGCGAACATACCGTCGCTTTCGTTTTGCTGGAAAATGACCTTGTTTAAGTAAAGGAAGACGGTTTCGCCAGCCACTATAATGCTTGGCGTTACAGTGTATTTTTTACCAAATTCAATGCAGTCCCCTTTTCGGTCTTCCTTGAAGGTGAGAGTCTTATCTTCGATAACCCAGTGACCTTCGTCAGGATCAGGGCAATCACCATAGGAGGATCTCGTGTAGTGATAGATTCCATCTTCGCGGAACTCCATTATACCGCCCTGTGAGGAGGAAAAGTCGGTAATGACTTCCTTGTTGCCAGTCTGACTAATAGACTTCAGTGTCCACGTGCCGATAAGGCAGTCTTCGGACAAACCGTCAGCGCAAATTTCGGCAATGGTCTTGCTGTTCCCGCTGTCATCACTACAGGCCGTGAAGAAGGCTAGGGTGGAGACCGCTAGGAGCGTAAAAATTTTTGTTTTCATAATATTCCCTCTTGTGTTTGAATGTCTTTAATATAAATAAAAATGGGGACTATGAACAAGAATTCAGGGGTTCGTGGTTGTATACATCCCTTCAATCTTGTCGGCATAGCGCTCTTCGGCCACTTTTCGGCGGATTTTTAGGGTAGGGGTCAACAATCCGGACTCTATGGTGAGTTCGTCTCCGATCAGGACCCATCGGCATATCTTTTCCCAGTGGTTCAACTTGCGGTTGATGCGTGTAATGTGACGGAATACGGATTCTCTTACACGGAGGGACTTCAATGCCAAATCCATGCGAAAATCCTCTTTGGAAATCCGGAGCAGACGACGGGCTCCTTCTGGGTTGATCCATATAAGCGCCGAGGCGAATTTCCGGTCATTGGCGATGACCAGGGCTTGCTCTACTAGGGGGTGTCGGCTGATCTCTAGCTCGATGGGGTTCGGGCTTACATACTTGCCGGTGCTGGTCTTCAAGAGCTCCTTGATGCGGCCCGTAAGGGAAAGAAAACCGTTTTCGTCTATGCTTCCTTGGTCGCCGGTTTTGAAGAATCCGTCTTCGGTAAAGATTTCGGCGTTGAGTTCCGGCATGTTGTGGTAGCCTCTAAACACGCTGTCGCCTTTCACCATGACTTCGTTGTTTTCGCCAATTTTTACCTGTAAATGCTTTAGAGGCTTGCCCACGCTGCCTAGAGCGATCGCATGGTCGCAGTTGGCGCTGACTACAGGGGAGCATTCCGTGAGGCCGTAACCTTCGTAGACGGGCAGTCCGATGTTCAGCAGGAACCTGAGAATACTCTTGTTTAGCGCATTGCTGCCGGAGATAATAAGCCTGAAGTTTCCGCCGATGGCGCTACGCATCTTGGAGTAAACCAGCTTGTCGTAAAACCGCATGGCGTGGCTGCGCTTTTTGGTGGGGTCGTTCAGCTTGGCCAGCTTGATGGCGTTCTTGATAAGAAGCCGTTTAGGCCCTCTGGCCTTGTCTGCCGCTGCGGTCATGCTCTCGTAAAGTCGTTCGAGAATCCTCGGAACCACAATCATCACGGAGGGTTTAACTTCTGTCATGATTTTGGCAGCATTCTTTGGGGAATCGGCAAAATAGATGGTGGCGCCATTCAAGATGTAGAAATACACAGCCATTCGCTCAAAAACATGGGCCACGGGCAGCATGGTAAGGCACCGGTCTTTTTCAGGATCCACGGTATAAAGGTCCAAGATGCTCTGAATTTGGGAAAGCATGTTCCGGTGGGAGAGTTCTGCCCCCTTGGGCCTGCCGGTAGAACCGCTGGTGTAGATGATGCTGAAAAGGTCGTCGGGCTGTATAGACTCAATTTGTTGGTGTAGCCAGCTTGTATTTTCTGGGTCTTGCATCAATCCGTAGCCTTCGGTCAATAGGTCGTCCCAGTATGTTCCGTTTTCTGGGAGAGGGGAGGCGGAGTCAATGCAGATGATGGTGGAAAATCCCGAAAGATTTTCTTTTAGTGGTGCATCCAAGTCATTCATGTTGTTTATGACCAAGATGTGTACGACGGCATCTTCGCATTGAAATGCAAAATTTTCCGAAGAAATGTTCGGGAAAAGAGGAACCACACGGGCATGGTTGATCTGGGTGGCGATATCTGCCATGATCCAGTAGGGGGAACTCCCGGCGATGATTCCGATGCTTTCTCTTTCTTTAACCCCGCGGTTATGGAGTGCAAGGGCCAAGGCCTGGGTATCTCGTTCCAGGTTTTCCTTTGAAAAGTGAGTCCAGTCCCCGTTTTGCCGTTGGTACCAGCCGCCAAAATCCTCTCGATGGCAGGTGGCAAAGAATAGTTCGGGGAGCGAATTGAATATTAGGGACTCCATACACTGAAAATAACATTCTTATGGGCGAAAAGTTCATTTTTTTTGAAAAAAAACTATATATTGGGAATCATGTTGAAGAAACTAGAGGATTACACCAACTATCTGGAACATCGTGTTGCTCAAGGAGCGGCTCTTTCGTCCGAGGAATTGCTCTCGGTCAGGGTTCACATTGGTTTTTTCCAGCACGAAAGACTGGTCCACGAGCTGGTCATGATCCTTTTTGCCTTGCTCACGGTAGGCGGGTTTCTTTTTTTCGTGGCTATGCCGGAAATCCTAGTTCTGGTTCTGGATATTCTGTTTTTGGGCTTACTTATTCCTTACATCAGGCACTACTACGGGCTTGAAAATGGGGTCCAAAAGCTCTATAGCCTTTATTCTAGGCTAGAAGAACAGAAATAGCGTCAGTTATTCCAATTTGGAATAGTTTGAATTGGACTGCAGAGAGCTCCCAAAGAACTGTTGTTTTAAGTTATATTCACCTCATTAGGGATGCTATGAGATTGTTTGACGAACATTCGGTTTTGCGTTTTGCGCTTTTATTTGCGTGTTTCTTATTTACCGCATTTATTCCAGATATTATTCATTTATCTGAAAAACCCATGGGGTTTATTCCCTACTTCTTTGCAATTTTCTTCCTTGCGTACGTGGCCCTCTTTTACAAATTTCCTGTTCAGGGCAACAGAAAAAAGATTCGTAACGATGTGGTGATTCCCGAGAAGGTGGAACAGGTTCCCGCCCGCGATTACCAGAAGGATCTTTCCGAAAAGGATGAATTGTTCCAGATGCTGGTGGACGTGTCCTCCGACGGATTCTGGACCTTTGACGTGCCCACGGGAAAGGTCTATTGGTCCAATAGGGTAGCAAAGTTCTTGAATATTCCGCTAACGAGCATCGTGGATTCCTTTGACACCCTCAAGAATTCGGTTCTAGAAAGCGACTGGACCACGTTTAAGGAGAAATTCACCCAATCCCTAGAGGATAATGCGCCCTTTTCGGCGAAGCTTCGGCTTTTGAATGTGCCGAAAGACGGAAACTCTGAAATTATTGTTTCGGGCCGGTCGCAATGTAACGAAGAGGGAAGACCAATCCGTGTAATCGGCTCTATTACAGGCGCACACGAACAAGAAGAAAGCAATCGTCAGTTCTACGCTTATCGCGATGCCCTTACGGGCGTGTATAACCGAAAGTTCTTCTTGGAAAAACTGAAGGTAGACGTGGATATGGCCGCCCAGAAGCCGGATTACACATTCGCGGTAGTTCTTTTGGACATTGATAGCTTTGGTGCCATCAACGAATCCTATTCCATGAATTTTGGCGACAACGTTCTGAAGATTGTTTCCGACCGCATTCGTTCCACTTGTAGGAACAATGACTGCGTGGCCCGCATTGGTCCCGATGTGTTTGCCGTAGTGATTCACGATATTGAAGGCAAGGGCTCCGACGACGAGCTGATGCCCACGGTAAAGCGCCTCCACAACAAGGTGAAAACCCCTATCCAGTTGGACGGTCGTGAGCTCTATATCAGCGTGTCCATGGCGGTCGTGGTGAACAAAGACGTGGACTGCGTCGAAGACTTGCTGTCTAACGCCACGGCGGTACTCAGGGACTTGAAGAAGGGTGGCAACCACGGCGGAATCCAGTTCTTTGCCGGTGGCATTCGCGAAAAGGCCATGAAGCTGTACAAGCTGGAGTACGAAATCCGGAGGGCCATACAGGCCCAGGAGTTCGTGCTGGTGTACCAGCCTATTGTAGATATTGAACGTGGGAACAGGGTGTCCGGTTTCGAGGCACTTGTCCGCTGGAATAATTCTGAGCACGGAGTAGTTTCCCCTGCAGAATTTATCCCTCTGGCCGAAGAGACTGGCCTGATTGTGCCTATGGGTGCTCAGATTCTGCGGATGGCTTGCGAGCAGACCAAGAAATGGGTAGATATGGGCTTTACTGATATCCGTGTTGCCGTAAATTTCTCTGCAAAGCAGTTCACCCTGGACAACATGGTGGACGATGTGAAACGGGTGCTTGCTGAAACCCACCTGAACCCCAAGAACTTGAAGCTGGAAATTACGGAATACACTGCCATGTGCGAAGTGGAAAAGGCCATAGACATTATGCGGGCCCTTTCCAACATGGGACTCCAGATTTCTATCGATGATTTCGGTACGGGCTACAGTTCCCTTTCTTACCTCAAGCGCTATCCGGTGCATACCCTCAAGATGGACAAGTCCTTTATTGACCACATCGCTGACGACGAAGAGGATGCCACCTTTGCTCGGATGGTGATTAGCATTGCAAACACCTTGAACCTGGACCTTATTGCCGAAGGGGTAGAGACGGAAGAACAGCTTCAGTTCTTGAAACGGGAAGGCTGTCGCTACATCCAGGGCTACTATTTCAGCAAGCCTCTGGCTCCCGAAAAGGCTTTGGCCTACATGCGTGAGCATTATGATGTAGGGGCTAGGGTTTAGGATCTAGGGGCTAGGTTTTAGGGAAATGTGGGATGTGAAGTGTGAGGTTCAAGGCTCGGGACATGAGGTATGTCATCCCCGACCCATTCGACAAGCTCAGGGCAGGCTCTGGTCGGGGATCCGCTGGAGGTTTTAGGGGTTAGGATCTAGGATTTAGGGGTTAGGGAAAGACCTTCTTGAGCGCGTGTTCGGGTCTGCGGACATGCGCTCTTTTTTTATTTTTACACTAGATGTCTGGAAAGGTTTATCTGATTGGTGCTGGTCCCGGCGATCCGGGACTCTTGACTTTGCGCGGCAAGGAGATTCTCGAAAAGGCAGATGTGGTGGTTTACGACCGTCTGGTGTCCCTTGCTATACTCGGGATGTGCAATCCGAAGGCAAAGATGGTGGATGTAGGCAAGATGCCGCAGCACCATAAGGTCAAGCAATCCGAAATCAATAAGCTGCTGGTGCAGTTCGCCTGCGAAATGCCGAGTGCGACCATTGCCCGCCTTAAGGGCGGCGACCCCTTCGTGTTTGGTCGTGGCGGCGAAGAAGCCCTGGAGCTTGTGAATGCCGGCGTGGAATTCGAGATTGTTCCGGGCATCACCTCTGCCATTTCTGTGCCGGCCTATGCAGGAATTCCCGTAAGCCATCGCGGAATTGCCACCAGCTTCCATATCATAACGGGGCATGAGAGAGATGTCATTGCGGCTCCCGTTTCCGGTGTCATCCCCGCGCAGGCGGGGATCTCTCTTGATTTCGAAGCCCTCGCGCATTGCCCCGGCACCCTCATCTTTTTGATGGGCATTGCCAACATGGACTTTATCGCACAGCGCCTTGTGGAATGCGGTAAGGACCCGAAAACGCCGGTTGCCTTTATCGAGAAAGGAACGACTCCGTACCAGCGGACGGTAATGGCTACATTAGCGACGGCGGGGGAGACCATCGTTCGCGAAAAGGTGACGGCCCCTGCCATCACCATCATGGGGGGCGTCGTCGAGCTTGGAAAGAGTCTCGCCTGGAAAAAGAACCTGCCTCTTTCGGGTAAACGACTTGTAGTAACCCGCGCGGCAAAGCAAGCAAGCGGGATTACTGCAAGGCTTACGGCTCTCGGCGCCGAAGTCATCGAGACCCCGATGATAGAAACTCGCACGCTGGAATGCCCTTCTGTCATCCCCGTCCCTTCTTCTGTCATCCCCGCGACCTGTGGTGAGCGAAGTCGAACCAAGGCGGGGATCTCCTCTGCCATTTTTGACACCCTCGCAGACTTTGACCTTCTTGCTTTTACCAGCGTGAACGGCGTCGAAAGTTTCTTCAAGCAGCTGTTTGACGCCGGTTATGATGTGCGCATCCTTGCCGGCAAGAAAATCGCCAGTGTCGGGAAAATTACCGAAAAGAAATTGCTGGAATACGGTATCCGCTGCGATTATGTGCCCGAGGACCATACCGGCGAGGGACTGGGAAAACTGTTGGCAACGCTCGTACCTCAAAGCACCGAAGGTGCGACCTCAAACCCCATACCTCAAATCCTCCTCTTGCAGGGTAATCTTGCTGACGATACACTTTTGAGACACTTGCCGCAGGCGACCCGCTGGGTGGTTTACGAGACTCTTCCTGTTTCTGAACTCCCCGAATGGAAGCGTGAAGCCGTTGAATCCGCTGATGCTGTGGTCTTTGCAAGTTCCAGCGCCGTGGAAAATTTTGTTAAAGTCATGCCACAAAGCGTTGAAGGTTCGGACTCGTACCCCGAACCTCGTGCCTCGAATCTCAATCCTCGAACCTCTTTCTGCATCGGCCGTCTGACCGAAGCTACCGCCCGTAAGCATGGCTTTGAAACTATCACCTCTGACGAGACCACCATGGACTCCCTCGTGAAAAAAATTGTGGAATATTACTCGTGAAAGCTATCCTGATTATCGCCCATCATTGCATTTTACCGGGAGCCTATAAGGGCTTTGAGGAAATCCTGGACAAGTTGCACCATGACTTGCCCGGTACCCGTGTGGCGAGTACCAGCCTTTTGGACCTGGAAAATGACTTGCGGACCTTGCTTCGGGAAGATGTGGAATCGGTGACGCTCTTGCCGTTTTTGCTTTTGAACGGGCAGCACGCCAAAAATGACGTGCCCCGTGTGGTGGCCCGTTTGCAGGCCGAATTTCCGCAGATTCCCATAACCCTTTTGCCTTGCCTTGGCGACTGGAAGGAATTTGGCGACATGGTAGTTTCTGGATTGCGTGCCGTAGAGAATAATGCCCACTCGATAACCCCGAATTCTGAAATCCGAACTCCGAATAGGTCCCTTCTTTCCATCGAACTGAACCTAGAGGGCCGTAACGTTCTTGTGGTTGGCGGTGGACGAATCGCTTTCCGCAAGGTCAAGACTCTTTTGCCTACGGGAGCACGTATTACTGTGGTTGCTCCGCAGTTTGACCCGGAATTCGAAAAACTTACTTCAAAGGGCGAAGCCCGACCTCATACCTCAAACCTCATAGCTATAAAAAATCGCCCCTACGAACCATTGGACCTTCGTGGTGTCTTTATGGTGTTTATCTGTACTGACCAACCGGCGGTAAACGCCCAGGTGAGTAATGACGCCCGTGCCCGTCGCATTCTGGTGAACAATGCCTGCGACTACTTGGACGGGGATTTTATTGTACCGGCCCGTATGGACTTTGGCGAAAATATAGCGGTAACCGTCTCTACCCAAGGGCGCGCTCCCTCTTTGGCCAAGAAACTGAAACAAAAAATCCTCGCCGAATGGGGCGAGGATCTTGCTCGGATAGAGCGGGAATTTTCTGCGAAATAGGTTTAGTCGCAGTAGTTGGCGCCTTCGACTTCCATGCCGCTTTTGCAGGTGGATTTGACGGCGCTAAAGGCCATTTCTTGGCTGGCTTCTTTGGTCATGTCGTAAAAACTATAGGTATTTTCGTCCTTGTGACCATTGATGTCCAGAATTAGCTTTGAACCGTCAACGGAATACGTGTAGGTTGTAGGTTCACCGAAGGCATCGGCACGGACAAAATGCCAAGTGGAGAAATCTCCCCTGACGATGGCGTCGCACTGGCTCTTGTCAATGCAGTTGTCGTTGCCCTTGTTTTCTTTGGCGGGGCATCCTGTGCCCAGGGTGCCACCGTGGTCTTCGCAACGCAGTTCCAGAGCGGAGGCGGCCATGGATCCTTTTTCAAATTCTGTACATTTTTCGCCCATGGTGCCAAAGGCTTTTTGGCCTTCTTCGGGAAGATTGTCGCAGGAAATCATAGCGACGGGGGCACTGCCAGAGGATTTTTCGCCGCTGTCGGCAGAGGGGGTGTTGCTGCTCGAAGATTTGCCGGAGTCTTCGTTGCTTTCGGAAGATTCTTCAGTGTTATATTCTTCGCTATTACTCTCGCTGGAATCCGTTTCTTCGGAGTTGCTGCTGGTGATAGTGCTGTCTTTGCTGTCGGAAGAGTCGGTGGCATTTGAACTGCTGTCGTCACCGCAGGCCATAAGATTTGCCAAGAAGATGACGGATAGGGAAAGAGTGATTTTATTGAGCATGTTGTTTCCTGATTTGTTTTATAGTTATCGAGAAAGGAAAAAAGGCTCCCACAAAAGTGGAAACCTTTTATCCTTAAGGGGAAAGAGGGTTAGTTTATAGCATCTGCGGGACAGCCGGTACCGAGAGTGCCGCCAAGCACGCTTGCGCACTGTTCTTTCATGGCGTTTGCTTTTTCTGTATCGGAAACGGGGACCTCTAGGCAGCTGGGAGTTCCTGGAATGCCTTCGATACCATTGCAAGACACCATTTCGCCAGCGCCACTGTCGGTGGAGGCTGCACCGCTGTCAGTAGAAGTAGCACCGCTGTCGGTAGAGGCTGCACCGCTGTCAGTAGAAGTAGCACCGCTGTCGGTAGAGGTTGCGCCGCTGTCGGTAGAGGCAGCACCGCTGTCAGCGGAATCGGCTTCGCTTGCGGAGGATTCAGGAGTCTTGTTGTCGTCACCTTCGGTCTTGCCTTCTTCGTCACCTTCGGTGCCCTTTTCTTCTTCCTTGGCGGGGCAGACCTTGGAGGGCATGCTGTTAATTAGCATGTTCCACTGGCTGACGCCATCGCATTCGTAGGTGTCGGGACCTTCTTCCACGATAATCGTTTCGCACTTGCGGTCGGCGTTACATTCCACATCGGCCAGGTCAAAGAAGGTGGGAACGCTCTTGGGGAGTTCGCCGGAACCGGAGTTGGAGGAACTGTCGTCGCCGCAGGCCACAAGACCGGCCATGGATACGAAAGCGGCAGAGAGGAAGATTTTTTTGGAAAGCATTTTTGCTCCTTTTTTCAATGTTAAAAGTTTGTCCTAAATATAAGTCAAGAATGCAGTTGTTCCTTGTTTTTTTTGTTACGATTTTCTTACAACGGTGATAAAGTGTTCACGGAATGTTCCCGCTATGGTTCGACAAGCTCTCCACGATGGAGGGGGTGGTGGAAGCCCCGGCAAAGAATCGGGAATGAGATTGCTTCGTCGTTTCACTCCTCGCAATGACAAACGCTGGGCGGGGCTGCAACCAGGGGGAGACTTCCCCCACCCATTCACAAAAAATTAAATTTCCAGTACCAAACATTTCTCACCTCTAGCCTCGTGCTCCGAGCCTTCAGCCCTAACCATCAACCACTCACCACTCACTACTCACCACTCATCACTCATCACTCACCACTCATCACTCACCACTCATCACTCATCACTCATCACTCATCACTAGTATGTATCTCATCGTCGGACTCGGAAACCCTGGAATCCAGTATAGCAACACCCACCACAACGCGGGCTTTATGGCCGTCGAGAAATTGGCCGACCCGAACAAGGATTGGAAAAGCGAGCACAAGGCGCTTACCATGAAGGTGAACATCGCGGGGGAGGAATGCCTGCTGGTAAAGCCCCAGACCTACATGAACTTGTCTGGCGAGGCGGTGCAGGCCCTGATGACCTGGTACAAGGTGAAGGTGGATCATCTGCTGGTGTTCAGCGACGATGTCAACCTGGACGTGGGACGTATCCGCTGCCGCAAGGACGGCAGTCACGGTGGGCAGAACGGGCTTCGGAACATCATCGAGCATGTGGGGGACAAGTTCCCGCGAATCCGTTTTGGCGTGGGCAAGTGTCCGCCCAAGTTCGACCTGAGTAACTGGGTGCTGGCGAAGTTTTCGCCCGAGGACCGGCCCGTTTTCGAAGAGGCCATCGCGAAAGTTCCCGCCCTGGTGGAATGCTATTTCAAGCTCGGCATGGAAAAGTGCATGGAACGCTACAACGGCAAGTAGTGGGGGCAAGGTGAAAGCATCGCAATTTTCGGAGAATGCGCAACTGCTGGCCTTTGTGCTGCAGCCGGGGCCCGAGTGGCTTCCGGAGGTGATTGACGCCCTGGAACGCACCTGGGGGAGTATCCGCCACAAGGGAAAGTTGTTTCCCTTCGACCAGACTCCCTATTACACGCCCGAAATGGGGGAAGGTCTGTATCGCGGAGTTGTATCATTTGAAAAGGAAATCCCGCCGGAGACCATCGCCTTGGAGAAGGAGCGGAGCAACGCCCTGGAGCTGACCATGGCGCAGGCGGCACACCCCGATGCCCGCCGGGTGAATATCGACATCGGCTACATGGACCTGGACAAGGTGGTGCTTCCCAGTTACAAGCGGGGACCCTTCAAGCTTTATGCGGGCGGAGGCGTGTGGCTGGACATGCTCTTGACTTATGCCAAGGGGCAGTTCCACCCTACGGCCTGGGCCTTTGAAGATTTCAAACGGAATCCTTACCAGCACGACTTGCAGCTCATCCGCGAAAAGTTCAAGAAGATGGGTGGCGGAAAGCACGAATTAGGTGACGAGAAGTCTAACTCGGGTAATGCTCCGTCGCGGGACTTGTAGGGGGAGAGATGGCAAACGGAAAGAAGCGAATTGTAATTTTGGCCACCGGCGGAACCATTGCCGGCGTAGGCGAGCCCGGCAAGAGCACGGGCTATGTTTCGGGTCAGATTTCTGCCGAAGACCTAGTAAAGTCAGTGCCCGAACTTTCGGAATACGCCGAAGTCACGGCGGAGCAAATCTGCAACGTGAATTCCGACGACATTACGGACAAATTATGGATTAAGCTTTCGAACCGCATCAGGGAACTGCAAGAAGACGAAACCGTCGACGGAATTGTGGTGACCCACGGCACCGACACCATGGACGAGACGGCCTATTTTATAAGCCTTACGGTCAAATGCGAAAAAGCCGTGGTGTTGACAGGTTCCATGAAGCCCGCTACGGCGAAGGACCCCGACGGTCCGGCGAACCTCTTGGGTGCAGTCCGTGCAGCGGTAGGTTTTGCCATCGACGACGACTCTCCGGCAAACCTGGTGTGGGTGTTTTTTGCAGGGGAACTCTTTGATGCCCGCGGCGTGCAAAAATGCAGCGCCTCGGCCATAAACGCCATGGGGGTGGATGCTCCCGGCGAAGGCTCCAACTGGAATGCCCTCAAGGAGCAGAATTTTTTTGACGTGTCGAAACTCCAGGAACTGCCTCGGGTGAACGTGGTCTATTTTACGGTAGATGCAAACCCGAAGGTGCTGGAATATGCCTCCTGCGTTTCGGACGGTCTTGTGATTGCGGGGGCGGGCTCGGGCGAGTTCAGCCAGGCCTGGGCCAAGGTCCTGGAACGTATCGACATTCCTGTGGTCATAGCGAGCCGCACCCATCACGGGCTGGTGACGTTGAACGAAACTCTTGCCCCCGGCTGTATTTGCGCAGGGAGACTTGCGCCCCAGAAGGCGGCGGTGTTGTTGAAGCTCGCCCTCACGGTAACGGAACGGGTGGACGACATCAAGCGGGTCTTTTCGCTGTAGGCTTTTTTTACGCTTTTTTCTAGCCCCTAAACCCTAGACCCTAGCCTCTTTTTTTCTATATTTACTACGCAAAAGAGGTCTATTATGAAACTTTTGCCAGAAGCCCTGACGTTTGACGACGTCCTTCTTGTTCCCGCTGAATCTTCTGTTTTGCCGGCCCAGACCGACGTGAGCACTCAGCTCGCCCCCAATATCAAGCTGAACATTCCTATCATCAGTGCCGCCATGGACACCGTGACTACGGCTCCTTTGGCCATTTCCCTCGCCCTGCAGGGCGGCATCGGCATTATCCACAAGAACATGAGCGTCGAAGACCAGGCCGAAGAGGTCCGCAAGGTCAAGCGGTGGCAGTCCGGTATCGTTGTGAACCCGGTGACCCTGGATGCTGATCAGCCGGTTTCTGCCGCTTTTGAACTCCGCGCCCGTAACAAGGTGAGCGGTTTTCCGATTCTTTCCAAGGGTAAGCTGGTGGGCATGCTTACCAGCCGTGACCTGCGCACCGTGAGCGACATGAACGCGAAGATTCGCACCGTGATGACCAAGAATCCGGTGACGGCAAGCCCCAAGGTGAGCCTCGCAAAGGCGAAGGAAATCCTCGCCGAAAAGCGCATCGAGAAGCTCCCGCTGGTGGACGCTTCGGGCGCCTTGAAGGGCCTTATCACCATGACCGACATCCTGAAGCGCGAAAACAACCCCAACGCTAGCCTCGACAAGAACGGCCAGCTGTTGGTGGGTGCCGCTGTAAGCACGTCTGCAAATACTCTCGAACGCGTGGCCGCCCTGGTGGACGCCGGCGTGGACATGCTCATTATCGATACGGCTCACGGCCACCACATCGGTGTGCGCAACATGGTGAAGACTGTCCGCAAGAAGTATCCGAAGCTCACGATTTGCGCAGGCAACGTCTGCACTCCCGAAGCGGTTGCGGAACTGGCCAAGTGCGGCGCCAACATCGTGAAGGTGGGCATCGGCCCCGGTTCTATTTGCACCACCCGTATCGTGGCGGGCGTGGGTTACCCCCAGTTCTCCGCCGTGGTGGAATGCGGCAAGATGGCCCGCAAGGTGGGCGTGAAGATCATTGCCGACGGTGGCCTCAAGTTCTCGGGCGACATCGTGAAGGCCTTGGCCGCTGGTGGCCACGCTGTGATGGTGGGTTCTCTCTTTGCCGGTACCGAAGAAGCTCCGGGCGAAGTCATTCTCGCCGATGGCCGTAGCTACAAGAGCTACCGTGGCATGGGCTCCCTCGGTGCGATGAAGGCCGGTTCTGCCGACCGTTACTTCCAGGGTGGCGTCCAGGAGCCGCGCAAGTTCGTTCCGGAAGGCATCGAAGGCCGTGTTCCTTACAAGGGACCGCTCCGCGACACCGTTTACCAGCTGATTGGCGGTATCCACTCTGCCATGGGTTATGCCGGTGCTGCAAACCTCGAAGAACTCTACAAGAAGGCGACCTTCGTGCGCATTACGGGCGCAGGCCTCCGCGAATCGCACCCGCACGACGTGACCATCACGAAGGAAGCCCCGAACTACCGTACGGGCGAGTAGTCCCGTGATAGTTTGATTATTTTTAACGTCCTCGGGTATGACCTGTGGGCGTTTTTTACTTGGCCCTTATTATAACGAAACGAAAGAGAAGAATTTGGAAAGGGAAAAACTCAACGTCTTGATTCTTGCGGCTGGCCTCGGCACGAGGCTTCGGCCCTTGACCGAAGACATGCCCAAGCCGTTGGTGCCTGTGGTGGACAAGAGCATCCTGGAAATCCAGGCGATTCGTGCCAGGGAGCTTGGGCCTGTGCGTCTCCACGCCAACGCCCATTATCTTGCAGAACAGGTGATAGCCGAAGGTGCGCGTCTCGGGTTCGAGAAGGTCTGGGAAGAGCCGGAAATCCTCGGGACCGCAGGCCCCCTGAAACGCATATACAACGAAGGTTACCGCGGCGGGCTCCTGGTGATGAACGGCGACGCCTACTGCCGTTTCGACTTGAATAAATTTATGGAGAACGCCCGCCGCGACCGCTGCGACGTGGCGCTCTTGGCGGTGGAGTTCTCTCAGGTAAATACCTTCCGCGTCGACGGGAACGGACACTTGGCAGGAGTTGCTGGCCGTTTCGGTTCAGAACAGGGCAAGCCCGCCACCTTCTCGGGAGTGTCCTGGTACAGCGATGCGGCCCTTGCCCGCATCAAGGACGGCGAATTCGACATCCGGGAATTCTGGAAACAGGAACTTGCGGCGGGTCACCCGATTTATGTGGACTGTAGCCAGATGGACGCCACCTGGATTGACATGGGAAGCCCTGCGGGCCTGAAGGCCGCCTGCGACGCCCGCCTGCAGGAACTGGGGCTGAACAGCTGGGTCGGCGACGGTCTTGATTCCAGACGGCGGGACTGCGTTTCGAAGGTCGGCTGTTCAGTTGTCCAAAATGGAGTGGAATTGCCCGAAGGTGCTCGTGTTGAGAATTCCATCTTGTTTGCGGGAGCTGCCGTCCAGGCGGGCGAAACCGTGAAGGACGAAATCCGGGGCAGGGGATTCTCGTGGAAGCTCTAGACCGGAAAATTCTGGAAATTGTCCAGGACGGTTTCCCGCTGGAGGAACGCCCCTACGCCGCGCTGGGGCGGCTTCTTGGCGTTTCAGAAGAAGAGGCTTTCGATAGCGTGGAAGGCCTTCGCAAGTCCGGTGTCATCCGTCGTCTGGGTGGCGTCTATGACTCCCGCAGGTTGGGTTACATTTCCAGGCTCTGTGCGGGAGTGGTGGGCGTAAATGAACTGGAAAGCTTTGCTGCGGCGGTGGATAAGATTCCTGCCATCACACACAACTATGTCCGCAGTCACGCCTACAACGTGTGGTTCACCGTCATCGCCCGGTCGGAGTCCGAAATTCAGGAAACGGTCCGGGGCCTGGAGGCGGAAACGGCCCTACACGATGCCCATGTGCTCTCGGCCAGCAAGATGTTCAAGATCAATACGGTGATGAAGGCGGCGTCGGGCCAGGCCACGGAAAGTAAGGTTGTTGATAAGTTGGATTCGAAAGGTGCCGAACCCTTTGTCCCTGAGGCAAAGGACCGTCGCCGGATCAACCTCCTGTGCCAGGATATTCCCCACACCAAAACGCCGTTTTCTGATTTGGGAATAGACGTCGCCGAAATCCGCGGTGATTTGGATCAAAAAATCATGCGCAGGTTCGGGGCTGTTCTCAGGCACCAGCAGGCGGGTTTTGACGCAAATGCCATGGTGTGCCTTGCCGTCGCGGACACGGAACGGGCGGGAATGTTGCTGGCCGAAGATCCCCATGTTTCCCACTGTTACGAACGAGCCCCTTTCGAAGGTTTCCCTTACAATGTCTATGCCATGTTCCACGGGCAAAGTGAAGCCGAATTGGAGCAAAGCATCTGTTCTGCGGTGTCGGCCCTGAACGGCCCGGACCATGCGGTGCTGACGTCCCTGAAGGAACTGAAAAAGACCAGTTTCGTCTATTTTGCCTAGGCAGGGATTGATTATCGGGCAAAGCTCAAAAACAAAAGGCTGGCAAATGCCGACCAATCGTGAGCAACAAACGCCTCGTATTAACGAGGCGTGGTTGCGAGAGTGAGCGCAGGCCGGAGAATTTGCACCGAAATTTAGCGCGAACGGTCTTGTTATGTAAAAAAAGAGGCAGACTTTTGTCTGCCTCTTTTGAGTGGAGATAGTGGGAGTCGAACCCATGACCTACAGATTGCGAACCTGTCGCTCTACCAACTGAGCTATATCCCCGTTAGGTGTGCCAAATATATCTATTCTAAAGCTTTTCGTCAAGCAATGGTTGGAAAAAACTTTATTTGGTTTTGACGTAATGCTCCACAAGAGAATCGATGCAGTCTGTATTCAAATTAAAGGACTTGTATGCCTCGTAAAGACCTGAAATAAAGGTGGAATTGGTCATCATTTGTTTTTTGTAGGCGTTGAAGTCTTCCTCGAATTTTTTTGCCTCCTTTTTTTTACGAGGCCAATAAGAAAAATTTGTCGATATTTTGCAGTTTGAATGAATTTGCTTATCTATTCGTGGTAGATTGCAATTGGCATAGTAACTTTCCGTGATATCTCCATAAATGTCGTAACCCACCTCTATACGTAGTGGGAAACGTTTTTCTTTGGGGTTTACTACATAGACGGCTGTTGTCGGCGGAGGACTTTTTTTGGTAGAGTCGATAAGGATTGCGATATTGGGTGTTGCCGCTATATAGGAAAATCCATTTCGTTCAAAGGTTTCCATGCATGAAACTTCGTCTGGACTAGGGCTGACATAGCGATTGTAGTAGTAAGAATCATGCAAAATTCTGTAATCAGATTCATCAAGGAATCTGTACCATATTCGAATCTCGTAATTGTCGTCATATTGGAGAAATCTTTGGCCAGGTTTGTCAATGAATTCCGCAAATTCCACGTTACCAATAACGACCGTTTTTACGTGGTCTGAAAAAAGAAATTTTGTGAATATATTTCCCTTTACAAGATGCCCAATGGCGAAAAAAAGGATGGTTGCCACAGCAACGGCGACAACCACGAATAACATTTTAATCCAAACCGATTTCATTCAAAAGTCCTTTAAGCACCTTGTTCATGAACGCTCTTTTGGAAATTTCCAAAAGATAAGGATTCAATTTTACTGTCAACGGGAAAAAATAATGCTTGTTTACTTTTTCGGCAAATTTTTTTCAACCTCCATAAGAATTTACAAATGTTATGAACCTGCTAAATTCTTTCTGCTTGTAATAGCGGTCAATTGCATCGTAAAGGGACAAGTTCCGGTTGTTTATTAACGAGGCTATATTGCGGGCGTCGATGTCTGCGTAAAAATCTCCTGTACCAAAGAATTTACTGTATTGCGAATCGTTGCCTCCAATGTGTTTTTTTGCTGAATCGAGAACTGCAGCGTAACTCAAGCTGTTCTTTGTTCGTAAAGAGTCAAGATGTGCCGCGTAAGTGAACATGTCTCCGGCCCAACTGGCCCATTCTGTAGGCAGGGCACAATCGTCACTATAGCAATCCAGATACCGGCTAAGAGAGGCGTTGAAATGGGGTAGGTCGACGACTATGCTGGAATCTGAAAATTCAAGGGATTTGAACTGACCGCTAGGGGAGAAACTGTTTTGGTAGCTTGGGTACTTCCATTGGGTCATGAATTTCATATATGGATTGGCAACACCTGAAGTTGCGTCCCATACTAAACCGTTATATTCCCCATAATCCCTCAAGACTTGAGAAACCTCCAACGCTCTTTTTATTTTCCAATCTGCACGCCATTTGGGAACAAGGCTCAAGTTATCCATATTTTGGATGGACTGTAAGAGGGAGTCGATTTTTGTTTCTTGCTTTGGCTGCCTGAGCAATCGTTCGTATGCAGAAGGCTGCACTACTCGCGTGCTGCTTGCGGGTGCGGTTTGCTGTGGTACAAAAAGACTTGCAAGAAGTCCGGTAGAAGAACTGGTCGAGTTTGTGTACGGGATGTACGGTTCTGTCATGAGTTTTCCTTTGCCCCGGAGGGGCGGTTGCGAACCCAAAAACTCTTCGCCGAAGGACCTCTGACTGCAAATGGAGGTCCTTCCTTTTTGGGGCCGGACATTCTGTTCCATAACATAAATATACTCTAAATTTTGACTAAAAACAAGTGGTTTTTGTTGTTTAATAAACAAAACAAAACAAAAATGTTTCTTATTTGTTGTCTGCCAAAGAGTTAGATATTGAAAAAAATTTCAATGCAAGTATACCCTCAACAATAATAATCTATATTCAACTTGAAAAATAGAGAGTTTCTCTTATTCTCGACATGAAATCTCGACAATTTCAAAACAGGAGAATAAGACGGACGCTCACGTCTGTCGGCATGCAAGTGCCGGCAACGGTTCGCTATGCAGGCCGCCCTTGTGCGGTCCGTTTGTGCGTATCGGCCTTTATGGGGCGTGGGTTGTTTGTCCTTACCTGTTTGGGCTGTCGAGAGCCTCATGTCGTAAGGACATTCAACCTCACGCCTTTTTTTTGTGCGGTAAAAATGCTAGGACAAGAGAAATTCCCATGAGTCGGCTCTTGTTCTTGGCATGGAATCTCGACAATTTCAAAACAGAAGAATAAGAGGGTACTCAGAAATCCGGACGCATGCGCGCCCCGTTTTGGCGTGGGCGTATTGTATGCCTAGGGCGTCGTGTATTCTCTTTTTGTGAAATCGCCGTAATCCAGTCCCCGAACGGGAGCGAAACAGAACGTTGCGCTTGAAGTTCGGGAGAATGGAATGAAAAACATTGCGGCTGACAC
>OCTW011616981.1_pt1 | contig 118956 bp, 92 predicted proteins | sample 1539671 | NCBI WGS metagenome assembly OCTW01 (sample SAMN02144230, study PRJEB22623) | gut metagenome | biome: sheep rumen | host: Ovis aries | place: New Zealand | reverse complement strand
GAACACAGCAGTTAAGCCCGCAAACGCCGAAAGTACTTGGGGGGAAGCCCCCTGGGAGGATAGGAAGCCGCTGATTGTGGGAAAAAGCACCAGCTTTGCTGGTGCTTTTTTTTGGTTAGTGATTAGTGGGACGTGAAGAAAACAGGACACCAGCCCAATACGACTGGTGTCCTGTTCATTAGATGGCTGCCTGCTAGTGGATAGACGCTGACGGCAATCTTCCTTTAGCGAAGCGGATTCCCAGGTCAACGGCACTGAACATGCTGTCTTCTTTGGCAATTCCCTTGCCGGCTATGTCAAAGGCCGTACCGTGGTCTACGGAAGTACGGATAATAGGCAGTCCCAGTGTGACGTTGACTCCCGTATCGAAAGCCATCATTTTCATGGGGATGTGACCCTGGTCATGGTACATGGCCACGACGATATCGTATATTCCTTTATACGCTTTCAGGAAGACCGTATCAGGCGGTACCGGTCCGTCAACGTACAGTCCTTCTGCCCGGGCTTCCCCGATAGCCGGGATGATTTCTTCTATTTCTTCCCGGCCAAACAGCCCATGTTCCCCACTGTGCGGATTGAGGCCGGCGACAGCGATATGAGGATTGTCTAGGCCCAGACGTTTCATGGCATTATGGGCGAGGTGGATACATTCCAGAACACGTACCTTTTTGGCACGGTCGCAGGCTTCACGAAGAGAACAGTGAGTAGAAACGTGTACGACAGACATATTCTGACTCCAGAGCATCATCGTATAGTGTTTTGTCCCCGTAAGGGTAGCGAAAATTTCCGTATGCCCGTCAAAATTGTGCCCTCCTTTATGCAGAGCTTCCTTATTAAGTGGTGCCGTCGTTACGACCTGTATCTGACCTTCCATTGCATCGTGAATGGCGCGGGCAATGTACTGATAGGCAGCATCACCAGCAACGGGCGATACTTTTCCGATTTCAATATCTTTTCCTATTTCCAGATCGACGACGGAAATAATATTGATATGGCCGGGCTGGAATTCGGATGGCGATGAAATGACAGATAGTGGTGTTTTGAGGTGAAGTAACTGATGATAATACTGAAGCACGCCGTAACTTCCGTAAATCAGGACGGATTCCTGATATTCCGGCCTGGCGTCAATGGCTTTCAACGATACTTCCGGGCCGATTCCGGCGGGATCCCCCATAGTAATACCGACAAATTGATTCATATGATTTCCTCCTGTTTCTCCGCCTATGCGTTGCGGGGAATTTTTTTCAAACACTGAAGTGCTTTCCATATATCCGGTGCATCTCCAAAGGCTCCGGCTTTGGTCACTACAGGCAACTGTGGGCAGACCCCTTCGAGAAGGCGCCCTTGTACAAATCCGGGAAGGATTTCCCGTTCAATCTGGAATCCGCAGGCCTGGAGTTGTTCAACGACGGCGATGGCCGTGTCACCGCCTGTGAGAAAGAGCCCACAAAGGGAACTGTGGGCAGTGATAGCCATGGCGGTCTGGCTGAGAATGCGTTTGGTAAATGCGGCCAGTTCGTCTGAAGAAATACTGCGTTCCTTTCCATAGTCCAGAAAGGTTTCATAGTCTTCCCGTGTTGCCGCTGCCGTAACCAGGACATCCGTTCCTTCGTCAAGGGAAGCAATGGCTGCGTGAATATACGGTGCAAGGGAAGCCCCTTCATAGAGCTGCTCCATGGGAAGCTTGTGGATGACAGCGCCCTGTTTCTGACAAAAGGCCAGCTGTTCCATCGTGCGGGTGCTGACACTGCCGACGATAGCCAGGGCCGGACAGGGGGCATAGCAGATCTGGAGAAGGGCATTGGCAAGGCCGGCCGAACCAATCCAGAGAATCTTCTGTTTCTGGGCCAGTCCCTGACGGGCAATGGCATACAGGTCGTCATCCGTTCTGGCATCAAAGATATAACCGCCCGGTTCCCAATCGGATTTTGGTATTTCTCTATGTATAGGCGTATCCAGACAGGGACTGAGTAGTTCGGATAACGTATCTGTTTTCAGCGGATTGCGGGGATCACAGGCAATTTCCGTTTCCATCAGAGGAACGCCGTGTACGTGGAGGCGTCCGTCCTGTACGGTCCGTCCCTGTGCTGGCAGCGATGGAGCAAAGACGATAATATCCGGTTGGCAGGCGGCAATGACGGCTTTAATTTCTGCTGTGATATTACCGCGCAGTGTAGAATCCACTTTTTTATACAAAAAGCGGCAGCTGCCAGTCTGTTCTACTGCTGAGGCCATGGCATAAACCCGTTTATAGGCATCGGTTCCACTGATAACGCGGCTTTCACTATCAATGACAATGCTTTCAGATCCCGGTCGGATGTCTTCGGCACGGAGTATGACGGAAACGGGGAGTCCTCGTTTGGCAACCTGTACTCCTGTGTCGTTGGCTCCGGTAAAATCATCAGCCAGAATGACAAATTCGTGCATGTGTATTTCCTCCTTCAGACATGATAAAAAGTAACACCGTGTTTTTGTAATATATCCTGTTCCTGGCGGGTGGGAAGATAATCACTAATGATGGCAGCCATATCGAAAATACTGGCAATGGTATATATTTTATGCTTCCTGAACTTTGAATGGTCTGCCAGCAGGATGACTTTGTCCGAAACATTCATACAAATTTTTTTTATGGAAATTTTTTCGGCGTTAGCTGTCATGATATGCCAGTCGGGTGTGATGGCCTGCGTTCCCAGGAAACAAATATCAAAATGAAACTGCCCGGCCATCTGGGCAGCCAGAGGCCCGCAGACGGCACAGGAAGATGCATCTATTTTCCCTCCTAACAGTATGACAGTAATGCCCTGGGCCGGTGTCAGTGTCTGGGCGATAGCCAGATCATTCGTAACGACGGTAAGAGAACTCCACCTTTTCCCGCTTATGAGGACAGCCAGTTCGTAATTGGTTGTTCCTGCATCCAGATAGAGGCACATGGCATCGTCTACTTTTGCCAGCGCGGCAGCGGCTATCTGCTGTTTTTCTTTCCGATGGACTTGCTGGCGGTTGTGGTAGGCCGCTTCCTGTACAGAAGACTCCGCCAGGACAGCTCCGCCATGACTCTTTTTTATCAGCCCTTGTTGTTCTAATAGATGTAAATCCCGGCGTATGGTCATGGGAGCGACTTGTAATTTTTCTGCCAGTGCCTGCACGGTTACGACCTGCTGGGCATACAATTCATCCATGATGCACTGACGGCGTTGAACCGGTACTATTTTTACACACCTCCTTGTTGTATTAACAAAAACAAACAATAAATATGGTAATTAATGTTCTTTTATGTTTGTATATTATAACAAAAGCAGAAAATATCGTCAATGGAAAATTTGTGAACACATATTGAATAAGTTATTATGTTATATAAATGAATAAAAATAAAATGAACGAGAGAAATCAATACAATTTAAAGTCAAAAGAAATATGAGAATAGTAAAACCTTTTTATTCGTATTCGTATGATAAAACTCATATATCTATTCCAAGTATCGTGATATTCTAAACAAACACACAGCTTTTTTTGTCATTGTTGAAAAAAACAATATTGATTTTTGGTTACAATAGTATAAAATGTAAGTACATGCACTCTATAGATAAGCGGTGCATATATATGCTATTTTCACAAATAAATAAGAATCATTGCAGTGTGATAAGGAGATTTATGATGAATCGTATATATAAGGTAATATGGAACAGAGCCCGTCATTGCTATGTGGTTGTTTCTGAACTGGCCATCCGGTCGGGAAAAGAAAAATCAAGGCATCTGACAGTGGCTGCCCGCCTGACGACAGCTGTTATCTGTGCAGGTGTGCTGTCTTTTGGAATGGGGACATTCCAACTAGCGGAGGCAGCAGAACCGGCTGTAGCCGAGACGACCCAGAATCAGTATGTAGCTTTTAAAGTCACCGTGGATTCTGGCAGCGTTAAGGGCAACGACACTAACACTAACACATTCAATGGCGCTGCTTATCACAAGGTGACCCTTTCCGACGGCAAGACCAAGTACTGGGTCCGGGATGGGTATACCCTGACAGAAGGAGAAGCAGAGAAATACACTACCCTGTCCCGGACGGACAGCCGATTCGATGTGGCCTATACAGGCAGCGGAGAACAGCCGGCGGATATACTGTCTAATATCACTTCGGCTGTTTCCTCTACAGGTGTCTCCACCAATGTGGGAGAAACACTGAATCAGGTCACAGCCAGTGCCTTTGAAGGACTGAGTCAGGGCGGGGGTACCCAGGTGCCCGGAAACTGGGATTACATCATCTATGATCCCACCTGGGAAGGGCATACCAAGGCAAATACTTCCAGCCGTACCTATTATAAGGACGGCTATGCGGACATGTATAACGGATCCACCAGCTCCACCAGTTCTCCTCTGGGCTTTGTGACTACTACTGATGCTAATACCAAGCTGGTGTGGGACGGGGCCTTGAATAAGTACACCTACAATGGCCATGCAGTGGATACTAACCATCTGTATGTGATTGGAGGCAAGCTGGGCGTGTTCACCAATTATGACAAGTCTGAAGTCTATACGGGAACCGTGTACGGTGCCAACAACGAAATCCTCATGACGGCCATGAAGGACGGGAGCTACTACAGCTATTGGGCGGCTCCTGTGACGGATCCCAATGCCACCCTGGCCACCTATACGGTAGCGGACTACAACAAGGATCTGGATACCCTCAAAGACAATGATGTAGCGCTGTATCACAATGACATCAAATCGATGGATCTGGCCAAAGGGGGCACTACGGCCAATCCCAGTCTGATCATTACGGCCATGCGGAACGGAAACGGCACGGCCCAGGCGGTGGACGGGGCCATCACCGTTACCGGCGGGGGCGGCACCAACGGTCAGGATACCACGGTCACCTTGTCCAACACCACCAATGGATCCACTGTGTCCCAAATCTTCACCACCGGGTCCAAAGTGACGGCCAATACCACCGCCGCTCCTTCCGCCGCCACGGAAATGAAGAGCCTCACCATCAACGGCACCACCTATGCCACGGATCTAAAATTCGGCGGGGATAACCATGCTTCCACCACCCTTACCAAGAATCTCAGCGAAGAACTAGATATCCTGGGGGGAGCGGACAGCACCAAACTCACAGATGGCAACATCGGGGTCAACGCTTCTGACGGCACCCTGAAGGTCCAGCTGGCCCAGAACGTGGATCTCACCAGCGCCGGTTCCCTGACCGTGGGGAATACGAAAATCGACACCAGCGGCCTGACCATCACCCATACGGACAGCTCCGGGGCCAGCAATAAAGTGATCCTTACGGGCAGCCAGGTCTCCATGGGGGGCAACCAGATCACCAACGTGGCTTCCGGAGGCGATGTTGGCACCAATGGAGCCAACATCAACGACATCATCCGGGTGTCCCAAGCCAAGAACATTGCCACTGGGGACAAGAATATCACTGTGACCTCTTCTACGGATACCAGTACCAATGTGCGGACCACCACGGTGGAGCTGAATGATACGGTGACCTTGGGCAGCAATGCCGCCAACCAGGTGACTTTGGACGGGACCAAGGGCACAGTTTCCATCGGGAATACCGGGGATACTTCCAGCAAAAATGCCATCCAGCTGGACGGCACGGCTGGCACGGCCAAAGTAGGGGCCATCACCATCGGTCAGCAGGCTTTCGAATACAACTACAAACAGCCTGTTTACGATGAAAAAGGAACTATGACCGTATCCACCGTGACCGGTCAAACCAGCGGCACTTTTCTCACCGGTCTTTCCAACACTAACTGGACCCCGGGGAACTATGTAAGCGGCCGGGCGGCTACGGAAGATGAACTGGAACAGGCGGGGCGCCATTTCCTGAGTATCAAAACCGGTACCGATACCAATGGCACCACCATTGCGGAAAACATACTTCCCAACTATTATAATGATGGCGCCACCGGCACCTATTCCCTGGCTTTCGGCGTGAATACCAAGTCCAGCGGCAATTATGCTACTTCCATGGGCATCAATTCCACCGCCAGCGGCTTGGGAGCCATGGCAGTGGGCTATGGCTCTACGGCTGCGGGTACAGAATCTGTGGCTGTAGGCACGGAGAATAATGCCAGCGGCAATTTTTCCGTCGCTTTGGGCGTAGGTTCTAATGCAGGTACGGCCAATACAGATACGTCATCCACTGCCAATGGAGCTGCTGTAGCTGTAGGTTTCCAGGCTTCGGCTGCCAATACGGGCAGTTCTGCCTATGGGTACCATGCCCAGGCAACGGCCGATGAAGGTACGGCTCTTGGTGTGTCTTCCGTTGCCAATGTGGAAGGCGGCGTGGCTGTAGGCGCCCACTCCATCGCGGATGTGGCGAAAGGAGCCAAAGGCTATCTGGCGGGCGACAGTGATACGTCCACTACCTGGGTCTCCACGGCAGGGGCTATGTCCCTGGGCGGCAATACCAAGGATGAAAACGGCAATGCCATCACCGTTTCCCGTCAGCTTATCAATCTGGCCGCCGGTACCAATGATACCGACGCTGTCAACGTGGCCCAGCTGAAAGCTGTAGAAAGCGAAGGCTTGAATTTCCAGGGGAACAATACGGATACCACTGTCCACACCAACCAGGGCGGAACCCTCCAGATCCAAGGCAGTGGTACCAAGGCATCTACGGAATATTCCGGAGAAAATATCCTGGTCACCGGGGTCAGCGAAACGGCCGATGACGGGAAGACGGTTACCACCAAACTGAATATCGGCCTGGACAAGAACATCCGGGTGGACAGTGTGACGGCCGGTCAGGCCACCACCGATTCCGTGCAGGGTTATGCCGGTTCTGTGAAAATCGTAGGGCCCAATTCCGATAGTACGAAGTATGTGGCGACTTCCCTGGGAGTGGGGTATGGCACCAATGATGTAAGTGGTACCAATATCAACCGGCTCCAGTATATCGATGGGGGCGGTACCATCAGACATGCGGTAGCGACCTTGGATGATGGGCTGAAGCTGGCTGGCGACACAGGTTCAGGCACAGTGAAGCTGGATAATACGCTGACTGTTTCCGGTGGAGAGACCAACGCTTCCAACCTGTCTTCCGGAAAGAATATCGGCGTCACGGCCAGTGACGGAAAGCTTCAGATCCAGCTGGCCAAGAATCTGACCGGACTCAGCTCGATTACAGCGGGTACGGTGGTCATGGGCAGTCAAAGTGACGGCAGTGATGCTACGAAGACAGGCAATTACGTAACCGGCCTGGACAACAAGACCTGGACCGTAGGCACCACCCAGGCCGTCAGCGGCCGGGCGGCCACGGAAGACCAGCTCCAGAGTGTGTCCGATGCGGTGAGCACCAACCAGACAAATATTGCCACCAATACGGCGACCATTGCCCAAGGGTTGAACTTTACCACTAACACCACCGATGCTTCCAGCACCACAGGCTACAAAGTGGTGAACAAGGCGCTGGGGGATACGGTGTCCATCAAGGCCCATGATGCCCAATCCGGCCACACCTATACCACGGACAATCTGACCACTTCCATCGATGACAGCGGAAATATCACCATTGCCATGGATACCCAGCTGACGGCGGACAAAGTGACCGTGGGAACCGGGAGCAAGGCCCTGACCCTGGATGGATCCAACGGCACTTTGACCACCGGATCTTCTACATTGAACGGCAGCGGACTTTCCCTCACCGGCGGTCCCAGTATCACCACCAGCGGCATCAGTGGCGGCAGCAAGCAGATCACCAGTGTAGCCAGCGGTGCCAGCGGTGTGGATACGGCCGGGAAAGCCGTCTATGGAACGGCAGATAATGCGGCCAACATCGGCGATGTGAAGACCATCGCCAGCCAGATGGTCACCGTAAGCAAGGACAGCACCAAAAACAATACGAAGGTCACCAAGACCACCAAGACGGATGGCACCGTGGATTATGAAGTGGCCCTGAATGATACCCTGACTCTGGGGGACAATGGGTATGCGGTACTGAACGGCACCGCCGGGACCCTGTCCCTGGGAACCCTGCTGTTCATGGATGGAATCAATGGCTACGGGACCATCGGCAGCCTCCATCTGGGGAATTATTCCGGTACGGACAGCACCTGGACCTTGACGGACAATAAAAATGGAAAGGTGGCAGCCGGCACCTATCTGACCGGTCTCACCAATACTTCCTGGACCACCGCGGACCCCACCTATGTGAGCGGCCGGGCGGCCACGGAAGATGAGCTGGCCGCCGTTTCCTCCACCGTGAATGCCGGCTGGAAAGCCCAAATCAACGGTACTACGGATGTGAAGACTGTTACACCCACCGATAATACCCTGAACTTTGTGGCAGGAGATAACATCGCTCTTACGCAAAACGGGGATATCCGGATTGCTACCACTCCCAATGTGGACTTTACCACGGTCCGGGTAGGCGGCACCAGTGGCACCGACGGTACCTACACCGGAGGCATTTACCTGGGCAGCCAGGCCGGCGGCGGAGCCAACAACGGCACGGGATTCTACATTACAGGGCTCCAGAATACCAACTGGGACGCCAATTCCATCGTCAGCGGCCGGGCGGCCACGGAAGATCAGCTCCAGAAAGCCATTACCGAAGTACAGACCGGTACCCTGGCCAGCGACAACTTTGTGACGGACGGGGCGGCCGCGGATGATACCAACAACCCGGGACAGCTGAAAGTGACCCTGAATGAGAAAAACGGCAATTCTGTCAATGTTTCCGGCCTCCACGATTACTATGTGACCGGGGGCAGTGTTTCCACGACTGCAACTACGGCAGATGATGGAACTACATCTACTGCCGCTACCCTGACCCTGAACAAAAACAATGGCACCAGCGTGGATGTGGATCTATCCAGCCTGTCCAACATGGATTACCATCTGGTGGAAAATTCCGCTTCCGGTTCCAATGGAGCTTATTCCGTGGACGCCAACGGGGATGTGACCCTGACGGTAGCGAGCTCCACCGATCCCACAGGGAAGGAAATCACCATTTCCGGCCTGGCCAGCAAGACGGCATTGGAACAGGGCCTGACCTTTACTGCCAGCGCTCTGGCGGACGGTGCCACATCCCTGACCCATACGGCCCAGCTGGGGGATACCATCGGCATTTACGGGGGCGAGAAACAGAAGGACCATACCTACAATACCAACAACATCACCACCACCATCAGTGATAAAGGGGATATCCGGGTGCTCCTGGATGATAACCTGACTGCCACCAGTCTCACCGCCGGTTCCAAGACCACTGATGATGCCGCCGGAGTGGATGGCAGCGTCATGGCCACCGGCCAGGGCGGGGCTTATCTGAAAATGAACGGGGCGGATGGTTCCCTGCGCATGGGGGACGCCAGCGGGAATTTCGCCGCCATGGTCCAGAACTATGGGGGACCCAAATTTCTAGACAGCACCGCGGCCGGTTCTCCCCGAATCCAGTACTGGGCCGCCAGCGCCGGCCAGACAGAAAGCGACGCTTCCCAGACCCTCTATACCCTGGCGACCCTCAATGATGGGCTCCAGCTGGCGGGTGACAGCGGTACCGGATCTGTGGCTTTGGACAAGACCCTGACAGTCACAGGCGGGGCCACAGCTTCTTCTGACCTTTCTTCTGGCAGCAATATCGGAGTGACGGCTTCCGGCAGCACTCTCCAGCTCCAGCTGGCCAAGAAGCTCACCGGACTCACATCTATTTCCCTGGGGAATGACATGGTGCTGGGGAACCAGACCAGCGGCTCTGCCACCGGGGATTATCTCACCGGACTGGACAACACCACCTGGAGCGGGACGCCTGTCTCCGGACGGGCTGCTACGGAAGACCAGCTGGCCAGCGTCAGCACCAGCCTGAAGAGCAAAACCACCGGGGGCTTTGGCCTTACGGCGGATGTGGCGGACAGCACCGGCAGCAAAGATGTGAAACAGGACCTGGGAAGCACCATCAAGATTACGGCAGCCGACGATGATAACCTGACCACCACGGCTGATACGACTGATACAGCCATCAAGCTGGCTCTCAGCAAAAACCTGAAGCTCACATCTGCCACCTATACGGATACGGAAGGAAATACCACGTCCGTAACCGGCACGGGGATCACCATTGCCAAGGCCGGTTCCACCGAGGGTGGAAGGGTGTCTCTGACCACCACCGGCCTGGACAACGGGGGCAGCCAGATCGTGAATGTGGCGAGCGGACTGGGCGCTACAGCATTGTCTGATGCCACGGGAGACACCTTGAACCATGCGGCCACCATTGGAGACTTAAAGGCAGCAGCCCAGGGGGCGACGGACAGTTCCGATGCCAAAGGCCTGAACTTTGTGGGGAACAGCAATCCTTCGGACAGCTCCGGCAATACGACAGCTCTCCATGCTGATTTGGGCGGCACCGTATCCATCCTGGGTACGGGCACCGATGAGGATGCCAATTATTCCGGCCGCAATGTGAAGGTCATCAACAAGAACAATGCCCTCTATGTGGAACTGGACAAGGATCTGGAAGCCCGGTCCATGCAGGTGGGCTATGGCGAAAGCGGCAATGATATCCAGGGCCAGCTGCTCCTGTACGGACCCAACAGCGACAACACCTATTCCAACCTGATCGTGGAAAGCCAGTATATGGATGGAAAACCCTATCTGACTAATACCACTTCCAAGGGCGATAAACGGCTTGTTTACAAAGATGGAACGGATGATGCCATCCATACGGTAGCCACCATGAGTGATGGCCTGAAGTTCAGCGATGACAACGGCAGTACAGCGGCGGTTACCCTGGGGAGTACGCTGGCTGTCACCGGCGGTGCTGCCCAAGATAAACTGGCCAAAGACACTAACAACAAGCTGGTTACCGGGAATATCGGCGTGGTGGCTGCAGAAAATGCCGATGGTACCAGCGGCAGCCTGACCTTAGCGCTGGCCAGGGACATCAACCTGGGAAGCCAGGGAAGCCTTACGGCAGACAGCACGAAAGTGGGATATCAGACGGCCACCACGAAAATCAGCCAGAAAAATGAAACCGGCAATTACGTCACTGGCCTCACCAATACCTCCTGGGACGGGACCGATTATGTCTCCGGCCGGGCGGCTACGGAAGACCAGCTGAATGTGCTGAGCACCCAGCTGAAAGACAATCTGGCCAACAGCACCTACAGCATCACCGCCGGAGGTTCTGGAAATACAGGTGCGGATACGGTGACGGCCAAATTGGGGACCGGCACCATCCGGATCTTCGGGGATGCCCCGGTAGTGACCAGCGGCGGTGACGGGGATGGTTGGGACCGGAGCAAGGCCAACATCCTCACCAAGGTGAAATATGACAGTGCCAACAACAGTTATGTTTCTGTGGAACTCCAAGATCATCTGGAAGTGGGGGTCCATCAGGTCACCGATGCCAGCGGCAATGTGACCACGGAAGGTGTGGACGGGACCATGCAGTTCAAGGGTTCCGGCAGTTCAGAAGTGAACATCAGCGGGGACAATGGCATCACCCTGACCCATATCCGGTCCGACGGCAACCCGGCCGCTTCCAGTGTCCGGATCATCGGTCCCAGCGAAAGCGATGGGAAAGACCTGAACGGAGCCATGTCCATCACCACCTTCAACCAGACTGCTAAAACCACTGATTCGGCGGCCAGTATCTACGGGGAAAGCGGGGAAGGCCATCTGTACCTGAACACGGTGAATCCGGGAGAAGGCCAGGGGAATGCGGCCGGTCTGGGGGCTTCTGCCGATGTGGTGGCCCAGTACGGGGCAGCCAGCCTGAATGCAGAGAAAAATGACAGCCCCAGCTCCGGCGGCGCTGCCGGGACACCCATCATGACCCGGCTCACCTATACGGACCAGAGCGGCAAGACCCATCAGGCGGCCACCATGGATGATGGTCTGCTCCTTACCGGGGACAGCGGCACCGTGACCCGCCTCCTGAACAGCACTTTGAAACTGTCGGGAGGGGTAACAGATAAAGACAAACTATCTGACGGGGTCAATCTGGGCGTGGTGGCCAATGCAGCCGGTGACGGTTTCGACATCAAACTGGCCAAAGATCTGACCGGGCTTGACTCCATCACTCTGAACGGCGGGCTGAAGATCAGCGGCAGCACGGCCGGGGCCAATACCATTACCGGATTGTCCAATACCACCTGGAACGGAACGGCAGTATCCGGCCGGGCGGCTACGGAAGACCAGCTCCAGGCAGCGGTGGCCGGTGTCACCGCTGCCTCCAAAGGCGGCGGCTTCGGACTCACCGATGATGCAGGGAAGGCCGCCAGGGCAGACCTGGGCGGCACGGTAGGTATCCATGGGGACCGTAATATTACTACGTCTGTTTCCTCTGATGGCAAGTCCATCAATGTCGGCCTGAACAAGGATGTGGATTTAGGAAATGACGGTTCCATCAAGGCCGGAGGCGTAACCATAGACAGCTCCGGTATCGATGCAGGGAGCAAGAACATCACCAATGTGAAGAGCGGCATCATCAATCACGATGCCAGCGACAATACCAACGCCGCCAATATTGGTGATGTGAAGAGTATTGCCAGTGATGCGGCCAATGCAGCCGTATCTGGCGGCCGCGTCTTCCAGGGTGACGATGGGGATGACAATACAGTTACTGTGGGCATGGGGACAGCCCTGAAGCTTACCGGAGGCCAGACGGATACCGCGAAACTGACCGATGGGAACATCGGAGTGGTGAAGAACGCTGATGGCGACGGCCTGAACATTAAATTGTCCAAGGAGCTTTCCGGTCTTACCAGCGTCACCGCAGGAAACAGCACCCTGAACAACGAGGGCCTTACCGTCAATAACAGTGCCGGATCCGCTGGGACCACCGTAACCGGAAGCGGCATCAAGATCGCGGCCAACGGGGAGAATACCCATGCAGTGGAAATCAGCAACAGCAACGTCTCCCTGGGCGGCCAGCAGATCCATGATGTGGCGGCGGGGACGAAACCCACCGATGCGGTGAATGTGAGCCAGCTCGGCGGCGTAGTCAATGGCGTTACCAATGCCATCAATACTCTGGGCAACCGCATGAATCGTGTCGGTGCCGGGGCATCGGCATTGGCGGCCCTGCATCCGTTAGAATTCGATCCTGATGAAAAATGGGATTTTGCAGCCGGATTTGGTCATTATAAAAATGCCAATGCAGCGGCACTGGGTGCCTTCTACCGTCCCAATGCAGATACGATGGTCAGCATCGGAGGCAGTTTCGGCGGCGGGGAAAACATGCTCAATGCCGGTGTAGCCTGGAGAATCGGTAAAGGTACGACCATGACGACATCGCGGGTAGCGATGGCAAAAGAAATTCAGAAATTGAAGGCCGTCGTCGAACAGCAGAATGAAAAACTACAGGAAAATGATACCCTTCGTGCCCAGGTAGAAAAACAAGATAAAGAAATCGCTGAATTAAAAGCCATGGTTCAGCAATTAGCGGCAAAACAATAGAATAGCCAGTCTGAGCAGGTCTGTTGTACCTACGGGTGCAGCAGACCTGTTTTGCATTCAGAGTATTTTGCCATAAAACGATAATAAGGCGTAAAGTATATAATATTACTGGAACAGACTGATTTATTGCATGACCCGACAGGCGTGATATAATAGTAATATGACAATAAATATTTATTATTAATAATCAATAATATGTGCATAAAAATTTAATAATAATAAGACTGTCCTTGCCCGGCAAGAACGGGCTGAAAGGAGATATAATATGAAAACAAATCGTTATTAAAAGGACAGAAAAAGAAACTGCACCTGTCAAAAACAGGCCATATTAGCTCTGCTCGTGTGTCTGAGCCTGTCAGGGAGCGTATCCCTGGCGGCAGATCCTTCCGCACAGGATACGGGCAGAACTTATGATTATGTGAATAAATGGAGCGGAGATGCCACAGAAGGGAATCACATTACGGTAAAGCATCTTCAGGGCTGGAATCAGGATAAGGTGACGGTCGGAACGGATGCCACGAATCAGGTGATCATTGAAGACTACGGGGGAGGCAATGGCGGGGATGCTACGGTCCTCGGGAAAAACATTTCTTTTACGGATGGGTTCAACACGGGCGGTCTCATTACAGCCGGAAATGCCGTTACGGACAGTCTTTCGGCGGCAACCGTCAATGCCATGCAGCCATGGGGACAGAGTGCAGGGGGGACGGTGAATATGGATGGCAGGACTATCTCTATTACCGGCAGCCAGGGAATCAATGCTGCTAACGGCAGTACCATTAACCTGGGAACACAATATATGACCGGGGACCTTCATATCCAGTCTCTCGGCGTATCCGGCTCCAGTACAGTGAATATCGGTAACGCCAATGCCGGGGACATCACCATCGATGAATTCGGAGTAGGTGGGACCCAGGCTGCTTCCACGGGAGAAACACAATTGAATACCATCACTGTTTCCGGGAACAATCTGTCCATTGGAAATACTAAGGCTTCTGAATCCAATGCCCAGGTGACCTTCAACGCCCGGGGCAATGTGACTGCCAAAAACGGACTGGTCATGACCGGATCCTACCTTCCCAGCTCTGCTCCCTTTGCCTCCGTCACGGTGAATGCCGGAGGAAATGTGAAACTGGGGGAATATGGCCAGACTTCCAGTCCCTGGGACCGCAATGCTGCTCTGGCCGCTGTGGGGGGCCATGCCAGAATCGATGTGACTGCTGCCGGAAATGTGGATGCTTCCGGGGATTTCTCCGTGACCAGCGATGGCAGCGTCAAGGTGAAGGCCGCAAATATCTCTTCGGATGGGCTGCTCCATGCCACGGGGAAAGATGCCAGCCTGACCCTTATTGCAGAAAATCCAAATGGAAATAAGGGCGACATCAAAGCACAGGAACTTCAGGTAGACAACAGTGGAACCGCCTCTCTTACGGGGAAGACCATTACCCTGACTCCGGATGCGGATGGTAGTTACTTCCACCGGTCCCTTCACGTGACGGACTGTGACGTGAACATGGATGCCGATGAAATCAATCTGGCTTCTGGAATTCAGTTCAACGGGGCAGCGGAACTCAATCTGAAAGCAGCCAGCAAACTGACCATAGGAAATGCCCTGAATGAAGATTCCTATGATACCAGCGCCATCCGTCTTGCTTACGGTGGTAATGGAGAAAATGGCACAGGGAAACTTTATGCCGGTGGCAATGGAACCGATATAAAGGTCAATGGTTCCGTGGCCGTGACAGGGACCTCTGATCAGGATGAACTGGCCTGGTTCAACGGAAAGAATCTGGTCTTCAATGCTTCCAAGACACCTTCCTTCAGTGATAATCCCTACAGCGATTTGTATAATGCCGTGGCACTGGATTTTACGGATTCCCGGTTCTGGTCCGGCAATGATGACACTACGGAAACGACTACAGTAAACGGCCATATTCTCACCAACGGATCCAATGCCTTCGTACTACAGGGCAGCAAGGCCGTTACGGTAAATGGCCTGAAAGGAGATTTCGAAAATAATAAGAATGCCTTTTCCCTTACTGACCGGGGCAGTTCCTCCATTCAGATAGGCGATGAAGATACGGCCCAGACCACGGTGAACGGGGAAATTGTCACGGGCGTGGATACGGTCCTGTATGTAGGCGGTAAGAATGTCCTCCTCGATAATGCCGGTCATACGGCTCTCTATGCCAATGCCAGCAGTAAATCTGTGGAAATTGGCCGGACGACTCCTGAAGGAAGCACGTCCGATTCCATTGCCATAAAAGGGCGGCTGCTGATAAACGGCGTTTCCTGTATGGATGTGATGGGGAAGAACATCACCATCACAGACGGGGCGGCTCCCGACAGCGGGACCCTGGGTACCACGGTGAAGACCAATGAGGACGGCACTTCCACGGACCCGGACAGCAACACTCACGATGCTTTGGTAATCCAGAGTGCAGCGGATAATGCCCTGGTCATCGGGGAAGCTGATTCCAATGTCAGCATTGACGGCCGGCTGGTAGGCCTCGATGGAGGATATTCCGTGGATGGCGATATCATCCATATCTATGAAGGAACCAATAAAAATCAGAACCTGATCCTGACCACTGGTGGTGCTGTGAACCTGGGCCATGACGGGACAAGTCTGCTTCAGATTGACGGCGGCATCTGGGCATTGGGGGATAGCACCAATGCCGTGAATCTCCAGGGCCAGAACCTCCTCATCGACCCGGCCAGCGGCATGCGGGCTGTACAGGCCAATGCCATGCCCGTGACCATAGGAGACAATGCCACGGAAAATGCCGTGGTGAATGGAGAAATCTGGTCCGTTTCCCAAAAGGCTCCCATTACTCTCGATGCCAGCAGCTACGATCTTTCCGCCAACGGCAGCACCTATGCGGCCCGGTCTTCCGGAGGCGGCTCCGTTACTATCGGCCATGATGGCAGTACCGGGAGTATCGACGGAGTTCTGACAGCCGATGCTGGCAGTTCTCTGGAAGCGTACCTTCAGGGAAATGGGTCCCTGCTGGATGGAACCATAGAGGATGAAAATCTCGATTATGGCATCAGTTCTGATGCAGGGATTACCCTTCATCTCAACGACGGTGCCGTCTGGAATCTGGATGGCGATTCCAAAGTTACCAGACTTCAGGCCGATAAGGGGATTATCCATCTGAATCAGAATACAACTGACCAGAGCCTGTATACAGGGAATTTCGCCGGGGATGGAGCCACTGTCTATATGGGTCATGAAGGCAATACGACACAGAATGACCGTCTCTATGTCAAAGGCTCTCACACGGGGAAGACAGAACTGCAGCTCCATGCCGTGAACGGCATCTGGACTGATGGCGCTATCGGCTCTGTTCTGGCCAGTGTGGGCGATGAACAGGGAAGTTTTTATGTACCCGATACAGAGGACCGGCTGTTCTTTCACCGTACTCTCCTGGATACGCATGAAACGGGCCGGGGAGACGATGTGACGGACGGATATAACACCGACTGGTACATTAAAGGCTTTAAGAAACTGCCCACTGATGACCATGGTAAGTATACCCATACGGTGCGGGGCATCATGGGAGCCGATGGGATTAATTACCATATCTGGCGCACAGAACAGGACACACTCTTCCGCCGCATGGGTGACCTGCGTAAAGGAGAACCTGGGCAGGAAGGCATCTGGGCCCGGGTAAAAGGGACATCCATCCGCCGCAACGGACAGTTCCCCTTTGAAGACCGGTATACGACCTATGAAGTAGGCTATGACCAGCTGGCAGGCCACAGCGATACACAGGATCACTATCAGGGAATCGGCTTTGGCTATACGGAAGGCAGGGGGTCTTATTTTGGCAGTCGCAGCGATACGAACAGCTACGCTCTGGGATGGTATGATACGCGGATCCGCAAAGACGGGACCTATCTCGATCTGGCCTTGCGTCTGCACCGGCTGACCAATAAACTGATTGCCCATGATGGCATCAGCGGCCACGGCGATAATACGGGCCTTTCCTTTGGAGCAGAATACGGATACAAAAAAAAGCTGGGACATGGCTGGTTCGTCGAACCCCAGGTACAAGGCACTCTTGGCTGGCTGAGCGAGGCATCATGGTCTATGGGAAATGGTGTAACCGTCGATGAACAGGATATCCGCAGCGCCGTCGGCCGGGCCGGACTCCGGGCCGGATACGAAAGCAGCAGGGCCCAGGTTTTCTTCAAGGCTAACTGGTACCATGAATTCGGCGGTTCTGGACAGGTACACCTCAGCGATGATGAAGGGGATTTGTTCCTGAACCGGGATTACGGCGACACGTGGTTTGAATACGGTCTGGGTGCATCGGCACAGATCGGAACGGCGACCCAATTCTATGCGGACGTAGAACGGAGCAGTGGCGGCCAGTTCCATAAAGACTGGTCTTGGGATGCCGGCATCCGCTGGAATTTCTGATAAGATGGCTTAATAGATACTAAATGTGTTTCAGGCATACGGGTAGACAATATCCGTATGCCTGTTTTGGTATAGGTTAACACTATGTCCGGCCTTTATTAAAAGAAAAATTGTTGATATACTGGTTGTTGTAATTATGACAGGCATTTTCACTATATTTTATTAGTTTTGAACAGAGAGGAGAGTTTATGACTATACAACTGAATAAAACACTCATAGCGGCTGCCATCATGGCCAGTATCAGCAGCGGACTGCTGTCGCCCGCCCAAGCAGCGGAGCGCCCTGCAGAAAGCTATACCTGGATGCACCGGGAGTCGTCATCATCGACGGTAACAGTGGAAGAGACCCATGAAAAAAGCAGTCGCACGATCACCCATTCCGATGTAAGTATACATACGCCATCTGCTTCGGGCACAGGGGCTGTCCTTTTTCCCTATATAGCGAAAAATAAACTGCCTGCTCCTGTGCAGTCTTTACGGGAAAACATACGCAATGAATACAGCCTCAATTATGAACAGGGCGTTCTGGCCCGCTATAAAGAAAATGGAAAATGGGGCCTGTTAGGAACGGATGGTACGGTTTTACTGCCAGCGTCGTATAAGAAGTTATCTTATGCCGGGCAGGGCGTTTTTTTATCGGTAAAAGGGAATAAAACAGCTTATATTGATAAGACGGGGACTGCCGTGGCCTTGCCAGTATCAGAAAATGAAAGCGGTGGGCCCGTATTTTTTCAGGAAAAAGGCCGGTATGGTATCCGTGACGCCAATGGTATCGTGGTGTCTGAGCCGGTATATAAGGAAATTCTGACACCTTTTAGCGAAGGCATTGCCTTTGTACGGGATGAAAATGGCCGTAAGATTGCCATTGACCGCTCCGGTAAGGAACTATTTGCCGTGCCCTATGACAGGATATTCCCGTATCATGACGGACTAGCAGAATACCAGCGTAAAATCAATCATTTTAACTGGGGACTCCTGGCAGGAGCGCTCGTCGGCTCAGACGTAAACCGTGGTTATTATGGTGGCGAAATAGAACCGCTGACCTATGACGGCGTGAAACGGGGATATATTGACCGGACCGGCCGGATAGTTATCGACAGCCGGTTAGATGAAGTTTATCCTATGACAGCCTGGGGGACATTTGTCAAAGATAAGGGACTGCTGGCTTTTATTGGCAGAGATGGAAAGTATATTATTGAACCGGGCCGGTACGAAGTAGGGCCAGGAATGATGGATGACTGGAATGGCATGGTGTCATTAAAAGATAAAGAATCAGGTGGACTAGGCGTATTCAGCCTGTCTGATGGACGACAAATCCTTCCTTTCCAATACGAAAAGGTTGATTTTTTAGGGGCTGACCGTATGTTTCTGAAGCGGGGGAATCAGTGTTTCCTGGTAAACCAGGAAACAGGTCAGGTAGTTCACTACTGGCAGGAAACGGTGAAAATCGTGCCGTATCTGGCGGAGCCCTATGCCTGGTGTCAGATAGGTAAGAAGTACGAAATTATTGATGCGGAAGGGAAGACGGTATATACGGCTCCTGAAGGGGGAATAAAGGTCGTTTCGTCCTTCCGCCATGGTGTCAGTGCCGTCAAGTCAGGTGATGTCTGGGGCATCCTGAACAGTAAAGGAGAATGGCTGATCCGGCCGCAGTATAAAGAAATAGAAATTTTATAAGGTCATATATAAATAGCAGGGGCTGCCTTTTTAAGACAGCCCCTGCTGATTGTCAGGATGAAAATTATTTATCAGTGTCTTTTTTCGTTTCATAATGACGGGGAAAGATAGCCGTTACCGTCGTTCCTTTATGGAGCTCACTGGTCAGTTCCAGACGGGCATTGTTTCCCTTGGCAATGTATTTAGCGATAGAAAGGCCCAGACCGGAACCTCCCGTTTCTTTGGTACGAGAGGAATCAACCCGGTAGAATCGTTCAAAGACCCGTTCCAGATCTTTTTTGGGAATTCCGATACCCGTATCCTGGACTTTAAAACATACCTGCTTTTCATCGGCTTCGCAGGATAAATAGATATAGCCGCCGGACGGTGTATATTTTATGGCGTTGTCGATAAAGATACGGAGCATCTGCTTGACACTGCCCGGTTCGGCGTAGATGGAAGCCTTATCGTTGCGGCCGAGGAGAATTTCCCGCTCTTCGGCAATGAGCAGAACGCCGTTATACACTTCTTCCAGTAATTCCGATGCGTCGATGACCATGAAATGTGCTTCCAGGGTACCTGTCGTCGAACGGGCAAAAAACAGGAGCCGTTCAATGAGCTGACGCATATATTCCGTTTCAGACTGGATAGCCTGAATGCTTTCATCGAGGACTTTCGGGTCTTCTTTTCCCCAGCGGTCCAGGAGATTGATATAGCCGCTGATGACGGTAAGGGGAGTGCGAAGCTCATGTGATGCATTGCTGATGAATTGCTGCTGCTGCTTGTATCCGTATTCAATGCGGTCCAGCGCCTGGTTGATAGATTGGGCCAGGTTATGGATTTCGATGCCGTTTTCCGCTTCTTTCGGAATGACGATACGCTGGCTCAGTTTGTGGACTTCAATACTTTTCAACGTTTCATTGATCAGCTTCAGGGGAGCCAGGGACTTGCGCATGAGATACATACCGGAAAAGATGGTCAGAATCAGACTGACAAGCACGGAAGCGACGAGCTGCTTGGATAATAAGGATATAAAAGCATTTTCCTTGTCGGGCACGCGGGAAAAGCGGAGATAGTACAGTTTATTGTCGGCACTGTACCATTTTTTATAATAGGCATAGGAACTCGTTTCGTTTCCCTGAATGGATTCGGGAAGGGGTATTTCGTTATTGCTCCGGACTGTATCATCAATGTACCGGTCACTCAGATTTTTGATGGTATGAGCCGGTCCGTTATCCAGAATCAACCGGCCGGCAGCATCATATACCTGGAGATTGACAAACGGCTGAAGGTTGGACCGGGTAAAGACTGAAGAGTCAATCTGTCCGCTCTTATCGAGATATTCCATAGCCGACTGGGCGCTGGAGTATAAATCCCGTTCAATGGAACGCCCCATGATAAAATGCACACTCGTGACGGTGATGACCGACACGATGAGCAGGATGATGAAGACGATAAACGAATAGAGGAGTACCATTTTTGCAAAAAGCGGCAGTGTAAATAGCGGCAGCCGGTGTATTTTTTCTTTAATCTTTTGCCACATAACCTACCCCACGTACGGTATGAATATATTTTTTGCTGTCTGTCTGCCCTATTTTACCGCGGATATACCGGATATAGACATCGACGACGTTGGTGTCACCGGCATAGTCATACCCCCAGACTTCTTCCAGTATTTTTTCCCGCGTCAGGACGATGTTTTTGTTGCGCAGGAGATACGTGAGCAGTTCAAATTCCTTTTTCGTCAATAGTAGTTTGCGGCCGGCAACTTCCACCTCATGGCGATCCAGATACAGAGTCATATCCTGGAGATGGAGGAAGTTTTCTGACGATTTGTCTGTGTTTCGGTCGCGGAGCAGGACGCGGATGCGGGCTAGTAGTTCTTTACTGTTGAAAGGTTTGGTCAGATAATCATTACCACCCATGTCGAGGCCGGCGACTTTGGTTTCCACATCGTCTTTGGCTGACAGGAACATGATGGGGACATTGGAGATTTCCCGCGTACGCTGACACAGTGTCAGACCGTCTACATCGGGCAGCATGATATCTAGCAGGATGAGGTCGAAATGGTTCTGGCCGATGCGTTCCATGGCCTTGGTGCCATTATATTCGATATCACACTCATATCCTTCATGCTCCAGCTCCATCTGGATGAAGCGGGCGATTTGTTTTTCATCTTCAACGATTAATATATGAGATCTTCCGCTCATTCTATCAGCTCCTTTCAGGCGAACATCTCTGCTTTCTATATTATACATTACATATGCCGCTTTTTGTACTATAATTTGACATTAACTCATATATAGAATGTTTACAATTAGAATAGGAAATAAAAAAAGTAAAATTTAATCTAATTTTAATCTTATTTTCATTTACTTTTAAAAAATACTTGGTATTATATACATGTAGAAAGAATCTACGACTTGTTGAAGATATAAGTTGTTCATATACCCCTCGAACACCCCTATCTTATATCTTTGACCATAAAGTATCGTCTTCCCCCGATGATGCTTTACCAGAAGAGAACCGGCTCCCCTCGCCGGTTCTTTTTCTACATATGAGCGAAATAAGCAGAAAAAATTTTTAAATGCCTGCCAGGCTTAATCTGTCCGAAATGGCAGGAAACTGCACTGTTACGGTCTTGATTGACATTTTAAATCATTCGTGTAATAATGGACGAGATGAAGGGAGTTACTCCCTGCTCATAATTTTCTGGAGGTGAAAAACATGCATGTAATTTCTGATGAATGCGTAAAATGCGGTTCCTGCGCAGGCGCTTGCCCGACCGGTGCTATCGAAGAAGGCGAAACGAAGTACGTTGTTACTGACGCTTGCATCGACTGCGGTTCTTGCGAATCCGTATGTCCGACCGGTGCTATCTCCGCTGAATAAGCCGATAGCTCGTTTAAAAGACCGCCGCGCCCATGTGCGGCGGTCTTTTTCTGTACGGGGGAGGAGCGAAGCCGGAAAGCCGCTTCTTGCTAGCGGGACATTTCTATGATAGGATAATGTCGGTCAGATTTTATATATTGCCTGCAGTTTTGCGGCAGGAGGGTGTTTGTGTACGTTTTTGCTATTGCACTGCTGGTAACCCTGTTAGATCAGGGCAGCAAAGTATGGATCCGTCAGTGCATGGAACTTCACGAATCGATTCCGGTTCTGCCGGGATTTTTTCATATTACGTATATATTGAATAAAGGGGCAGCTTTTGGCATTTTAGAAAATCAGCGCTGGGTTTTTCTCGCTATTGCCCTGTTGTTATTTGTGCTGTATGGCCTGTTCCGGAAAAAACTGCCTCAAAACGGCTGGGTGTATACAGGCGCCGGCCTGCTGTTGGGCGGTGCCCTGGGAAATGCCCTGGACCGGTTTTTACGGGGGGCAGTCACTGATTTCTTTGATTTCCGTATCTGGCCTGTCTTTAATGTGGCAGATATAGGTATCGTTGCCGGAGTGGCTTTGTTATTGTGGTATTGCTGGACTCATCATTCAGATTGACGGAGGAACTCATGGAAACACGGTTGTTGGAAGCATCGGCTGCTGATGCGGGTAAGCGGTTTGATGCCTATTTGTCGAAAGAACTTTCTCTTTCCCGCAGCTTTTCCCGCCAGCTCATTGAAGACGGAGACGGGACCGTCAATGGTCGGCCGGTCAAACCGAATTACCGCCTCTGTCCCGGTGACGCCATAGCAGTGCGGCTGGTCGTTCAGGAAGAACTGAAAGCAGAGCCGCAGGATATTCCCCTCGATATTCTTTACGAAGATTCCCATATCATCGTCGTCAATAAAGCCCGGGGCATGGTTGTGCATCCGGCAGCGGGCAATCCGGATGGGACGCTGGTCAATGCGCTCCTGTTCCATTGCAAAGGGGAATTATCCGGTATTAACGGCGTCATCCGGCCGGGTATCGTACACCGGCTGGATAAGGACACGTCTGGTGTCATGGTAGCGGCCAAGACGGATGAAGCACATCGTGGACTGGCAGAGCAAATCAAAGCTCATACGGCACACCGGACATACTGGGCACTCGTTCATGGCAATATCGTAGAAGAACGGGGGACTATCGATGCGCCTATCGGGCGTCATCCCAAAGACCGGATTAAGATGGCCGTAATCGTTAAAGGCGGCCGGGAAGCGGTGACCCATTTCCGGGTATTGAAACGGTTTGGAGATTATACATGGGTAGAATGCAAATTGGAAACGGGGCGGACTCATCAGATCCGTGTCCACATGGCATATATCCATCATCCCGTAGTCAATGACCCGTTGTATGGATTTAAAAAAGACCATTTTCCCATTGAAGGGCAGGCACTGCATTCTCATTGTCTGGATCTGGTTCATCCGGTTACGGGAGAGACTATGCATTTTGAAGCACCGGCACCGGCTGATTTTATGGCCTGCCTGCAGCAGGCGGAACGTCGTTAAAGTGAGGGAATATCCATGTGGAAGGTAAAGACGATTTTAATGGACGAAAAGGCTATGAGCCGGGCCATCCGCCGCATAGCTCATGAAATCATTGAACGCAATAAGGGCCTGGATAATATGCTCCTCGTCGGAATCCATACGCGGGGCGTTCCGCTGGCCAAGCGGCTGGCGGTGGAACTGGCTGCTATTGAAGGAATTCCCGTTCCCGTCTATGATCTTGATATTTCCGCGTACCGGGATGATCACCGCAAGAACAGTATCAATACGGTCAGCAGCGGACAGAACCGGTTCGATGCCGATGGCAGGACGATTGTCCTCGTCGATGATGTCCTGTTTACAGGTCGGACCGTGCGTTCGGCCCTTAACGCCATCATGGAACTGGGGCGGCCCCGTTTTATCGAACTGGCGGTCCTGGTGGACCGGGGACACAGGGAACTTCCTATCCGGGCTGATTATGTAGGGAAAAATGTTCCTACGTCGCGTCATGAAGATATTTCGGTGCAGTTATCAGAGGTCGATGGCTGCAATCAGGTGGTATTGCGGGAAGAAGTGCGCAGCTGAGTCTGCGCCTTTTTTGACGACATGTCCTTGACCTGAAGTGAACTCCATGGCGTATGATAAAGGCCATAGCGGAGGGGCGATGCCTCTGTCGTCAGAAGGAGGAATGACTCATGATACGCAGTATACTAAAAGGGATAGCCGGCCTGGCAGCTGTCCTTATCGTACTCGCCACTGCAGCCGGTGCCTATGCGGGCAATCTGGCATATAATGAATTCCGTGAAGCCCCCTGGGACCAGATTCTGGGAATACGGAATAATTCACGGCATGTAGCGCCCATACGCGTCCTGGAGAAAGAACGGCAATGGGAAGCTGTCCGTGTCAATGCCCCGGATGGGACCATTTTACGGGGAACCTACATTGCCAGCACCAGTCATTCTCATAAAACGGTTATCCTTCTCCATGGCCTGTATCAGAACCGTTCCATGTGTCTTGGGTATGTTCCCATATATCAGAACCTGGGATATAATGTCCTGCTCATTGACCAGCGGGGCCATGGAGAAAGTGAAGGAGCCCATACCGATTGGGGGTTGTCCGAACCGGAGGATATGGAAATGTGGATGCAGTGGCTCCGCAGAAAAGATCCTCAGGCTGTCATCGGCCTGCACGGCATTTCCCTGGGGGCGGCTATGGCGTTGTTGTATGCCGGCAGTGACCGTCAGCAGCAGGTGGCTTTTGTCATTGCCGACAGTTCCTATGGAAATATCATTTCTATGGGCAGAGAAAAGCTGATGGACTGGACAGGAGATAAAAACCTCGTACTCGGTTATGATCTGCTCGACCCTTTTTTCCAGGCAGCGATGCTCGTTCATACACATAAGCTCGTCTCTTCCATCGAACCGGCCCATGCCGTGCACTTTATAAAAGTACCGGTCCTGTTCCTTCATGGCAGTGCCGATACGCTGGTACCGGTCAAAACGGCGCAGAGCCTGTACGACCAGTGTGGCAGCGGACATAAATATCTTCATGTGTTTCGTGATTCGCCCCATGCGGCCGCTATTGAAACAGACCGCCGGGAATATGTGCGGACCGTGACAGATTTTTTGGAAGAAAATGTGTGACTGACTGGCAGAAAAGACGTGGCCAGTGTCCTATGAACAGTATGGTATATATTTTCTTTTTGTCTTGACGGTCGGCGGGGGCTCTGGTATCATAGAGTCAGATTTTTGCATACTACATATGGTATGCAAATTACCAATAAATGACAATATATCGGATTTTTGCGGCGTTCTATGGAGGAATCGTTATGGATGAAAAAGAATGGCTTGGCGCGGACAATCAGCTTGGCCTCGACATCTGGAAAAATAAGTACTGTAATAATGGGGAAAATTTTGATCACTGGCTGGATCGCGTCAGTGGGCATGATGCGGAAGTGGCAGAATTGCTGCAGCAGCAGAAATTCCTGTTCGGCGGGCGCATCCTGGCCAACAGGGGGTTGGAATACGAAGGGAAAAAAATCACCCTGTCCAACTGTTATGTCATGATGCCGCCAGAGGACAATATTGAAAGCATTTTTGACCGGGCAGGCAAACTGGCCCGGACTTACAGCTATGGCGGCGGCTGTGGCATCGATATTTCCAGTCTCAGTCCGAAAGGCGCGCGCATCAATAACGCAGCGAAGGAAACGAGCGGTTCCATCTCCTTTATGACCCTGTATTCGCTGGTTACGGAACTGATTGGACAGAATGGCCGCCGTGGCGCCCTCATGATTTCGATTGACTGCAGCCATCCCGATGTCATTGATTTCATCAAATTGAAAACCGATTTGAATAAAGTGACCAAAGCCAATATATCCGTCCGTCTGAGCGATGAATTTATGCAGGCCGTAAAAGAACATAAGACGTTCCGCCTTCATTTTACGCGTCAGGAAACGGGGCAGACTATCGAAACGATGGTCCAGGCCGCCGATGTCTTTCACTTGCTGGCAGAAACGAACTGGGACTATGCAGAACCGGGGGCTCTTTTCTGGGACCGCATCCGGAACTGGAACCTGCTGGCCAATACGAAGGAATTTTCTTTTTCCGGTGTCAATCCCTGTGCGGAAGAACCGCTGCCGGCGGGCGGATCCTGTCTCTTGGGCAGTATGAATCTGGCTCAGTTTGTCCAGCACCCGTTTACGCCCGATGCGGCGTTTGACTTTACGGAATTCAAACGGTGTGTCACTATTGCCGTCCGGGCCCTCAATGACGTGCTGGAAGAAGGACTGCCCCTGCATCCCCTTCAGGAACAGCGCGACAGTGTACAGCAGTGGCGCCAGATTGGTCTGGGAATCATGGGCTTGGGCGACATGCTGATTAAGATGGGTCTGACTTATGGCAGTCCCGAAGCCGTGGCATTTTGCCATGAAATAGGCTTTGCCATGGCTGATACGGCTATTGCTGCCTCGGCACAGCTTGCCAGCGAGCGGGGCGCATACGATATGTGTCATGTGGAAGAAATCATGAATACGCCTTATTTCCAGGCCAACACGACAGAAGAAACGGCGGCACTGGTCCGCCAGTACGGACTGCGCAATTCCCAGCTCCTGACTATTGCCCCTACGGGAACGCTTTCGACGATGCTGGGGATTTCTGGTGGCATCGAACCGATTTACGCTAATTATTATGAACGGAAAACGGAATCGCTCCACGGTTCAGATGTGTATTATAAAGTCTATACGCCTATTGTAGAAGCTTATATGAAAGAACATCATCTGACCGATGATGGACAGCTTCCGGATTATTTTGTCACGGCGCTGACTCTTCCCTATCAGGAACGGATTGCCATGCAGGCGGCCTGGCAGGAACATATCGATGCGTCTATCAGTTCTACCGTCAATGTGCCCAACAGCTTTACAGTAGAAGATACAGAACGCCTGTACCTGCTGGCCTATGAAAGCGGCTGTAAAGGCGTGACGATTTTCCGTGATGGCTGTAAACGGGCCGGCATCCTTACGACTCACGTCGATGAAAAAACAGTGCCCGTTGCCGGAGACGGATTAGGACGTGGTGAAATCGTCGCTATCGATGATGATGTCATCGGCAAGAAGCGCAAACTGGTTACGGGCTGCGGCAGTCTCCATTGTATTGCGTTTTTTGATACGGAAACAGGCGCTTTGCTAGAAACGTATCTCAGCAAAGGATCGACAGGCGGTTGCAATAATTTCATGATTGGCCTGTCCCGCATGATTTCTATCAGTGCCCGGGCAGGGATTGATATTTATACTATCATTGACCAGCTCAATTCGACGGGGAACTGCCCGAGCTATTCGGTCCGCCGTTCTACCCGGGGCGATACGAGCAAGGGATCCTGCTGCCCCATGGCAGTAGGCAATGCCCTCCTTGATATGTACAATGAGGTACAGAATGAGCTTCATGCCGGCAATGAAAAGCCGAAGAAGGTAAAACCGGTTAAACCGCGGGCGCGGGACAAGGTACGGGCCGAAAATATTTTCTGCCCCCAGTGCGGTGAACCCCTGGTCTTCGAAGGGGGCTGCAATACGTGCAAAAACTGTGGCTGGAGTAAGTGCTATTGATGATGCTTCCCAATAGCCGGCATCAGACTCTGGGCTGTGAGTTTAAAGAAGAAAACACCAGCCAGGAGACCGGTGTGATGCATACGTTGGGGAAGTGCATGTTTAGATGAAAAATGTCTTGACAGGCAGGGCGTTTGTGTTTATAATGGACTCAATTTCACAGAGGCGATGATAGAGAAGCAAACTGTACAGGCTTTCAGAGAGCTGCCGGATGGTGTGAGGCAGCAGACTGGCAGGGCGTTCCGCTCTGGAGCTGCAAATGACGAATTTGACGGGTCCGCCCGGTACAGCGGTCAGAGTTGGCCGTATGGCAAGTTGGGTGGCAACGCGGGATTCAGACTCCCGTCCCTTGAGTGGGACGGGAGTTTTTGTTTTCCAGCCGGCGGCAAATTGGGTGGTACCGCGAGAAAGGAGAAGCTCGTCCCAAAGAGAGAGCTTCTCCTTTTATGTCTTTTTCCATTGCCGTAAGGAGTGATTATTTTGGAACGAGTGTACAATTTTAATGCCGGGCCTTCGGCCATGCCGCTGGATGTATTGAAAGAAGTCCAGGCAGAATTTCTCGATTTTAACCATACGGGTATGAGTATTGTAGAAATCAGTCACCGCAGTGCGGCATATCAGGATATGCAGGATGATACCATAGCTGTCCTGAAACGGCTGATGCATATTCCTGAAGGGTATCATGTCATTTTTATGCAGGGCGGCGGCAGCATGCAGTTTCTCATGCATGGTGCTAACTTCCTGAAGACGCGGGGAGGATATCTGAATACGGGCGTCTGGTCAGATAAAGCGATGAAAGCGGCATCGTATTACGGAGAAGTCTATGAAGTCGCTTCCAGCAAGGAAGACCATTTTTCCTATATTCCCGATGAAAGCACCTTTACGGTAAAAGATGGGACGGACTACGTCTATATGACCAGCAATAACACGATTCACGGCACGGAATGGAAGACCTTTCCTCACGTGGATGTGCCGCTGATCTGCGATATGTCCAGTGATTTTCTCTCACGCCCCGTAGATGTAAGCCAATTCGATTATATCTATGCGGGCGTACAGAAAAATGTCGGCCCGGCAGGCGTGGTCGTCGGCATCATAAAAGATGACATGCTGCAGAAAGCACGGGAAAATCTGCCGGCCATGCTTTCGTATCGCACGTTTGTAGAACACGACTCGACGTATAATACGCCGCCTGTATTTTGTATTTATTTTGTCAACCGTGTGTTGCACTGGATTGAAAATCAGGGTGGACTGCAGGCCATACAGAAACGCAATGAAAAAAAAGCGGCCATTGTCTATGATGCAATCGATCGTAGCCAGGGCTTTTATACAGGGCATGCAACGAAAGATTCGCGCAGTCTTATGAATGTTACGTTCAATCTAGGCAATGCAGATCTGGAAAAAGAATTCGTTGCTGCCGGGGCCAGGCAGAATCTCATAGGTATCAAGGGTCACCGGTCGTTGGGGGGCTGCCGGGCTTCGATTTACAATGCCGTCACGGAAGAAGCCTGCCAGGCACTGGCTGATTTCATGGATGAATTCAGAAAACAACATTAACTATATTGGGGTTATGGTATCAGACCAAGGAGGGTATATACAATGAAAATTCTCGTAAGCGATGACGTATCGGAAAAAGGGGTAGAACTGCTCCGTCAGCATGGGTATGAAGTGGATGTCAAAACGAATCTCGATGAACAGGGACTGATCGACTGCATCGGTGAATACGATGGCATGGTGACACGGTCTATGACGCACGTTACGGCAAAGGTCATTGCCGCCGGCAAGAAACTGAAAGTCATCGGCCGGGCCGGTGTCGGTGTTGACAGTATTGATATCAAGGCGGCAACTGCCCGGGGCATCATCGTCGTCAATGCGCCGACGGCCAATACGATTGCCGCAACGGAACACACCTGTGCCATGATTATGGCGATTACCCGTCATATTCCGCAGGCACATAATTCGCTTATGGCTGGCGAATGGGACCGGGAACGGTTTACGGGTATCCAGCTTCAGAATAAGACCATCGGCATCATCGGCGTCGGCCGTATCGGCTCGCGTATTGCCAAGCGGATGCAGGCCATGGAAATGCACACCATCGGATATGACCCGTATATTCCGGACGAACGGTTTGAACAGCTCGGCGTGGAACCGGTCGATCTTGATACGCTGCTCAAACGTTCCGATTATATTACGATGCATACTCCGCTGACGAAAGAAACACGGGGCATGATCGGCGCAGAAGAAATCGCCAAGATGAAAGACGGCGTGCGGGTCATCAATGTGTCCCGTGGGGCCGTGCTGGATATCAATGCCCTGGCCGATGCCATCAAGAGCGGTCATGTAGCCGGCGCTGCTATCGATGTATTTCCGACGGAACCGCTTACAGAAGATATCAATCCCTTCAAGGGATTGGACAACGTGGTCATCACGCCGCATCTTGGTGCTTCGACAGTAGAAGCGCAGATCGGTGTTTCTGTAGACGTGGCGGAAGGAGTCATTGCCGCTCTCAATGGAGAACCGGTACCGACGGCAGTCAATATGGCGCCACTGCCTAAAAATGTATATCTCACCATCCAGCCGTATTTCGACCTTATGGAACGCATGGGCATTATCGGCGTCTATCTGTCCGAAGGGCCTATGAAAGAAATCCGGGTGGAATATTCGGGCGAACTGGCCAAGACGGAAACAGGCCTTTTGACGACAGCGGTTCTCAAAGGAGCATTGAACCCGATTCTGCAGGAATCGGTCAATTTTGTCAATGCTCCTGATGTAGCACGGACGCGTCATATTTCGGTCAAAGAAATTAAGACACAGGACAAGGGATATTTTACAGATTCCGTCACCGTTACTATCAAGACGAATAAGGGGGAACATTCGCTGGTTGGGACGTTATTCAATCATCAGGAAGCGAAAATCGTGCAGATTGATGAATATCGCCTGGATTTCACGCCCGAAGGATACCTGCTCCTGGCGCCTCACATCGATCAGCCGAATATGATCGGGCAGATTTCTACTATTCTGGGACAGGCTCATATCAATATTACGGGGATGCAGCTGGCCAAGATGACCAAAGAAGGAACGAATATTATGGCTATTGCCGTGCAGGATGATATCCCTAATGATATTATGCTGAAATTGCGCGGCATTGAAGGAATTCTGGACATGAAACTCATTCATGTCGATACCCACTAAGGAGGGCACTCATGATACGCATTATACTTGTACGCCATGGAGAAACGGAATGGAATATAGAAGGGCGCTATCAGGGGCAGGAAGATACCCATCTCAGTCCGCGGGGATTAGAGCAGGGACACATGCTGGCCGAAGGACTGCGCCATATTCCCATCGACCTGTGTATTTCCAGTCCGTTGGAACGGTCTTATCAGACCTGTTCTTTCTGTGCTGAACTTCATCATCTCCCCGTTGCCAAAGATGACCGGCTGCTGGAAATCAATCACGGAGACTGGGAAGGCCGGCTGGCTGATGAAATCGAAGCCCAGTATCCCGAAGCATTCCATCTCTGGCACACACAGCCGGAAAAAGTGACCATGCCGGGTGCTGGCGGCGAAAATCTGGACGATGTACGGCGCCGCGCCCGCAGTGCCTTCGACGACTATGCCCGGAAATACGACGGCAAAACGGTTCTCGTCGCAGCCCATGATGCCGTCAATAAGGCCATCATCTGTGACCTTCTCGGTCTCGATATGAGTCATTTCTGGCAAATCAAACAGGATAATACATGCATCAATGTCCTGGAATACCAGAATGGCGTATGGCGTCTCGTGTTGCTCAATTCCACGAATCATATGGGGTATCTGTACAGCGGTATTGAACAAAAAGGACTTTAACGTGTATAATGAATAGGATGACTATACAGGAAGGAAGAAGATTACCATGTTAGATACGAAATTTATCCGTGAACATGCGGAAGAAGTTAAGGAAAACATCAAGAACCGTCATACGAAAGCGGCCGATGTCGATGCCTTTGTCGTTCTGGACGGACAGCGCCGTGATCTGCTGCAGCGCGTCGAAGCCATGAAGAATGAACGCAATACGGTCACGAAGGAAATCAGCCAGCTGAAACGGAATAAGGAAAATGCTGACGATAAAATCGCCGCTATGAAAAAACTCGGTGATGATATCGATGCTCTCGATAAAGAGGTAAAGAAAGTGGAAGCTGATATGCTTTCCATTCAGCTCATGATACCGAACATGTGCCATCCCTCTGTTCCCGTCGGCAAGGATGACAGTGAAAATCCGGAAGTCCGCAAATGGGGACAGCTGCCGACCTTTGATTTCCAGCCGCTCAATCACTGGGATGTAGGGGAAAACCTGGGCATCCTCGATTCGGAACGAGCTGCCAAAGTTACAGGCGCGCGTTTCTACTATTATATCGGTGCCGGTGCACGATTGGAACGGGCCGTCTATAATTTCATGCTGGACCAGCATACACAGAAAGACGGCTATACAGAAGTCATCCCGCCGTATATCGTAAATCGTGAATCCATGACGGGTACAGGCCAGTTGCCGAAATTCTATGAAGATATGTACCGCCTGAATGTAGAAGGGGAAGAAATGTACATGATCCCAACGGCCGAAGTTCCCCTGACCAACTATTACCGCGGCGAAATCATCGATGGGGCCAAGCTGCCTGTATATTTCACGGCACTGACGCCGTGTTTCCGTGCCGAAGCTGGTTCTGCCGGTCGTGATACGCGGGGCCTCATCCGCCAGCATCAGTTCCATAAAGTTGAAATGGTTAAGTATACGACACCGGAAACAAGTTATGATGAATTGGAAAAACTGACCAATAACGCAGAAGATATCCTGAAAGCACTGGGTCTGCCCTATCATGTCGTTACATTGTGTACCGGCGATATCGGTTTCTCCGCTGCCAAGACTTACGACGTGGAAGTGTGGTTCCCGGCCCAGGGCAAATACCGCGAAATTTCTTCCTGCTCTAATACGGAAGATTTCCAGGCACGGCGCGCCAACATCCGCTTCCGCCGTTCGCCAAAAGCAAAACCGGAATACGTCCATACTCTGAATGGTTCCGGCCTGGCCGTAGGCCGTACAGTTGCAGCTATTCTGGAAAACTATCAGCAGGCCGATGGCTCTGTTGTCGTTCCGGAAGTGCTTCGCCCATACATGCATTGTGATGTCATCACTAAGCAGAAATAATTTCAAAAGACGGCCGGTGGCCGGGCTCTGATGCCGTGACCGGAAACTGCCTCATGAAGCAGCCTGTGCTTCATGAGGCAGTTTTTTTCGTCGTGACGCTTACTTTCAACGTCACGGGCCGGCAGGAATTTTCCCGATATTTGTCGAATTATTTATTATAATATAAAAACGTGTGCTGTGTATTTGGATACAGTGATTTCTTCGCATAGGAGGGATGAGGGATGGATAGAGTATTGACACTGGAATTAGTACGGGCTACGGAAGAAGCAGCCGTGCGGGCCGGACGTATGATGGGAATTGGCGATGGCGGGGCAGCTCATCACCTGGCAGTGGCGGGGATGCATCAGGAACTGACTGCTGCGCCGGTTAATGGCCACGTCGTCATTGGTGAAGGATATATGGCCGACGGGCAGGTGTTGTTTGACGGAGAAGAAATCGGCAGGGGAACGGTTCCTGTTGACATCGCCGTAGCGTCACTGGACGGACAGCGGCTGGTCGCGCAGGGACAGCCAGGTGCCGTATCCGTACTGGCCATGGCCGGCCGGGGAGATATTCTGCGCGTTCCCGATATGTATATGGAAAAAATCTGTGTCGGCCCGCGTGCCCTGGGTCGTATCGATCTGAATCAGTCCGTACAGGAAAATCTGCGCCATATTGCCGAAGGTCTGGAACGGAGCATTGACGATGTGACCGTAGCTATCCTCGACCGGCAGCGCCATCAGGACCTGATTCGTGAATGCCGGATTGCCGGGGCCCGCATCCGCCTGATTCATGATGGTGATGTGACAGCAGCGGCTGATGCGGCTATTGAAGGCTCGGGTACGCATGTACTGATGGGTATTGGCGGTGCCCGTGAAGGCGTGCTGGCTGCGGCGGCTCTGCGCTGCCTGGGCGGCGATATGCAGGCCCGTCTCATACCGTATACGGAACGGGAGCGGCAGAAGGGAGAAGAGCTGGGAATCCATGATTTCAAGCGGATCCTGACGCTATCGGATCTGGTGCGGGGAGATGACTGTTTCTTTGCCGCTACGGCAGTAACGCCTACGCCGCTTATGCAGGGCGTGCGGTATTTTGGGGGTGGCGCCCGCACGATGTCAGTCGTCATGCGTTACAAGACAGGTACCATCCGCTTCATTGATACGGTACACCGGCTCAACGCTTCTTCCCACTGGAGTGTAAGAAAGTAGTACAGAAATAGAAAAATGACAATCCCCGTGCTATAGGATAGAGCAGTTATATCTGATCAGCTCAGGTGTCAGACTGTCTTAATCAAAGGCAGCCGGCCTGAGCTGATGTGCTGCAGGAGACAGGTATATACGATAAAGACAGGTTTTATAAACAGTCTGCATATCCCCCCTTTCAGATTTATTCCTTTTATGATACAATATTTTGATAGTGAATCAACTAAAAATAGATGGCCTGCCCGGCTGTCACGTCTATATACTTGCAATCTGTTTAGGAGGCACCAGAATTGGAGAAACTTGTTATTCATGGTGGAAAACCCTTAGAAGGGACTGTTCGCGTCAGCGGAGCTAAAAATGCTGTGCTGCCTATTATTGTCGCATCCATGCTGGGGACGACACAAAGTGTACTTACAGAAATACCGAAACTCGACGATGTTCATACGGTTTGTGAAGTTATTACTTCATTGGGCGTACACATAGACCAGTCCCAGGCGGGTACGCTGGTCATCGATGCCAGTCATCTGACTTCCACATCGGCTCCGTACGACCTCGTGCGGCGCATGCGCGCTTCGTTCCTCGTCATGGGACCACTGCTGGCACGCAAAGGACATGCTAAAATTTCTCTGCCCGGGGGCTGTTCCATCGGCGCCCGGCCGATTGACCTGCATCTGAAGGCCTTTGAAGCCATGGGGGCAGTCATTAACCTGGAAAATGGGGATATCGAAGCCAGTGTGGAAAATGGCCTGAAGGGGGCCCAGATCTATCTGGATTTCCCCAGTGTCGGTGCGACAGAAAACGTCTTAATGGCGGCATCCCTGGCCGAAGGCCGTACGGTACTGGAAAATGCGGCTGAAGAACCGGAAATCGTCGATCTGGCTACCTATCTGAACAGTATGGGAGCCAATATCCGCGGCGCCGGCACCAATGTCATCCGTATCGAAGGGGTAAAAGAATTGCACGGGGCAAATCATTCGGTTATTCCCGACCGCATTGAAGCGGGCACGTTTATGGTAGGGGCCGCTATGACCGGCGGCAATGTATATGTGGAAAATGCGCTGTCGGAACATCTTAAGCCTCTCGTAGCCAAGCTGAAAGAAGTAGGGGCCACGGTCGAAGAAGATATAGACGGCATCCGCGTCATTGGCCATAAACCGTTGCGGCCGGCCGATATCAAGACACTGCCGTATCCGGGATTTCCTACGGATATGCAGGCCCAGTTCATGGCACTTACGACTATTTGCCAGGGAACAAGTGTCATTACGGAAACGGTATTTGAAAACCGCTTTATGCATGTCGATGAATTCAAGCGCATGGGAGCCAAAATCCGCATAGAAGGCCGCAGTGCCATCGTCGAAGGCGTCCCGCATCTCAAAGGGGCTGATGTCAATGCGACGGATCTGCGCGCCGGTGCAGCACTGGTATTGGCTGGCCTGGTAGCAGAAGGGGAAACAAAAGTCGGATATTTATATCATATAGACCGGGGGTATGATAACCTGGTCCAGAAGTTACAAAGGTTAGGTGCAGACATTGTTCGGGTCAATATTGACTAAAAAAAAGAAGCGAAAAAAAGGAACGCCGGCTAAAGCGGGTCATTCATCCCATTCTTTTTTCCTGGCAAACTGGTTTGGCAGTGATATTGCCATTGATCTGGGTACGACCAATATCATTGTATACGTCAGGAAAAAAGGTATTGTCGTCAATGAACCGGCTGTCATTGCCCTTGATACGAATAGTCATCGTGTCGTAGCTATTGGCAAAGAAGCGCAGGCCATGCTGGGGCGGACACCAAAGCATATTCAGGCGTATCACCCCCTCAGCCGGGGCGTCATTGCTGATTACGATGCGACCGAATACATGCTGCGGTATTTTATCCGCAGAGCTATTGGCAAATCCTTGTTTTTTAAACCGCGGATCATTATCTGTGTTCCTTCAGGAGCGACTAATGTAGAAAAAAGAGCCGTTATCGAAGCGGCTATGCAGGCCGGTGCTCGTAAAACCGTCGTCATGGAAGAACCGCTGGCCGCTGCTATCGGGGCCGGACTGGATGTAGCCAGTTCCAATGGATCCATGGTGGTCGATATGGGCGGCGGCACGACCGACGTGGCTGTACTCAGTCTGAGCGGAATCGTTATCAGCGAATCTCTGCGTATTGGCAGCAATACTTTTGATGAAGCCATTATCCGCTATCTTGAAAAAATCAAGCATATTACCATCGGCCAGCATACGGCAGAAGAGCTGAAAATCCTCATCGGTACAGCTCTGCCGGACGGGCGGCAGCTGACTGCCGATGTGCGGGGACGCAGTACAGAAACGGGGCTCCCGGCCATGGTCGATATCGATTCCCAGGAAATACGGAAAGCACTGTCAGAACCGATTGAATCCATATTGCGTGCTATTGTCACCATCCTGGAAAAAACGCCTCCCGAACTGGCCGCCGATATTGCCGACCATGGCATCGTCCTCACCGGAGGCGGTCTCCTGCTGGATGGCATGGACCGGCTGATTTCCCAGACTACGGGCATGGCAGCGTTTCTCTGTGATGATCCGTTATTGTGCGTAGCAAACGGGGCTGGAAAATCGCTGAATGAAATGAGCCGCCTGAAAGATAGCTTTGATGATTTATAAAGGAGTGAGTGTCATGTTACTGAAGAAAAAAGTACTGCTTCCCCTGTGCATTATGAGTACACTAATGGCAGCACCTGTACTGGCTGCAGATATTCCTTATACGGCCGTTATCGGAGGTACCGTGGCCAGTGTCGTTTCTGTGGGAACTGATGTCCGTGAAGGCGATGTCCTCCTGACCGTTGATTCCCTGGCTGGTCCCATGGCGGCTGCCCGGGCAGATAGCAGCGGCACCGTCAAGGAAGTAAAAGTCAAAACGGGCGGGACAGTAGCCCCGGGTACGGTCGTCGTTGTAGTAGAAGAAAAATAAGAAGGAGATTATGAAACGATTACGTAAATTACGGCACCTGGCGGGAAAAGCCTGTTTGGCGGTTCTCTGTTGTGCCGTTTCCTTTTCTGTATATGCAGAACAATTTATGCCTGTCAGTGATGTCCGGCCGGGGATGACGGGATATGCCAAGACCGTAGCCAGAGGTACGCAAATCGAAACATTTCCTGTGGAAATCCTGGGTGTCATGAAAAACAGCGGTCCTTCCGGAGACCTGATCCTGGCTCGCTTTTCCGGTCCGCTCATCGAACAGACCGGCGGTATCGCCCAGGGAATGAGCGGCAGCCCCGTGTACGTCGATGGCAGACTGCTGGGGGCAGTTGCATATGGCTGGTCTTTTACCAATTCCAAAGTGGGTATGATCACCCCGATAGAAGATATGGTCAAGCTCTGGAATGTGCCCGTGCGGGAAGAAATCCGGCCATTTAACGCCCGGGAATCGTCATTGATTCCCGTCAATACACCACTTATGGCCAGCGGATTCGATACGGCATCGATGGACTGGATGAAGAATAAACTGCCCCAGTACCAGTTTATGCCCGTCGATACGGCTACGGCGGCAGAAGACAGCCAGGCGATGCCCCTGGAAGCGGGAAGTTCCGTGGCGGCTGCGTTCGTCAATGGCGATATGAAACTCGGTGCTATCGGGACGGTTACCTATGTCGATAAAGATCATATCGTCGCCTTTGGTCATCCCTTCCTGAAAAAGGGCAGTATTAATTATTTCATGCATAATGCCTATATTTTTACGATTGTCAATAATATGGCCAGTTCGTTCAAGCTTGGATCGGTAGGAGCGGAAATCGGACGGATTGACCAAGACCGCGGTGCCGGCATCGCCGGGAATTACCGACTGGCACCGGGAATCCCCGTCGTCATTCACGTACGTGACCTTGACACGGCGGCAGCCAACTTGAAACGGGTCAAAATCGTAGAAGATAATGAACTGACACCGGTCCTGGCCGCGACGACCGTGTATAATACGGCCAATAAGACCATAGATCGTATGGGCGGCGGTACGGTGACCCTGAATTATACAATCCGGTCATCCAATGGCCGGGACAAGGATATTACCCGGCACAATATGTACTATTCGGAAGATAATATCAATGAAAAGAGTATTGATGAATTATATAATGTCCTCGACATTTTAAAGCATAACGAATTCATCGATTATCCCATTCTGGATATTACGGTCAATGCCGATTACTCCCAGGCGCGTAAGCAGGCACGGATCATTGATGCCACGGCAGCACCGGTAGTGGACAGCCCGGGTGATACGATTTATTTTAAAATTACTCTTCATCCCTACCGGGGGGCTGATGAAGTCAAAACCATGACTTTTACCGTTCCCAAGGACCAGCCGTATGGCGATATGGTGCTGGAAGTACGTGGCGGTGGCGTTATCCCCCTGCCCTATCTGATTGAAAAACAGCGCTATAATCTGACCGATGAAATTATTGATCGGCTGCGTCATTATAAAGATTTTGCTGATCTGAAAAAGGCTATAGAAAAGGAAGATGCCAATAATGATCTGGTCATTGAAATCCTTGATCAGAACGTCAGCATGATCGATGATGACAGCAAGAAGACGGCCAAAGTCAAACTGCAGGCCAAAGAACCCCGGGAAAATCCGAAAGATGTGCTTCAGCCCAAGAAAAAAGGACTACATGAAGACAACGACGAGGACAAGAAATCGTCGCTGCCAACACCGTATATCGTAAAAGGCGACGGCCAGATTACCATCAAAATCGTCAGTCCGGAAAAACGGGATAAATTCCTGGCCGGTCATCACACATTGCGTTCCGGCAAGGCTGTCATGAGTGCCGAAACGGAAGATGCTGCCCAGACAGCGGAGCACAGTGATAAGACGGTAGAACAGGATAAGGGGAATAATCAGGATAAAGATAAGTCATCCGGAGAAGATAAGAAAAGCATTTTCCTTTCCCGATGAACAGAAAAGCAGCTGTACTGTGTATAAGACATGCAGCTGCTTTTCTTGTTCATTCAGCGTAATAAAAATGATATTTGAACACGTTCAACCTTGATATTTGATGCATAACATGGTATTATCATATTTGTAGAAAACTGAAAAGGAAATCTGAGTTTTCTCACAGTTTTCTAACAATTGGCAGCCCGCGTGTAGCAGGCTCCCCACATTAATGGTATAGTAACAATACGTACGCTGACTGAAAAAGAGGAGGTGCGCCTGTGCAGGGAATATTAGAACGGATAGGATCGTTTACACTGCATATTTTTGAAAAAGTAGGCGTGCTGTCCCTCTTATTCCTGGAAACGCTGCGTCAGCTGCCTAAAATACAACGGAAGCTTACGATTGCCCAGATGGCTCATCTCGGTGTCAATTCTCTGCCAATTGTCAGCCTGACTTTGCTGTTTGCCGGCATGGTCATGACTTTGCAGATTGTCGATATCCTGTTGCGCTATGGTGCCCAGTCTACATTGGGGGGCATTATGTCTGTCGCTATGGGCCGCGAACTGGGGCCGATTCTGACCGGCGTTGTCGTAGCCGGCCGTGTAGGGGCAGCCATGACAGCCGAACTGGGAACCATGAAAGTTACGGAGCAGATTGATGCCCTGCGGTGCATGGCCGTCAATCCCGTTGCTTATCTGGTCGTACCCCGCTTTGCCGCCTGTATCACTATGGTACCGCTGCTGGCCTTTTATGGGTATATCATCGGCACGGCCGGTGGATATGCTGTCGCGATTCTCAGCGCCGGCCTGACACATTTTACGTATATGAACTCCATTGAAATGTTTACGGAAGTATCCGATGTTGTCTATGGTCTTATTAAAGCCATGTTCTTTGGAGGCATCATCGCCCTTGTGGCTTGTCATGAAGGCATGACGGCCAAAAGCGGGGCAGAAGGAGTCGGACAGGCGACGACGCGTTCGGTCGTTACATCGATTATTTTTATTTTTATCTGCAATTATCTGCTGTCTATTATTTTGTATTAGGAGTCTGGCATATGATCCGTTTACAGGATATTACCGTGGCGTATGGATCACGGGTCATTCTGAATCACATCAATCTGGATATCCGCGATGGAGAAACACTGGGGATACTGGGTGCCAGTGGTTCAGGCAAGAGTACCATACTTCGTCTGATTATCGGTCTTCAGAAACCGTCAGGCGGTCATATTTTTATAGACGGTCAGGATATTACAGGCTTTACGGAAGATGAGATGGATCAGGTACGGCTCCATATGGGCATGGTTTTTCAGTATTCAGCCTTATTTGATTCTATGAGTGTCGGTGAGAATGTGGCATTTGGCCTCCGGCAGCATCGTAAACTCCCGGAAGAAGAAATCTGGAAAATTGTCCGGGAAAAATTACATCTCGTCGGGCTGGATCATGTAGAAGATATGATGCCGAACGATTTGTCGGGCGGCATGAAAAAAAGAGTCAGTCTGGCACGGGCCATTGCACTGGAGCCCCGGGTCATATTGTATGATGAACCGACGGCAGGTCTGGATCCGCTGCGCAGTATGGATATCAACAGGCTGATTGTGACGACACAAAGTCAGCTTCATACGACGTCTGTCATCGTTACCCATGATATGGAATCGGCTTTCTTCGTTGCAGACCGGCTGGCTTATCTGGAAAACGGCGTTTTCCGGCTTATTGCAGATAAGGATACCTTCCGGGATTCGCCGGATGAACACATTCAACGATTTATCCACGGCGGTCTGATGCGTCAGGAGGGGAGGTGTGCGCCATGAAATGGAGTGCAGAAGCAAAAGTCGGCCTGGTAACCATTATTGGCGTACTGGTCTTTACCTATGTGGTCATCAATCTGGCTCATGCAGAAATATTTGGCAAACCAGGCTATGTCATTCATGCCATGTTCCGCGATGCCAATGGCTTGCAGAAGGGAAATTCAGTCCGCTATGTCGGTGTTCATGTCGGTAAAGTTACCGATGTGACTCCTTCTAAAAACGGCGTAGACGTTGCCATGAAGATCGATAAGGGTACGGAAATTCCTAAAGGATCGAAACTGGCAATAACGACGGACGGCCTGCTGGGGGAAAAGATTATTTCCATTACGCCGGGCAAGGATTCGACACAGCTCATCGCTGACGGGGAATATCTGAACGGCAATGACGGCAAGACCATGGATGATATGATGGAAAGTACAGGTAAGCTGGTGGCCAGTGCCAATGATATGATTAATAACATTAATAGCGTCATCGGACACCCGGACACGCAAAAAGCGATGCGCGGGACATTTCAGAATATAGAAGGCATAACCGGACGGGTCAATGGCCTGATGGATGCCAATGCCGGCAATATTCAGGAAATGACAGCACATATGGCGTCGGTAACAGCTTCTCTGGATGCCGCTGCGGCCCAGCTGGCTGCTATGAACAGCGATGGAGCTATTTCGGCTAACGTCCGCGATACGGCGGCTAATATGAAGCGCATTACGGATAGTTTTGAGCAGACAGCGCTGGCCGTACAGAAAATTACGACTGATGAGCAGAGCCAGAAAGATTTGCAGAAAACGCTTCATAATACTGCGGAAATATCGGGGAAACTAAATAAGGTTCTCGGTGGGGGGAGCGGATTCAAAACAGAAGGCGATGCCAGTGTCTTATATAATGAGAGTAAAAGTGAAACGGGTGCCGCTGTAAATTTTAAGGTGTACCGGAACCATACATTCGGGCTTCTCGGGGCTGAGAATATAGGTAACGGTACGAAACTGGATTTGCAGTATGGGTTCAGACATCCCCGATTTGATGTCCGGGCCGGCCTCATCCGCGGCGAGCTCGGAATGGGGCTGGATTTTTTTCAGGATAAACCGTTCCAACTCAGCCTGGAGGGGTATGATCCCGATGACTGGCGGTATCGTTTGAAAGCGAAATACCGCCTGACAGACAACATGTTTCTTTTTGGCCAGTTCACGCGGCCCATGAACCGCAGTGACGGTGGCAATTATTATGGTATTGACTATGTCTTTTAAAAGACATTCTGCAATAGATAGCAATTCGATCAATGGGGGTACCCGTAATGGACAAAAACTTGTATAAAAAAATTGTTGTTGCCCTGATGATTTCAACCTTGGGGACGGTGTCTGCATGGGCAGCAGAAGAAGCCGTTGTTCCCGTCGATCTGGGACAGGCAGCTGTTGCTGATTCTGCCCGGAATATGGCTGGCCAGAAGGTTTCCCGGACCGGCAAAAAGGCAGCACGTACGGTAAAGAACCAGGCTGCTGTGACACCGGCAGGAGCTATCGGTGCGTCCGATGTGACACCGCAGCTGCGGGAAGAGCTGGCACAAAAAATCCGTTCCGATATGGAAGCCAGTGCTAAAAGAGCTGCTGCCAGAGGAGAAGCGGATCCAGTCATTGTCGTCGGCCGGGTCGCTTCCGACCAGGCTGTCGATCTGACACTGCCCAAAACGGTGCAGATGGCTCTCGATTACAACCGGGATATCAAGGTGGCCCATTATGCCCTGAACAGTTCTGACTTTGATATCGCCATAGCCAAGGCCGGCAAGATGCCCCAGGTGGGCTATACCTGGAGTGGGGCCAGAGCTATGTCACAAAATATGGGACGAGATGTCATCGGTAATAGTTTTAAAAACAGTTTTAGTGTCAGCATCCCATTGTATACGGGCGGACTGGTAGAAAACGAAATTGCCAATGCCAAGTTGGGAAAGACTAATGCCCAGGAAGAAATGCTCCGCGTCCAGCAGGCGACGAAGTATTCTGCCGTAGAAGGGTATTATGCCCTTCTGGCTTATCAGGAACTGCGTGATGTATACCATGAAGCCGTCGATAATCTGCAGGGACATTTAGATAATGTAACAGCCCAGTACAATGTAGGTACCAAGGCGAAAGTAGATGTCTTGTCTTCTAATGTATCACTGGCCAACTCCAAGACGACGGCCGTAACGGCAGATAATAATGTCGCTATTGCTGAATCAAACCTGAATAACATCCTCGGCCTGCCGTTGCAGACCAAACTGAATCTGGCCGATCATCAGCTGCCTTTTGATACGTATGATATTTCCCTTCAGGAAGCCATTGACTATGCCATGAAATATCGTCCGGAAGTCCTCCAGGCAGCCGTTGCCGTACAGGAAGCAGAAAACAGTATCGGTATTGCCCAGGCTGGCAACAGGCCGACCGTATCTGTCGGTGCCGGCCGTGGCTGGTCGGATGATGATTTCCCCGGTATTGATGATCATAACTGGAGTGTAAGTGGCGGCGTTTCCTGGAGCTTATGGGATGGCGGCGCGACTAATGCCAAAATCAAGAAAGCAAGGGAAACACTCCTTTCCGCCCGGGAAACAGAACAGAAAGCACGGGAATCGGTCCAGCTGGAAGTCAAGCAGGCATACCTCAATATCCGCAGTGCGGCACAGCGCGTAGAAGAAACGACGGCTGTCGTCGATCAGGCGAAGGAAAATTACCGTATCCAGAACATCCGCTATCAGGCTGGTGTTGGCATCAACCTGGATGTCCTCGATGCCCAGCTGAGCCTCAACGAAGCCCAGGTCAACCATATCCAGGCATTGTATGATTATAATGTCGGTATTGCCAAACTGGAACAGGCAATGGGCGTCGATGTCCGCTCCGGTGTCATCCATCCGTCCCTGACAGGGAAATGATGGGAACCTCCTTTTGTTACAATTTAAAGTAAGTTTAAAAAAAGGAAACTGAATCTTTTTATCTGTTTCTTGATTTTAATGAATAGCTTATGTACAATGAAGAGAGAATTGTAATCCTATGATTCTCTCTTCTTTTTTTATAGGAATGGAGGACGACCGTGCGAAAAAAATGGCTTGTATCCGGTGCAGTCTTTGTATTCCTCTTTGCCGCACTCTTTTCCCTGTGGATGGAAAAGCCGGCATTGATGCAAAAACTCTCTGAGACAGTGACGAGTACAGTGAATGATAAAATAAACGGAACACTAACCTTTAGTGCTATGGATGTTTCGTTGTCCGGCCGAGTCAGGCTGCAGGACCCGGTTATCCGGGATATGCAGGGACGTACTGTGCTTTCTGGTTCGGATATACAGATTTTTGTCAATCCCTGGAAAATAGTGGCATCCCTTCCTGATGGTAATCCGGCTGCGGCTATAGAGACGGTGGATATTTCCCAGCCGGTTGTCCATGTGTGGCAGAAACCGTCTGATAATACGTGGAATGTTGCGACGCTTATTAAGACATCGAAGGAAAAGGCGGACAGTGGATTCCGGGCAATTGTGCGGTTTCACGATGGAGCTGTCAGGGCACGGCTGGCCGATGGCACGCTGATTACGGGCAGCGGGGGTGACGGGACCCTCGATTTTACGGCCTACCCGGCTATCTATGGAGATATGACGCTGTATGTCGATGGAGAAAAGCTGACGGCTTCCGGTCATTATACTTCATCGCGGGAATTCGATGTCCTGCTTCGTGGCGATGCTGTTAAAGCATCTTATACATCATCGTTCATTCCGTCTGGAACGGATGTGACTGTAGAAGAAGGTGCGCTCCGTGATATACGGGTCCGTTATGCCCGCTCGCATAACGGGGATTCTCTGTCGGGAACTGCTTCTGTAGATAATCTGTCCGGTACGGCATCGGGCCTTTCCTATGACCAGGTCAGCGGAACGGTGCGGCTGAATTCACAAAACGTCCGGATTGACCGGCTGAAAGGCCGCATTAATGGACAGGATATCAGCGCCTCAGGTGAAGTACGCATCAATGGGGATGTTCCCGTATTCAATCTGGATGTGGATGTACCCGGCGCCGATCTTGCTGCTTTTGCCGATAAGCTGCCAGCTGGCATTTCTGGTACGGCTGCCTTTAAGGGCAGCGTCTGGGGAACGGCCAGTGAAATACGCGGCAGTGGAACACTGACTGTACCAGAATTGACCTATGATGGAACGACACTGTATCATGGCGAAGTTGTCTTTTCTTGCGATGGCAGTCAGGCTGATATATCCCATCTGTCTGCTGATGCAGCTGGAGGCCATCTGGAAGGTTCGGGAACATATAACCTGTCCAGTGGTGATTTTCAGGCCTCTCTCGATGCTGATTCCATCCACCTCGAAGAAATAAGCCAGCTGCCTGTTTCGGTTCTGGGCACGGTGTCGGCTTCCCTGACCGTTTCGGGCAATCAGAATCAGGGGACAGTCCAGGCTTCCGGTCATGCCAGCGCGGCAGGTTTTTCCTATAATGGCATCGAGGCAGATCAGGCGGAAGGTGACTTTATCTATGCTGATGGATTGCTGTCTCTGTCAGGGCTGACTGCTTCCGTGCAGGGAGGAACAGTCCGGGTCCATGGCGTGTATGATACGGAGGGGCCCCGTACGGATCTTTCCTTTACAGCAGACAATCTGCCACTTGATATGGCATCTGCATATGCAGCAGTACCTATGACCGGCACCTTTTCTGCTGCCGGACACCTATATGGTTCCGGACCGGACTGGAATTTGATTTTCCATGCCCGCGACGGCAGTATACAGGGGATGGACTTTGATAGTATCGACGGTTCTCTTTCCGGTAGTGGAAGCCGTATTCTGATACCGTCTGTCGTGTGGCGTTACAACGATGGGACTCATAGAGCCAGTGGTATGGCTGATCTGGATACCCGGCAGGTGAATCTGCAGGTTGTGACACAGCATATGCGTCTGGAACGGCTGCTGCCAGCATTGGGACGGGGAGATATTCCTCTTACAGGCTGGGCCGATAATACGATTACTGTGACGGGCAGTCTCGATCAGCCTTCGGCACAGGGATCGTTCCATCTGACCAGTGGCTCTGCTTATGGCTATTTGTACAAAAATGTCAGTGCCGATTATACATTGCGGGATGGCTCTGTCTATATCACCAACGGCGATATTACAGCCTATGATGCATCTATCCGCGTCGCCGGTTACCTGGGACAGCATATGGATCTGACCCTGGACGGCAGCCATCTCGATATTGCCCGCCTGGTACCGCAAAAAGGGCCTCAGCGTTCCGGTATCATGAATGTCAGAGGGCATCTTGGCGGTACGATGGACAATCCTGTCTTTGAAGGGTCTCTCCAGTCAGACTCACTGACCTTTAATGGCATAGCCCTCGATGATATACAAGGCAACCTCGGTTATTACGGCGGTATTTTCCGGTTGACCGATTTTCATTTTAAACAGAACGGAGGGACTTATGAACTGCGTGGCGGGTATAATCCGGCGAATGGCTGGATTATGGCGCGGGCCCGCGTGCAGGCTGCGGATCTGGGCAGTATCCTGAAACTATCGGGAGCACCCCTGCAGTCCATACAGGGGCGTCTGGAAGGGCAGCTGGCTATCGATGGGACAACCGATGATCCCCGGGCACGTCTGACCGGGACTCTGACCCAGGGATATATTGATGATGCAGCTGTAGAACCTGCCCGTATTGATGTCCAATACGAAAACAATGCCGTACAGATTCATGAACTTACCCTGAAGTCCGGCGATGCCGTGCTGGCTGCCCAGGGATCGTATGCCCTTCATGGGCCGGTACAGATGCAGATTGCTGCCCACCATTTCCCGGCCCGGCTGCTGGCGGCGGTAACGGGACAGACGAATGTCCAGATTGATGCGCCTGTCGATTTTGCAGCTAATCTGAGCGGGACAGGAGATCATCCCAGTGCTGATGTGTCTCTGCAGCTCGGAAGTGGCATGGTCAATGGCATTTCCTTTACTGGCATGTATGCCCTGCTCAATCTGCGGGACCGCATGATTAAGATCCATCAGGCATATATCCTGAAGGATCCGTATAAGGCGAGCGCCTCCGGGACGATTCCCGTAGCGGCTCTGACCGGTGAAAAAACAGACGAATCTATGGACGTTATGGTAAAACTGGATCATGCCGGCCTGGATATACTGACATTTGTCACGCCTCTTATTACTGAAGCCCAGGGCGGACTGAATGGTTCGCTGCAGTTAAAAGGTACGGCTGCGGATCCACAGGTATACGGTACGTTGAGTGTCGATGACGGTTCTTTGTCCATCCGGACCGTGCGTAATCCGCTGACACGGATTACGGGGCAGCTTCAATTTACGGGACGCAAAGCGGCGTTTTCCGGTTCTGCCGTTATGGATAAGGCAAAGGCGAAAAATCCGGGAAAATTGCAGGTACAGGCAGATGCATCCTGGCAGGGATGGGAAGTCACGTCGTACAAAGGATTGCTTGCACTCGATCATCTGGGAGTCGTCTGTCCGTATTTTACCGGACCGCTGACGGGAAACCTGACTGTCTCGCCCGGTGATGGCATGCCATTGCTGTCCGGAACCATTACGATAGATGATACGACACTGGATCTGCCCCTGAGCCTGAGTGATACGGAAAGCAATTTTGATGCCGCTCTCGACATTACGGTCGCACTGGGAGATGATGTGCGGCTGTATAATGGGGCGCTTTACGACCTGATGGTGCATGGCAAGGCTCATTTTGGCGGCACGCTGGCTCATCCCCATGGAACGGGCGGCTTTGAAGCTTCCCGAGGGACTATTCACTATTTGGATACGAATTTCCGTGTATCCCGGGCAAAAGCTGAATTTAATCAGCCCGATACATTCCTCCCCTATCTGGACGTGGAAGGCCATACCCGTGTCGGTCAGTACAATGTCCTGCTCAATCTGCGCGGTCCTGCCGATGCGATGGACCTGATGCTGCGATCCAATCCGCCGCTTACGAAGGCCCAGATTCTTTCCCTGATTACGCTCAGGAACAGCAGTGGCAAAAAAGACAGTTCCCTTAATAGTGAAGATGTCAATACACTTATAGGGAGCGGCATCCGCATGACGCTCAACAGTCTGGGGATTACACAGGCGCTGGAAAAGGCACTGAATCTAGATATGCTCAACATTACGACAGGGTCACTGGATTACAACAGCAAGACAGCTGATGTGGAAAATAATTATTATAATATAGAAATGGGCAAGTATTTGTTCAATGATTTCATGCTGACAGCTGCTTTTGGCCTCAATCATGATGACAACCGCATAGGTATGCAGTATAATTTGGGAAGTAAGTTTGGTGTGGCCGCTTGGAAATCGGCAGATGATTCCTTTATTGGCGGCATGTATAAATACAGCTTCTATTAGGGGGGACAGAAGTTGCTGGAGACATATTTAAAAGAATTACAACAGATAAAACTTCTGGCTCCGGAAGAAGAAAGAGAACTCTGGCGCGCATATAAAGACCGGGGGGACCAGGAGAGCCGGCGGCGGCTCATTGAACAGTACCAGCCGCTGGTTTTCCGGGAAGCGATGCGTTGGCACATTTCCGGGGATATTCTGCAGGACGCCCTGCAGGAAGGAACGCTGGGACTGATTGAAGCGGTGGAACGGTATGATTACGGGCGCAATGTGGCCTTTCCTATTTTTGCCGTCCATCGTATCCGCGGGGAAATCCTGGATTTTCTCCAAAAGGAAAATAAACGGTCTTCCCTGTCTCTCGACGAACCCGATGAAAACGGCGTTACCCTGCGGGATCAGTTGCCAGACGGGGCGGAGGATCTGGCAGACCGGACAGGCCGGCAGATTCTGTTTGAACACGTAGCCCAGACATTACAGCGTCTGCCTCAGAAGGAACAGATCGTCGTGGAAGGCGTCTATCTCAAAGATCAGCAGCAAAAATCCCTGGCCGAGGACCTGTCTGTCAGCCTGCCTTATGTATACCGGCTGCAGAAACGGGGGATCCGCCGTGTGAGAGGCATGCTGAGCCGGTTTATTCATGACAACAAAGAGAAGTAAAAAAGAAAATATGGTATAAACGGGAGAATACGGGAGAAACGATGAGTATTTCCAAGATAGATATCGGCTTCTTCCCATATTTACTTGTTTGTTGAGGCTGTCTTTTTCAGGATTTTATAAACATGCTGGGAAAGGAGCTTGCGCAGTATGGCAAAATCAGATAATGAACGGGCCGAGCGTGTCCGTTCTGCCAGAGCCTGGCTGGAACGGGCTGAAAAGTCTTTTGACAATAAAGCTGATGTCCGTGGGGAACTGAATCTCATGCTGGCAGAAGCGGAGATGAAAAATCTTCGAAAAAACCACGGTATGGGCTGTAAAATCCGCCGGCTGGCGGCAGTCCTGACTGCTTTGGCGCTGGCTCTGGGCATCTGGCAGTTTACACGCCCGGAAGGGCCGCCAGCTGATTATACCCGGCCTGTCCGCGGCGAAACGGCAGCGGATACGTCACGGACGACGATGACAGCGCCGGATTCACAACCTGTAGCTGAGCCGGAATCAATCGTAACGGCAGAAGACAGGGCAGTAGAAGAAATACCGGCGGTGCAACCGGTTCCTGCAAGTACAGATGATACCGGTGTATTGCCGGCAGTACAACAGGGGGAAACAGGACAGGAGACGGAAAGAACGGAACCGCCACCTGCGACTGTACCATATACACAGCCTGTACAAAAAAAGGTTTTATCGGACCGGCAGATACAGGCTGCCGTACAAGATGCGCGTCATAGTTTGCGCGGTGCGGAAACCAAGAAATGACAACGGAGGGTCTTATGATAACACGGAATAAGAAATTTTTATTGATGATGATTACCAGTGCTATGGTGACAAGTCCCGTATGGGCTGCAGACACGGCAACAGGCTATGATGCAGATCCCGGACAGACCGTAGAAAAAAAGGTATCCGCTTCAGACATGACCGCAAAAGACGAAGGAAAGCCTATGGCACTCAATACGGTAGTGACCAGTGCTTCAACGCCGGAGACAGAAGCCGTCATGAAGAATGCAAAATCCGGCCTTACGGGGTACGAAACGGATGAAGAACTGGCAGCCATTGCCAAGGGGGAAAAGCCGGAAGACGTACGCAAGCCGGCTGAAAAAGAACAGGTAGAAAAAATTGAACAGGCCGAACAGGAACGGAAGAGCCAGGTGGCCAAGTCCGTCATCAGCGGCAATACGGGATACGAACAGGGGACGGTCGGTACAGCAGAATCGGCTAAAGAAGAAGGCCTCCCCGGAGCCTCTGTGCCGTACATGGCCGGCCTCGGTGCCGTACAAATCGATACGACGATTCCCAAGTATCCTATGGCGGTACTGGAGCCAGGGCAGGAAAGCACCATGCCCTATGGTAATGTTGTCACCGATGAATCCATCGCTCCTTATGCCAATAAAGTGACGACGGCAGTAAACGTTGGCCCTGTACCGGACCCGGCCATTGAAGCCTACCTGCTGCCGAAATTAGCCATGCGCGTCGGTGATACGGTCAGTGCCGATTATGTCCGCCATGATGTCAATGTCATCGGTTCTACCGGTCTTTTCTCGACGGTCCATCCTTCCTTTACCAACGTGCCGGAAGGGGTGGCCCTAAATTATGCCGTACAGCTCAATCCCGTCATCAACGGTGTAGAAATTACCGGCAATAAAGTCTATAAGACGGAAGCGCTCCAGCAGATGATCCAGTTCGTACCGGGTTCACCGCTGAACAGCACCATCATCAGTAAAGACGTAGCCAACATCAATAATCTCTATGCGAAAGACGGTTATATGTACAGCCATGTATCCAATGCGACGCTGGACAGCAAGGGTATCCTTCATATCGGCATTACGGAATGCCATCTGGAAGATGTCGTCGTCCGCGGTAATACCAAGACGAAATCCCGTGTTGTGACCCGGGAAGTACGCATGAAGAAAGGCGATGTGTTTAACCGTGCCGCCGCCAGCCGCAGTGTGGAACGGATTTACAATACGGGGTACTTTGAAGATATTAACGTCCGCATGCTGCCGGGCAAAAAGAATCCCAACGACGTCATCATGGAAATCGACGTCGTCGAAGCCAAGACCGGCCAGATTTCCATTGGCGGCGGTTATTCCCAGTCGAACGGTATGGTAGGCCTGTTGGGGCTTTCGGAAAGCAATTTCCGCGGTACTGGTGACAAGGTAGCCATTAACTGGGAATTTGGCGGTGAAACTGATTCCAATCACAATTACACGTTCTCCTACACCCATCCGTGGCTCAATGACCATGGCGATTCTATCGGCTTCAGCCTGTTCAACCGGGAATACGATTACGAAGATTACGATGAAAAAGGCAATTCCGTTGCCGATTACGACCGGGAAACAAAAGGCTTCAACCTGACCTATGGCCGCGTCCGCAGCGAATACGTCAGCGATTATGTTACGATAGAAACGAAGCGGACGAAATACGATGAATGGAACAGCGGATTCGATTATAGAAAAAATGGCCAGACTCGCCATGGCAAAGTGTATAACTTTAAAGATATGGATTATCTCGGCAAGAACTTTGGCCGGACGAACAGCCTGACCTGGTCCCACGTCTTCGATAACCGTGATAATGTCTACGATCCGACCCGTGGCAAGAGGATTTCCTACACGGCAGCTATTGCCGGTCATGGCCTGGGCGGTGACTTCGATTACTATAAACTGACTTTTGAAAACCGTCTGTACTACAAAGTAGGCCGCAAGCATGTCATTGCCCTGCGCTTTATGGGCGGCTATGCCAACGGCGATATGCCGTACTATGACCTCTTCACTTTGGGCGGCGCCGATAACCTGCGTGGCTATGAAGACGATGAATTCCGTGGCAATAAGATGTATGCGGCGACGGTAGAATACCGCTATCCGATTGCCAAGAAAATCCAAGGCGTCTTCTTTGTCGATGCCGGTTCTGCCTGGGATGGAACGGAAAATATCCCCTGGTATCAGAACGATGACAGTATCCACGTTTCCACCGGTCTCGGATTCCGCATCACGACGCCAATCGGGCCTATCCGCCTGGATTACGGCGTCGGCGACGATGGCGGCAAGTTCCACTTCAGCTTTGGTGGTAAGTTCTGATGTATGCAGACGATAGGTGGGATACGTCGTGTTTCGCACTTGTTTATTGACGATTCTCTTTGTCTGTGCTAGTCTAGGTAGTGCCATAGCGGCACCCGTAACTCATGTGGCGGTACGCGTCTCTTCTCTGGGAGAGGCCATACCGCCTCTTGTCGAGAAGAGGATATGTGCCAGCATTGAGACGATTGGGAACCACGTGTTCCTCGGTGCCGATGACCAGGCCGTGCTGAACCGGCAGGATGAGTATACCCGCATGGTTTACGACATTACGGACCGCGTGCTCATAGGGTATACGGTCGAACATATCGAACTCGTGCCGGGACCGGAAACGACGCTGTCTGTGCAGATCCGCCCCTGGGGAAGTACCATACGCCGGGTACATGTCCGCTTTGACTATGGATCTCTTCCGACATTGGGACAAGAAATGGCGGGCAGGGACCTGACCGGCGTTTCGGCTTTTATTGAAAATCTCCTGACCGGTCTTCCCGTCGATGCTCTGGACTGGGCAAATGGCACGGTCAAGGCTGTTATGGAGACGGAACTGGAGACAGAACTTCCAGAATTTTATCCGCACATTGTCATTACGCCCGGCGCGGATACGACGGTAGAAGTGTATTTTCTGCCGGTACTTCCCGTTGTGCGCAATGTCAACGTCCGCGTCGATGCGGAAAACCTGCCCAAGATCATCTTTCTCAGTACGCGCAAGCATATGGAAGACCGTTATGCAGGCCTGAATGGCCTGCCTGTTGCATTTGTGCGCCGCCATCAGCGCGATGTAGAGCGTGATTTGCAGCAGCATCTGAATGACCAGTGGGTCATAAAGAAATATAAGCTGCGCGTCCTTCCCAGTCTTTCCGTTGCTGAAAATATGGATATCCATTTAAAATCGGAAACGGATTTTTACGATGTCCGCGCACAGGCCTACATAGACGTCAGCAGGGACAGTGATGCCTATCATGATAAAGAAGATAATACGGTCCTGCGGGCCCATGTGGGCAGAAAAATCGGCAAACACCATGAGTTGTATACAGACGTGGAATTCATGCCTGCTTCTGTAGCCTGGAACTTCATTCCCGGTTACGGGTATCAGCCCCGCAAGGGAACTTGGATGGGATATAATTTTGAAAGCCAGGATGACAGCCATCATCTTTGGCTGCGGCAGGAATTAGGGGGCCGCTGGTCTTTCCGGTTCGATAAAGATCTGACAAACCATGATGAAGAGGCGGGACTCTTGTACCGTCTCCATGAATACGTCGGTTTGGAGTATATCATTTCCGGCCACGATACGTGGCTGCGGGTTATTGGCTATTTATAAGGAATTGCAAAGGAGTAATGTTACTATGATGTCAGAAATGGGTAAGAAAAAGAATGTCAAGATTTTTTCCGCTGTCATTGCAGCGATTTTTGTACTGAGTGTTGCCGGCATTGCCGTCATGCAGATGGGCAATCCCGTCAGTGCGGCGCCGTCCAGCAATATCGGCGTCGTCGATATGAGCAAGGTCATTCCGCCCGATAATCAAGATGTAGCCAATGCACAGAAAGAAATGCAGCAGGCCTCGGAAGATGCCAAGAAAAAATTTGAAGAACAGTCCCAGGGTATGACCGATGAACAGAAGAGTCAGCTCTATCAGCAGATTCAGGAAGAAATGACGAAAAAACAAGAAGACATCTATAAGGGCGTCAAAGATAAAGTCGATGAAGCCGTCGGCAGCGTTGCCAGCACGAAAGGCCTGAGCCTTGTCGTCGATAAACGGGCCGTTCTCTATGGTGGTCAGGATATTACAGAACAGGTTTCCAAGAAACTGAGTGAATCCCAGTCCAAGTAAGGATATTGCCATGAAGCGTAATTATGCGGCAGCTGCTGGCGCCGTAGTGCTGGCCTTTTGCCTGGCTGTGGCTTTCTGGATGATGCACAGCCGGACGCCGGCTGTGCCTGTTACAGAAAAAGGGCCGGTTATTGCCTGCGCCGATGTAGAACACATCATGATGAGCCATCCCTCGTACAGCCAGTACCATCGCCTGGAACTGGAATATAATGCGATGGTAGCCCAGTATCAGTTTGAACAGTGGCATTACTCGAAGCAGGCCGCATCCCAAGGGCAGGCGGCGAAAGACTTTTCTATGACCGATGCGTTGTCATCAGCGGCTCTGGATCAGGAATTACAGGCCCGGGTGGCCATTAAACAGAATGAATTGAATGCGGCGCTGGAGCAGCGGTATCAGACTCTGATCCGGGAACGCCGGCAGACACAGCCGGCCCTTTCCGATGAAGAAAATCTGAAAATCGTTAATCTCCGGCTGAAACTGGCTGCATTGGCCCTGTCCCCGTCGGAACGTAAGGCCACAGAACAGGAACTGCAGGCACTGTTGCGCAAAAGCGGTGGCGACCATCAGACGGACGCGGCTGCAGCGGCGGATATTGCCGCTGCCATGGCTCCCGATAAGGAAAAAGCACAGAAAGAACTGCAGGCATATGCGCTTCAGGTAAAAGATGAACTGACGGCCCGGCAGCAATCCAGCCGGGAATCATTCACGAAACAAATGGATTCTTTTGAGAAGCGTCCGGAGCCGGCTGTCTGGAATGCGGCCTGGAAAGAGAAACTTGAAGCAAAAGAAAAAGAAATGAAAGATCAGAAAGAAGCCATCCTGGCAGATATCCGGGATAAAGCGGCGGCCGTTGCGGAAGAACAGGGAATCGATATCATATTCTCTGAATACGAAGGCATCGGCACGGCGCTGGATGTGACCGATGATATCATTGTCAAGCTGGCATAACAGGAGGCATTATACGAATGAAACGGATAGGTAAACGATTGGCTGCTGTTTTATGCATGATAGCGGCAGTTGCCGTACTCAGCGGCTGCGGTAGTGAAGATAAAGTAGGCTATGTAGATATGAGCCGCGTACAGAAAGAAGCACCGGCCGTACAGCAGTACCAACAGAAGATAGAAGAAAAGGGCAAATCTCTCGATGCCGAACTGCAGCAGGCCCAGCAGTCCATGTCAGCGGAAGATTTCCAGAAGAAACAGCAGCAGGCATTACAGGAAAAGCAGATATACGCAGCCAGTATGCAGCGTCAGTTCATGACCGATATCCAGAGCAAATTAGGGGATATCGCCAAGGATAAAAACGTCGGCATCATCGTCTATAAGGAAGTCGTTCCCAACGGCGGTGTCGATGTAACCGATGATTTGATTGCGAAATTACAATAAAGGGGTTGACTATGTTGAAGAAGACAGTACAGGAGTTGGCCGCCATACTGGGCGGTACGGTGATCGGTGATGGCACGCGGGAAATTGAAGATATCAAGGGGCTGCAGGAAGCAGGTCTGGAGGATATCACCTTTGCAGTAGATCCATATACGGAATATCTGCCTCAGGTTCATGCCGGTGCCGTCATTGTGGAAAAAGAAGTCCCGGCCGGGGATAATACACTCGTACTGGTAAAAAATCCGCGCCTGGCTTTTTCCCAGCTCCTGGTGCTCTTCCATCCCCGGCAGACCGTGGCCCGGGGCATTCATCCTACGGCCATCGTAGATGACAGTGCTGTCCTGGGGGACAATGCCGCTGTCATGGCCTATGCTGTCATTGGCAGGAATGTCAGCATAGGAAAGAACTGCGTCATTTATCCCTATGTTTTCATTGGCGACAATGTCTCTATCGGTGACGATGCCGTCATTTATCCCGGTGCTGTCATCCACGAAAACTGCCAGCTCGGAGATCGTCTTGTCGTCCGTGCCCATGCGGTTATCGGCGGTGAAGGTTTTGGCTTTGCTACAAACGAAGGCCGTCATACGCGCATTCCCCAGATTGGCAATGTCAAAATCGGCGATGACGTAGAAATCGGGGCCTGTACGTGCATCGATAATGGAACTCTTGACAGCACCGTTGTCAAACGGGGTACTAAAATAGACAATCTTGTCCATCTCGGCCATAATGTGGAAATCGGGGAAGACTGCTTCATCATAGCCCAGGTAGGGATTGCCGGCAGTACCAAGGCGGGTAATCACTGCATCTTTGCCGGCCAGGTGGGCTGTACAGGCCATATTACCATCGGAGACAATGCTGTTTTTGCGGGAAAGACCGGGATAACCGGCAATGCGGAAGGAAACCAGGTCTATGCCGGATATCCGATGCAGCCTCATATGGAATGGAAACGGTCCCAGGTATATTTGAAACACTTGCCGGACATGGCGAAAAAAATCAAACAGCTGGAAAAGAAAATTGCTGAATTAGAAAAAAAGACAGCTGAATAAGAGGCAGCCTATGTATACCTTTATGAAAATACTAAGCTGGATCATATGCCATCTGCCCGAAGGCGTGCGGCGTGCGCTGGGACATTTCCTGGGCTGGTTCTTCTGGACCTTTGTCCCCCGAAAAAGAAAGCGGCTGGCTCAGCAGCAGATATTGGATTGTGGTATTACCAATGATCCGGAAAGAGCCATGGAGATTGCCAAGGCGAGCAGCTGCCGCTTTGGACCTATGATCATCGAGGTGTTATCCTATCCGATTTATACGAAAGAAATATTGGATAAGAAGATTACCTGGCATGGGAAGGAATATCTGGACGAGCTGAAAGAAAGCGGTGAAGGCGCCGTTTTCATGGCTTCTCACGCGGGAAACTGGGAATTATTGGGAGCGGTTCTTGCCATGAACGGTTATCCGCTTATTTCCGTGGCCCAACAGCAGAACAGTCACAGCGCCGATGCTTTTATCAACGAATACCGGGCGATGATGAAACAGCATGTCACGTACAAGACGGGAATCCGCGATATGGTGCGTTTTCTCCAAAATGGCCATTATATCGGTCTCTTGATGGATCAGGATCCGGGATATACAGGCATTATGGTCCGGTTATTCGGCCGTGATACGCTGACGGCTGACGGACCGGCTAAAATGGCAGGAATCAAAAATTATCCGATTATTTCTACGTTTATTCATGAAGACAGACCTTATCATCACGTCATAGACGTGTTGCCGCCCATCCGGCCGTATACGGCGGATCACCGCCTGTCCAAAGAAGAAAAGGAACGCATCGTCTATGCGACGACGCAGGCATTAAATGACCGGCTGGAAGAACGGATCCGGAAATATCCGGAAGACTGGTTCTGGCTTCACAACCGTTGGAAATGGACAAAACGCTATAAAGAAAAGGTAGCAAATGGTGAAATGGCTGCCAGAGGATAATCTGGCCAGAAGGGATTTTTCCGGCAATTCTTTATCCGATGACAGGTTATAGATGAAAAAATTGGCATACGAAGCAAGTCAGGCTTCGTATGCCAATTTTTTGGGGATTCGTCCATTTATATCCAGCCAAACCTGCGGCAGGCATGGAATATGCCGCCCTTGTCATTGTCATCGGTAATATAATCGGCCCGTTCCTTGAGCTGGGGACGGGCATTTCCCATAGCGATGCGGAAGAAGGGTGATACAAACATGGCGATGTCGTTGAGGCCGTCGCCGAATACGACTACGTCTTCCAGGGGAGCTCCGGCGTGTTCCATGAACCGGCGGATACCGGCACCTTTATCGGTCGGTTCCACGAGATACGTATTGGTAATGTACGGAAGCCGGGAGAGACCATATGTATCCAGAGGCGGATCACCTGCTGCCGGACGGACGTGGACGATTTTATAAATCGTCGTCAGGGAATCGATGTCCACAGGAGTTACATCGGTTTGGAATAATTGCGACTGTCCAAGATGGCGGAACGATTCATATGGCGTATGCCGGACCATTGTATTGTCTGTAAAGACGGCCCAGGGAAGATGGCGCCGTTCCAGTTCGTGGAGAAGGGCCCGGCAGTTGGCGATGGGCAGACCATTCATTTCTATGAGCGTATTATCTATGGTGAGACTATTGCCACCATCACTGACGAGCGATGTGATTCCATACCGACTGGCTGTACGGAAGCCATCACATTGTAATCTGCCCGTAGCAATAGCTACACTGTGTCCGAGCTGCCGCAGGCGGTTCAGACAGTATACCGTATCTGCCGGGATGATTTGTGATATATCAAGTCCCAGGGTACGGTCGATATCAAAAAAGAAATATTTTTTCCTCATGATACAATCCTTTCTATAAAAGAAATATCAAGTAACATTATACGGAGAAACAACGGAATATTCAATTAGTAATCCGTATCATGCACCCGTTTTGGTCAGATACATGGTAAATTATATGTCAAGTCTTGATTTTTTCTATGTATTTGATTATACTAAATGCAAGAGAAAACCCTACTGTGTTCGTAAAATGATCTCGTGTTTTGAACCAACATCTTTTACATTGGGAGTCCGGGCTCTATGGCTGCCAGGCAATGCCTTCACTGGACTGTCGAACTCCATAGGAGGACACCCACCTGCTCAGGCAGGCTCAAAACTTGGTTTATAAACGGCATGGTGGGGCTTCTTTTTCTGTATAATTCATTGTGAAGATTGAGTGCCGCTAAGTTATCTTGGCGGCTTTCTATTTACAGCAGGTGAGAACAAATGAACGGAGACGATTTATTTTCTCTGGCAGCGGAAGAACAGCAGCCTCTTCTGGCCCCTCTTGCCGTGCGTATGCGGCCGGAAACACTGGATGAAATCTGCGGGCAGGATACGCTGATCGGCCCGGGCAGTTTCCTCCGGGCCATGATTGAAAAAGATACGCTGCCCAGTCTTCTCTTTTACGGGCCTTCCGGTGTTGGAAAAACGACGCTGGCCCATGTGATAGCTCATGCGACGCATAGCCGGTTTGTCAAAGTCAATGCCGTTACGGCGGGGACGGCTGAATTGCGCAAGGTCATACAGGAAGCCAGAGATGCCATACAGATGTATCAGAAGCGGACTATCCTTTTCATTGATGAAATACACCGCTTCAATAAAAGCCAGCAGGACGTGCTTTTGCCATATGTAGAAGACGGCACGGTCATTCTTATCGGGGCTACGACAGAAAACCCGTATTTCGAAGTGAACCGGCCGCTTTTGTCGCGTCTGCGTGTCCTCACGTTTTCACCTTTGGGCAGAGAGGATATTGCCAGGATATTGATGCGGGCTCTGACGGACCAGGAAAAGGGCCTGGGCAGTCTGCATATACAGGCTGATGCAGGTGTCTTACAGCTTCTGGCGGATGGGGCAGACTGCGATGCCCGGGCCGGACTGAATCTCCTGGAACAGGCCTGTATGCTCGTTCCCGAAGGTGGCAGACTAAAAAAAGAGACGGTAGAAAAAGTTATGGGTCATGCACTGTATACGTATGACAAACAAGGTGATGCCCATTATGATACGATTTCTGCCTTTATCAAGAGCATGCGCGGTTCTGACCCCGATGCGGCCCTTCATTATCTGGCCCGCATGATAGAAGCGGGAGAACAGCCTTCTTTTATTGCCCGGCGTCTGGTCATCTGTGCGGCTGAAGACGTAGGCCTGGCAGATCCGCAGGCACTAGTAGTAGCCAACGCGGCTGCCCAGGCGGTAGAACTTGTCGGCTGGCCGGAAGGACGGATTATTTTGTCAGAAGCTGTCATTTACGTATCCTGCGCGCCCAAGAGCAATAGCGCTTATATGGCGATAGACCGGGCATTGCATGATGTGCGGCGGGGCGGATGTGGAGAAATCCCGGCATGGCTCCGCGATGCTCATTATCAGGGAGCTTCTTCTCTGGGACATGGAGCGGGGTATAAATATCCCCATGATTATCCCGGTGGCTGGGTACGGCAGCAGTATCTGCCGGATCCACTCAAAGACCGGCAGTATTATGAAGCAACGAATCACGGAAAAGAAGATGTCATGGCGGAAAAATGGCATAAACGCCGTAGCTGTGATAAATAAGTCAGAATGCATATATGGTTTGGAAGGTGAAAGGTTTGGCACAAGGGAAAACAAGACGCGTGACAAAATCCCGGCCCCGTAAGACATCGGGAAAGGGTGTGCGCCGTACAACGAAAAAAAAGGATACAGAACCGTCACTGCTGAAATATGAGATTATTGGCATCGTCCTTTTGTGCTGCGGTATTTTTATGACCGTTGGTATTGTCGGTATTGATACAGGCAGTGCAGGCCATAGTATTGATGGTATCCTGTCCTATATATTTGGCATCGGACGGATTGTTTTTACCCTGTCTATGGTGATTCTGGGGTTGAAATATATCATTTTACGCAAGGCCTGGCCCCTTACGAAGAACTGGCTGGCAGGTACGGTACTCTTTGTGTTGTTCCTGGGCCTTATCCACCTGTTATTTATTCCCCAGGGGGCAGAATTCATGCCGGCCATGCTGCGCGTCGGAGGCGGTGCGGCCGGTGCTGCCGTCGCCTCACTGCTGCGTTCCTTTCTCGGCGAATTTGGCGCCGTTCTGGTCGTTGTGGCCTTAGGGATAGTGACTCTGCTCGTATGGAAAAAATGGTCTATTTCCCGCCCCGTAGCCATCGTTTCGGACAAGGCATCAGAAGAGGTGTCCCGCGTATCCGATAAGGCCGTAGAGGGATTGCAGGAAGCATCCCGTTCTATGCAGCAGTGGCATGAACATCATCATATCTTTGATCTGGAAAAAGAAGAGCAGGAAGAACAGGCGGAAGCGGTAGGAACGGCCCGGACTGACAGGGACGTTCCCGTGGCAGAGGCAGAACCGGTGCCGGCTTTGGAATCCCGTGAGGAAGATAGTCTGCTTCACGGCCCGCGTGTGGATTTTACATCGGAAAAAAGAGATGGATTACTAGAAAACGAAGAATGTATACCAGATCTGACAGAAGAACTGGATATATCACCTGTTTCGGCGGCTCCGGCCGTGCTGCCGCCGGAAGGACGACAGGATGACGACTATGATGACGGACTGCCAGATACGGAGAAACAGCAGGAAGAAGGACAGCCGATGGAACAGCCTGTCCGGGATGTACTGCAGGAAGAACTGGCCGACTTGAAGCCAGTCGAAATCGATGCCCAGTCTACGGCCGTCGATGTGGCGCCCCAGGGGCATTCGGCCGTACCGGTGGCCAAAGGAGAAAATACATACCGCCTGCCGCCGGTGAGCCTGCTCAAACCGGGAAAACCCCTGGCAGAAGGACTGAGTGAAGAAGCCCGTCAGAATGCCGTCATTTTGCAGGAAACACTGAAAAGTTTCAACATTGAAGCCAAAGTGACGAATGCCAGTCAGGGCCCTTCTGTCACCCGTTATGAATTGGAACCGGCAGCTGGGGTGCGCGTGAGCCGGATTGTCGGTCTGGCCGATGACATTGCCCTGAATCTGGCGGCGACACAAGTTTTTATCGAAGCGCCTATTCCCGGGAAGGCTGCCGTGGGCATTGAAGTGCCGAATAAGACCCGTACGGGGGTCAATCTGCGCGATGTCCTCGATACAGATGAATTTAAAAATGCTGCCAGCGGCGTGCCTGTAAGCCTGGGCAAGGATATTGCCGGGAATCCCGTCATTGCCGATCTGACCAAGATGCCTCATCTTCTGGTCGCCGGTACGACCGGGTCCGGCAAGAGTGTCTGCATCAACACGTTTATTGCCAGTATCCTGTTTAAGCAACGACCGGAAGATGTCAAACTGGTACTGATTGACCCGAAGGTTGTCGAATTATCCGTATACAATGGCATTCCCCATTTGATGACTCCTGTCGTTACCGATCCTAAAAAAGCAGCTAATGCGCTGCGCTGGGCTGTACGGGAAATGGATGATCGTTATAAGCGGTTCTCCCAGGGATTTGCCCGGGATATCAAAAGCTTCAATGAAAAGTATCCTGATGAAGCCATGCCATATGTCGTCATTATCATTGACGAAATGGCCGATCTCATGATGGCGGCCTCCAGTGATGTAGAAGATTCTATCTGTCGTCTGGCGCAGAAGGCCCGTGCCTGCGGTATGCACTTGGTACTGGCTACGCAGCGTCCTTCTGTTGATGTCATTACCGGCCTCATTAAGGCTAATATTCCGAGCCGCATTGCTTTCCGCGTTTCCAGCCAGACCGACTCCCGTACTATCCTGGATATGGGTGGTGCCGAAAAGCTGATTGGCAACGGCGATATGTTTTATTTTCCGACGGGTGCCCCAAAACCTATCCGCGTACAGGGGGCATTTATCTCGGATGCGGAAATCGAACAGCTCGTTACGTTCATAAAAAATCAGAACACGACAGAACCGAAATACGATGAATCCATTCAGCAGTCCGCCGGTGAAAGCAGTGGAGATACGGCCGGATTTTTTGAAGATGAGCTGATGCCCCAGGCCATCGACATGGTCCTGGAAACGGGACAGGCATCTTCTTCCATGCTGCAGCGGCGTTTCCGTGTCGGATTTACCCGGGCGGCCCGCATGATTGATACAATGGAAGCCATGGGAATTGTCGGGCCGAATGAAGGAAATAAGAAACCGCGGGAAATCATCATGTCACCGGCGGAAGTACAGGCAAAATTCTTCCATAAGGACACGTGATATCATTTTTCCGGGGAATAGTATATAATTAACTATGTATGCATGGGCATATTCATATAAGGAGGCGGTTCTTTGTCTTCTATCGGCAGAGTATTACAACAGGAAAGGGAACAGCAGGGGCGTACGCTGAAAGAAGTGTCCGATGCTGTCAATATAAAAGAAGACTATCTGGATGCCCTGGAAAAGGAAGATTTTGATGTCATCCCTGGTGCCGTATTTGTCAAGGGATTTATCCGGACGTATGCGGAATATCTGGGACTGGATGGAGCCGGACTGGTCACAGCGTATAAAGAAGAGGTCCTGGCGAGGAAACCCAGGCCGGAAGTGCGTCCTGTGGCACAGAGCCCGGAACGGGCAGGAAGGGAAAAGCGGCAGAAGGAACGGAACCGTCAGAGCAAGTGGCAGGGGATAACCATTTTGTCGGGAATTATTTTATTTCTGCTGCTCATTATCTGGTTACTTTTGTAAAAGAGGCAATATATGAACGAGGAATTTCTGGTGACCAGCAGGGCCGATATGGAACGGCGCGGCTGGAATCAATTGGATTTTGTATATATCAATGGCGATGCCTATGTGGATCATCCCGGTTTCGCCGCTGCTGTTATCGGCAGGGTACTGGAGAGCCGCGGGTATCGCGTAGGCATCATTTCCCAACCGGACTGGCATAGTGCAGAACCATTCAAGGCACTGGGACGGCCCCGGCTGGGAGCGCTGATTACGGCGGGCAATCTCGATTCCATGCTCAATGAAAAAACAGCGGCAAAAAAATTTCGCAGCACCGATAATTATTCACCGGGCGGTATAGCCGGGAAACGACCTGAACGGGCTACCATCGTATATGCCAACAGGATGCGCGAGGCTTATAAAGATGTCCCCATCATTATCGGAGGCATTGAGGCCAGTCTGCGACGGTTTGCCCACTACGATTACTGGTCGGATAAAGTACGTCATTCCATATTGCTGGACAGCAAAGCCGATATCCTGAGCTATGGCATGGGGGAACACTCTGTCGTAGAAATTGCCGATGCCCTGGCTGAGGGGAAAAACGTGGCGGAGATGTATCATATCCGGGGCATCTGCTATGTGACCAGCCGGCCGCCTATATCGGAAAAAACTGTACTTTGTCCATCCTATGAGGAGGTGAAGGCAGATAAAAAAGCCTTTGCCCGGGCCTTTAAAATACAGTATGAGGAACAGGATCCTTTCTATGGCCGGACGATTATCCAGCCGTCGGAAAACCGGTATGTCGTTCAGACGCCGCCGGCTCTGCCACTTACGACAGAAGAAATGGACGCCGTCTATGAACTGCCCTTTACACGGCGCTGGCATCCCGATTATGATGATTGTGGCGGTGTGCCGGCCCTGCATGAAGTGCAGTTCAGCCTGACCAGCCACAGGGGATGCTTTGGACATTGTCATTTTTGCGCTATTACCAGTCATCAGGGACCGATTGTCCAGAACCGCAGCCATGAATCTCTGATCCGGGAGGCCGTGCATATGACACACCTTCCCGGTTTTAAAGGTTATATCCATGATGTAGGCGGCCCGACGGCTAATTTCCGCCATCCGGCCTGTAAAAAGCAACTGACGGCCGGAGTATGCAAAGACCGCCATTGTATCGGCAGTGAAATCTGTCCCAATCTGGACACGTCACATGACGATTATTTGAAGTTATTACAGGAAATCCGCCACATTCCCCGCGTCAAAAAGGTGTTTGTCCGCTCTGGACTGCGCTACGATTATCTTTTAGCGGATCACAATAAGAAATTTGTAGAAGAATTATGCCGGTATCACGTCAGCGGACAGCTGAAAGTGGCACCGGAGCATGTCGTAAAGCATGTGACCGATTTAATGGGAAAGGCTGATGTACATGCCTTTCTGACTTTTAAGAAATGGTTTGACGAAGCCAACCGGAAATTGGGAAAAAAGCAGTACCTGGTGCCATATTTTATGTCCAGCCATCCGGGCTGCACTCTGGCCGACGCCATTACATTGGCGGAATTTTTGCGGGATATGCATATGCAGCCGGAACAGGTACAGGATTTCATCCCTACTCCGGGGAGTCTCTCGACGGCTATGTATTACACGGGCATGAATCCACTGACCGGGGAAAAAGTTTACGTAGCCCGGCGGCCGGAAGAAAAACAGATGCAGCGGGCTCTGATGCAGTACAAGAATCCGGCCAATTATGATATTGTCTACAAGGCGCTGTGCATAGCCGGACGGCGGGATCTTATCGGCTATGGCAGTCACTGCCTGATTCCGCCCCGCCGGCCGGGAAAAGCGCGGATGGAAAAGACTGCGGGAAGGGCAGGGAACCGCCGGCCCGGAAACCCGGGGCGGAAGGGCAGAACGCTTCAAGACCGGCAGCGCCATGGATTCAGGTGATTTCATGAAAAAATATGTACCGACACTGGCTATTGTACTGTTTGTACTGGCTGTGCTCGGATTCAGCAATATATTACTGGAAAAACAACAGGAAGAGAAAGCACAGGATGCATACCGGGCCGAACGGCACCTTGTCGTGTATTCCGATATGCCGGCCGACGTCAACAGTGCTCTGGCCAGGAAGTTTTATAGAGATACGGGACTGCGCGTACAGATTGAAACGCGTACTGATAGTGAACTGCAGTCGCTGGCTGACGATGCAGCGTCTGATGCCGGGCCGGACATGGTCATTGCTTCCGAACCGGTATTGAAGGATCTGCAACAGGCCTCGATATTCGTTCCCTATGCGTCACTGGCTACGGAAAGCGTTCCCTATTCGTTTAAAGATGCAGATGGATATTGGACAGGTGCCTGGTATGATCCTATGGTTTTCGTCGTGAGCAAGGCATATTACGAACGCCGTGGCAGTGAACTGGAAACCTGGGATGATCTGCTGACTGATCCGAATATGGTCCTGGCTTTTCCCGATCTGGCAGCGACGGATATGGCAGGAGACTTTCTCTGTTCGTATGTAGAAATTGCAGGGACAGCAGAAGCCAGCCGGTACTTTAAGGCTCTGCAGCCTCATATTGCATCGTATGCCAAGACGATGTCTCCCATCGTGCGCCGCGTTGCTGCCGGTGAAGCCGATATGGGTGTTGCCAGTGCTATGACTGTCCGTCAGTTCCTGCGGGATAAAGCGCCGGTTGTCATGCTGTATCCCCAGAATGGGACATCTTACTGGCTGTACGGCAGGGGAACGACGAAATGGTGTACCGATACGGAACTGGCTCCCGTCTTTGCCGACTGGCTGCTGTCGCGGAGCGCCCTGGCACTGCTGCATCAGAATACACTGTTTTTGACGACAGCCAGCGATGTGCTGCCGAAAGAATTAGATGGACGCAACCGGTATCCTGTGCTTTTCCCTGTCCGCAAATTGTATACGGATCAGGGACGGAAAAATGTACAGGATTGGTGGATTAAAACTATTCGATTTGGAAAGGAACCATAAGTTACATGGAAAAAATAGGATTTGTCAGTCTGGGTTGTTCAAAAAATCTCATTGATACAGAAGTGATGCTGGGCATTTTGCGGGACCGCCATATGGAAATCACCGATGACCTTGAAGAGGCGGATATCATCATCGTAAATACGTGCACGTTTATTGAAAAAGCAAAGCAGGAATCAATTGATACGATTCTCCAGGCAGCCAGATATAAGACAGAAGGCCGTTGTCAGATACTGATTGTAACAGGCTGTCTCAGCCAGCAGTATAAAGAAGAACTGATGAAAGAAATGCCTGAGATCGATGCTTTGCTGGGAACGGGATCATGGGACCGGATCTGGGATGCCATCGATACCGTCAAAAAAGGAAGAAAAGCCTGTTTTATGGATAATGTCAGCCATTTGTATAATCAGAATACGAGCCGGCTGCGTACGACACCATCTTACAGTGCTTATGTCAAAATCGGGGAAGGCTGCAATAACGGTTGTTCCTTCTGCATCATTCCCCATGTCCGGGGCCGCTTATACAGCCGTCCTGTCGATTCGGTCGTGGCAGAAGTCCGGCAGCTGGCTGATGACGGAGTGAAAGAAATCAATCTCATTGCACAGGATACGACTAGTTATGGCGTCGATCTGGCCGGTCATTCCCTGCTGCCGGAACTGTTGCGCCGCCTGGTAAAAATAGATGGCATCCGCTGGATCCGCCTGTTTTATCTCTATCCGCATTACTTTACAGACGAACTGATGGAACTGATCGTCAAGGAAGATAAAATCTGCCCGTATGTCGATCTGCCGCTGCAGCATATTTCCCAGTCTGTGCTGGAACGCATGAACCGCCGCGATTCGGAAGAAGATGTGCGCCGTCTCATGAAAAAGTTATGCAGTCATGGCCGTAAACTGACATTGCGGTCCACGTTCATTGTAGGTTTTCCCGGTGAAACAGAAGAAGAGTTCCGCCAGCTTTGCGATTTCGTTAGAGAAACGGAATTCGATGATGTAGGCGTCTTTACCTACAGCCGTGAAGACGGGACGCCGGCAGCCCGGATGGATAATCAGATTCCTGAAGAAGTCAAAGAGGAACGTTATCATCAGCTCATGGCTATCCAGGCAAAAGTGTCGGAACATCGCAATCAGGAACTGGAAGGTTCCCTTCATACGATGCTCGTCGAACGGGTGGAAGAGGAACAGGGAATCTGTCAGGCTGTGGGGCGTATTGAAATTCAGGCTCCCGATGTAGATGGTCTGACGTATCTGGAAAACGCCGAAGGCGTACAGCCGGGAGATATGATTCCCGTGCGGATTTCCCAGGGATTCGCCTACGATTTGGTAGCCGAACGGGCTGAATGATGAGGTGACACTATGTTTGTCGAAGTGGTGACGACGGGCTCGGAACTTCTCCTGGGTGAAATCGTCAATGAAAATTCCCGCTACCTTTCGCGGGAACTGAATGCTCTTGGGTATTCTGTCATATATCATACGACAGTCGGTGATAATCCGGAACGCATGGAAGGGGTACTGCGCACGGCTCTGCAACGGGCTGATATCGTTATAACGACAGGCGGTCTTGGCCCGACACAGGGCGATATGACAAAAATCATCGGTGCCAGGGTAATGGGGGTCCCCCTCGTGTATCATGAAAAAATTGCGGAAGCTATCGGGGAGTGGGTTACGGCTCATCACCCGGACCGGGAGTTGACGGAAAACCAGAAACGGCAGGCTATGATACCGGAAGGCGCTGTCGTTTTTTCCAATGGTGCCGGAACAGCTCCGGGAACGGCCCTGAAAAAAGGTGAAAAACTGCTGGTCCATCTTCCTGGGCCGCCGCTGGAAATGCGCTGGATGTACGAACACCGCCTGAAGCCGTATCTGATCCGGACATTCGGTTCCCAGGGACACATCGAGTCATTGTATATGAAAATATATGATATGGGAGAGGCCTTTATTGAAGACAAGCTGATGGATCTTATTAAAGGGCAGTCCAATCCGACACTGGCCATGTATGCACGGCCCGGTTTTGTGGAAGTACGGATAACGGCCAGGGCACAGACGGAAGAAGAAGCACGGGCATTGATGGAACCCGTTCGGCAGGAATTGCAGAAACGGCTCCACCGGGCCGCTGTAACCTATAATCAGGAAACGATGGCAGCCCTTCTGGGACGGATCCTGAAAGAAAAAAAAATGACGGTCAGCGCGGCAGAGTCCTGTACGGGAGGCCTTGTAGGATCCCTTATCACCGACGTCGCCGGCAGCTCGGCTTATTTTCTTGGGTCGGCTGGCACGTATTGCAATGCCATGAAGGAACACATTCTCGGTGTATCGGCGGATACGCTGGCTGCCTATACGGAAGTCAGCTCCCAGACGGCTGCTGAAATGGCCGATGGCAGCCGCCGGTTATATGGTTCGGATCTGGCTATCAGCACGACGGGAATTGCCGGTCCATCCGGCGGCAGCAGAGAAAAACCTGTTGGCCTGGTCTATACGGGAATTTCCGGTCCGCGGGGGACCGTAACCCATAAGGATATCTATCCCGGCGACCGGACAGAAGTAAAGCGCCGTGCCGCGACACGGGCTGTCTATTATGCCGTTCAATATCTTTTGGAACATACAGAACAGGAGTAGACTATGGAAGAAAAACAAACAGCACTGGAAAATGCTATGCGCAAAATTGAAAAAGATTTTGGCAAAGGAGCTATCATGCGCCTTGGCGACATAGCGGACAAAATGAATATCGAAGTAATTTCATCGGGGTCCCTTGCCGTCGATCTGGCTGTCGGTGTCGGAGGATATCCCCGCGGCAGGGTCATCGAAATTTATGGACCGGAATCTTCCGGGAAAACGACGCTGGCTCTCCATGCCATTGCCTCGGCACAAAAAGGAGGCGGCATTGCCGCGTTTATCGATGCGGAACATGCGCTCGATCCGGTATATGCCCGTCATCTTGGCGTCGATACGGCCAATCTGCTCGTTTCCCAGCCGGATAACGGGGAACAGGCCCTGGAAATCACGGAAGAACTCGTACGCAGCGGTGCCGTCGATATTATCGTCGTGGACTCTGTCGCAGCCCTGGTACCTAAAGCCGAAATTGAAGGAGAAATGGGCGATTCCCACGTGGGCCTTCAGGCGCGCCTCATGAGCCAGGCCCTGCGTAAATTGACGGGTATTATTTCAAAATCCAAGGCTATCGTTATTTTCATTAACCAGCTCCGTGAAAAAGTCGGCGTCATGTTTGGCAATCCTGAAACGACGACCGGCGGCAGGGCACTCAAATTCTATGCTTCTATCCGCATGGAAATCCGCAAGGGGGAAGCCATCAAGCAGGGCGGTGAAGTCATTGGCAACCGTGCACGGGTAAAAGTCGTCAAAAATAAGGTGGCGCCGCCATTCCGCAACTGTGAATTCGATATTATGTACGGGACGGGGATTTCCCGGGAAGGGACTATCCTCGACCTGGGGACATCAATGGACATTATCGAAAAAAGCGGGACCTGGTATTCCTACAAGGGCGAACGACTGGGACAGGGGAAGGAAAATGTCAAACTGTTCTTGAAAGATCATCCTGAAATCGCCGACGAAGTGGAACATATCATCCGCGATACACTGGCGGCAGAACCAGAAAAATTCGATGCTGTCGTCGAAGAAGTCCATGAAGCAGAAGAAGCCGGCGCGGCTGAAAGCCTGGCAGAACCTTCCGGAGAAGCCTGATAATGGATTATAATGAAGCCTATGCCAGGGCACTGCGGCTGCTGAATATCCGTTTTCTCAGTGAAGGCGAACTGCGCCGCAAACTGCAGGTCCGTGGCACGGGAAATGAAGTCATTGACGACGTTCTGGAGACACTGCGGCAGGAACATTTTGTGGACGACCAGCGCCTGGCAGAGGCCGTGTATGCTTACTATGCCCGTAAAGGACAATACGGCCACCGCTACATTGTCAGCCGGTTGCAGAAGCGGCAGCTGCCAGTGCCGGAGAACACACCCTGCGTCGATGAAATGACCGTGGCGGAACAACTGGTATCCCGGCGTTTCAAAGAAGGAACAGAGCCGCGCAAGATTGCCCGGTTTCTTCAGTACCGTGGTTTTTCTCCCTCCGTCATCAGGGAAATCCTCAGTGGTTTTGGCTGGTAAAACGTGGTCATTATGCTATTGGCTGGCGTATAAATTATTCATATGGTCTATGAGTTTACCTTGACATCAGTATAAAAAAAATTTACAATTATAAGAGCCGGTTTTCTATACTGGTCATATATTTTGCATAATTGCAGGTTTTTTGAAAATGATGTAAATGAAATAATTACACATATAAAAAGCCGGACGCATGTTCGGCTTTTTATGGTGAAAAGGGGGTGAAAACTGAATATGTTAGCTATCATTGCTGCAGCCGTAGCTTGTGGAATCATTGGTGTCGGGACGGGCTATTTTTACCGCATGAAAATTGCCGAAGGCAAAATTGGCAAGGCGGAAGTAGAAGCGGAACGCATTATCTCTACGGCACGGCAGAATGCAGAATCACGGAAAAAGGAATTGGTCCTCGAAGGAAAGGAAGAGGTCCATAAGCTGCGCAGTGATGCGGAACGGGAAAATAAGGAACGCAGAAATGAATTGCAGCGCATGGAACGACGCCTGTTGCAGAAGGAAGAACATCTGGATAAGAAATCCGATTCCATGGAAAAACGCGATGAAGCTCTGCAGCGCAAAGAAGAAGAAATCACCAGGACACAGGAAAAGATTGAGTTGCTGCACAGCCAGCAGATGGAAGAACTGGAACGTATTTCCAGCCTTACCTATGATGAAGCCAAGGAACTCTTGCTGAACAACGTAAAAACGGAAGTTAAGCATGAAACGGCGATGCTCATCAAAAGCCTGGAAGAACAAGCTAAGGAAGAAGCGGAAGGAAAAGCCCGCGAAATCATTTCTACAGCTATTCAGCGCTGCGCTGCTGACCATGTAGCCGAAACGACCGTCTCTGTCGTAGCACTGCCGAATGATGAAATGAAAGGCCGCATCATTGGCCGTGAAGGCCGTAATATCCGGGCTATTGAAACGCTGACCGGTGTGGACCTGATCATTGACGATACGCCGGAAGCCGTTATCTTATCTTGTTTTGATCCTATTCGTCGTGAAGTAGCCCGCATTGCACTGGAAAAGCTGATTGCTGATGGGCGTATTCATCCGGCACGGATAGAAGAAATGGTAGAAAAAGCCCGTAAAGAAGTCAACCAGAAAATACGGGAAGCCGGTGAACAGGCGACGTATGAAACGGGTGTACATGGGCTGCATCCGGAACTGGTTAAAATACTGGGCCGTCTCCGGTACCGTACGAGTTACGGACAGAATGTCCTGCGCCATTCCATTGAAGTGTCCCAGCTGGCAGGTGTTATGGCAGCTGAACTGGGCGTCGATGAAAACCTCGCTAAGCGGGCAGGCCTTATTCATGATATTGGCAAGGCGCTGGATCATGAAATGGAAGGAACTCATGTGTCTATCGGCACAGAAGTTGCCAAGAAATATGGCGAATCAAAACTGGTAGTCAACTGCATTGCATCGCATCATGGTGATGAAGAACCGAAGAGCGTAGAAGCCGTCCTCGTTTCGGCAGCTGATGCTGTTTCGGCGGCACGGCCGGGAGCAAGACGGGAAACACTGGAAAATTATCTGAAGCGCCTCACAAAACTCGAAGAGATTGCCGAATCCTTCGATGGAGTAGAAGATTGCTTTGCTATACAGGCTGGCCGCGAAATCCGCGTAATGGTCAAGCCTGAAAAACTGGATGAAGCCGATTGTGTGCTCCTCGTTCACAACATTGTGAAACGTATTGAAGCAGAACTGGAATATCCGGGACAGATTAAAGTGGTAGTCATCCGGGAAACCCGGATGATTGATTATGCAAAATAAGAGGAAATACAGCCCCCGCCGCTGCCGGCGGGGGTATTTTTTTAGAAACGGACTGATTTAAAAAATTTTTTGAAAAAAGACTTGCCAAACCACAATGCACATGGTATAATTGTTTTCGTTCGAGGCACTAAGCCTTGGATATATGAAACGGCCTCGTGGTGTAGCGGTTTAACATGTCGCCCTGTCACGGCGAAGATCGTCGGTTCAAATCCGATCGAGGTCGCCATATTTGCTCAGGTAGCTCAGTCGGTAGAGCAGGGGACTGAAAATCCCCGTGTCGGCGGTTCAATTCCGTCCCTGAGCACCAATTATAAGCGGAAGTAGCTCAGTGGTAGAGCACCACCTTGCCAAGGTGGGGGTCGCGAGTTCGAGCCTCGTTTTCCGCTCCATATTATGGCGGCATAGCCAAGCGGTAAGGCAGAGGTCTGCAAAACCTTCATCCCCAGTTCGATTCTGGGTGCCGCCTCCATAATTTTCTTTTTACGTCATGCCGAGGTGGCGGAACTGGCAGACGCAACGGACTTAAAATCCGTCGGATAGAAATATCCGTACCGGTTCGATTCCGGTCCCCGGCACCATTTAAACAACACATTGCACTGAGCATAATGGGTTTCGGCTGATGGCTCTGGCAACTTAAAGGTTTGGATGTAAATCCAAGCCTTTTTTGTAATTATGCTTTATGAGTGTTCTTTCATGACGGGATTGGCGGTATTTATGGAAGAATATCGATACAAAGTATCGGATTTTGAAGGTCCTCTGGACCTGCTGCTGTATTTGATTGAAAAAAACAAGGTCGATATTTATAATATCCCCATCGTCACGATTACGGACCAGTTCAATGAATATGTCCGGCAGATCGATACATTCGATGTCAATTATGCCAGCAAATTTTTTGTCATGGCAGCTACGCTGCTGCAGATAAAATCCCGGCTCCTGCTTCCTAAACCACCCAGACGGGAAGAAGAGGAAGAAGATCCGCAGGAAGTCCTCATCCGGCAGCTGGTAGAATATAAACGGATGAAGCAGATTGCTTCTGTCGTAGCTGATTTATGGGATAAGAGACAACTGATGGAAAGCCGGGAGCGGACACCGATGCCGTTCGAGAAACAGTTTTCCGGCCATATTGATAAAAAAGCACTCTATGCAGCTTTTCAGGCGGTCTATGAGGCTCTTCCCGGTAAAAAGACGGTGGAAATTCATTTGCAGCAGGAAATATACAGTGTCAGCGAATGTATGCAGCGCGTAGAATATGTACTGCACCAGGCACTGCGGCCTGTCCCTGTGCGGCGGATTTTTCAGAGCTGCCGTACGCGGACGGAACTGATCGTTGTCTTTTTAGCTGTGTTGGAATTGCTGAAAATCGGCCGGTGCTGTACGCTGTCAGAAGGAGAGGATGGAAATGCAGCATCCCTGCGATATATCCCGCATGGAGCATCATGAACCGACGGCGGTGCTGGAAGCGCTGCTGTTTCTCAGTGGCCAGCCATTGAGCCTGCCGGATTTGTGTGCCCATACCGGCTGGGGCAAAGACAAGGCAGAGCAGACTGCTCGTACGCTGGCAGCTATTCTGCGGGATGAAAAACGCGGCCTGACTCTTATCCAGGTGGCTGGCGGATATCAGCTGGTTACACGTCCGGAACTGCATGATGAATTGCAGTGGGTCCATAAGACGACAACCGAATTATCTCCTATGGCGCTGGAAGTGCTGGCAATCGTTGCCTTCAGGCAGCCTGTGACCCGGGCTGATATTGAAAAAATACGGGGCGTTTCCTCAGAACGCCTGGTAGCGTCACTGCTGCAACAGGGGCTGATCCGTGATCTGGGGCGGAAAGATACGCCGGGACGGCCTATTATATACGGTACCAGCGCTTATTTTCTGGAATGCATCGGCATGGATTCCCTGTCTGATCTGGCCCGGCAGGTACCGAAAGAATTATTGCAGGATCAGGAAACAGATGGGGAGACAATAGAGACAATAGAGACAGTGAAAGAGAACGTATCTACGGAGGCAGAACATGAAGGAACGCTTACAAAAAGTAATGAGTAACTGTGGCGTCGCCTCGCGGCGGGCATCGGAACAGATGATTCTCGATGGCCGCGTGCGGGTCAATGGCGTTATCGTCCGGGAGCTGGGAACGAAGGCAGACCCTGAAACCGATATTATACTGGTAGATGGAAAACGGTTGGAAGCAAAAAAGAAATTGTATTATCTGTTCAACAAGCCCAAAGGAGTCATTACGACTGCCCATGATGACCAGGGCCGCGAAACCGTCATGGATTATTTCAAGAAGATTACCGAACGGATTTATCCCGTAGGCCGTCTGGACCAGAATACAGAAGGGCTGCTGCTCATGACAAATGACGGGGAACTGGCTAATATCCTCATGCACCCCAGCAAGCTCGTCGATAAGACGTATGAAGTGAAAATTAAAGGGCATATCGCCGATACGGTACTCCAGCAGCTGGCTGATGGTGTGGAATTAGAAGATGGCATGACAGCACCGGCTATCGTCTGCTATAATGGATACGATAATCATACGGGCATCACGAATGTGGAAATTACTATTCATGAAGGCCGGAACCGGCAGGTACGCCGTATGTTTGAACACTTTGGCTTTAAAGTACATAATCTCCGGCGTGTCCAGTATGCGTTCCTGACATTGAGCGGGGTCAAGCGGGGATCTTACCGGTCTCTTACAGCAGAGGAAATAAAGGAATTATACAAGTATAAATAAGGTGTTAATAGCGATGAAACAGGTTATAGTTGTCGGTGCAGGCGCAGCAGGTATCTTTGCTGCCTTGGCGGCCTCTTCCAGAGGGGCCGGGGTGCAGCTTTTTGAAAAAAATGATATTGTAGGAAAAAAAATGGGGATTACTGGCAAGGGCCGCTGCAATCTGACGAATACGGCGCCTATGACAGATTTCATTGCCCGGACGCCAGGACATGGGAAATTTCTTTTCAGTGCCTACCGTGCTTTCAGTAATGAAGACCTCCTCCGGTGTGTGCATCAATGGGGGCTGGCTACGAAAGAAGAAAGGGGCGGCCGTGTCTTCCCCCGTTCCGACAGCGCTATTGAAGTGCGTAAACTCCTGTATCATCGCCTGCAGAAACAGCATGTGGAACTTCACCTGAATGAAGGTGTACTGACTGTGAACCATACGGACGGGGGCTTTTCCGTCCGGACAGAACAGGGACGTTATACGGCGGATGCCTGTATCATTACGACAGGCGGTCTTTCGTATCCCGTTACCGGTTCCAGCGGCGATGGATTCCACTTTGCCAAAAAACTGGGACATACCGTAACTCCCTTAAAGCCGTCCCTGATTCCGTTTACGACAGAAGAAACGTGGGTAAGGGATCTTGCGGGATTGTCTCTGCGGAATGTCGATGTTTCGTTATGGAAACATGGGAAAAAGCTGGCGAGCCAGTTTGGTGAAATGCTGTTTACCCATACGGGCGTTTCCGGGCCGGTCATTCTCATGCTGAGCAGCCAGGCGGCGCACAAACCGAAATGGGAATTCCCCATGCAGCTGCGCATTAACCTGAAGCCGGCCCTGACAGCGGAAACACTTGACTCCCGGATCCAGCGGGATTTTCAGAAGTATCTGCGCAAGCAGGCTGGTAATGGTCTGCAGGATCTCCTGCCACGACGCCTCATCCCATATGTGCTCGAACAGGCAGAAATTCCGGAACAGACATTGATCAATCAGATTACCCGTACCCAGCGCCAGGACCTGGTGACAGTGCTCCAGGCCTTTTCTCTGACTCTGACAGGTACCCGCCCCATTGAAGAAGCCATTGTGACGGCCGGCGGCGTATCTGTACGGGAAATTAATCCTGGAACGATGGAATCTAAAAAAGTCCAGGGTCTTTATTTCGCCGGTGAAGTGATTGACATCGACGCTTTTACGGGAGGATATAACTTGCAGGCAGCCTTTTCGACGGGGTATGTGGCCGGCTGTTCTGCAGCAGAGGAGGAAGCTGATCAATGAGAAAAATTACGGTTGCTATCGACGGGCCGGCCGGTGCAGGAAAAAGCAGTGTTGCGAAAATGGTAGCAAATAGGTTACACTATCTGTATATTGATACCGGAGCCATGTATCGCGCTTTTACCTGGGCCATGCTGGAACGGCATATCAATATACGAGATGAAAAAGCAGTGCAGCAGCTGACCGGCTCCATACAGATCCGTCTGGAACCGGGTGAAGAGGTATGCCGCGTATATGCAGACGGACAGGACATAACGGAAGAAATCCGCACGCCTTTTATATCGTCTCATGTTTCACAGGTAGCAGCCCTTGCAGTGGTGCGTACAAAACTGGTACAATTGCAGAGAGATATGGCAAAAGGCGGAGGCGTCATTTTAGACGGCCGCGATATTGGCACGGTAGTCCTGCCCCGGGCCGATCTCAAAATTTATCTGACGGCGTCGGTTACGGCGCGGGCCAGACGGCGGTTTCTGGAGTTAAAGGAAAAAGGCAGTACGGAAACACTGGAAGCCATTGAAGCCAGCATTGCTGCTCGCGACGATATGGATTCACACCGGGCTGTCAGCCCCCTGAAACGGGCTGATGATGCCGTGTTGGTAGATAACAGTGACCTTACACTGGAAGAAACGGCAGACTGTATCTGCCGTATGATTGAAGAAAAACAGTAAGGAAGCGGAGCGATGAAAAATTTTTTCTATGCTATTATCCGATTTCTCTTTAATCTGGTCACCTATACCTGGCTGGGAATGCAGGTCGTGGGAGAAGGTCATATCCCGGAAAAGGGCGCATTTATTGTGGCATCGAACCATGCCAGTTATTTTGACCCGCCTCTGGTAGGGACGGCGATGCGCCATCATCTGATTCACTTTATGGCGAAGGAAGAGTTATTTCATAATCCGTTCATGGGCTGGTTCCTGAGGTATGTCGGTACTTTTCCCGTTCACCGGGGCCGTGTGGACCGCAAAGCGCTGATAGAAGCACTGCGGGTATTGAAGCAAGGCGAGGTATTGGGTATCTTTCCGGAAGGAACGAGCCGCGACCAGGGAAAACTGGGAAAATTCCATGAAGGCATGGCTGCCATTGCTATCCGCGCCCAAGTCCCGGTCCTGCCGACGGCCATCATTAATTCTCGCCATCTTCCACACAAGATGGGGCCGGTGCGGGTCGTATTCGGTGATCCGGTCCTGCCGCCCGTTATAAGCCGGCAGGATAAAGAAAAAGAACGGGACATCATCCATGAGTTTTCAGAAGATATCCGGAGCCGGATTCTGGACCTCATCAATCAGCACGGAGGAGAAAATATGTCATGAATGTATATGTAGCTGATGCCTGCGGCTTCTGCTATGGTGTCCGCCGGGCCGTAGAAATGGCGTCTTCCGCCGCCAGCGGCACTCACACACTGGGGCCGATTATCCATAATCCCCAGGTAGTAGCCCGGCTGGCTGAACGGGGAGTATCACCGGTAGATTCTCTGGAATCACTTCGGGAAGGAGACACGATTCTCATCCGTTCCCATGGAGTCGGTCCTGATGTGTACCGGGAAGCGGAGAAAAAAAGACTCAACGTTGTCGATGCTACGTGTCCTCATGTGAAAAAAGCACAGCAGGATGCGAAAAAAATCATCGAAAAAGAAAAAAATCTTATAATTATTGGCGAAAAAGCCCATCCAGAAGTAATTAGTATTTCACAATGGGGGGCAAATCGTGCTATTATATTAGATAGGGAAGAAATGGCCCGGGCTCTGCCCCCTATGGAGCAGGCCGGGGTGGTCGTACAGACGACCTTTTCCCAGGAGCAATTTAAACGCATTGAACAGATACTGGCAGATAAAATTCCGGACCTTACGGTGTACATGACAATATGTACGGCGACGCAGCAGCGGCAGCAGGCGGCGATTGATCTGGCAGGGAAAATGGATGCGATGATCGTGATTGGCGGGAAAAACAGTGCCAATACCGGTCGCCTTGCACAGGTGTGCAGAGAACAGGGTTGCCCGACATACCATATTGAAACAGCAGCTGAATTAGATACGGCCTGGTTCAAAGGTATGAAAAATATAGGCATTACAGCCGGCGCTTCCACGCCGGATTGGATAATACAGGAGGTTGTTAATATTATGGAAAATTTGCAAGCAGAAGCCACAGAAGTAATGAGTGAAGAATTGTTGGACAAGTATGATTATGAAGAAAATCCAAAGAAAGGCGACGTAGTAAAAGGCACGGTTATTTCTGTGAACGATGATGCTGCCTATGTTTCCATCGGCACGAAAGCAGAAGCAATCCTGCCGAAAAAGGAAATGGCTGTACCGGCACCGGAAAAAGCTAGTGATTTTGTCAAAGTCGGTGATGAACTGACTGTTGAAATCGCCAACAACATCAAAGAAGAAGGTGCGATTGTCGTTTCCCTCGTCAAGATGAAGAAAGTTGAAGACTGGAAAGAAGTACGCGAAGCATTCGAAAATGACCAGCTCGTCGAATGTACCGGTAAAGAAACGAATAAAGCCGGCCTCGTCGTATCCATCAAATCTCTGCGCGGGTTCATCCCCCTGTCCCAGGGCGATATCCGCTTTGTCAAATCGCTGGACTATCTCGTAGGCCAGACATTCCAGGTAAAAGTCATCGATATTGACGAACATAAAAACCGCCTTGTCCTGTCCCGTAAAGCTGTTCTTGAAGCAGAACGGGAAGCAAAACGCGAAGAAGCCCTGAAACACATTGAAGAAGGCGCTGTCCTTGAAGGAACGGTCGTCAAGATTATGCCTTATGGTGCGTTCATCGATCTCGGTGGCGTAGAAGGACTGCTTCACATTTCTGATATTTCCTGGAAACGGATCAGCTCCGTTGATGCCGTACTCAAACAGGGTGATAAACTGCAGGTCCTCGTACAGAAATTCGATAAAGAACGCGATCGTATTTCCCTGTCCCTGAAAGCACTGCAGAAGAACCCCTGGATTGCCGCTATCGAAAAATTCGAAGTTGGCGATGTCGTCAAGGGCGAAGTCAAAAAGCTGCTGCCTTTCGGTGCTATCCTCGCTATCGATCCGGAATTGCAGGGGCTCCTCCACGTTTCCGAACTGACGGAAAAACGCGGTGCTTCTGTAAAAGACCTTTTGAATATTGGCGATATTTTAAATGTCAAGATCATCGGTATTGATACAGATAAGAAGAAGATTTCTCTCAGCGTACTCGCTCTGCAGAAAGATGACGAAGAACGGGAAGTCCGCAATTATCTCGAAACAGCAAATCAGCAGGAAGAATCGGCCACAATTGGCGACGCTGTAGAAGATAAATAAGTATTCCTGGAAAAAGGATAGCCGGCGTGTACCGGTTATCCTTTTTTTTGGACAGGAATGGATCATAAGGTGTTTCAGGAAAGGATATACATATGTCGGATACGTTACATGCAGTCATAGCCAGTGTGCAGGAGGGCAGCCGGGCTCAGAAAGAAGGTCTGAAAGCTGGTGATACTATCGTTTCGGTCAATGGCCAGCCTGTAGAGGACCTGATCGATCTGAATTTTGCCCTTGCTGACGAAAAAGTGCATCTGGTCGTACAAAACGGCGACAGCCTGCGGGACTGCTATTTTCAGAAGCGGTTTGGCGAAGACGTGGGCATTACTATGGAAAATGCCGTTTTTGACCATATACGCCAGTGCTGGAACAATTGCATATTCTGCTTTATTGCGCAGATGCCCCAGGGGATGCGCCCATCTTTGTATGTCAAGGATGACGACTATCGTATGTCTTTCCTGACGGGAAGTTTCATTACCTTATCTAACCTGTCTGAAGAAGATCTCCGGAGAATTACCCAGTACCATCTGTCACCGCTCCATATTTCCGTCCACACGACGAATGGCATGCTCCGCCGGCGCATGATGCGGCAGGAACGGACAGAGGATATTATGGATCATCTCCGCAATCTGGTGCGGCATGACATTGATATGTACTGCCAGATCGTCCTCGTGCCGGGATATAATGATGGCGAAGAATTCAGCCGCACCGTACGGGATCTGGAATCGCTCCGGCCTAACGTACTGGGAATAGCTGTCGTGCCACTGGGAATGACGAAATTCCGTTCTGAATGCATGCCTCTGAATCCGGTTACGCCGGAACTAGCCCGTGACATTATAAACCGTTCCCGTCCTTTTACAGAGCGCAGCCGCCGGGAAGGCAGGGGAAGCTTTGTCTATCTGGCTGACGAATTTTATCTGAAAGCCGGAATGCCGCTGCCGGACAATGCGTATTATGATAACTACGAACAGATTGAAGATGGCATCGGGATGCTGCGTCTGTTTGAACAACAATGGCATAGCTGGGATGGCAAGGTCCGTACGGCCTATGACAAGCCGAAACGGCTGGCTCTTCTGACCGGCACGCTGGCAGCTCCTTTTATCAGCCAGCTCGTACAGGAAGTACAGGTGGCCAATCTGGAGGTAAATGTTGTCCCCGTAGAAAATCACTATTTTGGCAGGCAGATTAATGTGGCTGGTCTCCTCACAGCCCAGGATATGCTTCATGCCTGGCAGCAGCTGGCCGGTGACTGGGATGGCCTGATTATTCCCGGCACGGCATTGCGCAAGGGTGAAAACATCTTTCTCGACGATATGACACTTAGTGAATTTGAAGCCCGGGCCGGCGTACCTGTCGGCGTCAGTGAATTTGCGCCGGAACTGAAGCAGCTTTTATATCATTGGCAGGAGAATAAGGAGTAGAATTATGTATAAACCATTAGTTGCCGTTGTAGGCCGGCCGAATGTCGGTAAATCGACACTGTTCAACGCCGTCGTAAAGAAACGGATTTCCATTGTCGAAGACATCCCCGGCGTCACCAGAGACCGCATTTATTTTGATGCTGAATGGCTGGGCCAGGAATTTACCATGATTGACACGGGCGGCATTGAATTTGTCGATCAGGACAATCACTTTTTTACGAGTATGCGCTATCAGGCTGAACTTGCCATTCGTGAAGCCGATGTCATCATTTATGTAGTAGATGGAAAGACGGGAATCCAGCCTCAGGACGAGGAAATCGCCCATATTCTCCGTTCCTGTGGCAAGCCGGTAATCCTGGCTGTCAATAAAATCGATAGTGTAGAGCAGGAAATCAACATTTACGAATTTTATAATCTGGGGTTGGGCGATCCTATCGGCATTTCTGCGGTCAATCTCATGAACCTCGGTGACCTTCTCGATGAAGTGCTGAAATATATCAAAAAAGTACCTGTTGACGAAGAAAGTGAAGATGCAATTCATGTAGCACTGGTAGGCCGCCCGAACGTAGGAAAATCTTCCCTGACCAATGCCCTGTTGGGACAGGACCGGGTCATCGTCAGCAATATTCCCGGCACGACCCGCGATTCCATTGATACACACTGGACCTATAATGGAAATGAATTTATCCTCATCGATACGGCAGGGATGCGGCGCAAGGGAAAAATCGACCTGCCCGTGGAACGGTATAGTGTGGTACGGGCACTGCGGGCTGTCGATCGTTCCGATATAGCTGTCCTCGTACTGGATGGCGTAGAAGGTGTAACCGAGCAGGATAAGAAAATAGCCGGTTACATCCATGAAGCCGGCAAGGGCTGCATCATTGTCGTCAACAAATGGGATCTGGTGACTAAAGACAGCAAGACCAGCCTGAAATATACCGATGATATCCGCCGGGAACTGGCCTTCATGCAGTATGCCCCGATTCTATATGCTTCGGCCCTTACCAAACAGCGCGTTAACCGTCTGGCCGATCTGGTACAGTACGTATCGGAACAGCAGCATATGCGTGTTTCGACGAGTGTCCTCAATGAACTCATCGAAGACGCGCAGCTTACTAATCCGGCACCGGCTAAGAACGGACGTCCCTTAAAGATTTACTATATGACCCAGGCTTCGGTGGAACCGCCTACGTTCGTCTTATTCGTTAATGATCCCCAGCTTATTCATTTTTCCTATACCCGTTTCCTGGAAAACAAACTGCGGGAAACATTTGGTTTTGAAGGAACTCCTATCCGTCTTATCCTGCGAGGTAAAAAGGGAGATGAAGACGCGTGATAGAAGGTATACTCTGTCTGTTCCTGGCCTATGCCGCTGGTTCCTTCCCGAGCGGCCTGGTCATTGGCAATGTCTTTTATCATACCGATATCCGCACTGAAGGAAGTCATAATACAGGCGCGACCAATGCCTATCGTGTACTGGGAAAAGCCGGCGGCCTGGCAGTTCTTATCCTCGATACGGCGAAAGGGATTCTCGGCGTCTGGCTTGGCCAGCAGGCGGGAATCCTCCTGGCACCGGATCAGATAGAATTATGTATGATCGGCGGCGGCCTTCTGGCTATTCTGGGCCATTCTTGCTCTTTGTTCATGAAATTCAAAGGAGGGAAAGGCGTGGCCACCGGCCTGGGAGTCATTCTTTATCTGGCACCGTGGGAAACACTTATCGTCTTTGCTGTCTGGTGTATTGTCGTCGCTTTTTCGCGGATCGTTTCGCTCGGTTCTATTGTAGCAGCGATTTTGGTGCCGGTGACGATGTACCTGTTCCATGAACCTTTGGAAATCGTAGTATTCGGTATTCTGGCAGCTGCGTTTGTCATTATCAGGCACCGCGCCAATATCGTGCGGTTGCTTCATGGCAATGAATTGAAAGTAGAACGGATACACAAAAAATAACTGTTCCGGTTTCAGGATTTATATTTGATATGTAAGGAAAAACGTGTATAATTAACATGTACGAGCAGGTGATGATGTGAGAATCATAGGCGGAAGCGCCAGAGGCAGACAATTGAAATCTCCCAAGGGTATGCTGACCCGGCCTACACTGGACAGTACGCGGGAAAGTTTGTTTAATATTCTGACTAATTACGGCCTGGAAGGAGCATCCGTACTGGATATTTTTGCCGGAACAGGCGCTCTCGGCCTGGAAGCCCTCAGCCGCGGTGCTGCCCATTGTGTGTTTATCGATCATTATACCCAGCGCCTTATTCAGGAAAACGCAGCGATGTGCGGCTTTTCTGGGAAATATGAGGTACTGCGTATGGAGATGGGGCGTGCGCTGGCGCGGTTGCGCGGACGGACGTTCCAGTATATTTTTGCCGACCCGCCGTACGATAAAAATCTGGTGAATGATACAATTTCTTTTATCTTTCAATATCAGCTGCTGGCTGCTGACGGCCTGGTCATCATGGAGCACAGCCGTCATGAAGATATATCGGAGAACCCGTTGTATAGCATTATCAGAGAAAAATCCTATGGAAAAGAAACGCGCGTCAGCTTTATCTGCCGCCGTCAGGAAGGGGAATAATTGTGCGTATCGGAATCTGTCCGGGCAGTTTTGATCCCGTGACGAACGGACATATCGATATATTTGAACGAGGCAGCAAACTGGTTGACAAGCTGATTGTTGCCGTCTTCAGCAATCCGACGAAACAGCCTGTCTTTACGATGGCTGAACGGGAAGAAATGCTGCGGGAAACGACTAAACATATTCCGAATATTGAAGTGGCCAGTGCTGAAGGCCTGCTCAATGAATATGCCATGTCTCATGGGGCTACGATTATCATCCGCGGGCTCCGGGCACTCAGTGATTTTGAATATGAGTTTCAGCGGGCTCTTCTCATGAAACAGATCGAACCGGCTATTGAAACGGTATTCATCATGGCCAATACAAAATATTCGTATGTAAGTTCTACGGGAATCCGGGAACTGGCCTGCTTTGGAGGCAAGCTGGACGGCATGGTGCCGGATTATGTAGAACAACGCTTGAAAACTAAATTTAAAGATAAATATAAGGTATAGGGGTGGACAACATGAACTCTGATAAGTTGTTGGAAGATTTGGAAAGTTTAGTACTGAATGCGTCAAAGATGCCCTTTACGAACAAAAAGATGATCGAAGAGGAAGAACTTCTCCAGATTATCGATGATTTGAAAGCATCCATGCCGGCGGAATTAGATGAATCAAAAAAAGTTCTCGCTGAAAAGGATAAAATTATTGCCGATGCCCAGCGTCATGCTGACAGCATGGTTGCCCAGGCCAAAGATTACATTGCCAAACTGACGGAAGAAAGCGAACTGGTACGGCAGGCACAGGAACATGCCAATCAGATTGTCATGAGTGCTACGAAGTCCTCGGATGAACTCAAGAGCAGTTCTATTACGTATGCCGGCGACGTACTGAAGTATGTAGAATCGACATTGGAAAAGACGCTGACCAGTATCCGCCAGAACCGGGAAAGCCTTCTTCAGTCCAATCGTCAGGATAATAGTAAACAGTAATGCCGTAAGTCAGACTACAAGAGACGGTCATACGAAGAGAAATACTTTGTACGACAGTCTCTTTTTGCGTTAAGACATAAGAGGGCCGGCGGGCCCGGACTGTGGATTGTATTTATCAGGATGCAGGGAGAAGACGATGAAAGAAATAACTTCACGGGAGAACCAGTGGGTCAGGATGGCCCATTCACTTAAAAAGAAAAAAGGACGGCAGGAACAAAGCCGGTTTTTGGCAGAGGGATTCCGCTTATTGTCAGACGCTATCCAGGTAGGTGTCATGGATGGCATCTGCTTTGTTACAGAAAAGGGAATGCATCATGAAGGATTTGATACATTCCTGTCCCGGGGGGAAACATTGGGATGGACATTTTTTCATGTAACTGACAGCGTGTATGATAAAATAAAAGATACGGGAAATCCACAGGGAATGGCGGCTATGCTGCCGCTTTTTCCATATACGCTCCAGGCGCTGGATACACTGAAGGCTGACCGGCCCGTCCTCTATCTGGAAGATATCCAGGATCCGGGTAATCTGGGTACGATTCTGCGTACGGCCGCGGCCAGCAATGGGGCTGCCGTCCTTTTGAGCGAGGGCAGTGTCGATGTGTACAATGACAAGGCAATCCGCAGTGCCATGGGTGCTATATTCAAGGTCCCGGTCATACAGCACGTCACCCTGGACGACCTGATGGCCTTTCGTAAGAAAAGTGGACGCCTCCTGTTGGGGACAGCCCCTCTGGGAACGGTGCGGTATACCGATGCGCCGTACGACAAACCAGTTATTTTAGCTTTTGGAAATGAAGGAAATGGCCTGTCCCACGAGTTGCAGCAGCAATGTGATGCCCTGATTACGATACCGATGAAACAGGATACCGAATCACTCAACCTATCGCTCTCGGCAGGCATCATCCTGTATAAAGCATGGGAAATCAATGGATTTAAGGAGTAATGCCGTATGGATATAACCAGTATTTTGGAAGAGTATAAAAAGGGAACACTCTCGCTAGAAGCAGCACAGGCCGCCCTGGCGGAAAAAGACAGTTCTCATACAGCGCAGACGGCAGATCTTGGGTTTGCCCATATCGATCTGGCGCGTCAGGAACGGTGCGGTTTTCCGGAAGTCGTATATTGTGCCGGAAAGACTGTAGAACAGTCCGTCACGATTTTAACACTCTTAATGAAGAAGTATGATAACATCATTGGCACGCGGGCGTCTAAAGAAGTGTATGAACGGCTGCTCCCCGATTTTCCCGATGTACAGTATGATGACCTGGCACGCATGGTTTATCAGCGCAAGGACACGACCATCGTCAATGGCGACAGGACCATTGCTGTTGTAACTGCCGGTACGAGTGATATCCCTGTTTCAGAAGAAGCCGCTCTTACGGCTGAAATCATGGGAAATAAAGTCATGCGCATTTACGACGTGGGAGTCGCCGGTATTCACCGTCTGCTCAGCCGGGCGGATGACATACGCAAAGCCAACGTGGTCATCGTTGTCGCCGGTATGGAAGGTGCCCTGGCCAGCGTCGTCGGCGGTCTGGTGAGCCAGCCCGTCATAGCCGTACCGACCAGTATCGGTTACGGTGCCAATTTCCATGGACTGTCTGCTCTGCTGGCCATGCTCAACAGTTGTGCAGCCGGTGTCTCTGTCGTCAATATCGATAACGGGTTCGGTGCCGGCCGTCTGGCAGATATATTGAACCGGATGAGGTGACACGTATGGAAACGCTATGGCAGATGGAAGCAAATATAGACGACATGAATCCCCAGAATATGGAATACATTTTCCGCCGTCTTCTGGACCTGGGCGTCAATGATGTGTGGGCCATGCCGATGCTCATGAAAAAATGCCGGATGGCGTCCATGCTCTGCGTGTTATGCCGGGAAGAACTCCTGGAAAAGGCAGCCGATCTTATTTTTAAAGAAACGACTTCCGTAGGTGTCCGCTATTTTCCTGTCAGCCGCATCGCCTGCAGGCGGTCTATACAGACGGTGACGGTGTCAGGTGAAACGATTCATTGTAAAATCTGCTGGTCCGGTGATATAGTGACCAATATTTCTGCAGAATACGATGATTGCCGGGCTGCAGCCGTAAAGACAGGTATTCCGCTGAAAGAGTGGCAGCGCCGTGTTCTGGAAGCCGCCTGGCAGTGTTACGGCGGGAAAAAGTATGAAGAGCTGGCAGACTGAACTGTTCGTTTCCTGAAGCGTCTCTCAGAGAAAAACAAGTTGTCTCTTGCAAATAAACAATTGTCCGTGTATAATAATGAATGAGTTCAAAAAAGGCGATTCTGATTATGAATAGATTAATTATCAATGCAGATGATTTCGGCATCCATCAGGAAGTGAACCGAGCTGTAGCCATAGGCTTTGATACAGGTATCCTGAGGAGCACATCCCTTCTGGCATCCGGTCCGGCTTTTCCTGAAGCCGTAACGGTTGCAAAAAAAAGGCCGGGCCTGGGAATTGGTATCCACCTCTGTCTGGTCGGGGGACTGTCACCGGTTTTATCACCGCAGGAAGTCCCAAGTCTTGTCGATGGGCGGGGGCTATTCCCCGATAGTTATGGCGAATTTATGAAACGGATATATACTGGCCAGATTCAATATCAGGAGCTGTATCGTGAACTGGATGCGCAGATGGAAAAAATCATGTCTCAGGGGCTTACTATTACCCATGTGGACAGCCACCAGCACCTGCACGTATTACCCCAGGTCTGGGTGATCGTACAGGCCCTGATGAAAAAATATGGGCTTCACCGGCTGCGTATCCCTGACGAATCGTATTTCTTCAAGTTGTGGACAGCAAATCCGGTCCGTGCCCTGGGCCGGGATGGGCTGACTTTTTTTTCGAGGAAGGCCCGTCGCGATGCGCGCAATCTCGGATTTACCATGCCGGATTATTTCTGGGGCATGGCTGATGGCGGAAATATGAATGAAACGAATCTGCGGTATATCATTGGCCAGATGCCTTTTGGCGTGCATGAAGTGATGATGCATCCCGGCTGCCATACGGCTGTTTTGAGCCAGATATTCCATTGGGGATATCATTGGCAGGATGAATTGGCTGCTATTGTTTCACCGGGCATCCGTAAGCTCATTGAAGAACGTCATATTGAACTCATCCATTACGGCAACCTGCCGTAATCTACCGGAACAGGGAGTGGTATGTATTGAATATATTGGTTACAGGCGGTGCCGGTTTCATCGGTTCACACCTCGTTGACACCTTAATAGAAGCCGGTCATGATGTAACGGTATTTGATAATCTGAACAGTGGAAGGAAAGAGTATATCCATAAGGAAGCCCGGTTCTGTCAGGGAGACATCCGTGATACGGAAGCTCTGGACCGTCTGTTTGCCGGAACGGTTTTTGATGTAGTGTTTCATGAAGCTGCCCAGACGCAGGTATCTTATTCCATGCTCTATCCCCGGGAAGATGCCGATGTCAATGTACTGGGACTGATTAATGTGTTAGAACACTGCTGCAGACATGACGTAAAGAAAATACTTCTTTCTTCATCAGCCGCTGTATATGGAAATCAGGAAACAGGACTGGCTGATGAAACGATACCGGTACAGCCACAATCTTTTTACGGACTGACCAAGGCGGCAGGAGAAGCATATGCCGCTTTGTATTACCGTATGTATGGCCTTCCGTATGCCGTCCTTCGCTACGCCAATGTGTATGGCGAACGGCAGGAAAGCAGCCGGGAAGCCGGTGTAGTCAGTCTGTTTTCCCGGGCATTGGCCTCGGGAACCGCTATGACCATCTATGGCGATGGGAATCAGTCACGGGATTTTATTTACGTCAAGGATGCGGCGGCTGCCAGCATGGCTGCCATGGATGCCGGCGTTCCCAGCGGCATTTACAATATCAGTACGAAAATCGAAACGACCATCAATGCCTTGAAAGAAATATTGATGTATTTTGCCCAGATACGGTCTGACGTAATCTACGAAGACGCACGGCACGGCGATATTTACCGGTCCGTACTCGATAATGGAAAGGCTGTGCAGACGCTGAACTGGCGGCCGAAGACAAAACTTCTGCCAGGATTGATGACGACGTTTTCTTATTTTTTAGGGAGGGATGAACGATGAAAAAGGACACGAACCATAACTTCTATCTGGTCCGGGAAGATATCCTGCCAGAAGCTATTAAAAAGACAATCCGCGTCAAAGAAATCTTAAAGCACCATCAGAGCCGTACCATCAATGAAGCGGTAAAGATGATGGATTTAAGCCGCAGTGCGTACTATAAATATAAAGATTATGTTTTCCCTTTCCACGACGTAACACAGGGAAAAATTGTTACCTTATCGCTTCTGATCTTTGATAAACCGGGCGAACTTTCCCAGGTGCTGCATACAGTCGCAGCCAGCAACGGCAGCATCCTGACTATCAATCAGGGGATTCCCCTGCAGGGAATGGCTGATGTCAGTATTTCCATTGAAACGAAGAACATGAATATTTCTGCCGATGAATTAATGAAAAAATTAGATAAACTGCCGGGAGTCAGCAAAGTCGATATCATCGGGCAGGCCTAAGGAGGGGCTGTATGAAACACGTTGCAATTGCATTGTTAGGCTGCGGTACCGTTGGTAAAGGCGTTGTCGATTTATTGAGCCGCAACGGCCAGCTCATTGAGGAACAGCTGGAGACGCATATCAGCATTAAACGGATACTCATCCGTGATTTACCGAAATATGAACAGATGGATTTGCCGGATACCATTGCTCTTACTACCGATTTCAACGATATTATCAATGATGATGAAATAGAAATCGTAGTGGAAGTTATGGGAAGTGCTGATTTTGCAAAAGAATGCATCGAACAGTGCTTTAAGCGCGGGAAGAGCGTAGTCAGTGCCAATAAGGACCTAATTGCTGATTATGGGATTCCTCTTTTGAAACTCAGTCAGGAAAACAATGTCGATTTCCAGTTTGAAGCCAGTGTAGCCGGCGGCATCCCCGTTATCCGTCCCATGTATTCGTCGCTCAACAGTAATCGTATCGAACGCATCATCGGCATCATGAATGGAACGACAAACTATATCCTGACTAATATGACGGAACGGGGCCTGTCCTATGAAACCGCTCTTAAGGAAGCCCAGGAAAAAGGGTATGCCGAAGCCGATCCGACTAATGATGTCAGTGGATATGATGCGGCCCGGAAAATCGCTATTCTGGCAACATTGGGATTCCATTCTGCCGTTACTTTCCGCGATGTCTCTGTCGAAGGCATTGAGAAAATCACCCATGAGGATATTGAACATGCATCGGAAATGGGCTATGCCGTTAAACTGCTGGCTATTGCACAGCAGAACGACGATGGGATTTCCCTCAATGTCCACCCCGCCTTTATACCCAGAAGCCATCCGCTGGCCAATGTCGGCGGAGCCTATAATGCAGTATATGTACGGGGCAACTGCGTCGGTGATGTCATGTTTTACGGACAGGGAGCCGGTGCTTTTCCGACTGCCAGTGCGGTTGTCAGCGATGTCATGAATGTCATTCTTCATTTTAACCTTACCGTGACAGGAAAACGGAAATATGTCTGGCATGATACGAAACTGACGGATCCACGCTCTATCCGTGCTCCTTATTATCTGCGCATGATCGTCGATAATGCACCGGGCGTCTTGTCCAGTATCTCTGGCATATTTGCTGAAAATCGTATTAGTATCCGTTCTCTAATCCAGAAAGATGAAACGAAGGAAATTGCCGAAATTGTAATTCTTATCGATGCATCAGCCGATGGGCTGGTGCGGGATTCACTGAAAAAGGTGACATCTCTTTCCTGCGTCCGCCGCGTTGCCAATGCAATCAGAGTCATTGAAATTTAGAGGTGCTGTTTATGACCAAGAAAGTACATGTAAAAATTCCGGCCACATCGGCCAATATGGGTTCCGGGTTTGATGCCGTCGGCATCGCTCTGACCCTGTATAATGAAATACTGTTTGAAGAACGGCCGGGAGCGGAAGCGATAACCATCGAAATCAAGGGTATGGGTCAGAATGAAATCCCGACCGATCCCGCAGAAAATCTGGTATCGGAAGCCATGGCATACGTGGCAAAACGGAATGGACAGCCGCTGCCGGCCGGTCATCTGACACTGATTAACCGCATCCCGCCGGCACGCGGGCTGGGAAGCAGCTCGGCAGCCCTCGTCGGCGGAATCATGGCAGGAGATGCCCTGACAGGGCGGAAACTGACCAAAGAAGATATACTGATCATTGCCAATTCGATGGAAGGCCATCCCGATAACGTGGCGCCTGCAACATATGGAGGACTGACATCGTCTATCATTGTCCATGACAAAGCTATCACCAATTCAGTGCCTGTAGAAGATGATTTGTCTTTTATCACGGTCAGTCCGGAAATTGAAGTTTCTACAGAAGAAGCGAGACAGGCGCTGCCCGATACGATTGACTATAAAAGTGCCGTTTTTAATGTCAGCCGGGTCAGTTTCCTTTTGTCCTCCTTCTTTACGAAACGGTATGACTATCTAAAATACAGCCTGCAGGATAAGCTCCATGTTCCCTATCGGATCCAGCTGATTCCCCACGGCCAGGACGTACTGGATGCGGCTATCGCTGCCGGTGCCCTGGGTTCTACCATCAGTGGTTCCGGCTCGACACTCATCGCATTTGCAACCGGACGGGAAAGAGAGGTAGAAGAGGCGATGATTTCTACTTTTGCCGGGTATGGCATCCAATCTTTTGGTCATATTCTCAAAGCGGATAATCAGGGTGCTACTTATGTAGATATACCGAAATAATATTCAGATTTGTAAATTAAAGTATAAAAACGGAGAGAGGCTGCCACCGGACAGCCTCATTTCCTTTGTAAGGAGTTTATATGATTCAGGATATCCATCCCCATACGTATCACAACGAATTTACGCCTGCTCTCATAGAAGAAAATGCCCTTATCTTGTCTTATGATAAAAAAAGTGTCCTCATACGGCAGGATGGAAACAGCTTTACTCTGCCGGCAGCTTCTGATTTTTCCGGCTGGAAGGCCGATAATTTTATCTGGCTGTTTGCCATCGACGACAGGCAGTTTTTCCTGGCCCGGCGTACGCTGCCAGCTCCAGAAGGATATGCCTATGTGCCTATCCGCTATATGCGGTATGCGGCACCACGGCACCTGGCATTTGCTTCTGTCACCGGCCTGTCACTGGCCGGATGGTACCGCCATCATCAGTTATGCGGATGCTGCGGGCAGCCGTTGCAGCATAGCAAAAAAGAGCGGATGTTGTATTGCCCATCCTGCGGTATTATGAATTATCCCCGTATCAATCCGGCGGTCATCGTGGCCGTCCGCCATGAAAATAAGATCCTCGTATCGACCTATGCCGGCCGGGAATATACGAATATGGCTCTCATCGCAGGATTTGCTGAAATTGGAGAAACCATCGAGGAGACAGTTCACCGGGAAGTCATGGAGGAAGTGGGAATCCGCGTCAAAAATCTGCAGTTCTATAAAAGCCAGCCCTGGTGTTTCACCGACACGCTCCTGTTCGGATTTTTCTGCGACCTTGACGGAGAAGATACGCTGCGTGTAGATCACGAAGAACTGGCAACTGCCCGCTGGATCAGTCGGGATGAAGTACCGGAAGATGTAGAAAAGGTCAGCCTGACCATGGAAATGATGACCTTGTTCAAAGAGGGAAAGGTATAGTAAATCCCTTGACAGGTATGGGTAAAGTTGCTACAATTATTACCAACATAAAAGCGATGAGCGGAAGAAGCGGTTTGTATCTGCGTCAGAGAGATGCCGTACAGGTGAAAGAGCATTGGCAGAGAGTATCGCGGGTCACCCGTGAGCCGGCAGGAGGAAAGGCCTGCCCGTCTGACAGGCGTTATCTGTTTTATAAAGAGGCCGCGTGGAGCGGCAATTTAGGTGGTACCGCGGAAGAACTAAGCGCCTTTCGTCCTAAGAGTGGACGAAAGAGCGCTTTTTTTATTTACTTTTTGGAGGGAACAGACAAATGAAATGGAATAAGGAAGAATTAGGAGCTTATTCACCGAATGACATTGAAATGTCCTGGTATGATTTCTGGGAAAAAAATGGCTATTTTCATCAGGATGCCGATAAGAGCAAAAAGCCATTCAGCATCGTCATGCCACCGCCTAATGTTACGGGGCAGCTTCACATGGGCCACGCACTGGATAATACGTTGCAGGATATCCTCGTCCGTTTCAAACGCATGGAAGGCTACAATGTTGCCTGGATCCCTGGAACAGACCATGCCGGCATTGCTACCCAGGTCAAAGTAGAACAGCAGCTGGCCAAAGAAGAAGGAAAGACGCGCTATGATATCGGCCGTGAAGAATTCCTGAAACGGGTCTGGGCCTGGAAAGAAAAATATGGCAGCCGCATTGAAAAACAGGTACGCCGTCTCGGTTCATCCTGTGACTGGAGCCGCAAACGCTTCACGATGGATCCCGTATGTGCCCGTGCCGTTCGTGAAGTATTCTGCACCTTATATGAAAAAGGCCTCATTTACCAGGGACAGCGTATCACCAACTGGTGCCCTCATTGCAATACGGCATTGTCTGATATCGAAGTAGACCATTCGGATGTTCAGGGCAGCCTCTGGTATGTCAAATATCCTGTCGTCGGTGAAGATGATTACATCATGATTGCCACGACCCGTCCGGAAACGATTATGGGCGATACGGCCGTTGCCGTCAACCCGGAAGACGACCGCATGAAAAAATACGTCGGCAAAAAAGTCATCGTACCGCTGGTAAACCGCGAAGTCGAAGTCATTGCCGATGATTATGTTGATATCGGTTTTGGTACGGGTGCCGTAAAAATTACACCGGCCCACGACCCCAATGACTTTGCCATGGGCGAACGCCATCACCTCGAATCAATCATGATCATGAATCTCGATGGCACGATGAACGATAAAGCCGGAGCTAAATACGATGGTATGACCCGGGAAGAATGCCGCAAAGCCGTTGTTGCTGACTTGCAGGAACTGGGCCTCCTCGATCACATTGAACCGCTGACCCACTCTGTCGGTCATTGCTCCCGCTGCAAGACGATTGTCGAACCGTTTTCGACGAAACAGTGGTTTGTCAAGATGGGACCACTGACCAAAGCCGCTATCGATGCCGTCGCTGAAGGAAAGACGCGGTTCATTCCTGAACGGTTCAGCAAGACATACAATCACTGGATGGAAAATGTTCATGACTGGTGCATCAGCCGCCAGCTCTGGTGGGGCCATCAGATTCCGGCCTGGTACTGCGATGACTGCGGTGAAATTTCCGTCAGCCGTGAAGATATCACCGAATGCCAGCATTGCCACAGCAAACATATCCATCGGGACCCCGATGTCCTCGATACGTGGTTCAGTTCGGCCCTCTGGCCGTTCTCGACAATGGGCTGGCCGGAAAAAACGGAAGATATCCAACAATTTTTCCCAACGAGCGTCATGGTTACGGGCTATGACATCATTTTCTTCTGGGTAGCCCGCATGATGTTCATGACCTGCGAATTCATGAAAGAAATCCCCTTCCACGACGTCTTCATCCATGGCCTCGTCCGGGACAGCCAGGGCCGCAAGATGAGCAAATCACTGGGAAACGGTATCGATCCTCTGGGCGTCTGCGAACAGTATGGCGCGGATGCACTGCGTTTTACTCTGGTAACGGGCAATACGCCGGGTAATGATATGCGCTTTTATATGGAACGGGTCGAAGCCAACCGGAATTTTGCCAATAAAATCTGGAATGCATCCAAATTCGTCATCATGAATCTGAAAGATTATGACCCCGGTTTCAAGCCGTCTGCTGATGATCTTACCTTAGCTGACCGCTGGATTCTCACCTCTTTCAACGATACGGTCAGCCAGGTTACGGCTAATCTCGATAAATTCGAACTCGGCGACGCCGCTGACGAAGTGTATGATTTCATCTGGAATTCCTATTGTGACTGGTATATTGAACTGGCTAAACAGCGCCTGTATAAATCGGATGACCAGCGCAGCAAGCAGACTGTACAGTACGTACTGGTCTATGTCCTGACGCACACACTGGAAATGCTCCATCCGTTCATGCCTTTCGTGACAGAACATCTCTGGCAGCATCTGCCCCACGATGGGGAAAGCATCATCGTGGCACCGTGGCCACAGCCCAGAGCCGACCTGGAATTTACTGCCGATGCCGCCATTATGAACGTCATTATGGAAGCCATCAAGGGCATCCGCAATATGCGTGCCGAATCCAACGTGCCGATGGGCAAAAAAGCTCCGGTCATCATGGTACCGTCCGATGAAGGCATGGCTCAGACACTGCGCAAGTATGAATCGTATTTCCATACACTGGCCTTTGCCGATAAGGTGACATTGCTGGCTCCTGATGCGGCCAAACCGGAAAATGCCGTTGTAACCGTCGTACCGGGTATTGAAGTCTATCTGCAGCTGAAAGACCTTATCGATGTAGAAAAAGAAACGGCCCGTGTCAAGAAAGAACAGGACAAACTCCAGAAGGAAATCGACCGCCTTTCGAAAAAACTGTCTAATCCGGGATTCCTCGGCAAAGCACCGGCTGCTGTCGTAGAAAAAGAAAAAGCCAAACTGGCTGATTATACGGACAAGATGGCCTCCCTTACCAAACGTATGGAAGATCTGGCTAAATTATAAGAGGCGCTCATGACCTACGAAGAAGCAATTGATTATATCCAGCATGCCAGCGTGTTTGGTGTACAATTGGGCCTGGGCCGGATTCAGGAACTCCTGAACCGACTGGGCAATCCCCAGAAAAAATATAAGACGATTCATGTTACTGGAACCAATGGCAAAGGGTCTGTCACGGCCATGATAGCCAGTGCTCTTTGTGAAGCTGGTTTCCGGACTGGCCGGTACACGTCGCCCCATCTGGAAGAATACACCGAACGGATACATATTAACGGCGATGATATTTCCCGTGCTGACTTTGCCACTGCTGTCGCTGTCGTCCGGGAGAAAGTCGAAGCCATGGCAGCAGAAGGGATGGAACGTCCGACGGAGTTTGAAATGATTACGGCCGCCGCTTTCTGGCATTTTGCCAAAGCCGGTGTCGAATATGCCGTCATCGAGGTCGGGCTCGGCGGCCTTCTCGATTCGACCAATGTCATCATACCGGAAGTCTCGGTCATCACCAATGTGGCCATGGACCACATGAAATACTGTGGCAATACGATAGAAGAGATTGCCACACAGAAAGCGGGCATTATAAAAGAGGGCGTCCCTGTCGTCACGACGGCGGAAGAACCGGCCCTTTCGGTCATTGCCCGTACGGCCTATCACAAACACAGCCGGCTCTATGCCTATAAGCATAGTTTCGATGTCATTGGCAATGCCGGTCCGGAAGATCCGGCAGCCGGGCAGATGGTGACAGTACGGGAACCCTATGGCTTTGCCATCACGACGACACTGCCTCTGTTAGGGAAACACCAGCGTGTGAATTGCGGAGCGGCCGCCATGACGCTGCTGCTCCTGGCCCGTCACGAAAAGAGACTGACCCGTACGGCTATTGAACAGGGCCTTCACCATGTGAAATGGCCCGGGCGGTTCCAGGTCCTGCGGGCCGGAGAAACAGACGTTGTTATCGATGGAGCTCATAACCCGGCCGGTATCGATACGTTCTGTCAGACTTACAGTGATGTATTTGGGGACAGAAAGCGGGTATTTCTCTTTTCGGTCCTTGCCGATAAAGATTATACCCAGATGGTGCATGAACTGTTCCATGACGATGATTATGTCGTCTGCGCACCAGCACCGACACCGCGTACGTCTGATCCGGAAGAAATGGCAAAAATCCTGCCATGCCGGGCCGACTGGGCGGACAGCATTGTCCACGGATTGGATAAGGCCTTTGCTGCCGTGCAGGAAGGACAGGTACTCTGCATAGTGGGCTCCCTCTACATACAGGGAGAAGTCCGGCAATACCTGCGCAACACATGTCACATAGACGTGTAAGTTCATACGATATGACAAAAGATACAATCCGGACATTGCATGGGAAAAAACGTATAGAAGAATAGCATATCAGGAATTTTCAAAAGGATTGTCTGTATTTTTCGGACAGTCCTTTTTTCTGGGAAATATCTGCTTTTGGACAAATAAATGTATGCATTATGAACTCCCGTACTAACAGGCTGTATCGCACTCCTGGAGTATGATATAATGAGATATATAAATGCGGTTTCTTTCATAGATTTCGCATGACTGGAGAGATGTGATTCATGGTTTTTCGTTTTCATAGATATGGCCGCTGTAATGAAATCATAAAGGGGATAGCCAGTGCCGTCGTATATTTGTTGTGTTATGGTGTCTGCCAGTGGATGGTTCCGGATTTATCACCGTACCGGTTTTATGACAGTGCTGCTATCTGTGCCCTCCTCGTGGCAGGAAATCTGACAGCATGGCAGTATGATAAAAAATGGGTACAGACGATGATACTCTATAATGGGATTGTATTGTCAGCCGCTTTTATTCCACTATTGTCTGGTCAGCGAATCCTGCATGAAGAGATTGCTCATGCTTTTGTCATGGGAACTGCAGCATTTCTCACTATTTTTTCTTTGCGAATCATGGCCGGGCAGGTGCGGTTTTCCCACTTGCGGCGTTTCTGCCTGGGTACGGTATATTTGCTAGGTGCTGTTTTTCTGCTCATACCACTCTTATTCTGGGGATACTACGTAGTCAGTGGACATGTGTTGTCGTCGGCGATTGTCCTTACTTTGTTTCAGACCAACGGCAGCGAAGCTATGTCTTATTTAAAAGACCAGAATATATTCCTATGGTGTGTGACGGGTACGATGCTGCTGTCGGTAGTTTCTGCCATGATGTATATACTGCACGATGCTGGCAGAAAGCAGAGCCGGTATCCACTCTGGGGACAACTATTGCTGGTCCTGGTTACACTGGCGGCAGGCTTCTGCGTTATGGAGCAGTCATCCAGTTATCTGCCCGTGCGGATTATGGATGAAACGGAAAATGTGTTGCAGGAATATCAGAAATATGGACAGGCAAAAGCAGTGCGGCAGGAAAGATTGCAATCGCTGCAGAATCTGAGGATTTCATCGTCAGGCGGCATATTCGTGCTGGTCATTGGTGAATCGGAAAACCGGGACCACATGCAGGCCTATGGATATGACCGGCCGGATACGCCCTGGTTATTACAACAGACTGAAAAAACGAATACCATACTGTTTACTCATGCCTACTCGAATCATAGCCTTACTGTACCTGTCCTGACCTATGCCCTGAGTGAGAAAAACCAGTATAATAATATTTCCCTGGAAGATGCCTGTTCTCTTATGGAAGTAGCCAAAGCAGCCGGGTATGATACGGTTTGGCTGAGCAATCAGAGAGATTACGGTGCCTGGGATACACCAGTTGCCGAAATTGCCAGCACGGCTGATTATCAGGTGTGGCTCAATGAGCGGAACGGGACGGAAGATTGCCGGACGAACTATTTTGATGAGGTACTGGCCGATACGATCCCAAATCTGGAGGACTCTTCCAATGCCCTGATTGTCATTCATCTCATGGGCTGTCATGGGTCATATGGGGACAGGTATCCGACGAAGTGGAATGTTTTTCATGGAGAAAATGAACGTATCGATCAGTATGACAATGCCGTGGGTTATACGGATTATGTCTTGCAGAAAATCTATGACCGGATTAAGGCGGAGCCCCGGTTTAAGGGACTCGTATATGTTTCTGACCATGGAGAAGAAGTGGATCTGGGGTATTTTCACGAAGCGACAAAATTCACCTATGCTATGAGTCACATTCCCTTTGTCATGATTTTCAGTGATACATTTATCCAGGAATATCCGAAAATAGTTGATACGCTGCGGAATCATCGGGATGCTTATTGGACGAATGATTTGCTGTACGATGTCATGACCAGCCTCATGGGCATTGACGGAGTATCTACTGTAATGCCCAATCTGGACCTGACGTCTGATGGGTATTCTCTTGATAGAGGAACCATACGGACACTTCATGGCACGAAAAAAATAGAAGAGTGAATGCCGATGGATTTCATCAGCAGCAAACCTGTGAAATTTCGATAAAGGAGGAAAAAATGATGCTGATTCAACAGATTTATACCATATCTTTCAGCCCGACGGGCAAGACCAGGCAGGTAGCCCGGTACTGTGCCGCCCGTCTGGCAGAATTGCTTTCCGTACCACTTCATGAAATCTCTCTCGATTTACCGGAAGAACGGAAAACAGCATATACCTTTGGCCCTCATGATCTGGTCATCGCAGCAGGTCCGACCTATGCGGGAAAGCTGCCCAATAAAATACTGCCAGCTTATACAGAAAACTTTCACGGGCAGGGGACGCGGGCCGTGGCGCTCGTGACCTTTGGCAACCGGTCTTTTGACAATTCCCTGGCGGAGTTGTGTAACCTGTTGCAGAAGAATAATTTTTGTCCTATATCTGCTGGGGCTTTTGTTGCGACCCATGCCTTTTCAGACCGGCTGGCTCCCGGACGACCCGATGAACGGGATCTGGCTGATGTCCGGCAGTTGGCTGACAGGACGGCCGAAAAAATCCGGGACAGGATGGATATGCCAGACGTGGTATCTGTAGATGGCGATGCAGCAGCCCCGTACTATATTCCAAAGGGAATTGATGGAAAACCGGCGAAATTTCTTAAAGCCCGTCCAAAAACCCGGGAAGACCGGTGTGTTCAATGCGGAATCTGTGCCAGAAACTGTCCTATGGGAGCTATATCACGGGAGAATCCATCTGTCATCACGGGCACATGCATCAAATGCCAGCGATGTATCCGGCATTGTCCTCATGAAGCAAAATATTTCGATGATCCAGCCTTTTTGTCTCATGTCGCCATGCTGGAACAACAGTACACGGCTAAAAAAGTGAATGTAATGTATTGGTAAGTGGCCTCGTTCTGCAAAAAAAATATGGTATTTGAGACTTGTAAATTGTTTTTCCTATGATATACTATAATGTACACAGTAATGTGTATACCTTTACGGGGATGTAAAGGTTTCGACGTGGATGGTTGTATCATGAATAGCGAGCCGGGGTGTCATCTGCCCGTAAATCGGTGAAAACGTTAAATTAAACGCTAAAGAAGAAAACTTTGCTTTAGCTGCCTAAGCGCAGCTAACGTCCCTTTCTGCTAATCCTGCGGGCAGGGATGGGACGTCACTTAGCGGGATACCTTTCAGCTCTGCCTGGTGGCTGGAACGGGAAACTCACAGGCTGGAGTCAGTCTAGTTTGTCCTTGTACGACAACTGCTCGAGATAACTAACAAGGTCTGCGCTCGGAGAAGTTCATGGGGCGGCATTTACGGACAGGAGTTCGACTCTCCTCATCTCCACCAGATAAAGAAGTGCTGTTGCACACGTATTGTGCGGCAGCACCTTTTTTCATTTCCGATAATAGGGATGCCGTCGTACGGAGAAATGTGTTATAATAAAAAAGACCATTTTGGTACTCTTTTAGGACAGGGATGATAGCAATGAAAGAATTACCACTGTTTAAAGTTGGCAATTACTATGGATATAATCAGGAACTCTTCACTGACCACTGGATGAATATTGGTGGCTGCGGGGCCGTGACGGCCTGTGATGTCAGTATTTATCTGGACCTCAATCAGGGGTTCAGTCGTTTGTATCCGTATGACATTCATCATCTGACGGCTCAGGATTATATTAATTTTTCACAGATTATGAAACCATTCTTGCGTCCGCGACAGAATGGTATCGATACGCTGGAATTGTGGATACAGGGATACAGCAACTATCTGCGGTCCGTCGGTGAACAACGTATCACCATGCATGGTTTGTACAGTGACTGCCCGCTGAAAGAGCTGGAAAGCGCTGTAAAATGGGAAATAGATCATAATCTTCCTGTCCCCTATCTCAATTTAAAACATGCCAATCCGGATCTGGCCGCCTATGTCTGGCACTGGTTCTGGCTGGCGGGGTACGTCCAGTACGAAGATACGTTCCTGGTCAAACTCGTAACTTATGGAAGCTTCCGCTGGTTTTCCCTGGAAGAGTTGTGGAACAGCGGCTATAAGCGTAAAGGCGGCGTCATCCTTCTGGATGTAACAAAAAAGGGAAGGGAAGAATAGGTCATGTTGTATGTGATTAAATGGCTGTATATGTGGATTCTGCCTTTAGGCGGCGTATTTCTTACCTTATTTGCCATTCTTATATATATGTTCCGCAAGCGTGCTGCCGGCCGCTGGGCTCTGCTCGTAACCGTGCTCTGTTTTTATGGTCTTTCCATCCAGCCCGTCAGCCATCTGTTTGTTCATCCTCTGGAAACACGGTATGAACAGCCGCCCCTGGATCAGCTCGACGGGGATGTCATTATCCTGTTGGGAGGAGGTTCCCTGGCTGGCGTGCCTGATTTTGACGGAACGGGCCAGCTGGGCCTTGCAGCGTCCCATCGGTTTCTGACAGCCGTGCGCATCCAGAAGGCGCTGCACATTCCCATTCTCCTTTCCGGTGGCGTCGTGTTTGCCGGTGATGCCAACGAAGCTGCTATTGAAAAACGGATGCTGCTGTCTCTGGAAGTAGAGGAGAAGGACATCATCAGTGATGAAAAAAGCCGCAACACGGCAGAAAACGCCCGGTTCGCCAGAGAGCTATGTGATGCTCATGGCTGGCATCATCCTATCGTCGTGACCAGTGGCTTCCATATGGCGCGGGCCATCGGATTTTTCACCCGTGAAGGCATGAATGTTACCCCTTATCCCTGTGATTACCGCACGACAGATACATACCGCCTATCGTTATTTTCCTTTATTCCCCAGTCCATCGTCCTTTTCGACTCATGTCTGGCCATCAAAGAATATGCTGGGATGATGGCAGCAAAAGCAGGCTTGCAGTAGCAGGTCTGTTTTTTTACCGTAAAAGTGGGACATAAAACGACCATGGCATTGCATTATTGTTCCCGATGTGGCATAATGACATTGTAAGAACAAAGAAGTTACAAACATCCATTAGCGATGTGCCTATAGTTTAAAAAAGGAGTGTATTCTCATGATTAATGTTGGCATTAACGGGTTTGGCCGTATCGGACGTCTGGTTTTTCGTGCTTCCATGAAGCGGGATGACATCAATATTGTAGCAATTAATGATCTCTGTGATGTAGATTACATGGCATATCTTTTGAAATACGATACCATGCATGGCCGCTTTCATGGCAAAGTAGAAGCGGATGTAGAAAAGAATGAACTCATTGTCAATGGCAAGCATATCCGCGTTACCCAGGAAAAAGACCCGGCTAATCTGAAATGGGACGAAGTCGGTGCCGAATATGTCGTCGAATCGACGGGACGGTTCCTGACTCCGGAACTGGCAGAAAAGCATTTACAGGCCGGTGCCAAATACGTCGTCCTTTCAGCTCCTTCCAAAAAAGGCAAAGATGGCAAACAGGCAGATATGTTCGTCTGTGGTGTCAATACGGATCAGTACGCCGGCCAGAAAATCGTTTCCAATGCTTCCTGCACGACGAACTGCCTGGCACCGCTGGCCAAAGTCATCAATGATGCCTACGGCATCGAATCGGGCCTGATGACGACTGTTCATTCCGTCACAGCTACACAGGAACCGGTCGATGGACCGTCTGCCAAAGACTGGCGCGGCGGCCGTGCTGCAACAGGGAATATCATCCCTTCCACGACGGGTGCTGCCAAAGCTGTTGGCAAGGTCATTCCCGAACTGGATGGCAAACTGACCGGCATGTCCATGCGTGTACCGACTCTGGACGTTTCTGTCGTAGACCTTACGGTCAACCTGAAGAAACCGGCAACGTATGACGAAATCTGCGCTACCGTTAAGAAAGCAGCAGAAGGCGAACTCAAAGGTATCCTCGGTTATACCGATGAACCGCTTGTATCGTCGGACTTCCTCGGCTGCCCGCTCACTTCCATTTTTGATGCTCAGGCCGGCATTGCTCTGACAGACAAATTTGTCAAACTCGTTTCCTGGTACGATAACGAAATTGGTTATTCTAATAAAGTACTGGATCTGATTCAGATCATGAATGCCTATAACAGCAAACACTGAGACAATCATACCGGATAGATGCCTGCCACGGCTGGAAAGGCAGCGAAGTACATATTATAATGAGGGCAGGGATTCATTCCCTGCCCTTTTTAATTTATAGTAAGGAGATATTCTGTATGACACAAAAACACACAGTAATGCTGATCATCATGGACGGGTTCGGATGCCGTGATGAAAAAAAAGATAACGCCGTGGCCATGGCTGATTTAAAGGTGCTGCCGCGCTTGTGGCATGACTATCCCCATTCTCACCTGGAAGCGTCTGGCGAAGCCGTAGGACTTCCGGCAGGCCAGATTGGAAATTCCGAAGTGGGACATCTCAATATCGGAGCCGGCCGGGTCGTCTATCAGGCACTGACGAAAATTACAAACGATATTAAAACGGGTGCTTTCTTCAAAAAAGAAGCACTGGTGGGAGCCATGGAAAATGCCCGGGATCGTCATTCAGCTCTTCACCTCATGGGCCTCGTGTCGCCCGGAGGCGTACATAGCAGTGAAAAACACCTCTTCGGCCTGCTGGAAATGGCCCGCCAATACGGTCTGAAAAAGGTTTTTATCCATGCTTTCCTGGATGGCCGCGATGTCCTTCCCCGCAGTGCCGGCCCGTTTCTCCAGGAACTGGAAGACGAATGCCACCGTCTTGGCACGGGAACCATCGCGACAATCAGCGGCCGTTATTATGCTATGGACCGGGATAAACGGTGGGACCGCATTGAAAAAGCGTACAGGGCCATTGCCTTCGGCGAAGGTGTCGAAGCAGCCGATGTCCGGTCCTGCCTGCGCGATTCTTATGCAGCGGATGTTTCCGATGAATTCGTCGTGCCGTCCGTCCTCTGCCATCAGCCCGTTGCCGATGGAGACAGTGTCATATTCTTTAATTTCCGTCCCGACCGGGCACGGCAGCTGACAGAAGCCTTTGTAGCTCCTGATTTCAAGGGGTTTGACCGGCCAGAAAAACGGGATATCTACTTTACGACTATGACCCGTTATGAAGACGGCCTGCCTGTTCACATTGCCTACGATAAGGAAACCATCGTCAATACACTGGGCGAAGTGCTGGCCAAAGCAGGGAAGAAACAGTTGCGCATCGCTGAAACGGAAAAATATGCTCATGTGACCTATTTCTTCAACGGAGGCAATGAAACGCCGAACGCCGGTGAAGACCGGATCCTCGTTCCATCTCCTAAAGTTGCTACGTATGATCTGAAGCCAGAAATGAGTGCCCCTGTCGTGACGGATAAGGTCATCGAACAAATCCAGTCGGGGACATATGACATGATCATGCTGAACTTTGCCAATGCCGATATGGTAGGACATACGGGTGTCATTCCGGCGGCCATCAAAGCCGTTGAAACAGTCGATACCTGTGTCGGCCGTATTGTAGAAGTACTGCAGCAGGCTGGTGGCGAAGTACTGATCATTGCCGATCATGGCAATGCCGAACAGATGGCAGATCCTGTGACCGGTTCGCCCTATACGGCACATACGACAAATAAAGTTCCCTGCATTTTAGTCAGCCGCTGCCATCAGCATGATGTTCTGAATGATGGCAAACTGGCCGACGTCGCGCCGACGCTGCTCCATCTTGCCGGACTGCCGGTGCCACCGGAAATGACTGGTAACAATCTGCTTCATTCATAAAATAGCTCATAAAACATAAAATAGTATATATAAAATGGATAAAATAATATTCTAAATACGAAAAACTTACTTATATAGTGCCTATATAGTGCACTGCTTCCTCCTCACACAACCATAACAGGAAAAAATAATTTACAAATTATGGATTGTAGTATACACTATAGCTGTAGAACTTAAAAGAGGTGTAGTCTGTCCGAATATCCGACGGTCAGGCATAGCTACCTGGATTATGTGTAAGGAGGAAGCATAATGACAGTAAAAATAGGTATCAGTGGCTTTGGCAGAATTGGCCGGTGCACACTCCGCACGTCCCTGCTGCAGCCGGAAATCGAAATCGCGGCTATCAATAACCGTTCCGTTGGTCCTATCATGGCGGATTTATTAAAATTCGATACCGTGCATGGTACGTGGAACCACGATGTATCATACGATGAAGGAACGAGTGAACTGATTATTGACGGGCGCCGCATTCCCGTGACCAATCATACGGATCCGGCTGATATTCCCTGGAAAAAACTGGGTGTAGATGTAGTAGTCGAATCGACAGGTAAATTCAAAGACCGCGAATCGGCATCCAAACATCTGGCAGGCGGTGCCAAACGCGTCATCATTACGGCGCCGGGCAAAAATCCTGATACGACCATCGTCATGGGTGTCAATGAAGAAACGTACGATCCGGAAAAACACCGTATTATTTCGAACGGTTCGTGTACGACAAACTGCCTGGCTCCTGTAGCCAAAGTGCTGTCCCGCGAATTCGGTATCGTCCGTGGTATGATGACGACGGTTCATGCCTATACGAACGATCAGCTTCTCGTCGATGGCGTACATAAAGATATGCGCCGTGCCCGCTGCGCTACCCAGTCTATTATTCCGACTTCTACCGGTGCAGCCAAGGCCGTTGCCCTGGTCCTGCCTGAATTGAAAGGCAAGTTTACCGGTATGGCTCTGCGCGTCCCGACACCGAACGTTTCGATGACCGACCTCGTAGCTATCCTGCAGAAAAAAGTAACCGTAGAAGAAGTGAACGGTGCCCTGAAAAAATGGGCGGAAGGCCCGCTGAAAGGCATACTGGCCTATTCAGAAGACGCTACCGTTTCTTCCGATTATATCAGCGATCCCCATAGCTCCATTGTCGATTCGCTAGATACACAGATTGTCGAAGGCGACATGATTAAAGTTGTTGCCTGGTATGATAATGAATGGGGATATTCTCTCCGCGTCAATGACCTGGCGGCCTATATGGCAACGAAAGGTATTTAAAGACTATCATGACAGGCAGCAAAAGGGAGGAAAAGATGAAAGAAAAGACTCTCAATGTCTTTCGCAAAATAGCCCCCGATGTAATGGGGACCATCAAAGAAAGATATTTGCTGCTCCGTCATATTTCTGATGCGGAACCCGTCGGGCGCCGGTCTCTGGCCGCCTTGTCGGGATTATCTGAACGAGTAGTACGGGCACATGTGGATGTGCTGCGGCGAAGTGGCCTCGTGCGTTTTACGACCATGGGGATTGCCCTTGAGCCGGAAGGACGCAGACTCATGCCGGATTTACTGGAATGTTTCCTGCGCCTGAATAATGTCGATGATATGCAGCGCCGGCTCTGTCAGCACCTGCAGTTGAAAGAAGTATATATCGTACCGGGCGATTGTGATACCGATAAAGCGGCCTGTGAAGAAATGGGGCGTCAGGCAGCCCTGCTCCTGAATGACCTGCTCACGCGGGGGGCAATCGTCGCAATCAGTGGCGGTTCGACCATGGCCGAAGTAGCACGCTGCCTGCCAGAAAGCACGGCGGGACCGGTCATTGTGCCGGCCCGGGGCGGCATTGGCAATCACGTCGAATTCCAGGCCAATTATATTGCCGCCAACGTAGCGGTCAAGACGCATGGTACGTACCGGATGGTCCATATACCGGACGGGCTGAGCCAGTCGGCTTTGCACCTCATGCTTGATGCGGATGAACAGGCGAGGGAAAATGTAGCTCTGGCACAAAAGGCCCAGATTGTCCTGTTCGGCATAGGCCGGGCCGATACGATGGCAAAACGGCGCGGCTTGACAACGGTAGAAACGCATGCGTTGAAGGAGCTCATGGCCTGTGGCGAGTCCCTGGGCTGCTATTGCAGTCTCGATGGTCATGTCGTCCACGTGACGAGCAATGCCGGTATTTCTTTAAAAGACATAAAAAAACATCCACATGTTATAGCTGTCGCAGGCGGAACTAGCAAGGCTGAAGCTATCCTTGCGGTGATGCGTGCCTGCCGTACAGGAATCCTCGTTACAGATGAAGGAGCCGCAGAACAAATCCTGAAGATGATATGATAATGAGGAAAGGGTGTATAGCATGGTAAAAGTAGGTATTAATGGATTTGGGCGTATTGGCAGAAGTTTTTTTAAGATTGCCCAGCGCTATCAGGATGAAATCGAAATCGTCGGCATCAATGATATCGGTTCTCCGAAACAGATGGCCCATCTTCTGAAATATGACAGCATCTATGGCACATTGAAAAATAACGTGACCTATGATACGGGCCACATCATCGTTGATGGGAAAGCCTATCCGCTGTTTCAGCAGAAAGATGTGAAAGATGTCGATTGGGATGCTCTCGGTGCCCAGATTATCATCGAATCATCGGGCAAATATGCCGGCCGCCGCACGGCGAGTTCCCAGAGTCGTCTTCCCCTGGGAGGCAGCGTAAAAAAAGTCATCATTACGGCACCATCCACCATCGATGACATTACGATTGTCCTTGGCGTCAATGAAGATAAATACAATCCCAAGAAGCACCACGTCATTTCCGGCGCTTCTATGACAACCTGCGGTCTGGCTGCTATCCTGAAACTGATGAATGATACGTATGGTGTCAGACGCGGTATGACCACATCCATCCATTCCTACACGACGGACCAGAAAATACTCGACGTATCCCATAAAGATTTCCGCCGCGCCCGGGCAGCGGGCATGTCGATCATTCCGACGACGACCGGGGCTGCCGAAGCCATTACCAAAGTCCTGCCGGAATTCGAAGGCAAACTGAGCTGCCGGGCAGTCCGCGTACCGACACCGGATGTCTCCATTGTGGATATTGTCCTGGAATTAGAAGATAAAAACGTTACCCTGGAAGATTTGAACAGCACCTTCAAAAAAGCCGCTGCTTGGAAATACAGAGGCATCATCGATACTAACGAAGATGAACTCGTTTCGGTTGATTACCGCGGCAATGAAAATACGACGACCATCGATATCCCCCTGAATATGGTCATGGACGGAGGCATGGTGAAAATTGTCTCCTGGTATGATAATGAATGGGGATATGCCCGCCGCGTCGTCGAACTGGTGAAATACCTCACATCCCAGGGTCTCGACTGACGAGAGGAGAGACTACTATGAAAAAAATAATTACTGATGTAGATGTAGATAAGAAAAAAGTATTTGTCCGCGCTGATTTCAACGTGCCACTTGATGAAAATGGCGTTATCACCGACGATACACGGATCCAGAAAACATTGCCGACAATCCGCTATCTCCTCGACCATCAGGCTGCGGTCATCCTGGCCAGCCATCTGGGCCGGCCAAAGGGAAAGGCCGTTGCAAAATATTCCTTAAAACCGGTGGCAGCCCGCCTGTCGGAACTGCTGGGGATTCCCGTGCAGATGGCACCGGACTGCATCGGAGCCGAAACGGAAACTATGGCCGGGGCACTGCAGCCGGGCCAGGTCCTGCTCCTGGAAAACCTGCGCTTCCACGGGGAAGAGGAAAAGAATGATCCGGAATTCTCCCGCAAGCTGGCTTCTCTGGCCGATGTAGGCATCAACGACGCCTTTGGATGCTGCCACCGCGCTCATGCATCCGTAGCCGGTATTGCCGCTTTTCTTCCTATGGCAGCCGGTTTCCTTCTGGAAAAAGAAATCCGCTTTATCGGTGGTGCCGTCGATCATCCGGCACACCCCTTCGCAGCAATCATTGGTGGTGCCAAAGTTTCCGATAAGATTGAAGTCATTTCCAATCTGCTGCCCAAAGTCGATGTCATGATTATTGGCGGCGGCATGGCCAACACCTTCCTGGCAGCCCAGGGGTATGGTATTGGAAAGTCTCTGGTAGAAGCCGATAAAATCGATTTGGCGAAGAAACTTATCGCCCAGGCAGCAGACGAAGGAAAGAAACTGCTGCTGCCCGTCGATGTGAATGTAGCGGAAACGTTCTCTAACGATGCGGCTCATAAAGTCGTACCGGCTGATGCCGTGCCGGAAGACTGGATGATCCTCGATATCGGTACAAAGTCACAGGAACTGTTTGCCCGTGAACTGGAACCGATGAAACTCATCGTCTGGAACGGTCCGATGGGAGTCTTTGAAATGGAAAACTTCGCAAAGGGCACAGAAGCTGTTGCCCGTGCAGTAGCTCATTCCCAGGCGGTTTCCATTGTCGGCGGCGGTGACTCCGTTTCGGCTGTAAATAAAACAGGCCTTGCTAATCAGATCAGCCATATCTCTACTGGCGGCGGCGCTTCCCTGGAATATCTGGAAGGCAAGAAGCTGCCCGGTATAGAATCGCTGAGTGATAAATAAATCTACTTATATCAGTCGCAAAGGAGTTTTCGAGATGAGAAAAACAATTATTGCAGGTAACTGGAAGATGAATCACACCGGAAAAGAAACGCGGGAAACCATCACGGCTCTCGTACAGGGACTTACTGGTGCGGAACAGACAGATATTGTCATCGCCCCCGTATTTCCCTATTTGCCGATGGCTGTAGAACTGACAAAAGGAACGGCTGTACATGTCGCTGCCCAGAATATGCATTGGCTGGACAACGGCGCTTACACAGGCGAAGTATCGCCGGCTATGTTAAAAGATATCGGCGTCAGCCATGTCATCATCGGCCATTCGGAACGGCGGGAATACAACAATGAAACGGATGAAACGGTCAATCTGAAAGTTAAATCTGCACTAGCCCATGGACTCACGCCGATTCTCTGCTGTGGGGAAACGCTAGCCCAGCGTGAAGGCGGTATTATGCAGTCCTGGATAGAAGGTCAGATCGAAAACGCCCTGAAAGATATTGCGGCAGCTGATATAACGAAAGTGGTCATCGCCTACGAACCTATCTGGGCTATCGGGACGGGCAAAACGGCGACGGCTGCTCAGGCAGAAGAAGTATGCGACATTATCCGCAAAAAGCTGGCAGCTCTCTATGATGACACAGCTGCACAGGATGTATCCATTTTGTACGGCGGCAGCGTTAAAGGCAAAAATGCAGCAGAACTGACAGCCTGCCCCGACATTGATGGCGGACTGGTCGGCGGTGCCAGCCTGAAAGCCGGTGATTTCCTGGAAATCATCCATAAGGCTGTCATCAAATAATCCATAGGATATCAGTAAATGATATTGTAAATTTTATATATCATATTAAAGTCTCCATTTCCCCTTTTCTTTTTAGGCGATTGGAGACTTTTCTTTTTTGTAAATAATAAAGATAAGAAATACTGGTTTAAAATAATGCATCAGAAATTATGAAAAGTAAAACGATTATGTAGAATAAAAAAAGCGCATATGATATAATGCAAAGTAGGCCATTGTAAAATTTTGACGATAAATGCGTCATGTTTTTGTAAATTCTACGGCCGGTATGTACTTGTAAAAATGAGGAGATTGGACGACTATGGCATTCCATTTAAAGCCGAAAGAAGAGAAGTTTTTCACCTTGCTCGACGAACATGCCCGTATCAGCTATGAAGCAGCTGATCTGCTGCGTCAGGCCATGAATCGGGAAATCCCTACAGAAGACGCCATGCATCAGATTTTTGATCTGAAGACAAAGGCAAATGAACTGGTAGTCGAAACGATGAAACGGCTGCAAAAAACGTTTATTACCCCCATGGACCGGGAAGATATCCAGCAGCTAATAGACCAGCTGGATGCGACTGTAGACAGCATTAATGACATCATGGATAAAATGTGGATGTACAAGGTCGGCGAGGCTACGGAAGGAACTAAACAGATGACGGTCATTACGGCCAAAGCGATGAAGGAAATCCGCAAATCTATCGGATATATGAAGGATTTGAAAAAGAACTATCTCAAAGTAGAAGCACGCAGTAAAAAGGTGCTGAAACTGGAACAGGATTGTGATGACCTCTATCACGAAGAAATGGCAAAGCTGTTTGCCGAATGCAAAGATCCCATCGAAATTATCAAATGGAAAGAAATACTGCAGTCTGTCGAAGACGTGACAGATGACTGTGAAGATTTGGTTGTCACGTTCAGGAGGGTTGTATTGAAGTATGCCTGAGCATTGGTTAATCTGGGCAGTCGTATTGCTTGCCGTTCTTTTTGATTATGTCAATGGGTTTCATGACACGGCCAATGCCATTGCCACCAGTGTATCGACACGGGCAATCACGCCCCGTCATGCTATTATCATGGCGGCTACACTGAATTTTGCCGGCGCCATGATCAGTACCGGTGTCGCAAAGACCATTGGCGGTGATCTGGTCCTCAACCCATCCCAGATCAGTCTGGAAGTCATTGTAGCCGCTCTGATCGGTTCGATTATCTGGAATATAACAACTTGGTATTACCGTATCCCCAGCAGTTCCTCCCATTCTCTTGTCGGGGGCGTTATCGGTGCCGTCTCCATCAGCGTCGGACCGGCTGCCCTGGATATAACGGGGATTAGCAAAATCATCATGTCCCTGATTCTATCGCCAATCGTGGCACTTGCAACGGGGTACTTTGTTATGATCGGGCTATTATGGATTTTCCGTAATTTTTCTCCTATTACCCTGAACCGGCAGTTCCGCAAAATGCAGCTCGTGTCGGCAAGCCTCATGGCTTTTTCCCACGGTTCGAACGATGCGCAGAAAGCTATGGGCATTATCGCCCTGGCGTTACTGTCCGGCGGTTACATTGAAACTATGGAAATTCCCATATGGGTAAAAATCGCCTGTGCCACATCGATGGCGCTGGGGACATCGGCCGGCGGCTGGCGCATCATTTCTACGATGGGAACGAAAATCTTCAAGATGGAATCCATCAATGGCTTTGCTGCAGATTTGAATTCGTCGATTGTCATCTTTACGGCGACTTTCCTGCACCTGCCGGTCAGTACGACTCACGTCGTATCCGGTTCTATCATGGGCATCGGTTCGGCTGAACGGGTCCGTGCCGTTCATTGGGGGGTAGCCCGCAGCATGCTTCTGGCTTGGGTCATTACGATTCCCATCAGTGCCTGTATTTCGGCTGTTATCTACCTGGGGCTGAGTCTGTTATAACTAAATACGGTATTATGGCTGTGCAATACGCTTGCGTATTTGCACAGCTTTTTTTGTATTATGTCAAAAAAATAGGGAATATTGTGTCAAAAAAACTATACGAATTTAGTGAATTATTGTATAATAATAAGCAAGGATAATGATGGGGCTGGTTAGTCATAGTCCCATCAGCAAGGAGGAATTTTGCTATGAGATTGAATCAGGCAACAGATTACGCGTTTCGTATGGTATTGTACCTGGCATCTTTGCCGGAAGGAACAAAAATAACGGGAGCTGCCCTGGCAGAAAAACAGAATATACCGGAACGCTTCTTGTTAAAAATCATGCGCAGTCTGACGGCTGCCAATATCATGAAATCATACCGGGGCGTAGAAGGAGGATTTGCCCTCCAGCGCGCACCGAAAGATATTACCCTTTTTGATATCATTGAAGCCGTAGAAGGACAGACGGAATTACAGCGTTGCCTTCATGACGTGGGATCGTGTTCCAAAGGATGCAGCGGCATGTGTTCCATTTACGCGGCATTTGCCGGTATTCAGCGTAATCTGGCCAAACAATTGAAATCGTATAATTTTGAAGACCTGGCGAATCAGGAAAAGGCCATAAAGAACGCCGAAGAAGCTGCCAAAGCGGCTGCTGCCCCGGACGAAGACAAAGCAAAAGCGGAATGACCATATTGATATGGAGACTGGTGCTGAAGTACGATTATCTTCAGTGCCAGTTTTTATTTGCTTCAGGTCAGGGAAGAAGCTCTTTTCAGCGCCCCTGAAATATTGTACAATAAAAATACTGCATGAAATGTCTCATGTACGTACTGTCTTCAGATATTATATCAGGGAGTGTACTATGTATTTACCAATTCAGGGATTCATCAGCAGTTTCCGCTTGCTCGATGTTGTAGATATTCTGCTCGTCGCTTTCTTTTTATATAAAATGCTGATCCTAATCCGTAATACGCGGGCTGTGGCCCTTATCAAAGGCCTCATCGTCCTCGGTGCCGTTACGGTAATCAGCAGCAGCCGCTTTCTCAATCTTCACGTCATCAACTGGATGCTTCAACAGGGCATGATGGTCATCATGTTTGCCTTGCCTGTCGTATTCCAGCCGGAATTGCGCCGTGCCCTGGAGCAAATCGGCCGCGGCCGCCTCATCCGTTCCAGCCAGGTCGTCGATATGGAAGCACTGGAGCGGCTGCTCGATGAAATCGTAGCTGTTACGGAATCCATGTCCAAAACTCATACGGGGGCACTCATCGTCTTTGAACGGGATGTCGGCCTCAATGATTATATTGACACGGGCATTCAGATTGACGGTAAAGTGTCGCGGGAACTGCTGGGAAATATTTTTATTCCCAATACGCCGCTCCACGACGGAGCGGTTATCATCCGCGATGACCGCATCATGGCGGCGGGGTGTCTGCTGCCGCTTACCAGTGACCGTTCCCTTTCGACGGAATTGGGGACGCGCCACCGGGCCGCTATCGGTATCAGTGAACTGGCCGATGCTGTCGTCGTAGTAGTCAGTGAAGAAACGGGATCGATTTCTTACACATACGGCGGCCACATTTACCGTCATCTCGACGGCACGGCACTGCGCAACGTTCTTATGACATTCCTCAAACGGCAGCCTCAGGGGCTGGCCAACATATTGAAATGGAGGCCGATGAAATAATGATCAAGCTCAATCAAAAATGGCAGCTGCGCATCATCTGTCTCATTCTGGCCATTGTCCTCTGGTTTGTCATCATCAATGAACAAAATCCGACGAGCGAAGGCAGCTATACCGTACCGGTCACCGTAGAAAATCTCAATTCCCAGTATATTGCGGCCAATGTCCCCAAGACAGTCTACGTCCGCCTTTCCGGTCCGCGCAATACGATTATTAACGTTGGTGCATCGGATATCAAGGCCTATATCGACCTCTCCAACGCCCAGGAAGGTGAAATGGAAGTTCCGATACACGTACAGATTCCCAATGGGACGGAACTGAAGAAACAGGCACAGAATTCAGCAAAAATTTATATTGATGTCTATGCCGTACAGGAATTCAAACTGACGCCTCATCTCAACGGCAAGCTACCCGATAATGTAGCTATCAGCAGTCTGCGCATGGTGCCCGATACAGTCGTCGTCAGTGGAGCCCGCCGCCTTATTCAGCAGGTAGACCGGGCCATCATCGATATTCCGGTCGGTGATAAAAACCAGGACTTCTCGGTCATGGCACCGATTCATCTGGTCCATGCCGATGGATCTCCTGTAGATGGGCTGGAAATGACGCCGTGGCAGAGCAAGGTCAATGTGAAACTGCTGACCGATGCCGTAACCAAACGGGTCCCGGTCTATGTGACGACGACGGGGGACCCGGCTGACGGGTATACCGTAAAGCGTATCAGTCCCATTCCGGAAAGTGTAGAAATACGCGGACGGTCTGATGTCGTCGGTACCGTGTCAGGCATCAATCTGGCAGCAGTCAATGTCAGCGGTATCAGTGAAACGAAAGACTTTGAAATGTCTGCGCCATCCATTGATGGGGCCGTCTTTGCGCCGGATACGATTAAAGTCACCGTTGAAGTCGGCAAGGACGATTAAAGGAGAGAATCATTTTGCTCAGAGTACTAAATATACGGACCGCCGTTCCGATGGAAAAGCCGCTCCCGGTCCTGGCAGCGAAGAAATTACGCTGCCGTAAGGAAGACATACAGCGTCTGGTCATCGTACGGCGTTCCATAGATGCCCGCCGGAAACCGCACATCTACTTTGTGTTTACGGTCGATGTCACCCTGGCTGACGAAGCGCGGGTATGGAAACATTGCCACGACGCCAAAGACGTTCGAAAACTAGAGATCAGGCCTGAACCGCCGATTCATCCTGGAAACCGGAAACTGGCCCACCGGCCGGTCGTCGTCGGTACCGGTCCGTCTGGTCTGGCGGCAGCCCTGGAATTGGCCCGTCATGGATACCGGCCTGTAGTCTATGAACGAGGCTGCGATATCGATACGCGGACACGCCATGTAGAAGAGTTCTGGGACGGCGGTCCCTTCCGTCCCGAGTCGAATGTACAGTTCGGTGAAGGCGGAGCCGGCACTTTTTCAGACGGAAAATTGACGACGCGGGTCAATCACCCGTTGCTGCCCAGGATACTCCAGATGTTTGTCCAGGCCGGGGCACCGGAAGATATCCAGTATGCCTATAATCCTCACGTAGGTACGGATATCCTGCGACGCGTCGTAAAGAATATGCGCCAGACTATCGAACGCATGGGCGGGACCATTCATTTCAACAGCTGTGTGACTGATATCGGCAGAGACGATACGGGGCAGATTACTTCAGTTACCATCAATGGCACGGAGACGGTCCCGGCAGAGGTCGTCATCATGGGAATCGGGCACAGTGCCCGCGATACGTACCACATGTTGTACCAGCAGGGAATCCATATGGAACGGAAAGATTTCGCCGTAGGCGTACGCATCGAACATACCCAGGACTTGATTGATCATTCCCAGTATGGCTGCAGCGCAGCTGAGCTGGGACTGGATGCCGCCGATTATGCACTCGTATATCATGATAAACAAAGCGACCGGTCCTGCTATTCCTTCTGTATGTGTCCCGGCGGCGTCGTCGTAGCGGCCGCGTCAGAAGAAGGCGGTGTCGTGACCAATGGCATGAGCTTGTACAAACGGGATAGTGGTATTGCCAACAGCGCTCTCGTCGTCAATGTGACGGCCGATGACGTGGGCGGTTCGACGCCACTGGCGGGAATAGAATTCCAGCGTCGCTATGAAAAGCTGGCCTATGAAGCAGGCGGCAGGACATATAAGGCACCGGCACAAACGGTAGGATCGTTCCTGGGACGGGACGATACGGGGCAGATGCCGTCTGTCACGTCTTACCGGCCCGGCGTCGTCTGGACCGATCTGCGCCGCGTTCTGCCCGGCTTTGTGACTGATACGCTGGCAAAGGCCCTGCCATATTTTGGCCGGCGTATTCATGGCTTTGACGATCATAACGCCGTCATGACGGGCGTAGAGACCCGGACCAGCGCTCCGGTACGGATTGTCCGGGGAGAAGACCGTATGGCTGATGGCAGCAGCGGCCTCTATCCTGTCGGCGAAGGAGCCGGATATGCCGGAGGAATTATGAGTGCTTTTCTCGATGGTCTGGAAACAGCTATCGCAATTATAACTATATATCAACCGTTGGAGGGAAAATAAATGGCAAGATTGTTTGGAACTGATGGAGTACGAGGTATAGCAAATGATACATTGACGCCGGAACTGGCATATCATCTGGGACGGGCGGCTGCGTACGTACTGGGGCAGGAAAAAGAACATCCCACATTCCTTATCGGCAGGGATACGCGTATTTCCGGAACGATGCTCGAAAGCATCCTGGCAGCAGGGATTACCTCGGCAGGGGGAAACTGCTATCTTGTCGGTGTGATCCCAACACCGGCCATTGCCTATCTGACACGGGTCCATCATCTCGACGCTGGCGTCATGATTTCGGCTTCCCATAATCCGTTTGAATACAATGGTATCAAATTCTTTGACCAGTACGGATATAAACTGCCCGATGAAACAGAAGACCGCATTGAAGAATACATGCTCAAAGATGAACGTTCCGGTATCCAGAGCCGTCCGACCGGCGCAGCTATCGGTACGATTTCTAACTGGACGAATCTGCAGGATGAATATGAAGATTTCATCGTCCAGTCTACCGATGTCGACCTGACAGGACTAAAAATCGTCCATGACGGGGCCAATGGATCGGCTTCCCAGCTCGGTCCGGATATCTTCCGCCGGCTCGGTGCGGAAGTCATCGCTATCCACCATGAACCCAATGGCATCAATATCAACGACCACTGCGGTTCTACCCATCTGGAAAGCCTTAAAGAAGCAGTCCTGCAGAACGGTGCCGATATCGGTATCGCCAATGACGGCGATGCCGACCGCTGCCTGGCTGTCGATGAAAAAGGACAGGAAATGGATGGCGACCAGATTATGCTCCTCTGCGCCCTGAAATTGAAAGAAGAAGGGCGGCTGAAACAGGATACGGTCGTTGGTACGGTCATGAGCAATATCGGTTTCCACAAGGCCCTGAAAGAAATGGGGTGCCAGAGCGTCATCACTGCCGTTGGGGACCGTTATGTCCTGGAACGGATGCGCAAAGATGGCTATTGCCTGGGAGGCGAACAATCGGGACATATTATTTTCCTCGATTATAATACGACGGGCGATGGCCTGTTGACGGCTGTGCAGCTGCTGTCTATCATGAAAACACGCCAGAAGCCTTTGTCTGAACTGGCAGGAATCATGACGAAATATCCGCAGATCCTGAAAAATGTCACCGTACAAACGAAATCGGGCTGGGAAAATAACAATCTCATCATGGCGGCTATCGCTGCCGGGGAAGAAGAACTGGGTGATGAAGGCCGGATCCTCGTGCGTCCGTCCGGAACGGAACCGCTTATCCGCGTTATGGCGGAAGGCCCGGATCTGGACCAGCTGCAGCGCATCGTAGACGATATCGCCCTCGTCGTAGAACATGAAATGGGACCGTCGAAATAAGCGCGGGTATTGACCAGAGTCATAGCTTATATTAAAATAAGGGAATGGAGTATACTACTTCATTCCTTTTTATTCGTTTAGGAATCCATTCGTAAAATGGATAGCGCTAGTGCCTGCGTGAGGAACAGGCAGACGAGGTAGAGAAGTATCGAAGATTCAGCGGATGTCTCTCGGCAGCTCCGGCCGTCATGTAATGAAAAAATCACACTGGTAACAGGGTGGACAAAATCATTGCAGGGAGCGCACAGGGGTAGTGCGCCTATTTTACGGCGCAGCCCCGGAAAACAGGAGGAAAAAAATTATGTGTGGTATTGTTGGTTATGTTGGTGACCGCCAGGCGGCAGATTTTCTTTTGGAAGGCCTTGCTAAATTAGAGTACAGAGGCTATGATTCTGCTGGCATAGCTGTATATCATGATGGAAAAATAAAAGTACAGAAAAAAGTGGGCCGGCTGGTCAACCTGAAGAAAGTTGTCGAACAGGACCCCAATATCGGGACTATCGGCATTGGTCATACCCGCTGGGCTACCCATGGCGGCCCTTCTGATGTCAATTCTCATCCTCATATGAGCATGGACGGGAAATTTGCAGTCGTCCACAATGGCATCATTGAAAACTACATGACGTTGAAAGAAGAATTACTGGCCAAAGGCTATCAGTTCAAATCAGAAACGGATACAGAAGTCGTGGCTCACCTCTGCTCTGACATGTATGATGGTGACTTTGCCAGCACAGTCCGCCGGGTCCTGAAACGGCTCCGTGGCTCTTATTCCCTGGTCTTCATGAGTACCTATCAGCCCGATACGATTATCTGTTGCAAAAAGGATAATCCGCTTATTGTGGGACTCGGCGACGGGGAGAATTATATTGCATCGGATATACCGGCTATTCTCAACTATACGCGCCGGACGTATATCATGAACGATGGCGAAGTCGCTATTGTCAAAAAAGACAGCGTCTGGGTAACGGATTTGGACGGGCAGCCTGTTTCCAAAAAAGTATTTGAGGTCAATTGGGATGCTGAAGCTGCTGAAAAAGGCGGCTTTGAGCATTTTATGATCAAAGAAATTTTTGAACAGCCCAAGGCTATCCGTGATACCCTGAGCTGCCGCGTGGCGGACGATGGCAAATCGGTTAAATTCGACGAACTCAACTGGTCGCCGGAAGATGTCAACTCTATCGGAAAGATTATGATCACCGCCTGCGGTACGGCTTATCATGCCGGGCTGCTGGCTAAGTATTTCATTGAAAAACTGGCCCGCATTCCCGTCGAAGTAGACATTGCTTCAGAATACCGCTATCGCGATCCCCTGACAGATAGCAAGACGCTGTGCATTATCATCAGTCAGTCCGGGGAAACGATTGATACACTGGCGGCACTCAAAGAAGCAAAACGGCGGGGAGCCCGCTCTCTGGCTATTACCAATGTCGTCGGCTCGTCTATCTCCCGGGAAGCAGACCAGGTTGTTTATACCTGGGCAGGCCCGGAAATCGCTGTAGCATCGACAAAGGCCTATACGACACAGCTCGTAGCATTGCTGCTGCTGGCACTCTACATGGGTCGTCTCAACGGGCAGCTTAGCGCAGAAAAAGAAACAGAGATTCTTCAGGATCTGCAGAAGGTTCCGGAGCAGTGCCAGTATATCTTTGACCATGCCGATGATGTGAAACAGCTGGCAGAAAAATTCAAGAATAAAGAAGATGTCTTTTTCATCGGCCGCTCTATGGATTATGGCCTGGCCATGGAAGGGGCTTTAAAACTGAAAGAAATTTCCTACATCCATGCCGAAGCCTATGCCGGTGGTGAACTGAAACACGGTACCCTGGCCCTGATTGTTGACGGTGTCCCCGTCATAGCCCTGGCTACCCAGCGGGATGTAGAAGAAAAGATGATAAGCAATATCAAAGAAGTCAAGGCCCGCAATGCCCAGGTAGTAGGCGTCGTGCAGGATGATGACACGGAAGTGGCCAAGACGGTGGACTATATCATCAAAATCCCCCAATCGGATAATTTTGTCATGCCCGTCATGACGGTTATTCCCTTGCAGCTGCTGGCGTACTATGCAGCCGTAGTCAGAGGAAATGATGTAGACAAGCCGAGAAATCTGGCTAAGAGTGTTACTGTAGAATAAGAATCAGGTGTATAGAGCCGACAGGTGAATGAAAGAGCGTTCGCCTGCCGGCTTTTTTAAAAAATCCCTTGACAAGAGGGGAAGAGTGGGATACACTAAATAAGCTGTTGAGCGGACGTGAAGGTTCCCTTCCTCCTATCAAAAGTATTTCAAAAAAAGTGCTTGACAAACTCCTGTGAGTTTG